>Ga0138256_10001138_pt1 | contig 28535 bp, 22 predicted proteins | sample KNB2016incub_MG_FD_105486 | JGI IMG/M metagenome (GOLD analysis project Ga0138256, IMG submission 105486) | Active sludge microbial communities from wastewater in Klosterneuburg, Austria - KNB2014incub_MG | ecosystem: Engineered > WWTP > Activated sludge > Unclassified | place: Austria... | reverse complement strand
GCACCCGCCGGCCGTGGCCGTCGTAGCGGTAGGTTTCGGTGGTGCCGACGCTGCGCAGGCGGTTGCCGTAGTCGAAGTCGTGCGGCACGGTGTTGCGGGCGCTGACGTTGCCCTGCGGGTCATACCCGAACGCGTGGACGATGCCACCGCCGGTGTTCTTGACCTGCGCCAAGCGGTTGTCGGTACCGTAGACGTAGTTGGACTGGTCCTTCACACCGCCCAGGGTCCAGGACCGAAGGTTATCGAGAGGATCGTAGGCAAACTGGTGCGTGCCGCTGCCGCCAAACGAGGGCGAGGTCGCGCTGATCAGCCGGTCCAGGCTGTCGTACGCCATCGTTTTGCTGCGGGCGCTGTCCAGGGCGTCGGTGACGCCGGTAACGTTGCCATTGCGGTCATACGTGAACTGCTGGCTCAGCGCGCCGCCCGTGTCGGTGCTCGAAGCCGGCAGCTGGCGCGCGTTCTGCACCATCGTATGGACGATGCCGTTGCCATAAGTGAACTGCTTGAGCGCCCCATTCGGGAAGTACTGCGCCCCGGTGGCATAGGCTCCCGCCTGCGTGGCCTGGCCCAGGCGGATGCGCCTTTGCGCACCAAAAGCGACGGGACCTGGCGCCCCCCGCAGATCCACTGGCGGCGCGATCGAGCGCCTTCGGCGAGGCGGACGCGTTCCTCTCGTGGCTGACGAATCGCTTGGATGCACTACGGCGTGCAGTGCGCTGGCGCCTCTTGGGCCGCTGCGAGCGCGGGGCTGATCTCAAATGCCACCAGCCCGAGGGCCAGCATGGACAGGGCGCTGCGTCTGGTCACTCTTGGCTCCGTGGATGACCCTGGGCTTGGGGCACAGTTCGCCCGAAACCGACGCCAAAAGCAAACCGGCGTTGCTGGCATCACCGCCACCGCCGGCTTCACATTCGTCTTTGGCGTGCCGCGAATGAATTGCGCCTGCCTTGAATCTTCTCCGTAAACCAACGGCTGCCGTGAGGCGTGCACGTGATTGCGACGGCCGTGACCTTGGCGCTATCCGTCACGTGCGCCCGGCGCAACGGCTGCCGGCTGGAACCACGCTGCCTCCATGCGAACGCTGCGCAGGTGCGCAGTCTTGAGGTGCTGCGAATACAGGGGCTCGGCGAAGAACGTCAGCAGCAGGCTGCGGCGCCGCGCGCCAGTGGCGTTGAGGCTGCCGGCGTGCACCAGATCGGCGTCGAACACCAGAATGTCGCCCGCCTGGCCCGACAGCTGAACGGCCTGGGTGGCGTCGTCGTAATCGGCCAGCGTGCCATGCCGGTGGCTGCCGGGCACGAGGCGTGTAGCGCCGTTGGCCGGGCCATAGTTGTCCAGGAACACGATGGCCAGCGCCGTATCACCCGGGCGCTGCGAGGACAGGTCGCGGTGCAGGCCCTGGTGGCCGCCGCCATGCAGGGGCTCGCGGCCTTCCACCTGTGCGAGGAAGAAGGTTTCGCCAATCATTTCGCCCACGGCCGCCAGCATTTCGGGCAGGCGGCACGCTGCCTGCACGGTGGGTGAGAGATCCAGCAGGGAATGGCGCCAGTCGGGACCGCGCGGCACCGGCCATTGGTGGTTGGGTTTCTCGCCGGCATCGAACTCGGCGCGCAGCGGATCGCGCCAGGGCGCGGGGATGCCGCCGCGCAGCAACAGATAACCGTCGCGGCGCAGCGCTTCGGCGTGGGCCGACGGGCCGACCGGCGTGGGCGACACCTCAGCCATGCGGCTTGCGGGCCTCGGCGCGCGCGGCGCGCAGGCGGTCTAGCTTGTCCTTGAGCTTGATCTCCAGGCCGCGGTCCACGGGCTCGTAGTAGATCTTCTCGCCCATCGCGTCCGGGAACGCGGTCTGGTCCAGCGCGATGCCGTCCGGCGCGTCGTGGTCGTACTGGTAGCCGGTGCCGTAGCCCAGCTGCTTCATGAGTTTCGTGGGGGCGTTGCGCAGGTGCAGCGGCACGTCCTGGGTGCCGTGTTCGCGCACGTCGGCCTGCGCGGCCTTGAAGGCCACGTAGCCGGCGTTGGATTTGGCGCAGCTGGCCAGGTAGATCACCAGTTGGGCCAGGGCGAGGTCGCCTTCGGGGCTGCCCATGCGTTCGTAGGCATCCCAGGTTTCAATCGCCATCTGCAGGGCGCGCGGGTCGGCCAGGCCGACGTCTTCGATGGCCATGCGGGTCATGCGGCGGGCGAGGTAAATCGGGTCGCAGCCGCCGTCGAGCATGCGCGCGAACCAGTACAGCGCGGCGTCGGGGTTGGAGCTGCGCACGGATTTGTGCAGGGCCGAGATCTGGTCGTAGAACTGTTCCCCCTGTTTGTCGAAGCGGCGGGTGCGGTCGGCCAGCACCTGCACCAGGGTGGCCTGGGTGATGTGGCCGCCTTCGTCGGCGGCCAGTTCGGCGGCGATTTCCAGCAGGGTCAGGCCGCGGCGCACGTCGCCGTCGGCGGCGCCGGCGATCTCCTGCAGTCGCTCGTCGTCCACGGTGATGCCCTGCCCGCCCAGGCCTCTGGTTTCGTCGGCGAGCGCGCGCTTGAGGGCCTCGACGATGTCGTCGCGCGACACGGCCTCCAGCACGTGCACGCGGCAGCGCGAGAGCAGCGCGGAGTTGAGTTCGAACGAGGGGTTTTCGGTGGTGGCGCCGACGAACAGGATGCTGCCGCGCTCGATGTGCGGCAGGAAGGCGTCCTGCTGGGTCTTGTTGAAGCGGTGCACTTCGTCCACGAACAGGACGGTGCGGCGGCCTTCGTTGAAGCGCTGCTCGGCCGCGGCCAGCACTTCGCGCACCTGCGGCAGGCCCGACAGCACGGCGGAGATGGCGACGAACTCGGCCTGCGCGTAACGCGCCAGCAGCAGGGCCAGGGTGGTCTTGCCGCAGCCGGGCGGGCCCCAGAGGATCATCGAATGCACGCGGCCCGATTCCACCGCGCGGCGCAGCGCCGAGCCCGGCGCCACCAGGCGGCGCTGGCCGACCATTTCGTCAATGGAGGCGGGGCGCATGCGCTCGGCCAGCGGCTTCAGGCCCTCGGGGGGCTGGAACAGGGACTCGCCGGTTTTGGGTTTCTTGGCCACGCGCTGATTCTGTCAGAAGCAGGCAAGAACGGGGTCAGAGCAACTTAACCGTGCCGTTATCCGGCTAAACGCAGAACGGGTCGGGCAGTTAAGTTGATCTGACCCCGTTCTTGCCTATTCCGCGAGGGGGATGACTTCGGCGGATTCGGCGACCTCGCCCACCACGTCCACGCCGGCGGGGACCTTGAAGGTGAAGGTGCCGGGGGCGAAAGCGGGGTTGCGCTTCCAGGCCGAGAAGCCCATCACCGTGCGCTGGCCCAGGCCGTCGTACATCTCCATGCGCACCAGGCCGCCGGCGCCGAAGCCCAGGCGGGCGCGGTCGAACGGGGCGTCGTCGGGCTTTCGCGGGGTGAGTTCCAGCCAGTCCAGGCCCTGGGCCTGGCCGCCTTCCTTAGCGACGAACTGGCGCTCCATTTCGGCCGGGTCTATCAGCATGGCCAGGGGGCTGTTCTGCTCTTCCAGGCTTTGCTGGCGAACGGTCACCTGCTCCATGTCCGGGTCGTAGATCCAGATGTGGTCGCCGTCCGCCACCAGCAGCTGCGGGAAGGGCTTGAGGTACTCCCAGCGGAACTGCCGCGGCGCCTGCAGCTGGACCTTGCCGCTGGACGATTCCTTCTCCGCGCCGCGCGAATCGAACACGCGCTGGGAGAAATTGGCCGACAGACCCTGGATATCCCGGCTGAAGGCGTCCAGCTTCTCGCGCGCCGCGGCGTGGGCGCCGGTGCTGGCGAGGGCAAGCAGGACAAGGGCAAGAAGGCGCATGGTCGTCGGGCCGTGTGTTCGATGGACAGAGTTTGGCGGGCGCAAGCTGAACGGCAGGAACGGGGTCAGATCAACTTAACCGGCCCAACGTTTCCGTTCTCTGCCGGTTAATGGTGCGGTTAAGTTGATCTGACCCCGTTCCTGCCGTTCTTCAGCGGGGCGGCGGGGGGGCGATGACGGTGCGGTCGCCGTTGTGTTCGGGGCCGGAGACGATGCCCGCGGCTTCCATGGCTTCGATCAGGCGGGCGGCGCGGTTGTAGCCGATCTTCAGGCGGCGCTGCACGCCGGAGATGGAGGCGCGGCGGGTTTCGGTGACCACGCGCACGGCTTCGTCGTACAGCGGGTCGGACTCGTCGCCCGAGCTGCCGGCCTCGGGCAGGCCACCGGGGCCGACCACCACGCCATCGCCCAGGGTCTGCACTTCCTCCAGCACGCCCTCGATGTAGTCGGGGCCGCCGCCGCTGGCGCGCAGGTGGGCCACCACGCGGTGCACCTCGTCGTCGCTCACGAACGCGCCGTGCACGCGCTCGGGCATGGCCGTGCCGGGCGGCAGGTACAGCATGTCGCCGTTGCCCAGCAGGGTCTCGGCGCCGGACTGGTCAAGGATGGTGCGCGAATCGATCTTGCTCGACACCTGGAAGGCGATGCGCGTGGGAATGTTGGCCTTGATCAGGCCCGTGATCACGTCCACCGAAGGCCGCTGCGTGGCCAGGATCAAATGGATACCCGCGGCGCGCGCCTTCTGCGCCAGGCGGGCGATCAGCTCCTCCACCTTCTTGCCGACGATCATCATCATGTCGGCGAACTCGTCGATGAACACGACGATGTAGGGCAGTTCTTCCAGCGTGCGCGGCACTTCGCCCAAGTCCGGGTTCGGGCGGAACAGCGGGTCCACCAGCGGCTGGCCGGCGTCGCGCGCGTCCTTCACCTTGCGGTTGAAGCCGGCCAGGTTGCGCACGCCCACCGCGCTCATCAGCTTGTAGCGGCGCTCCATTTCGGCCACGCACCAGCGCAGGCCGTTGGCGGCCTCCTTCATGTCGGTGACCACCGGCGCCAGCAGGTGCGGGATGTTCTGGTAGACCGACAGCTCCAGCATCTTCGGGTCAATCATCAGCATGCGCACTTCCTTGGCGGTGGCCTTGTACAGCAGGCTCAGCACCATGGCGTTCACGCCCACCGACTTGCCCGAACCCGTGGTGCCCGCCACCAGCAGGTGCGGCATGCGCGCCAGGTCCACCACCACCGGCCGGCCGCCGATGTCCTTGCCCAGCGCCATCGCCAGCGGCGAGGCCAGCTTGTCGTATTCCTTCGAACGCAGGATCTCGCTCAGGTAAATGGTTTCGCGGTGCGAGTTCGGAATTTCCAGCCCCACCACCGACTTGCCCGGAATCACGTCCACCACGCGCACGGACTTCACCGACAGCCCGCGTGCGATGTCCTTGTCCAGCGAACTGATCTGGCTGCCCTTCACGCCCGGCGCCGGCTCCATCTCGAAGCGGGTGATGACGGGACCGGGATACGCACCCACCACCTGCACCTCGACGCGGAAATCCTTGAGCTTGAATTCGATCTGCCGCGACAGGGTTTCCAGCGTGTCCTCGGAATAGCCCTTGGGCTGTTCCTTCGGGTCGTCGAGCAGCGACAGCGGCGGCAGGCCTTCGCCGCCGCCGACGTTGAACAGCGGGATCTGCTGTTCACGCTGGGCGCGCTCGGACTTTTCCACCACCGTCTTGGCCGGGGGCTCGATGCGCACCGGCTCGCGCTTGGCGCGCTTGGCGGTGTCCACCTTGCGCACTTCCTCGCGCTCCTCGCGCAGCACCCGCGCACGCTGCCATTCCGCCGCCTGTTTGGCGCCCTGGCCGAAGCGGCTGAACAGCGCCAGCACCTTCGCGCCTATCCAGTCCATCAGCGCGAACCAGCTCAGGCCAGTGGCCAGGGTGACCGACATCAGCACCAGCGACAGCAGGAACAGGTTGCCGCCCATGCCGCCGAACACCGTGCGCATTGAGCTGCCCACCAGTTCGCCCAGGATGCCGCCCGACGGTGCCGGCAGGTTGGGCGCATTGCCCCCCAGCGCATGCATCAGGCCGCAGGCCGACACCAGGAAACCGACGATGCCGATCAGCCGCAGCGCCGGCCCGAAATCCACCCGGCCGTCGCCGTCCGAATCCAGCCCGAACAGCGCAATCCAGGCAATGCCGCCCAGCACCACGGGAATGGTGTAGGCCACGTAGCCGAAGAACCAGAACGCCAGGTCAGCCAGCTTGGCCCCCACCAGGCCGCCGAAGTTGTGCAGGGGCCCGGCCACGCTGCCGGTGCGCGACCAGCCAGGGTCGTCGGTGTGGTAGCTCAGCAGGCTCGCCAGCAGATACAGCAGCAGCGGCGAAATGGCGACGAGGGCGAGTTCGCGCCAGAGTTTCTGGCGGCGTTCCAGGCCGGCGTCGGAGCTTCTGTCTTGGGATCGCGCCACTGAGAGGAAAGACCTCAGGAAAACGGTGTAGGGTTTTGTTTATACAGCAGTTGAACCATGGCCGTCCCGGGCCATCGGGCAGCGTCGCAGGACACAGCCATGGCGCGGGCCGCCTTGAATTGACCCGTCGCGACCGCCAAGCTACCCCACCACCGCCCGCGTGCCCGGACCTGCGTCCGGCGCCGGCGCGCCGCCCCTTTCCACTGTGAAGAATCATACATGACAGCCCCCAAGCACTGCCGCCTGCTCATCCTCGGCTCCGGTCCGGCCGGCTATTCCGCCGCCGTCTACGCCGCCCGGGCCAACCTCAAGCCGGTGCTGGTGACGGGCCTGCAGCAGGGCGGCCAGCTGATGACCACCACCGAGGTGGACAACTGGCCCGGCGACGCCCACGGCCTGATGGGCCCGGACCTGATGGCGCGCATGCAGGCCCACGCCGAGCGCTTCGAAACCGAGATCATCTTCGACCACATCCACACCGTGGAGCTGGGCAGCCGCCCGTTCCGCCTGGTGGGCGACAGCGGCGAGTACACCGCCGACGGCCTGATCATCGCCACCGGCGCCAGCGCCAAGTACCTGGGCATCGAGTCCGAAACCAGGTTCATGGGCAAGGGCGTGTCGGCCTGCGCCACCTGCGACGGCTTCTTCTTCCGCGACCAGGACGTGGCGGTGATCGGCGGCGGCAACACGGCCGTGGAAGAGGCGCTGTACCTGAGCAACATCGCCCGCAAGGTCTACCTGGTGCACCGCCGCGACAAGCTGCGCTCGGAGAAGATCCTGCAGGACAAACTCTTCGCCAAGGCCGCGGCCGGCAAGGTCGAAATCATCTGGGACCACTCGGTGGACGAGGTGCTGGGCGACGACACCGGCGTCACCGGCATGCGCATCCGCTCCACCAGGGACGAATCGTCCACCCGCGAGATCGCGCTGCAGGGCTTCTTCGTGGCCATCGGCCACACGCCCAACACGTCGCTGTTCGAGGGCCAGCTGGCCATGCGCAACGGCTACCTGACCATCAAGTCGGGCCTGGATGGCAACGCCACGGCCACGTCGGTGCCGGGCGTGTTCGCCGCCGGCGACGTGGCCGACCAGGTGTATCGCCAGGCCATCACCTCGGCGGGCTTCGGCTGCATGGCCGCGCTGGACGCCGAGAAGTTCCTCGACAAGGAACACTGAGCCACGCCTGTGGGAGGGCCTTCAGGCCCGATGCCCTTCGCGAAAGGCGTCGGGCCTGAAGGCCCTCCTACAGGTATTCCCCAAGTCTTCGTCACGCCCTGCGCGGTATGGTGTGCGCATGCCTGAGCTGCGCCTGCACGCCACCCTGGACGAGATCCCCGCCGCCGCGTGGGACGCCCTGCACGACCGCCGCAACCCCTTCGTCGAACACGCCTTCCTGGCCGGCCTGGAGCGCGAGGGCTGCCTGCGCCCGCGCTGGGGCTGGACTCCGCGCCACGCCTCGCTGTGGCGCGACGGCGAGTTGGTGGCGGCCGCGCCGGCGTACCTGAAAACCAACTCCCACGGCGAGTTCGTGTTCGACCACGCCTGGGCCAACGCCTACCAGCGCTTCGGGCGCGAGTACTTCCCCAAGTGGCTGGTGGCCGTGCCCTACTCGCCCGTCACCGGGCCGCGCCTGCTGGCGCGCGACCCGGCCGACCGCGCGCCGCTGCTGGCGGCGATGCAGGCCCAGGCCGGGCGCGACGACCTGTCGTCGCTGCACGTGAATTTTCATGCCGCCGATGAATCGCCCGCGTTCGATCAAAGCTGGCTGGCGCGCGAGGACGCGCAGTTCCACTGGCGCAACCGCGGCTGGGCCGGGTTCGACGATTTCCTGGCCGCGCTGCAGCCCAAGAAGCGCAAGAACCTGCGCCAGGAGCGCGACAAGGTGGCCCGCGCCGGCTTCCGCTTCCGCACCGTGCACGGCGACGAGGCCAGCGACGACGACCTGGCCGCGATGCATTTCTTCTACTGCCGCACCTTCGGCGACTACGGCAACCACCCGGCGCTGACGCTGGAGTTCTTCCGGCACCTGGCAAAGACCATGCCGCGGCAGCTCGTGCTGTTCCTGGCCGAGCGCGAAGGCGAAGCGGTGGCCGGCGCGCTCTGCCTGCGCGGCGGCGACAGGCTGTACGGCCGCTACTGGGGCAGCAGCGAAGTGGAGCCCACGCCCGGCCTGCACTTCGAAACCTGTTACTACCAGGGCATTGATTACTGCCTGCGCGAAGGCCTGCAGGTGTTCGAGCCGGGCGCCCAGGGCGAACACAAGATCGCCCGCGGGTTCCTGCCCGTCACCACCTTCAGCCACCACTGGCTGGCCGACCCGGCCTTCGCCTCGGCCGTGGGCGACTGGTGCGCCCAGGAACGCGCGGCCACGGCCCATTACCGCCAGTCCGTGCTGGCCCACAGCCCCTACCGCGATGCCGATCCGGCTGCCCCTGCTGCCGGCTGACCCGGCCGCAGCGTTTCCGCCCGCAGGGCGCGCGCTGCGCGAGCCCAACGGGCTGCTGGCGATGGGCGGCGACCTGTCGCCGGAGCGGCTGCTCAACGCCTACCGCCACGGCATCTTCCCCTGGTATTCGGCCGGTGAACCGATCCTGTGGTGGTGCCCCGACCCGCGCATGGTGTTCGACACCGACGCCTTCGCCCTGCCCTCGCGCTTCCGGCGCCGCCTTCGCTCGAGCACGTGGCAGGTCCGCACCGACAGCGCTTTTGAACAGGTCATCGCCGCTTGCGCCACCAGCCCGCGGCCGGGCCAGGACGGCACCTGGATCACCGACGAGATGCGCGCGGCCTACGTGCAGCTGCACCGGCGGGGCCACGCGCACAGCGTGGAGGTGTTCGACGGCGAGCGCCTGGTGGGCGGCATCTACGGCGTGGCCGTGGGCCGGATGTTCTTCGGCGAAAGCATGTTCAGCGCCGAGTCCGGCGGCTCGAAGGTGGCGCTGGCGGGCCTGGCCCGGATCCTGTCGGGCTGGGGCTGGCCGCTGATCGACGCCCAGGTGGAAAACCCGCACCTGGTATCGCTGGGCGCCCGGCGCCTGCCGCGGCCGGAGTTCCTGGCCGAAGTGGCGCGATGGTCCGCCAAGCCCGACACGCCGGACTCCTGGGCCACCCGCGTGGCCCCGTTCCCGGCCTCCCGCCTGGCCTTCCCCGAGCCGCCTTAACCAAATTTTTGCAAGCGCGGCAGGGACATGGCAGAATGCGCGGCTTCCAAGTCCGGCTTTCCCGGCCAGCGAAACCAAGAATGTCCAAAGACGATTCCATCGAATTCGAAGGCACGGTGCTCGAGACCCTTCCGAACACCATGTTCCGGGTCAAGCTCGAGAACGGCCACGTCATCACCGCCCACATCTCCGGCCGCATGCGCAAGAACTACATCCGCATCCTCACCGGCGACAAGGTCAAGGTCGAAATGACGCCCTACGACCTCACCAAGGGCCGCATCACCTACCGCATGAAGTAATACGCGGTGCTGGCAACAACAACGGCGGCCCTGGGCCGCCGTTTTGTTTTGTCCGCCGCCCCACCCGGCCCGCGCCGGCAGGAGTCGCCATGAACGAAGCGGTCTTTTCCCCGCTCAACCCGCTGGAAGAATCGCTGCTGCAGGTGCAGCTGGGCGCGGCCCCGGCCGATGATTTCTTCCACCTGCTGCTGCAGTCGCAGGTGTTCATCCTGGTGGACAAGGCCATTGGCGAAGACGGCCAGTGGGATCCGTCCATCAACCTGTGCCTGCTGACCAATGCCGCCGGTGCGCCGGTGGTGGCGGCATTTTCCGCGCCCGAGCGATCGGCGCCGTGGTACCGGCACCTGCCGCAGTTCCAGTACGGGCTGCTGGTCAGCTTCACCTGGCTGATGCAGGGGCTGGGGCCGACCGTGGGCGTAGTGATCAACCCCGGCCACGGCGTGGGCGTGGAGCTGGCGCCTGAAGCGGTGGCGCGGCTCAGGCAGCAGGCCGTCGCGTCCTGAGGGTCATCGCCACAGCGCGCCACGCAAGAAGCCGCCAAAAACGAAAATGCCCGCCACCAGGGCGGGCATGGACGTGAAAATGTACCGGGTACATTTTCCCGAAAGTTCTGTCACCGCTTGGGCGCCGCGTGAAAATGTACCTGGTACATTTTCACACGGTGGCGGGGAGGAGTTTTTCGGGTTCGGACTGGGCGTCGACGACCAGTTCGCCGTCGCGCACGTCCACCGAGGCCTTGCCGCCGTTGACCAGCGAGCCGAACAGCAGCTCGTCGGCGAGCGGGCGCTTGATCTTGTCCTGCAGCAGTCGCGACATCGGGCGGGCGCCCATCTGCGGGTCGAAGCCGTGCTCGGCCAGCCACTGGCGCGCCTGCGGCGTGGCCGACAGCGACACGTGCTTTTCGTGCAGCTGCGCCTCGAGCTCGATCAGGAACTTGTCCACCACCCGCAGGATGTGGTCGAAGCCCAGGCCGCCGAACTGGATGATGCCGTCCAGGCGGTTGCGGAACTCGGGCGTGAAGGCCTTGCGGATCACTTCCATCGCGTCGGTGGTGTGGTTCTGCTCGACGAAGCCCATGGTGCGGCGGGCCGCCTGCGCGGCGCCGGCATTGGTGGTCATCACCACCACCACGTTGCGGAAGTTCGCCTCGCGGCCGTTGGTGTCGGTCAGCACGCCGCGGTCCATCACCTGCAGCAGGATGTTGAACACGTCCGGATGGGCCTTCTCGATTTCATCCAGCAGCAGCACGCAGTGCGGGGTCTTGACGATCTTCTCGGTCAGCAGGCCGCCCTGGTCGAAGCCCACGTAGCCCGGGGGCGCGCCGATCAGGCGGCTCACGGAGTGGCCTTCCATGTACTCGGACATGTCGAAGCGCACGAGTTCGATGCCCAACTGCATGGCCAGCTGCTTGGTGACCTCGGTCTTGCCCACGCCCGTGGGACCGGCGAACAGGAAGTTGCCGATCGGCTTGTCGGGATTGGCCAGGCCCGAGCGCGCCAGCTTGATGGCCGACACCAGGGTTTCGATGGCCGGGTCCTGGCCGAAGATCACCATCTTGAGATTGCGCTCGAGGTTCTTGAGCACGTCCTTGTCCGAGGCGCTGACCTGCTTGGTCGGGATGCGGGCCATCTTGGCCACGATCAGCTCGATTTCCTCGACGTCCACCACGTTCTTGCGCTTGTCGGGGTCCACCAGGCGCTGGCGGGCGCCGGCCTCGTCGATCACGTCAATGGCCTTGTCGGGCAGCAGGCGGTCGTTGATGTGCTTCACCGACAGGTCCACCGCGGCCTGGATGGCGTCGCCGGAGTACTCCACGTCGTGGTGCGCCTCGAAGCGGGATTTCAGCCCGTTGAGGATGGCCACGGCTTCGGCGATGGTGGGCTCCACCACGTCGATCTTCTGGAAGCGGCGGGCCAGCGCGCGGTCCTTCTCGAACACGCCGCGGTACTCCTGGAACGTGGTCGAACCGATGCAGCGCAGCTCGCCGTTCTGCAGCACCGGCTTGATCAGGTTGGAGGCGTCCATGGTGCCGCCCGAGGCCGAACCCGCGCCGATGATGGTGTGGATCTCGTCCACGAACAGGATGGCGCCCGGTTCTTTCTTGATCTGGTTGATGACGGCCTTGAGCCGCTTCTCGAAATCGCCGCGGTACTTGGTGCCGGCCACCAGCGCGCCCAGGTCGAGCGAATAGATGGTGGCGTCCTTGAGCACGGCGGGCACCCGGCCCTCGACGATGCGCCACGCCAGGCCTTCGGCCAGCGCGGTCTTGCCGACGCCGGCTTCACCGACGAACAGCGGGTTGTTCTTGCGGCGGCGGCACAGCACCTGGATGGTGCGCTCGACCTCGTCCTCGCGGCCGATCAGTGGGTCGATCTTGCCCTCGCGCGCCATTTCGTTGAGGTTGCTGGCGAACTCCTGCAGCGGGTTGGCCTTGGATTCGCCGCCTTCCTCGCCGTCGGGCTTGGCTTCGGGCGCGGGCTTCTCGTCGGGCGTGTCGCCGATCTTGGCGATGCCGTGCGAGAGGTAGTTCACCACGTCCAGCCGGGTGATTTCCTGCTGGTTGAGGAAGTACACCGCATGCGAGTCCTTCTCGCCGAAGATGGCCACCAGCACGTTGGCACCGGTGACTTCCTTCTTGCCCGACGACTGCACGTGGTAGACCGCGCGCTGCAGCACGCGCTGGAAGCCCAGCGTGGGCTGGGTGTCGCGCGGGTCGTCGGTGGGCAGCACCGGCACGGTGTCGGCGATGATCTGCCGCAGGCCGGTGGCCAGCTTGGGCTGGTCGGCGCCGCAGGCCTTGAGCACGCCGGCCGCCGAGGGGTTGTCCAGCAGGGCCAGCAGCAGGTGCTCGACCGTCATGAATTCATGGCGGGCTTCGCGGGCCTGCTTGTAGCACTGGCCGATGGTGTACTCGAGATCCTTGCTGAACATTGGGCGTCTCCGGAACGTTTGCTCCGATATGGGGCCAGCCTAGGTCTTTTCCATGGTGCACAACAGGGGGTGCTGGTGTTCCCGGGAAAAATCGTTGACCTGCGTCACTTTCGATTCAGCCACCTCGCGCGTGTAGACGCCGCAAACGCCCTTGCCCCGGGTGTGCACGTGCAGCATCACCTGGGTGGCCTTCTCGCGGTTCATGGCGAAGAACACCCGCAGCACCTCCACCACGAAGTCCATCGGCGTGAAGTCGTCGTTGAGCAGCACCACCTGGTACAGGGGCGGGCGCACGACCTCGGGCTTGGCGGCCTCGACCGCGACGCCGTGTTCGTGTTCTTTGTCGGATTGGGGGTCGTGGGCCATGGCGGGAGTATAAATCGGGGCGCGGCGCACCGAACGCAAACATGGACGCCCCGGCGTGTTTGTGCCGACAATGTTCCATCGCCCGCGCGGCGCCCCGTTCCGGACCACCCGATGAAGCCGCCCCGCCCCAACCCGACCCACCCGGACCCGCACCCCGGGCACCGCCGCGCCTGCCCGCCGGCCGGGTGCCGGCGTTGAGCTACCGCAGCGGCCGTTTCTGGCAGCCCGATGTCACCGTGGCCACCGTGGTGGTGCGCGACGGCCGACTGCTGGTGGTGGAGGAAACCGTCGGCGGCGCACGCGTGCTCAACCAGCCCGCCGGCCACCTGGAGCCGGACGAAAGCCTGCTGGACGCGGCCCTGCGCGAAACGCTCGAGGAAACCGGCTGGGACGTCGAACTGACCGCGTTCATCGGCGCCTACCAGTGGAAGTCGCCGACCGACGGGCGGCACTTCCTGCGCATGGCCTTCGCCGCCGAACCGCTGCTGCACCACGCCGACCGGTCGCTGGACGACGGCATCGTCCAGGCGCTGTGGCTGACCCCGGCCGAACTGCTGGCCGAGTCGGCGCGCCACCGCAGCCCGCTGGTCTGGCGCGCCGTGGAAGACTTCCTGGCCGGGCGCCGCTTCCCGCTGCAGGCGCTCACCCACTTCGCATGAGCGCGGCAAGGGTCATCGTGGGCATGTCCGGCGGCGTGGATTCGTCGGTGGCCGCGCTGCTGCTGCAGCGCCAGGGCGAGTCCATCGCCGGCCTGTTCATGCAGAACTGGGACGACGACGCCGAGCCGGGCGACCCGGCCGCCGGGGGCGCCGCCGGCTGCCGCGCCGAAGACGACCGCCGCGACGCGCTGGGCATCTGCGGCCGGCTGGGCATCCCCTTCCACGCGCGCAATTTCGCCAGGGAATACTGGGCCGGGGTGTTCGAACACTTCCTGGCCGAATACCGCGCCGGCCGCACGCCCAACCCCGACGTGCTGTGCAACCGCGAGATCAAGTTCAAGACTTTCCTGGACGAGGCCCACGCGCTGGGCGCCGAATGCATCGCCACCGGGCACTATGCCCAGGTGGCCTGGCGCGAGGGCCGCTGGTGCCTGCTGCGGGGCGCGGACGCGGGCAAGGACCAGAGCTATTTCCTGCACCAGCTGGGGCAGGAACAGCTGGCGGCCACCCTGTTCCCGATCGGCCACCTGCCCAAGCCCGAGGTGCGCCGCATCGCCCGGGAGGCCGGGCTGCCGACCGCGGCCAAGAAGGATTCCACCGGCATCTGCTTCATCGGCGAGCGCGACTTCCGCGAATTCCTGGGCCAGTACCTGCCCGCCCGTCCGGGCGATATCCGCAGCGTGGACGGCGCCACGGTGGGCCAGCATGCGGGCGCCTGGTACTACACCCTGGGCCAGCGCGAAGGCCTGAACGTGGGCGGCGTGCGCGGCCGGGTCGCGGCGCCCTGGTACGTGGTGGGCAAGGACGTGCACGCGAACGTGCTGTACGTGGACCAGGGCGCCGACAGCCCCTGGCTGCTGTCGCACCGGCTGGAGACCGAAACCGCGCACTGGGTGGCGGGCACGCCGCCGGCCGGCGTGTTCGCCTGCACCGCCAAGACCCGCTACCGCCAGCACGACCAGGACTGCGAAGTCCGGGTGGACGAGGATGGCCGGCTTTCCGTAGCCTTCGCGGTCGCGCAGCGGGCAGTCACGCCGGGCCAGTCCCTGGTCCTGTACCGTGGCGACGAATGCCTGGGTGGCGCCGTGATCGCCACCACCGACGCCCCCCTTGAACGGAAGACCCGCCACGCATGAAGGACCGCGCCCTCGCCCTCGCCGGCCTGCTGCAGGCCGTGCAGCTGGTGCAGCAGATGGCCCAGACCGGCCAGGCTGAATCCAGGCCGCTGGCCGCCTGCATCGACAGCCTGTTCCGCTTCGATGCCGAAACGCCCGAGGCCGTCTTCGACGGCGCCGCAAAGCTCGAGCCGGGCCTGCAGCGCCTGGTGAACCAGCTCGAAGGCGGCGCCGACCGCGACGCCACCCTGACGCGCATGGCCATGACCGTGCTGCACCTGGAGCGCCGCTTCATGCGCCAGCACGGCGCCGTGGACGCCGTCCGCACGGGCCTGGAAGAGATCGGCCGCCAGCACGCGCACTGGGGCCCGACGCACCCGACCGTGCTCTCGCGACTTGGCGAGCTGTACGCCAGGGAGCTCAGCCCGATCGGGCCGCGGGTGCTGGTGCAGGGCAACCCGGTGTACCTGGGCCAGCCCGACCTGGTCGGCGAAGTGCGCGCCGCGCTGCTCGCGGCCATCCGCGCCGCGGTGCTGTGGCGGCAGCTGGGCGGCAGCTACTGGGACTTCCTGTTCGGCCGCCGCGCACTGGTGCAATCGGCCCGCGGCTGGCTCGAATCGCTGCGCTGAGCGGGCCAAGGCCCGCCTTTTGAGGCATAATCAAGGGCTGACGCGGCGGCCCTGCGCGCCACCTCCAGACCCCCTCTTTTTCCTTCCCGGAGCCTGTCCATGAGCGACTCCTTCGCCACCCGCGACCAGCTGGCCGTCAACGGCAAGTCCTACACCATCTTCAGCCTCGGCAAGCTGGGCCAGACCTTCAACCTGGCGCGCCTGCCCTACTCGATGAAGATCCTGCTCGAGAACCTCCTGCGCTGCGAAGACGGCGGCATGACGGTCGGCAAGGAACACATCGAGGCCGTGGCCAACTGGAACCCGAAGGCCGAGCCCGACACCGAGATCGCCTTCATGCCCGCCCGCGTGGTGCTGCAGGACTTCACCGGCGTGCCCTGCGTGGTGGACCTGGCGGCGATGCGCGACGCGGTGGTGAAGCTGGGCGGCAACGCCGACCAGATCAACCCGCTGATCCCGTCCGAACTGGTCATCGACCACTCGGTGCAGGTGGACGTGTTCGGCAAGCCCGAGGCCCTGGACCTCAACGGCAAGATCGAGTTCGAGCGCAACATGGAGCGCTACAGCTTCCTGCGCTGGGGCCAGAAGGCCTTCGACAACTTCAAGGTGGTGCCGCCCAACACCGGCATCGTGCACCAGGTGAACCTGGAGCACCTGGCCCGCGTGGTGATGGAGCGCACCATCGACGGCGTCAGCTACGCCTTCCCCGACACCGTGTTCGGCACCGACTCGCACACCACCATGATCAACGGCATCGGCGTGCTGGGCTGGGGCGTGGGCGGCATCGAGGCCGAGGCGGCCATGCTGGGCCAGCCCAGCTCGATGCTGATCCCGCAGGTGGTGGGCTTCAAGCTCACCGGCAGGCTGCCCGAGGGCGCCACCGCCACCGACCTGGTGCTCACCGTCACCCAGATGCTGCGCAAGCACGGCGTGGTGGGCAAGTTCGTCGAGTTCTTCGGCGACGGCCTGGACCACCTGCCGCTGGCCGACCGCGCCACCATCGCCAACATGGCCCCGGAATACGGCGCCACCTGCGGCATCTTCCCGGTGGACGAAGAGTCGCTGAACTACCTGCGCCTGTCCGGCCGCGACGACGCGCAGATCGCGCTGGTGAAGGCCTACGCCCAGGCCCAGGGCCTGTGGCGCACGCCGGGCGCGCCCGACGCCGAGTACAGCGCCGTGCTCAGCCTGGACATGGCCACCGTGCTGCCCTCGCTGGCCGGCCCCAAGCGTCCGCAGGACCGCGTACTGCTGAGCGACATGAAGGCCAACTTCAACGCCAACCTCGGCGACCTCACCGCCGGCCGCAAGCAGAAGAACGGCGACGTGGCCCGCATGGATTCCGAGGGCGGCCACCAGGAGCAGGCCGACCACCTGGCGTCCAAGCCCAAGTCGAAGATCCGCATCAAGGACCAGGACGCGCACCTCACCGACGGCTCGGTGGTCATCGCCGCCATCACGTCCTGCACCAACACCTCCAACCCGGCCGTGATGCTGGGCGCCGGCCTGCTGGCGCGCAACGCCGTGGCCAAGGGCCTCACCGCCGCGCCGTGGGTGAAGACCTCGCTCGGCCCGGGCTCGCTGGTGGTCACCGACTACCTGCGCAAGGCCGGCGTGCTCGACGACCTCGAGGCTCTGGGCTTCCACGTGGTGGGCTACGGCTGCACCACCTGCATCGGCAACTCCGGCCCGCTGCCCGAGGAAGTGTCCAAGGGCATCGCCGAGAACGACCTGGTGGTCACCTCGGTGCTGTCGGGCAACCGCAACTTCGAAGGCCGCGTGCACGCCGAAGTGAAGATGAACTACCTGGCCTCGCCGCCGCTGGTGGTGGCCTACGCCATCGCCGGCACCACCGACATTGACCTGAGCACCGAGCCGCTGGGCACGGGCAAGGACGGCCAGCCGGTGTTCCTGAAGGACATCTGGCCCTCGAACAAGGAAATCGGCGACTTCATCGCCAGGACCGTCGGCCCGGAGATGTTCAAGCACAACTACGCCAATGTCTTCGCCGGCGACACCCGCTGGAACCAGATCGCTTCGCCCGACGGCGCCAAGTTCGCCTGGGACGACGCCTCCACCTACATCAAGAACCCGCCCTACTTCGACGGCATGCGCATGGAGGTCGGCACCATCGCCGATATTTCGGGCGCGCGCGTCATGGGCCTGTTCGGCGACTCGATCACCACCGACCACATCAGCCCGGCCGGCAACATCAAGGCCAGCTCGCCGGCCGGCAAGTTCCTGCAGGCGCGCGGCGTGGCCCCGGCCGACTTCAACAGCTACGGCTCGCGCCGCGGCAACGACGACGTGATGGTGCGCGGCACCTTCGCCAACATCCGCATCAAGAACCTGATGCTGGGCGGCGAAGAAGGCGGCAACACCATCCACTACCCCACCGGCGAAAAGCTGGCCATCTACGACGCGGCCATGAAGTACAAGGCCGAGGGCGTGCCGCTGGTGGTGTTCGCGGGCAAGGAATACGGCACCGGCTCGTCGCGCGACTGGGCGGCCAAGGGCACCAACCTGCTGGGCGTGAAGGCCGTGGTGGCCGAAAGCTTCGAGCGCATCCACCGCTCCAACCTGGTCGGCATGGGCGTGCTGCCCTGCCAGTTCCTGGAAGGCCAGAACGCCCAGACCCTGGGCCTGAAGGGCGACGAGGTGATTTCGATCACCGGCCTGCAGGACGGCGCCGGCAAGCAGGCCACCGTGGTGGCCAAGCGCCCGGACGGCACCGAGTTGGTGTTCCAGGTGCAGGTGCTGCTGCTGACGCCCAAGGAAGTGGTGTACTTCCGCCACGGCGGCATCCTGCACTACGTGCTGCGCCAGCTGGCCTCGCGCAACGCCGCCTGACCCCGGCGGGCCTGCGGGCCCGCCCCTGTGGGAGGGGCTTCAGCCCCGATGCCCTTCGCGGGCGTCGGGGCTGAAGTCCCTCCCACATTGTTTTCAGGCCTGCCAACGCCGGCGGCTCAGAGCACCGGCTCCCAACTGGCCGAGACCAGCTTCCAGTCGCCGCCCTCCAGGCGCCAGCCCGTCCTGACCCGGTAAAGCTGGCCGCGATCGGGAAGCCAGCCCGCACCGCCAGTGGTGCCGGCGGTGAACTCCACCCGGGCGCCCTCGCCCGCCAGGGCGACGTCCAGCGGCCCCAGCTGCACGCCCACGTTCTTGTCGCGCAGCCAGGCCACGGCCATCGTGCGCCGGAACTGGTCGCGGTCCATGCCGCCGGGCCCGACGAACTCCGCCGACACCGATTCGGCCAGCGCGTCGGCGTCGCGGCTTTCCGCCGCTGCCTGCATGGCGGCGATGGTGGCGCGCAGCGCCGCCTCCGGGGGCTCTTTCGCGCAGGCCCCGAGGAAGGCCACCAGCGCGAAAACCAGCGCCGTGAAAGCCACGCGAAACCATCCGCGCGGCGCCTTGCCTGTACCGGGGGCGTATGCTCCAATCGAGTGAATACTCCAATCCGCAGCGGCCGCCGTCGCCGCGGATTCCGGTTGGCAGGAACGAGACATCAGGGGGAAAGGCATGGGTTCTGAACGTCCTTGGCTGGCCAGTTACCCGAAGGGTATCCCGCCGCACATCGATCTGGAGAAATACGCTTCCATCGTGTCGGTGCTGGACGAAGTCTGCCGCGACTTCAGCGACCGCCCGGCATTCTCCAACTTCGGCAAGCAGCTCAGCTACGCCGACGTCGACCGCCTCAGCGCCCAGTTCGCCAACTACCTGCTGCACGAGCTCAAGCTCAAGAAGGGCGACCGCGTCGCCCTGATGATGCCCAACGTGCTGCAGTACCCGGTCGCCATCTTCGGCGTGCTGCGCGCCGGGCTCACGGTGGTCAACACCAACCCGATGTACACCGCGCGCGAGCTCAAGCACCAGCTCACCGACTCGGGCGCCAGCGCCATCGTCGTGCTGGAGAACTTCGCCAGCGTGGTGGCCGAGGTCATCGCCGAAACGTCGGTGAAGCAGGTCATCGTCACCGGCGTGGGCGACATGCTGGGCTTCCCCAAGGGCGCGCTGGTCAACTTCGTGCTGCGCCACGTCAAGAAGCAGGTGCCGGAGTACTCGCTGCCGGGCGCCATCCGCTTCAACCGCGCGCTCGAACTGGGCGCCGGCAAGACCCTGCCCTCGATCGACATCCGCGGCCACGACATCGCCTTCCTGCAGTACACCGGCGGCACCACCGGCGTCGCCAAGGGCGCCATGCTGACCCACCGCAACCTGGTGGCCAACATGCAGCAGTCGTCGGCGTGGATCGGCACGAACGCGCAGCCCGGCAAGGAAATCATCATCACCGCGCTGCCGCTGTACCACATCTTCGCGCTGACGGCGAACTGCCTGGTCTTCATGAAGTTCGGCGGGCTCAACCACCTCATCACCAATCCGCGCGACATGCCCGGCTTCGTGGCCGAGCTGCGCAAGACCCCGTTCACCGCCATCACCGGCGTGAACACGCTGTTCAACGGGCTGCTCAACACGCCCGGCTTCGACCAGATCGACTTCTCGAAGCTCCACCTCACCCTGGGCGGCGGCATGGCCGTGCAGCGCGCCGTGGCCGAGCGCTGGAAGAAGGCCACCGGCGTCACCCTGGTGGAGGCCTACGGCCTCACCGAAACCTCGCCCGCGGCCTGCATGAATCCGCTGGACCTGCCCGAGTACAACGGCGCCATCGGCCTGCCCATCTCGTCCACCGACGCCTGCGTCAAGGACGATGCCGGCAAGCAGCTTCCGATGGGCGAAGTGGGCGAGCTGTGCATCAAGGGCCCGCAGGTGATGGCCGGCTACTGGCAGCGCCCCGAGGAAACGGCCAAGGTGATCGACGCCGAAGGCTGGCTGCACACCGGCGACATGGCCCGGATGGACGAGAACGGCTTCTTCTTCATCGTCGACCGCAAGAAGGACATGATCCTGGTGTCGGGCTTCAACGTGTACCCCAACGAGGTCGAGGACGTGGTGGCGCTGATGCCCGAAGTCCTGGAAGTGGCCGCCGTGGGCGTGCCGGACGACAAGTCGGGCGAAGCGGTGAAGGTGGTCATCGTCAAGAAGGACCCGTCGCTGACCGCCGAGAAGGTCAAGGCGTTCTGCAAGGAACAGCTCACCGGCTACAAGCTGCCCAAGTTCGTCGAGTTCCGCACCGAACTGCCCAAGTCCAACGTGGGCAAGATCCTGCGGCGCGAACTGCGCGATTCCCCCGCCAAGACCTGAGCGCGGCGGGCGCTGGCCGGAACTGTGACGGCGGTCACATCCGGCCGCTAGCGCAAATGCGGGGTGTTTTACAACAGGCGCGGTTCCGGGTCTAGAATCAGGCCGTTGGCATGCGCCAACGCCTGTTTTTCCCGCACCGCTCCAGCCAGACCGTGCCGGGGCGGCTACCCACCGCTCAGCCCCCCGGAGTTACGACCATGAGCGCTGCTGTCTTTCGGCACCGCCGCCCCCGCGCCGGCCGCCCCCTCCCCGCCTGCCGGTCCCGTCCCGCATGTCCCTGACCGTTGGCCGGTCGGGCATGGCGGCGCATCCAGGGGAGCAGGCATGAGCAAGCGGGCGGTGGTGATAACCGGGATGGGCGTGCTGTCGCCCATCGGGCAGGACGTGGCCGAAGTGGCCGCCTCGCTGCGCTCGGGGCGCTCGGGCATCGGCGCCATCACGGTGGACCCGCTGGCGAAAGCCGTGCCGGCGGGCGTGGTTCCGGCCAACCTCGAAGAGGCCTTCACCCGTCTGGAGCGTCCGTTCATGGACCGCGTGCAGCACTTCGCGGTGCTGGCGGCGCAGCAGGCCATCCGGGACGCCGGCATTACCGACTTCGCCGCCTACGGGCAGCGGGCCGGCGTGTACTACGGCAACGTCAACGGCGGCGCCGCGTCGGTGCAGGACTGGGCCCGGGGCCTGCTGGCCGAAGGCAAGCAAAGCTCAAGGCCGTTCACCGCCATGGCCATCATGTGCAACGGCGGCGCGGCGCAGATTTCCATCCGCAACCAGATACTGGGGCCGGTGCTGACCCACGGCAGCGCCTGCGGATCCTCGGCGGTCGCCATCGGCGAGGCGGCCCGCGCCATCGCCGACGGCTACCTCGACGTCGCCGTGGCGGGCGGCTCGGAAGCGCCCCTGTCGGCCATCGTGGTCGGGGTGTTCTCCGGCACCCGCGCCATGGCCCAGCCCGACCCCGACGACCCGTCCCGCAGCTGCAGGCCCTTTGCCAGGGACCGTTCGGGCCTGGTGCTTGGCGAGGGCGGCGCCTTCCTCATCCTGGAATCGGAAGACCACGCCAGGGCCAGGAACGCCACCATCCACGGCTACCTGCGCGGCTATGGCGTGTCCAGCGACGCCTCGCACATCGGCATGCCGGCCACGCCGGGCCAGGTGCGGGCGCTGCAGGCGGCGCTGGACCATGCCGGTCTGGCGCCGGGCGAGGTCCAGTACATCAATGCCCACGCCACCGCCACCGACGGCGGCGACGTGATCGAGGCCGAGTCCATCCGCGCCGTTTTCGGCGAAGGGCCCGGCGCCGCGAAGGTCAGCTCCACCAAGGCCGTGCACGGCCACCTGCTGGGCGCCGCCAGTGCGCTGGAGCTGGTGGTGACGGTGCTGGCGATGCGCGAATCGGTGCTGCCGGCCAGCGCCCACATGGGCGAGATGGACCCGCGCTGTTCGCTCAACCACGTCGGGCCCTCGCCGGTCGCCGGCGTGCGCATAGACAACGCGCTGTCCTTCAGCTGCGGCTTCGGCGGCACCAACGCCGCGCTGATCGTGTCCCGCCACCGCAAGCCCGATTGAGCCCCTCCCCACGTCACCAACCCCGCACCGGAGAACCACCATGAGCCCGCTGATCGCCCCCGTGTCCACCGCCACCCGCTTCGACCACAAGCGCGTTTCCACCCGCATCCGGAAGCTGGCCATGCCCGTGCTGTGGACCAGCTTCGCGCCTGACCCCCGCACGGGCCTGCAGAACTTCACGGCCGACCTCGTGGATGAGTTCCAGAACGTCATAGACGCGCTGCGCAGCGAGGCCTGCACCACCACCGCGCCCCTGCACTACGCCGTGGTGCAGTCCCGGCACCCGGACTATTTCAGCGTGGGTGGCGACCTGAACTTCTTCCGCGAGTGCATCCAGGCCCGCCAGGCCGACCGCCTGTACGCCTATTCGATGCGATGCCTGAACCTGCTGCACGGCTGGTCGGCGCAGATGAAGGAAACGCTGACCTCGATCTCGCTCGTGCAGGGCCGCGCACTGGGCGGTGGCTTTGAAATGGCGCTGAGCACGGACTTCCTGATCGCCGAGGAGCAGAGCACCTTCGGCTTCCCGGAAATCATGTTCGGCCTGTTCCCCTGCACCGGCGCCATGTCGCTGCTGACCGACCGCATCGGCGCGCGCCAGGCCGAGCGCATGATGACCAACAAGAAGATCTACAAGGCGGCCGAACTGCTGGACATGGGCCTGATCGACCAGGTGTGCGCGAAGGGCGAAGGCGAACTGGCGGTGGAACAGTTCGTGGCCAACCATTCCTCGCGGCTCAAGGCGCGCCTGAAGGTGCAGGCCAGCCGCTATCGCCACGCCCCGCTCGACCACGTCGAAGGCGTGCGCATCGTCGAGGACTGGGTGGAGACGGCAATGTCGCTGACGCCCGACGAGCTGCGTTCGCTCGACATGCTGATCATGATGCAGCGACCGGACCGCGAGGCGGCCGCACGCCTTGCGTCGTGACGTGGGCCGGGCGGGCCCGGGGCGGCCCGCCTCACCGCTCGCCGCTGGCCCCTGAGGACGCGAACTGCCCGCGCAGCTCGCGCAGCGCGGCCACGCTCCGGGCGTAGGTGCGCGCCAGGTCGGCCAGTAGCTGGCTGTGCTCGGCCTGCAGCGCCGGCTCGGAAATGGTCATCAGGCGATCGGCCACCGCGGCCAGCCGGACAGCACCGAAGCTCAGGGACAGGCCACGCAGGGTGTGCGCGTCGTGGTGCACGTCGGGCAGCCGGTGCTGCCGCATGGCGGCGTTGAGGCGGGCCTGCGTGCTTTCCAGGTCTTCCAGGCCCTCGGAAATCATGCCGAACAGGAACTCCGGCGTGTCCTTGATCTCGCGCAGCAGGTCGATGGCCTCGGGGTCCAGGAACTCCACCGGCACCGCGCGCAGCCGCGGCAGCGGCCGGGACGCCTCGCGCGCAGCCGCCGACCCAGCCGTCGCCGCGCCGGCGAGCACGCCGCCGGGCGATTCATCAGACGCCGCGGCCGGTTCATCCGGGAACTGGCTGGCGATGGCGGTGCGCAGGCTGTCGAACGACAGCGGCTTGTAGATGACGCCCGCCGCGCCGGCGTCGGCCAGGCGGGCGGCGGTGCTGCGGGTGGTGTCGGCGGTGATGAAGTACGTGGGCGCGGTGTCAATGCGGCCGAAGCAGTAGGTCTGGTATACGGTCGCGCCGTCGATGTCGCCCATGTTGAAGTCCAGCAGCACCAGGTCGAAGTCTTCCCGCGCCAGCAGCTGCAGGGCCTGGCCACCGGACGTGGCGGTGGTGACCAGGTGCTCGTCCTTGAGCAGCATCTGGCGCAGCAGCTCCAGGTTCACGCGGTTGTCGTCGGCGATGAGCACGCGCTTGCCGGTGACCACCCGCGGCGCGGCCTGGGCCACGGCCGCCGCCGGCTTTTCCTCGGCCTGCGGCATGTCCAGCTCGAACCAGAACAGGGTGCCGTGCCCGGGCTTGCTCTGCACGCGCAGCATGCCGCCCATTCGCGTGACGTACTCCATGGCGATGGACGTGCCCAGGCCCGTGCCGCCGAACTTGCGGCTCGACCCGGTCTCGACCTGGTAGAAGGGCTCGAAGATGCGCGCCAGGTGCTCGGCGGGAATGCCGATGCCGGTGTCCTTCACCCCGAACAGCAGTTTGTAGGTGCCGCCCAGCTCGGCCACCAGGTCTATCTTGATGACCACTGACCCGGCCGGGGTGAACTTGATGGCGTTGCCCACCAGGTTCATCAGCACGCCCTGCAGGTCCTGCGCGCTGCCCATGACCGGGCGGACGATGCGCGGATCCATTTCCAGGTGCAGGTCGAGCCCCTTGGTGGCCGCCACGGGCGAGAGCACGCACATCACGTGGTCGGTGATGTCCTGCAGCAGGAAGGCGACCGTCTCCGGCGCCGCGCCCTTGGCTTCCAGCCGGGCCAGGTCGAGCATGCGGCCGATCTCGGCGTCCAGGCCGGTGGCCATTTCGTGGATGGCCTTCGCCCGCTGCGCGATGGCCGGGTCGGAGGTGTCCATGCCGATCAGCTGCGCCGAGGAAACGATGCCCGTCAGCGGCGTGCGCAGCTCGTGGCTGACCTTGGCCAGCAGCATGGACTTGGCATTGCTTTCGAACTGGGCCAGCGCCTTGGCCGTCTGCAGGCGCCGGATGAGCGAGGACGCGTACAGCGGCGTCATGATCAGCACCGCGACATGGGAGATCTCCGCCAGGCCCGGCTGCCGCCAGTGCGGCGACAACAGCATCACCGCCACGAACCCCACCAGGGAAACCCCCTGGCACAGGAACATGGCGCGGTTGCCCAGCCGGAAGCCGAAACCCAGCGCGGTGAAGACATACAGGCCGGCGAACAGGATGGCGGGGTCGCCGAAAATGTAGAGCCAGGTGGACAGGAACAGCGGGTCGCTGATCGCGGTGATGACCACCAGCTTGCCGGCGTACCGCCCGCCGGGCAGGCGCGCGAAATAGCGCACGGCCAGCGTGTAGCTGATGTACAGCCCCATCGCCAGCTCCACCGCGTGCCGCTCGGTGATCTTCTCGGGGCTGACGTAGTACATTATCGCCAGCATCACCACCGCCACCGCGATGCCGAAGCGCAGCCGGAAATCGGCCTGGGCCCGGACGTTGGCGGACAGCTCGGCTTGGGTGGTTGTGGTCATGGGCCAGCCTTCAGCTCTCGGCGGCTGCCTGCAACCGGCACGGTGCGGGGCAGCCATCAAACCAGGGAATCAAGCGTTCATGGACAGGATCAAGATACTGGAGCTGCTCAAGCAGTTGCTCAAGGACAAGTACGACGTGGACCCGGACAGCCTGACGGGTGCATCGCGACAAGACGACATCGGGCTCGATTCGATGACCATGGTGGACCTGATGATGGACATCGAGACCGCCCTGGACTTCCAGTTCCCGAACCTGAACCTGCCCAGGAACCCGTCGCTGGACGACATCGTCGAGCTGATCGCCGGGCAACTGGGTCGCTGAAGCTCGCGCCCTCCCGGCGCACTGCAGGCGTCAGCGCAATGCCGGCGCCGGCGCGTGGAAGTCGAAGATTTCCTGCACGCGGTCGCGGCGCGCCATCAGCGCGTCAACCACCGCCGGGTCGAACTGCAGGCCGGACTGGGACTTGATGTAGTCGAACGCCTTGGCCATCGGCCAGGCCTCCTTGTAGGGGCGCTCGGTGGTGAGCGCTTCAAGCACGTCGGTGACGGCGACGATGCGCGCGGCCAGCGGGATGTCCTCGCCGGCCAGGCCGTCGGGATAGCCGCTGCCGTCCCAGCGTTCGTGGTGGCGCAGCGCGATGGTGGCGCCCACCTGCACGAACTTGCTGCTCGAGCCGCTGAGGATGTCGTAGCCCAGGCGCGGGTGCTTCTTGATCTGGTCGTACTCGGCGGCGTCGAGCTTGCCCGGCTTGAGCAGGATGGCGTCGGACACGCCCATCTTGCCGATGCCGCGCAGGGGCGCCGCCAGTTCGATCATGCGCACTTCGTCCTCGGGCAGGCCCAGGGCTTCGGCGATGACGGCCGAGTAGCGCGACACGCGCTCCACGTGCGCCACGCTGCCGCCGTCGCGGTACTGGATGGCCGTGGCGAGGCGGTGCAGGATTTCGCGCTCGCGCTCGTCCAGTTCATGCATGCGCGCCAGCAGCTGGCGCTCGAGCTCGTGGGCGCGGGTCTTGAGGTTCTGCTGCTGCTGGCGCAGCGCCAGCAGGTTGCGGCAGCGCGAGCGCAGTTCGCGCGGGCGCACGGGCTTGACCAGGAAATCAATCACGCCGGCTTCGAGGGCGGCGTTGCGGATGGGTTCGTCGCCCACCACGGTGATCAGGATGATGGGCACGTCGCGGTGCGACAGCGGACGGCGGAAGCGGCGCGCAAACTCCAGGCCGTCGAGCTTGGGCATGCGGTAGTCAAGCAGCAGCAGGTCGGGCGAGCTGCGCTGCGACCACAGCAGGGCCTCCACCGGGTCGCCGAAATCGGTGACCTTCACTTCCGGGCTGATGTCCTCCAGCAGGTGGCGGAACATCGTCCGCTGCGAAGGCTGGTCATCAACGATCAACACGTTCAAGTGAAGCTCCCGGGTGCGCACACCGTGATTGCCGCGTATTACGGCTCACCGCCGAGCTTACTCCCGATAATTCAATCCCGGCAAGCACTTGCCGAACACTCCTGCCGCGCACCCTCCGCAAGGCAAGCCCCGCTTGCCACGACACCCGCACTGCCCCACGAACAAATTCGCGAGGATGCCGTCCATGGCGAACCCCCCTTGGCAAGGGGGGCGCGGCGACAGCCGCAGGGGATCGGAAGTGATGAGCCCGGGGCCCACGATCCGCTGCGCGGATCGTGGGGATCCTGAGCGAACGCTCAGGATCGGCAGCGATTGCTCAGGAACTGCCCTCCGGCCGCATGTAGGGGAACAACAGCACATCGCGGATGGACGCCGAGTCGGTGATCAGCATCACCAGACGGTCAATGCCGATGCCCAGGCCGCCGGTCGGCGCCATGCCGTACTCCAGTGCGCGGATGTAGTCGGCGTCGTAGTGCATGGCCTCGTCGTCGCCGCCCTCCTTGGCCTCCACCTGGGCCAGGAAGCGGGCCTTCTGGTCTTCGGGGTCGTTGAGCTCGGAGAACCCGTTGGCCAGTTCGCGGCCGCCGACGAACAGCTCGAAGCGGTCGGTGATCTCCGGGTCGCGGTCGCTGGCGCGGGCCAGCGGGCTCACTTCCACCGGATGGTCGGTGATGAAGGTGGGCTGCACCAGGGTGTGTTCGACGGTCTTCTCGAAGATCTCCAGCAGCAGCTTGCCCCAGCCGTAGCCGGGCTTGATCCTGATGCCCAGGCGCTGGCAGTGCGCGCGCATGGCGTCGAGGTCGCGCAGTTCCGCGCGGCTGATTTCCGGGTTGTGCTCGATCACGGCGTCGGTCATGGACCAGCGGCGGAACGGCGGGCCCAGGTCGATCGCCATGCCTTCCCACTGCAGCTGCGTGGTGTCGCGGGTGCGCAGCGTCACTTCGCGTATCAGGCCCTCGGTGAGGTCCATCACCTCGTGGTAGGTGGCGTAGGCCTCGTACAGCTCCAGCATGGTGAACTCGGGGTTGTGCCGGGTGGACACGCCCTCGTTGCGGAAGTTGCGGTTGATCTCGTACACGCGCTCCAGGCCGCCCACCACCAGGCGCTTGAGGTAGAGCTCGGGCGCCACGCGCAGGTACAGGTCCAGGTCCAGCGCGTTGTGGTGGGTGGTGAAGGGCTTGGCCGTGGCGCCACCGGGGATGTAGTGCATCATCGGCGTTTCCACTTCCAGGAAGCGGCGCGCGTCCAGCCAGGCGCGCAGCGCCGAGACGATGCGCGAGCGCTGCACGAACACCTCGCGCGCCTCCGGGTTCACGATCAGGTCCACGTAGCGCATGCGGTAGCGCTGCTCGACGTCGGCCAGGCCGTGCCACTTGTCCGGCAGCGGCCGCAGCGACTTGGTCATCAGGCGCAGCGCCGTGGCCTTCACCGACAGCTCGCCGGTGCGGGTGCGGGTGAGCCCGCCCTGCACCGCCACGATGTCGCCCACGTCCCAGCCCTTGAACGCGTCGTAGCTTTCGCCCAGGTCCGCGCCCTGCAGGTACAGCTGGATGCGGCCGCTCATGTCCTGGATCTGCGCGAAGCTGGCCTTGCCCATCACGCGCTTGGCCATCAGCCGGCCGGCGACGGCCACCTGGCGGTCCAGCGACTCGAGCTTTTCGGCCGTCCACTCATCCTTGTCCGCGAATTCATGCTGCAGGTCCTGCGCGTACTCGCCGCGCTGGAAATCGTTCGGGAACGCGATGCCCTGCCCGCGCAGCGCCGTGAGTTTCGACCGGCGCTCGGCGATGAGGGAGTTTTCGTCG
>Ga0138256_10001137_pt1 | contig 28536 bp, 18 predicted proteins | sample KNB2016incub_MG_FD_105486 | JGI IMG/M metagenome (GOLD analysis project Ga0138256, IMG submission 105486) | Active sludge microbial communities from wastewater in Klosterneuburg, Austria - KNB2014incub_MG | ecosystem: Engineered > WWTP > Activated sludge > Unclassified | place: Austria... | reverse complement strand
GAGGGACTCGGCCGCGCCGAAGCGCGGCACGGCGATGCTGCGGCCGGGGCCGTTGCGCACCGCGTCGCGCAGACCATGTGATTCGCTGCCCAGCACCAGCACGGCGGGCCGCCGCAGGTCCACGCCGAACACGTCCTCGCCCGACGCTTCGGCCTTGTACACCCAGGTATCGGCGCCCACGGCCTCCAGGATCGCCGGGGCCAACTCGCCGTAGCGCACCGGCACGCGGAAGAGGGAGCCCATGCTGGCCTGCACACACTTGGGGTTCCAGGCCTCGGTGCAGTCGGGTGAGCACCACACCTGTTCGGCACCGAACCAATCGGCTATGCGCACCAGGGTACCGAGGTTGCCCGGGTCACTGATACCGTCCAGCGCGAGGGTGAACCCCTGCGGCGTACGGGGTACCTCGTTGCGCGGCATGCGCACCACGGCGATCACCTCGTTGCCGGTCTCGAAGGTGCCCATGCGCTCCAGGTCGTGTTCCGGATGCACATGGGCATCGCGCAGGCCCATGTCGCGCGCGGCGCGTTCCGTGGCATGGATGCTGTCGATGGGGAAGTGCGAGGCCAGCAGTTCCGTTACCGGCTTGCGGCCCTGCACCAGGAAAAGCCCTTGTTCCTCGCGGCCTTTCCTGCGGTGCAGCGCGCGCAGGCGCTTCACAAGAGCGTTGGTGTTCATGACCACGGGTATCTTCGGCGCGTTCCCGGACGCCGCGCGTACGGTGAACGGAAGGCCGCGAAAAATAGCCCGTCCCTTGCCGCGCCCGCGGAACGCCCGCCTCCATATCCCGCTGTTCGCGGCCATCCTGCTGTTGGCGGCGTGCAACACCACCCGGTGGGTGCCGCCCGGCGAACGGTTGCTGGTGCGCAACACGATCACGGCCTGGCCCAAGGGCACGCTCACGGCGGACGAGCTGGAGCCGATCATCAAACAGAAGCCCAACAAGCGCGTACTCGGCCGGGCGATCTACCTGGACCTCTACAACCTGCGCGATCCGGGGAAAGTGGCGCGCAAGCGCGCGCTGAAGGACAGCCTGTGCGAAGCGGAGAACGCGGCGCGCCACCTCGTGGACAGCAGCCGGGTGAAGGAATGCACCGCCTCACAGCGCGGACGCAACGGCGAGGCGCCCGTGCTGCTTGACAGTTCACTGGTGCAACGCACAGTGGAGCAGTTGCGCAACTACGCGTTCAAGGAAGGGTATTTCGCGGCCCAGGTGAGCGATACCGTCCGGTACGTACGGCGCCGCTGGCCCTTCGGCGGTTGGGGGCGGCCGTACAAGAAGCCCAAGGCCAATGTGCAATACGTGGTCCAGGCGGGGCGGCCCTGGACATTCTGCACCATCAACCTCCGGGTGGACGACCCCTCCATCGCCGGTTATCTGCGCGCGGATTCCGCCGGCACACTGCTCCACCAGGGCGGCCGTTTCGATGGCGATGCCCTGGAAGCCGAACGGGCACGCATCACCAACGTGCTCAAGAAAGAGGGCTTCCTGTTCTTCACCAAGGACATGGTGCTCTTCGATGCGGACACGGCGGCGGGCGACCACGAAGTGGACCTGCTGATCCGCCTGGAGCGCCCACTGGCGTCAACCCAGCGGGGGCTTAAGGGCACACCGCCCGGAACCGTGTGGTACGTGAACGACGTGTACATCGATGCTGCGCGACGCACGGGGAACGCCCTGACGCTCGCCTACGACACGGTCCTCTATGACGGCTTCACCCTGCTGCACAAGGGCCGGCGCCCCACCTTCAGGCCCGGACCGATCACCAACGCCATCCTCCTCAGGCCGTACAGCCGCTTCAACCAGAACGACGCGGACCGCACCTTCCGGCGGCTGGCGAACATGGGCGTGTTCGACCGGGTGGACATCACCTACGACACAGCGGGCCTTGGCCTCGGCAACGTGGACGCGCGGGTCACATTGATACCCAGCCGAAGGCAGGGTTTTTCGGTGGAGGGCTTCCTCACCAACCGGGGCGGCTTCCTGGGCGCCTCGGGCAGCCTGAACTACCGCCACAAGAACCTCTTCCGCACACTCACCTCACTGCAGGCCTCGATCACCGTGGGGATGGAGGCGCAGCAGAGCCTCACGCCCGACAACGCTGACGGGGACGCCAGCACGTCGCTCACCCGGGACGCGATCCTCAACACCCTGGAGATCGGTCCTGAACTCAAGGTTTTCGTCCCCATACGCGGGGGCTCGGCCATGGCCGGGGGAAGTCGTGGGGTGGTGAACGCGCTCTTCAATTACCAGCGCCGGCCGGATTACACGCGCACGCTGGCCAAAGGCGCCATCGGCTACGAGTGGAACTTCTCTTTCATTTCCGCCTGCGCCGTGTATTTCCCCGAGGTGAACGTGGTGCGCATCCCCGAACGGTCGGCCGCCTTCGAGGATTTTCTCCTGGAGTCCACCGACCCGGTGCTCACCAACAGCTACACGGACCACATCATCGTCAATCTTCCAAGGGTCACCTGGACGTACAACACGGCGAACGCTCCTGGCCCGGCGCGGCGCAACAACCAGTTCGTCAGGGCCAACGTGGAGTTGGCCGGCACCATCCTCCGCTTCGTACAGGACCTGTCGGGTGCACGGCGCATGGACGACACGATCTCGCTCGATAGCTACTACACGATCGACAAGGTACGCTATGCAGAGTACATAAAGGCCGACCTTGACCTGCGGCACTACCACACGATCCACGACCGCAGCAGCATCGTCTTCCGGTTCGCCCCGGGCTTCGCCAAGCCGTTCGGGAACCAGCATGTGATGCCGTTCGAAACGAGCTTCTACTCGGGTGGCGCCAACGGCATTCGCGCCTGGCGGGCGCGGTCGCTCGGTCCCGGCGCATACCGATCCGGTGTGAATAATTTTGATCGCATCGGCGAACTGAGGCTGGAGGCCAACCTGGAGTACCGCTTCAAGCTCATCGGCTATTTCGAGGGCGCCCTGTTCGCCGATGGGGGCAACATCTGGTACCTGCAGGACAACCCCGCCAAGCCCGGCAGCCGCTTCAAGTGGGGCGAATTCTACAACCAGATCGCGCTGGGCACGGGTCTGGGGCTGAGGCTCAATTTCGATTTCCTGCTGCTCCGCCTGGACCTGGCGTTGCAAACGCACGACCCCTCCTTGCCTGCGGGCCAGCGCTGGATCATACAGCCCCGCAGCGACGAGTACGATGCGCCCTTTGGCCAACGGCTCAATTTCAACCTCGGCATCGGCTACCCGTTCTGACCGGGCCGGGGACTTTTCCACGCGCGGCCCTTCGCCGTTCCCCGTGCGCCGTTTCCCTGCCGGACCGCCCTGGCGTAAGTTCGCCTCCGCAACAGAACCAACGGATGGAGACCTTGAAGACCGGGAAGATCCAAGACCTGCTGGGCGCCGACGCCGACGCCCTGTTGAACCACACGTGCAAGACCATCAGCAAGGAGGCCCTCAACCTGCCCGGCCCCGATTTCGTGGACCGCTGCTTCGCGGCCAGCGACCGCAGCCCCCAGGTACTCCGCAGCCTGCAGCAGTTGTATGGCACCGGCCGCCTGGCCAACACCGGTTACATGAGCATCCTGCCCGTTGACCAGGGCATCGAGCACAGCGCCGGGGCCAGCTTCGCCCCCAACCCCATCTATTTCGACGGGGAGAACATCGTGAAACTGGCCATCGAGGGCGGCTGCAACGCCGTGGCCAGCACCTACGGTGTGCTGGGCAGCGTCGCCCGCAAGTACGCCCACCGGATCCCCTTCATCGTGAAGATCAACCACAACGAATTGATGACCCTGCCGAACAAGTTCGACCAGGTGCTCTTCGGCACGGTGGAAGAGGCCTGGAACCTGGGCGCGGTGGCCGTGGGGGCCACCATCTACTTCGGCAGCAACGAGGCCAGCCGCCAGATCACGGAGATCGCCGACGCCTTTCAGCACGCGCATGAACTGGGCATGGCTACCGTGCTCTGGTGTTACCTGCGCAACCCCGGCTTCAAAAAGGACGGTACCGACTACCACGTGAGCGCCGACCTCACCGGGCAGGCCAACCACTTGGGCGTCACCATCCAGGCCGACATCATCAAGCAGAAGCTGCCCGAGAACAATGGCGGCTACACCGCGCTGGGCAGCAGCTACGGCAAAACGCACAAGAAGGTGTACAGCGACCTCAGCAGTGACCATCCCATCGACCTGTGCCGCTACCAGGTGGCCAACTGCTACATGGGCCGCATCGGGCTCATCAACAGTGGCGGGGCCAGCAGCGGCGCCGGGGACATGGCCGAGGCCGTGAAGACCGCAGTGATCAACAAGCGCGCGGGCGGGCAGGGCCTCATCAGCGGCCGCAAGGCTTTCCAGCGCCCCATGAACGAGGGAGCCGCGCTGCTGAACGCGATCCAGGACGTGTACCTGGACAAGAAGATCACCATCGCTTGAAGAAGGGTGAAGGGTGAAAGATGAAGTGTGAAGTATCGATACTGCCACTTCCCCACTGCCTTCTCACCTCACACTTCCGCCTTCACACGGTCGCCTCCCGCTTCACACCCCGCACGTCCCACTTCACACCTCACACCTCAACCATGGGCTGGTTCACACGCGTCAAGGAGGGGATCACCACGTCCACCGAGGACAAGAAGGAAACGCCGGAGGGGTTGTGGTACAAGTGCCCGGAGTGCTCGGAGATCGCCACCACGGAGGACCACGAGAACAACCTCTGGGTGTGCGCCAAGTGCGGTCATCATGAGAAGATCGGCAGCGCGGAGTATTTCGCCCTGCTGTTCGATGACCAGAAGTACAAGGAGATCGGCGCCAACCTTGCCGCTGGAGACCCGTTGTATTTCGAGGACACGAAGAAGTACGTGGACCGCCTGGCGAAAACGCGCAAGGACACTGGCCTGAACGACGCCCTGCGCGCCGCCGAAGGCAAGTTGGACAAGCGCGCCGTGGTGATCGCCTGCATGGATTTCCGTTTCATAGGCGGCAGCATGGGCAGTGTGGTGGGCGAGAAGATCGCCATGGCCGCCGACCAGGCACTCCGCAAGAAGTGCCCCCTCATCATCATCAGCAAGAGCGGCGGCGCCCGCATGATGGAGGCCGGCTTCAGCCTGATGCAAATGGCCAAGACCAGCGCCAAACTCACCCTCCTGGCCAAGAAACGTCTCCCCTTCATCAGCGTGCTCACCGACCCTACGACCGGTGGAGTAACGGCCAGTTTCGCCATGCTGGGGGACATCAACATCGCGGAGCCCCGGGCACTGGTGGCCTTCGCCGGCCCGCGGGTTGTCCGTGAAACCATCGGCCGCGACCTGCCCGAGGGGTTCCAGACCAGCGAGTTCGTGCTGGAGCACGGCTTTCTGGACAAGATCGTGGAGCGCAAGGACCTGAAGAACACCCTGGCCCGGTTCATCCAGTTCTTCCAGAGCTGAGAGCGGGACTCGGGCCGCCGTGCAAGAAGAAATGCTTGGTTGCGCAACCAAGCAAAATGCGATAGTACGCAACAATTTGCTTGGTTTACCAAACAAGCCTACGCAGGTCGCTGGTCGTTAGGAATTTATGCGAAAAACCGGCGCATTGGTCCGCTATGCAAATATTGCCCCAAAGTCCCATCCGGCGTCCGTTTGCCCCCCAATACGGGCTTGGCGATCCATGGAAATAAGACGCGCAGGCCTCATTTGCTTGGTTGCGCAACCAAGCAAATAGTTCCCTATCCTGGCCGGCCGGCCAATCCTCATTCCCAGCAACTCCACCGATCCTGAAAGTACCTACCTTCGCGCCCGGCTCACCAAAGGGGTGTGTCCGGAGAGCACGACAGAACCATGAACCTGACAAAAGAGGCCAAAGCCGAGATCTTCAAGACCTACGGTGGCAGCGAGAAGAATACCGGCAGCACCGAAGGCCAGATCGCGCTGTTCACCAAGCGCATCGAGCACCTCACGGGGCATCTGCGGACCAACAAGAAGGACCACGTGACCGAATCGGCACTGCTGGACCTGGTGGGCAAGCGCAAGCAGTTGCTCAACTACCTGAAGACCTACGACATCGAGCGCTACCGTGCGATCATCGGCAAGCTGGGCCTGCGCAAATAAGGCCCCTGCCCTCTGCACGGGCGGCCATTCTTCCTGACGGACGACGGGGCGATCGTACACAACGGTCGCCCTTTTTTCTGGCCGCTCTGCCTACCTGACGAGAAACACCAACCAACACGACGGCACGAAAGGCGTGCCCATAAAGACATGAGACCACAAGGCATCCAAAAGACCATCGACCTGGGCGATGGCCGCACCATCTCCATCGAGACGGGCGTACTGGCCAAGCAGGCCGACGGCGCCGTCACGGTGCGCATCGGCGACACGATCCTCCTGGCCACCGTGGTGGCCACCAGGGAGGCCCGCGAAGGCATCGACTTCCTCCCGCTCACGGTGGAATACCGTGAGAAGTTCGGCGCCGCCGGCCGTTTCCCGGGCGGCTTCTTCAAGCGCGAGAACCGCCCCAGCGACGGCGAAGTGCTCGTCAGCCGCCTGATCGACCGCGCCCTGCGCCCGCTCTTCAACGACGACTTCCACGGTGATACGCAAGTGATGGTATCGTTGCTGAGCACCGACAAGAAGAACCCCAGCGACAGCATCGCCTGCCTGGCCGCCGCCGCCGCGCTCGCCGTGAGCGACATCCCCTTCAACGGTCCCGTGAGCGAGGTGCGCGTATCACGCAAGAACGGCACCTGGAGCATCAACCCCACCTTCGAGGGGAGCGAGGGCGCCGACATCGACTTGATCGTGGCCGGCACCGCCAGCGACATCCTGATGGTTGAGGGTGAGATGAAAGAGGTGAGCGAGGCCGAGATGATCGACGGCATCAAGCGCGCTCATGAGGCCATCAAGATCCAGTGCCGCGCGCTGAACGAACTGGCCGCGTCCGTGGCCAAGAGCAGCCCCAAGCGCACATACGACCACGAAGAGAAGGACGAGGCCCTGGAAAAGGCCATCTACAAGGCGACCTTCCAGAAATACTACGACATCGCCACCGTGGCCAGCGCCAAGGAAGTGCGTGGTGAGGCCTTCGCCAAGGTGAAGGAGGAGTTCGTAGCCACCCTGCCCGAAGAGACCAGGGCCAAGAAGGCCATGCTCGCCCGCTACTTCAAGAAGGCCCAGAAGGCCGGTGTGCGCCGCGTGGTGCTCGAAAAAGGTACCCGCCTTGACGGCCGCAAGACCACCGACATCCGCCCCATCTGGAGCGAGGTGGACGTGCTCCCCGGCACGCACGGCAGCGCCATCTTCACCCGGGGTGAGACCCAGGCCCTCAACACCGTCACCCTCGGCTCCAAGATGGACGAGCAAACGGTGGACACCGCCATGGTCAAGCGCAGCGACGCCTTCATGCTGCACTACAACTTCCCCAGCTTCAGCACCGGCGAAGTGAAGCCCATCCGCGGCCCCGGACGCCGCGAGATCGGCCACGGCAACCTCGCGCTCCGTGCCCTGAAGCCCATGGTGCCCACCTCCCCGGAGAACCCCTACACCGTACGCCTCAACTGCGACATCCTGGAGAGCAACGGCTCCAGTTCCATGGCCACGGTGTGCTCCGGCACACTGGCCCTGATGGACGCCGGTGTCCGGATCAAAGCGCCCGTGAGCGGCATCGCCATGGGCATGATCAGCGACCCTGACGGCAAGTACGCCATCCTCAGCGACATCCTGGGCGATGAGGATCATTTGGGCGACATGGACTTCAAGGTGACGGGCACCGCCAAGGGCATCACCGCCACCCAGATGGACATGAAGGTGGACGGCCTGAGCTACGAGGTGCTCGCGCAGGCGTTGGAACAGGCCCGTGCAGGCCGCCTGCACATCCTGGCCGAGATGATGAAGACCTTGGACAAGCCCCGCGACGACTACAAGGAGCACGCCCCGCGCATCATCACGATCGAGATCCCCAAGGAGACCATCGGGCCCGTCATCGGTCCGGGTGGCCGCGTGATCCAGGAGATCCAGGCCGAGACCGCTACCACCATCGTGCTCGAGGAGAAGGACGGCGTGGGCCACGTGCAGATCATGAGCGCGAACAAGGCCGGTATCGACGCCGCCCTCGCCCGTGTGCGCGCCATCGCCTTCCCGCCCCAGGCCGAAGTAGGCCAGACCTACCGCGGCAAGGTGAAGACCATCATGCCGTACGGTGCGTTCGTGGAGATCTTCCCCGGCACCGACGGCCTGCTGCACGTGAGCGAGCTCGAATGGCGCCGCATCGAGCGCGTAGAGGACGTGCTGAAGGAGGGCGAAACGATCGAATTCCAGGTGGTGGGCAAGGACCCCCGCACGGGGAAGCTCAAGCTGAGCCGCCGCGTGCTGTTGCCCAAGCCCGAAGGCTGGGTGGAGCGCGAACCCGTGATGGAAGGTGAACGCCGTGACCGCAGCGACCGCCCCCGCCGCGATGATCGCCCCCGCCGTGACGGTGGCAGCTACCGTGACCGTGGCCCGCGCCGTGACGATCACGGCCCGGACAACAACTGATCCCTCGCTTAATGAAAAGCGCAGGGCCGTCCGAAAGGGCGGCCCTGCCGCGTTTCACTACGAAACGCCATACCGCGCCGGGGTGTGACGTCCGACGGCCCCCGAGGGTCAAAACAGTGACGCACGCTCGATGCGGCCGTAACCGGCAGCCCGCTTGGGGCGTTGAACGCTTCCCCCAACCAAATCGGGCCCTCTCATGGCAAGGATGCGACAGCTCAAGATCTCCAAGCAGGTCACCAACCGCGACACACCGTCGCTGGACAAGTACCTGAGCGAGATCGGCAAGGTGAAGTTGATCACCGCGCAACAGGAGGTGGAGCTGGCGATCCGGATCAAGCAGGGCGACGACAACGCGCTGGAGGAACTCTGCAAGGCCAACCTCCGCTTCGTGGTCAGCGTGGCCAAACAGTACCAAGGCCAGGGCCTCACCCTGCCCGACCTCATCAGCGAGGGCAACCTCGGCCTCATCAAGGCCGCCAAGCGCTTCGACGAGACGCGCGGCTTCAAGTTCATCTCCTACGCGGTGTGGTGGATCCGCCAGCAGATCCTGCAGAGCCTGGCCGAACAGGCCCGCATCGTGCGCCTCCCGCTCAACAAGATCGGCTCCATCAACCGCATCAACAAGGCGTTCGCCAAGTTGGAGCAGGAGCATGAGCGCCCGCCAACGGCCGCCGAACTGGCCGAAATGCTGCAGATGACGCTGGATGACGTGAAGACCAGTTTGAGCAACGCCGGTAAGCACGTGAGCATGGACGCCCCCTTGCGTGAAGGCGACGACAGCGGCACCATGCTGGACGTGATGAAGAACAGCGACCTCCCGGACCCCGTGGAGGAACTGATGACCGACAGCCTGCGCACCGAGATCGAACGCTCCCTCGGCGGCCTCAGCACCCGCGAAGCCGATGTCATCCGCCTCTACTTCGGGCTCAACGGCAACCAGCCGCACACCCTGGAGGAGATCGGCCAGAAGTTCGACCTCACCCGCGAGCGAGTCCGCCAGATCAAGGAGAAGGCCATCCGCCGCCTCAAGCACGCCGGCCGCGGCAAGGTGCTGCGTGCCTACCTCGGCTGAAGAACAGTACTGATATCAAGGAATGGGTCGCGTCAATGCGGCCCTTTTCCTCAGGGGCTGCTCCGCTTCGCCCTTGGGCGAGCTATCGTTCTTGAACCACGAATGGACACGATGGACGTGGATGGGCAGCTACGCCATCCGCGTCCATTCGGGTCCATCGTGGCCGGGTGGACAGTATCAAAGCGAACGGGAGCCTCGCGGCTCCCGTTCATCGTTCTGTACGGACCTGTGGCGCTACTTCTTCATCAGTTCCTTCAGCCGCTTCTCAACCAGATATTCCTGCAGCGCGTTCATGCGCTCGTTGAGTTCCTGGATGTAGAGGCTCTGGGTCTCCATGGTCACCCACAGTTGGTTGGTGAGCTGGTCGGCACTGAAACCGCCCTGGTCCATCCACGACTCCCGGCCGCCGATGGTGGGCAGGTGGCGCTCCCGTTCCACGTAGTTGGCCATCTCCTTCACCGGGTAGTGGCGGTAACCGATGGCCTGTTCCTGGTCCTCGGGCTTGATACTTCCATCGTAGTAGCTGTCGAACACGTGGTCGCTCAGCAGCACGTTGCCGCCCCAGATGCCCACATGCGCCGCCACGGTACCCGGCCCTTTGAACTGCCAGCTGTTGCAATCCGTACCGGTGTTGGCCCACCCGGCGTAGTCACCGATCATCACCCCTTCGCCCTCGGCCAAAAGGTAGCGCCCGTTGTAATAGCCCACCGTAACGCCCGTAGTGGCCGCCAGGATCTTCAGGATAGGCCGCTTGGCCGCCACCGTCCACGCCCCTTGGTACTGGAAGGTGCCATCACAGGTCCGCAGGCTTGTATTCTGGTCCCAAGCACAACCACCACCTGCGAAGCCGTTCCAGCCCCAACCAACACAGAGGACCCCAGGCGTCATCTGCGAGCCACCACTCGGCTGGTTATTCGCTCCGTTGCATGGCCCACCATAATAGCACGTCTGGGTGTTCATGATGGGGTGGCCACACGCATCGCAGTACAGGCCGAACATGGCGTTGTACGCGGTGTTCTCGAAGTACACCGGCGTGTTGGTCGTCCAATCCTGGTTATCGAAGCAGTACTCCACCAGCATGTTATTGCCCACACCCATCCATTGCCAGTTGGTCACATTGAACATGTGGCTATTCCAGCCGTTCACGCCCACGAAAGGCGCACTCGGGTAGGGCGCGATGCTGGCGCAATCCACCAACCCGGCGGTAACGGCGCCAACCATCGCGTTGGACGGTTCGTTCTTCATGCGCACCTTGATGTTACGCATGCCGATAGCGTAGGGCGTCTGGCTGGTGCGGAAGGCGACACCCAGCACATCGGTATTCGGGCAGATGCCCAAGGCCTCCAGGTCGGCGCTGCGGTACAGGTACTGGTGCCGCCCGTCCTCCCAGAAGGTGCTGTACGGCGTTTCCAAGGTAGCGCCCGTGGCGATGTCGGGGTTCGGACCGTTGAACTCCAGCCATGTGCCTGCTGTGGCACCTGCGGGATTGACCACGTCGGTGAGCGCGCCTGGCTGGTCCCATACGTTGGGGCTCAGTGGATAGCGGCACGCCGTGTTGGGCACCGTGGCGTACTTCTGCTTCACGCGGGTCTTGAAGGCGTTCTCCAGTTGGTACCAGCCCACGTACTGGGTGGGGTTCGTACCCACGAGCACACCATTGTTCACGTAGCCATCGTGGGCGCCGGTGGTGCTGTTGTAGCGGATGGCCCCGGCCACCGGGGTGGCATCGCTGGCCGTGGCGGGCGGGTTCGCGCTGTACACGCGCATCGCGCCGTTCACCTCGAAGCGCTCGGTGGCGGCGGCCGTGGTGCCCACCTGCACCTGGCCGGCGGGGGCGGCCCGTAGGCGTACCCGCTCCAGCCCATTGGTGCGGATGGCCATGTCCACGTTGTTGGTGGTGCCGATGAAATTGATGGCCGGGTTGGTGCCCGCATTGCCACCGATCCGCCAGCCGGGACCCATGGACACATGCACCCACGCGGGGATGGTGTTGTCCCAGTAGTAATAGCCCTTGCCTTCCTGGGTCACCGTGTTGGAGTCGGTCTGGTAGTACAGCAAACTGTTCTGCGGGGCACCGGGGGCGGGCCGGTCGGCGTTGGCGAAACGTGGCGCCAAGAGACCTCTTGTGACGTCGCTCACGTCCAGCATGGCGTTCACGTAGGGCACCGCGGCGGCATTGGGGCTGATCGCGAGCTGGGCATGCGCGCTGGAGGCCAGGACGGTCGCCAAGGCCGGAAGGAGGCGGCTGCGGAAGATGTGGAGGTTCTTCATGGGATCAGCGGGTTCAGCGTTGGTCCGTGGTCACGGTCCGTTGATCGATCCGGTGGAGCAGCACGGCCTTCTCCGCGTCGGTATGGCCGGGCATGCCAACAATGAGCGTCTTCGCATCCTGGGCCTCCGGGCCACCGAGCGGCCGGTCGTTGCTGAGCACTTCCAAGAGGTTCAACCGGTCGTGCAATTCAGTTACATACAGCGCCTGCGTTTCGGCCGTGGTCCATAATTGGTTGGCCAGGTCACCCAAGGTAAAACCGCGTTCGGCCTCCCAACTGGCACGTCCCTTCATGGTGGGCAGGTGCCGGTCCGCGCGCGTGTGCTCGGCCATCTCGCTGATGCTGAGGTTGCGCTGTCCACCCCAGATCGCGGCATCCTCCGGGCTCACCGCACCATCGAAGGCGCGGTCGAACACGTGGTCATTCAGCCGTGCGCCGAAGTCGTACACGCCCCGCTCAGCGCTCAAGGTGCCCGGGCCACGGAAGGAATACGGACCGGTCAAGCGGCTCCAAGGCGTTGGCCCGGTCGTGGCCTCGGCCAGCAGGGCTCCATTGTACCAGATATAGGCGTTGGGACCGGCCGGGGGCGCTACAACACCGGCCGTTGAAACAGCTACCGTACCGGTGAACCGGATGACAGGGCGGTACTGGCTGGTGCCACCACCCGGGGTGCCTCCGAGGGTGCCACCGCAGTTCCACGGCATACCACCCGGGGCGGCGGCGGCCACGCAGGCGCCGGCCCCACCGGTCACCGCACAAGCGGGCATGGCCCCTGTCGCATTCCACGAAGCGGTAAGCAGGGCGCCGCCTGGGCTGGGGCCGAAAAGGACTTGCGGTTCAGCCACTGCCAGCGGTGTGGTGGCGTAAGCGATCTCAATGATCACATTCCGGCTTCCATCCCAAATGAACGGTTGCGAAAGCGGTGTGTAGGTCTCCCAGTTGTTGAAAACGGTGGGGCGGTTGCTCGCCGCAGTGGTCACGTAGCAACTCTGCGCCAGATCGGTGGAGTTGTCGAAGCCTGCGGAGAGGTTGTTCAAACCTGTGGGGGCGTGCTTGATCGTGACCACGAACGCATTGGCGATGACCGCCTTGGTCGCACCCGTGCCGATGTAGATCCCGATGCTGGTGATCGGTTTCCCTGGGCACAGCCCCCCGGTGGCGCCCATGTTGCCCAGGACGAGCTGGTTGTCGTCCACGTTCAATTCATTCGCCAGATACATGTGCTGGTGGCGGACGCGGGCCGCATTGGTGGCGATATGCGGGTAGGGCGATACCCAATACCGCTGCGGTACGGCCAAGGAGGTGGTCATGTTGGCCGGCGTCATCGCCACGTTGCCCGGGATCTGCACCGACCCGCTCTGGCACTGTGCGGCGCCCGGTTGGGTAAAGCCCTTGTTGAAGACCTCGATGTACTCGTTCTCCAAGCGCCGCCACCCCCCAGAATGGGCCGCAGCGGTGTTGAGCACGGGCACCGCACCCGTGATGTTGCCCCAGTGACCGTTCCACATCACCACGTCGCGGCTCTGCTGGGTGGGGTAGCCTGGCGGGTTGAAGGTGGCCTCCAGCGAATCGCCCGTGGCGCCCAAAGCACCGATGGGCCGGAAGTGTATGGTGCCCTGCGTGTTGGTGGCGGCGTATTTCACCATGGGGTTGGTGGCCGCCCACGTGCCGGGTGTAGGGTTGTAGATACGCAACGCACCGGTGGAAGGCGTGCCCGAGCCGATGTCCACCTGCTCGTTGGGCGCGGTGATGTTGGTACCGATATGCGTGTAGCGACCGCCGTTCACGGTGGTGCCCGAGATCCGCATCACCTGCGCGTTGTTGGTGCGGAACACCAGGTCCTGGTCGTCACGCGTGCCGAAGAAATCCGTGGCAGGGGTCGCCACGTTGTTGCCGTTGATGTCCCAGCCATCCGCGCCGATATCCAGCCGCACCCATTGGTTGTACTCGTACACCCAGAAACCGTCGTTGGTGTTCACCGCATCATCCACGTACACGGTGAGCCCCTGGGGAACGGGGGCGGCAATGGCGTTGCGTTGCGCCAGGGACATACGCGGGATGAGCATGCCCTTGGTGGTGGAAGTCACATCCAGGATGGCCATGGGGTTGGGCGCCGCGCCGTTGGCGTTCACCGCCACACCCTTGTTCTGGGCGGATGCGTTGACCGCGAGGCCGATCACCGCCACGGCAGGGAGGAAGCGAAGGAAGGAGCGTTTCATGGTCGTTCGCTGTGGGGTGATCATTTCGTTGCGCCGTCCTGTGCGTACCGCGCGCGCAGGGCATTGGTCAAGTGCAGCTTCTGCGCCTCGCTCAGCCGGCGGCTGGCCTTGATATCGGCGAGCATCCGCTCAAGGTCCTGCGGGGTGGCCGTCTTGCCGAAGGCCAGTGCTTCCATGGCCGAGAGGTCCTTTTCAAGTTGGGTGATGTAGAGGGCTTGGGTCTCCACTGATTCCCACAGCCCGGTCTGCAGTTCGCCGATGGGGCGGGTGCCATGCTCTTCCCACTCCGCGCGCGAGGGCATGCTGGGCAGGTGGCGCTCCCGCTCCAGGTAATCCTTCAGCGCGGGCAGGCCGACGTAAGCATAGCCCTCGGCGGCCTTGGCGTCCGCCGGAGCCACCTCCCCGTCGAAGTAGCGATCGAACACGTGGTCGCTCAATTGCGTGGTGCCGTCGTACGCCGCACGCATGGCCTTGATCGTGCCCGGTCCGCGGTAGGCGGCATCGGAAATAGCGCCCGGCGCCGCGTTGGTGTCCAGCACCACACCACCACCGTAGTTGAGGTAATTGCCCGTGGTGGCGGCGCCATAGCCAGCACTCTGCACCTTGCCGTAGAAGCGGGTCACGGGACGGTTATTGGTGTTGCCCGTGTGGAAGTTGGCCGCCATCGGGTTGTCCTGGTAGGTGTTGCCGTGGGCCAAGCTGATAGCGGTATTGGGCCGCACCCATTTGGTGGCTGTATAACCGAGGGCCTCCTCCAGTTGGAAGGCCGGGCTGGTGCCGATGGGCGATTGGCGGATCCAGCTCACATCGATGATGAGACTGCTGGTGCCGTCCCAAGGGAAACCCGCACCGGCAAGTGTGAAATCATTCCAGCCATTTTGGATCAATTGTTGCGCGGGGCTGGGGGGGACGTTGATGGGCGCCGAAGCTTCAGTCGGGCCATCCCAGTTCACCGGGAGCGCACCCGCTTGGGCGACCACGGCCGCCCCGAAATTGGTGAGCGCCGAATTGCCCATGCGGATGTCGATGAGCAATTCCGGGCAAGTGAGTCCGCCCGGGGCCGTAGGATCGGGCTCGCAGGGATTGTCAACGGTGGGCAAGCTTTGGTAATCGGTGGACAATGAATAGAACGAAAACTTGGTGATGTTGCCCGCGCACAGCCCAATGGCCAGCAGTTCGCTGGCCGGGTAGATGTACTGCACACGGTGCCCGCGCTGGTTGTTGGTCCCGGCAGCGGTGGGGAAGGGCGTATTCTGAAACCCGGCGAGGGGCGTATTGTCGTAGGTCCCCCTTATCACCATGCCATCATCCCCGAGGCATTGCATCGCCACCGGGCAGTACTGCTCGTTGGTATAGCGCGTTTCAGCGTTCTCCAAGCGCAGCCAGCCGGCAGCCGTACCATCCACGTTGCCGTAATGAAAACGCGCGGGAATGGCGGCCGTGTTCTCGTGCTTGATCCCCCCTTCGGTGATGGTGTTCGTGTTGCCCACCTGCACCCCACCGTTCACCTCCACCATTTCCACCGGCGCGGCCGCCATGTTGAAACCGGTGAAGCCATTGGCAGCATTGATGCGGATCGCCGGGTTCACCGCCACGTTGTTGGTGGTGCGTACGTACAGGTCGTCGTTCGAGGCCACCGGTGTACCGAGGTAGTTGGTGGCCACGGCGGTGTTGGCGTTGCCGGTGAGCTTCCACCCGTTGCCCGAAGCGCTCCAGCGCTGCCAGGCCGCACCATCCCAGTACCAATAGCCGTGCGCCAGCGCAGGATCGGCCGAGGGATCATTGTCCGTCTGGTAAACCCACAAGCCGGTGCCCGCCACGGCCGGGTTGCCTGCTGCAATGGCCAGGCGCTGGGCTCGCGTCATCCGCGGGATCAGCATGCCCTGATAGGGGTTGCCACTGGTACCGGACACATCCAGGTCCAGGATCGCCCTCGCGTTGGGCGCGGCACCGTTACGATTGATGCCGACGTTCTGCGCGTGGACGCCCGTGGTGAGGGCTACGAACAGGACGGCGGAGGCAAGGGGGAGTAGCGTTTTCCGCATGGCGCTGGCGGTTGGGTTCAGGAGCGGCGGGCGACAGATGGCGTAACGTGCTGGATATCGGCGGGCAAGATAAGCGAACGGATGGCTCGCCCGTCAGGGTGCCGGGATGTGCTTGACCAAGTTGGGAGCGGACTTGACATCCTGTCGGAACCTGTTTGGGGGCCAGCCAGTTGACGGTCGTAAGGACGTTGGGTTGCCCGGGAGTTATGCACGATCGTGAACAACTCCGCAAAGGACCACCCGTCGGCCACCCCGCCGAAGGTGTTGCTGCGGCCTGCATGAACAGATGGCCGATCCGCATGAGTAGCGGGGAGATCGGCACGTTGGTCACTGTCCAGAGAAGCCGCCGGAGAAGGCCTTCGCTCTCCTTGAAGGGCAGCACGGGCCATCCGCCGCGCCCGAGGCCGCTGAAAGGCAGGGCATTCCTTGCGCAGGCAATGACGGCATAGGGCTGGTCCGGGAAGGGGCATCACGGGGGCTGGGTGCCCAAAGGACGCGGAGCTGCCCCAGCCGCCCACACTGCCGTGCGGCACGGTATCAACAAGCAACGGAGGAGAACGTTCAGCGCACCATCAGGCGGCCCTGCTGCCCCACTGCATCACCCTCGGGGCCGTGCAAGGTGAACTGGTAAATGCCGGGCGCCAAGCCGTCCAAGGGGGCTTTCAGCATGGTGGCACCGGCATCGAGCGCGGCCGATCCGGAAAGACGCACACGCCCCGCCAGGTCGCAGAAGGTCCATATGTACACGCCGGGTACCCGTGCGGTGAACGACACGGCCACCTGGCCTTCCGCCGGGTTGGGCCATAGGCGTAGCTGCTCGTCCGGGTGCAGCACAGCGGTGGCCACGGGGGAAAACTCTTCGCTCCCGTCGATGTCCACCATGCGCAAGCGATAGTGGTTCACGCCAGGCAGCGGCGCCCCGTCCTCGAAACGATAGTCGGTGCGGGTTACCGAATGGCCCTGAGCCGGCAGTTGTCCGATAGGGCTGAAATCACCGTCGTCCCCGGCCCGTTCCACGATGAAGCGGTGGCTGTCGTGCTCGCTCTGGGTGGTCCAGGTGATGCTGGCCCTTCCTGCGGTGATGGAGGCCTCAGGGCCGATCAGTTCCACGGGCAGCACGGTGCAATCCAAGGAGGCGCCGCCGGTCAGTCCCCAGTCCAGGGTGAAGGCCTGCCCGCTGGTGTTGTAGTTGTCCACGTACATCACATAGATCTCCCCGGCGATCACCGTGAGGGGGGCCACGTACCCATCAGCGCTCGTGCCCGAGTTCTCGGAGACGTCCGCCGAACTGGCGCGCAGGCCGGTATGGTAGGCCACGGCGCCGGGGTAACCGGGCACGTTGGGCGGGTAGGCCCAGGTACAGCGCACCGGCCCACTGGCGGGCGGGCAGGCGATGGTCGTGAGCGGGCCCCAGATGGCGAAGTCGTAGTCGTCGTTGATGGCGGGTACGATGTCGAATGCCACCGTACCAGAGGCGGATGGGCTAAAATAATACCAGCTTCCCTGGCGCTCATTTCCCGCAAGACAACCCCGATTCCCAGCGGCCAGGTCCGTCGTGCAGCCGCTGTAGTTGGTGCTGTTGGTGATGGATTCGTCGCTGCAGACCGTATGACCGCCAGCGCAATCCTCCTGCGGGGTGCTCCAGGTATCCCAGCCCTGTATCCCGATGCCGAAGCCGCCCTGTTGGCCGCCATTCCCGAAAAGGCGGATCCAGTAGATATCGCCCGGGGTAAGCGGGGCGCACCTGCGATCGATACGCGGCATGTTGCCATCGCCATCGTCATCATCGCATTCCACCGCGGTAAGCGCGGCGCAGGTGCCCGAGTAGAGCTGCATCACGCCGTTGGTCATCGTTCCGGCCCCGGTATTGATGACCACGCGACCGCTGGCGGGAGCCGTGAACCGGAACCAGATATCGCGGGTGTTGGCGTTGTTCACCGTGCCGCCGCAACTCGGGTTCGGCGTGTTGGCCGAGCGGGTGGCCAGCAGATTGCTGAAGTTCTGCATGGCGCCGTCGGCCGTTACCGGCAGATCGATCGGGGATCCGCATTCGTCGGCCGTTACGGGCGTATGCACGCAGATGGTCCCGTTCATTTCGTTGTTGCTCCCGCTCAATTGTACCCGCACCAGGTAGTTCTGCCCCACCGTGGTCGTGAGCACCAGGGTCTCGGCCACGCCGTTGCCGCCATCGTTCACGCAGCCTGCCGCCGAAAGGCTGCCGCACGCACCGGTGAGCACATGGAGAATGGCGTTGGATCCACCCGGGGGCTGGTAGGTGATCACCGTTGTGGTGGCCGTGGCGGTGAACCAGCCATAGGCATCGTCATAGTTGCCGGCACCGCAGGTACCGGGGTTCAAGTTGGCCGTGTAGGCCGCGGGTTTTGCGAAGGGCTGGGTGTTGCAGGCCGCGTTGCCCACGGGTATCTGGCTGTGCGCCGCGTAGGAACAGACGTCCGTTGTGGTGGGCGACCAGATACAGATGCGGCCATCCATCGCACCATTGCCATTGTACAGCTGGATACGCACCAGATAATTGGTACCAGGGACGGTGGTAAGTGCCAGTTCGGCGTTGTTGCCGTTCGCGCCGGCGTCCACACAACCCGCCGCCGTCAGGCTGCCACACGAACCGGTGAACACGTGCAGCACGGGGCGGGTACTCCCGTCAGGGTCGTACGTGATGATGGTGGTGGGTGCCGTGGCGTTGAACCAGACGAAAGCGTCGCCGTAATTGCCGCCGTTGCACCCGGCCGGGTTCATAGTGGCCGTGTAGGCGGCTACTTTGTCCAGGTCCTGGAAGGAGCAACCGGTCCCGACGGACACCTGATTGGTAGCGGCGAAGGCGCAGGCGTCCGTAGCGATGGGCGACCAGATACAGAGGCGGCCGTTCATGGCGCCGTTGCCGTTCCGCAACTGGATGCGCACCATGTAATTGGTACCGGGCACCGTGGCTAAGGTAAGGGCGGCGTTGTTGCCGTTACCACCGGCGTCCACGCAGCCCACTTGAGTGAGCGACCCGCACGCGCCGGTGAACACGTGCATGATGGCGCGGTCGTTGTTGTCCGGGTCGTACGTGATGAGCGTGATGTCGTTCGTGGCGGTGAACCAGCCGAAGGCATCATCGTAATTCCCGGAGCTGCACCCGCCAGGGTTCATGGTGGCGCCGAAGCCGCTCGGCTTGTCGAAGTCATTGAATGCACAGGCCGTGTTCACCGGGTACTCGTTACCGGCGTTGTAGCCGCAGCCGTCCGAGGCCGTTTGGGCATGCAGGGAAATGGCCCCGAAGCACGCGGCGAAGCCCAACACGAGCCCCAGGCGCTTGATCCTGTGTTCACTGTTCATGGCCCAGGGTAATGAGGTGGCTCAGCATGTCCTGGTGGGCCTCCGGGTTGGCGGCGATCCAGGCGGCACGATCGGCATCCAAACGGGCGCGGTCGGAGGCGGCATCGCCGGTATCGATGTAGCGGGGCCAGCCGGCGGGTGGAGCCCAGCCCTGCCGTTCAAGTACGTTGCCCGCCCGGCCGAAGGCCATCACTTGGTAGCCGAGGGGCTCCACGGCCGCGCATACCTCCGCGCTCGTCCACAGCCGGGCCGAGGCGATGCGCAGTTCCTCATCCGCATAGGTAATGTCCATCGCGGGGTCCAGCTCCAGCAGGGCCGCGAACATGGGTTTAGGGCTATGGGTGGTCTCCGGCGCGTGGAGCCGGGCCCAGAACTGGTCAGGGTACCCGCTCTGCGCCTGGGCCGTGCCCGTGGCGATGAGGAGGATGGTCAGGATGGTCGTAAGGCGGTTCATGGCGGGCCTTCTACCCGCACGCATCGACCAGAGTTACATTTTCAACGACGAACGTGAGAGACGCATCGGCCACTGCCCTCCCTCCTATCGCTCGGCCAACACCCGCACGGCCGCCTCGGCCACCCGGATGCCGTCCATCGCCGCGCTCACGATGCCGCCCGCGTAGCCCGCGCCCTCCCCGCATGGAAAGAGGCCCTTCACCCCCACGTGCTCCAGCGTTCCCGGGTCGCGCGGTATGCGCACAGGCGAACTGGTCCGGCTCTCCGTGGCTACCAGCACGGCCTCGTTCGTGCGGTAGCCCCGCATCTTCTCGCCGAAGGCCCTCAGCCCGCCCCGAAGGCGCGAAGCGATCTCCAGCGGCAACACAGCGTCCAGTTCCACCGGCACGATACCCGGGATGTAGCTGCACGGTGGCAGGTCCACGCTCGCCCGGCGGTTGATGAAGTCCTCCATGCGTTGCGCCGGGGCGCTCTGCCGCTGCCCGCCCGCATGCCAGGCCGCCCGTTCCACTCCGCTCTGGAACGCTACGCCAGAGAGGGGATCATCACCCGCGATGCGCGTTTCGACGACGATCCCCGAATTGGCGAACGGGTTGTCCCGCTTGCTGGGGCTCCAGCCGTTGGTTACCACCTCGCCCGGCGCTGTGGCGCACGGGGCGATGATACCGCCCGGGCACATGCAGAAGCTGTACACGCCCCGGTCATCCACTTGCTGCACCACGTTGTAGCTGGCCGGCGGCAAGTAGGGGTCGCGCACGTCACAATGGTACCGGATCCGGTCTATCACGGCCTGGGGGTGCTCGATGCGCACGCCGAGCGCGAAGGGTTTGGCCTCCGTGCGGATGCCCTTCACCACCAGCAGCCGGAAAATATCCCGCGCTGAATGGCCCGTGGCCAGCACAACGGCATCAGCGCGCACCTCCGCATCGCCCACGCGCACACCATGCACGCGGCCGTCACGCACGATGAGGTCCGTGACGCGCGTGCCGAAGCGCACCTCGCCTCCGGCGCCCGTGATGGCCTCGCGCATGGCGGTGATGATGCCCGGCAGCTTATTGGTACCGATATGCGGGTGCGCATCCACCAGGATGTCAGGTGATGCGCCGTAGGCCACGAGGGTGCGCAGCACCTGGCCCGTGTCGCCCCGCTTGTCGCTTCGCGTGTACAGCTTGCCGTCGCTGTAGGTACCCGCGCCGCCCTCGCCGAAGCAGTAGTTGCTGTCGGGGTCCACGATGTGCTCGCGGTTGAGGACGGCCAGGTCGCGGCGGCGCGCACGCACGTCCTTGCCGCGCTCCAGGATGATGGGGCGCCGACCGTGGCCGATGCAGGCGAGCGCGGCGAAGAGCCCCGCCGGGCCGCAACCCACGATGATCACGGGCAGCTTCCCGCTCACGTCGGGCAGTTCCGGCGGCACGACCGCGTCGACCAGCGCATGCTCCGTGGAAAGTTCCACGCGCAGTCGTACCAGGGGGTGCCTGCTGCGCGCGTCGATGGACCGTTTGACGATGCGGCTGCCCTTGATCGCGGCCATCGGCAGCGACGCCTCCTCGGCGGCCGCCTCGCGCACCAGCAGGGGATCGGCGGCCTCGCGCGGGGGCAGGGCGATCTCGACCGTCCGCATCTTTTCTACCCCTCGAAAGTGAGCGTGACGATCCAGCACTTGCTCCGCAGGCTCTGGATGGGCGAGCTGAAGCGCGTACCGTCGTCAATGGCCAGGTTCGGGATGCCCGCGGTGAACTTCAGCTCCATCCCGAATTTGAAGTATGGCAGGAACATGTCGCAACCGGCGCCCACCTCGGCGCTGTAATCATACTTCTTGATCTTCACGATCACCTCCTCGTCGATCTCGTTGTTCACGTCCTTCTGGCTCGCCATATCGATGCTGTACTTGCCGCCGAGGATGGCGTAAACCGCGAAATTGTTGATGCGGTCGCTGCGCATCTTCAGCAGCACCGGGAACTCCAGCCAGGTGCTCTCCACCGGTTTGTCGAAGCCGATGAAGGTGCCGTCGCTCTTCCGGAAGCGGTACTTCAGTACGCGGTCCTGGAAGGAGAGCGTGGGGATGAAGCGCACGCTGAGGTTCGTGGTCATGTTGAAGCTGCCCACGATGCCGAGGTTGAAGCCCGGCTGTCGCAGGTGGTCCAGCGTGAGCAGCGTGTCCGTGGACACCTGCGGCTTGAGCTTCATGAAGAAGTCGGCCGTATTATAGCTGAGCAGGAAGCCGAAGTGGAAGCGGTGCAGGTCGAAGTTGGGCAGGTTCTGCGTTCTGATGCGCTTCTGGGCCCGCGCTTCCGGTGCGATGAAGGTGGCCAAGGCCAGCAGCAGGACGGGGAGCGGGGCGGTTGGGCGCATCAGGGGTGTTCGCGGCGGCGGAAGAGGCAACGAAAGTAGGGTCCGGCTATTGCTCGCCACCGCCCGGCGCGGGCATCTGTTCACAGGTCCATGTGCCCATATGCGCATGCGCTCATGCGACCATATGCCCATGTCATTTTCGCGCGATGTACAGCGTGGCTATGCCGCCGGTGAGCCGTTCGCTACGCACCTCGCGAGCGCCCTGTCCTTTCAAGATGGCCACGAAGGCGGCGCCCTCGGGGAAGGCGTCCACGCTGGCGGGCAGGTAGGCGTAGGCCGCGTGGTCCTTGCTGATGAGGCGGCCGATGAAGGGCATCACCGTATGGAAGTAGAAGCGGAAGAAGGGGGCCAGCAGGCCGCGTGGCCGCGAGAATTCGAGCACGAAGAGCCGCCCGCCCGGTTTCAGCACGCGCAACAGGCCGCCCACCCCGCACGGCAGGTCCTCGAAGTTGCGCACGCCGAAGGCCACGGTGACCGCGTCGAACACACCGTCGGCGAAAGGCAGAGCGGCCGCATCGCCACGCACCAGTTCCACGCGATCGGTCAGGCCGGCCCGGGCCACCTTGGCACGGCCGTGGGCCAGCATGCCCTCCGAGATGTCGGCGCCGGTAACGCGCGGCACGCGCCCCGCCGCCAAAATGGCCAGGTCGCCCGTGCCGGTGGCCACGTCGAGCAGATGTGCCACCTTCTCCTGTGCCACCAAGCGGACCACCTTGCGGCGCCAGCCCTGGTCGGTGCCGAAGGAGAAGAGGCGGTTGAGCAGGTCGTACTTCGGGGAGATGGCGTCGAACATGCGCTCCACCTGTTCCCGTTTGGAACCATCGGCGGAGTAGGGTTTCACGCCGGCCATCAGACGCCGAGGCGTTCGGCCTCGCGGACCAATTGATCCTTGTCCACTGGAACGACGCCCGTATGCTCGCACACGAGGCCGCCGGCGAGGTTGCTCCACGCGGCCAGCGTGCGCAGCGGCAGGCCTTGCGCCAGGCATAGCGCGGCAGTGGCGATCACGGTATCGCCCGCACCGCTCACGTCCACGATCTTGCGCTCATGCGCGGGCAGCGCGACCTGCTCCCCTGCCCTGTGCGCGTACACGCCGTGCTCGCTGAGGGTGATGAGCGAGGCCCGGTTGCCGAGGCGCTCCTCCAGCGTGCGCACGGCCGTGCGCACACCGCCGATGTCGCCCGCGTCCAGGCCGATCTTCAGCCCTTCGCGCAGTTCCTTCAGGTTGGGCTTGAAGAGATCGGCGCCGCGATAGGCGAAGAAGTTCCGTTTCTTGGGATCCACGGCCACGGGTATACCCCGCGCATGGGCGGCGGCGATGACGCCTTTGATGACGCGCTCCGTGAGCACGCCCTTGTCGTAGTCCTCCAGCACCAGCACGCCCGGCCGTTCACCGTCGAGCAGCGCGGTGACGCGGGCCAGAAGCAATTCCTCCTCCCGCGCGGTGATCGGCTCCTCCGTTTCCTCGTCCACGCGCACCACGTGCTGGTGGCCGCTGATGATGCGCGTCTTCACCGTGGTACGGCGGGCACCGGAGCGCACGATGCCTTGGGCGCCGAGCCCTTCGTCCAGCAGCAGCTTTTCGAGGGTGCGCGCGTCGGCATCATCGCCGGTCACGCTGGCCACGATGGCCTTGGCGCCGAGGGCGCGCAGGTTCCGCGCCACGTTGGCCGCGCCGCCGAGCCGCGCACTGCGGTCGGTGACCTGCACCACGGGCACGGGCGCCTCGGGGCTGATGCGGTCCACGCGGCCCCAGAGGTAGGCGTCCACCATCACGTCGCCCACCACCAGCGCTGTGGTGCGGCCGAAACCTTCGGCGATGGAGCGGGCGTCGGCAGGCGTGCTCACGGGTCAGGCCAGGGCTTTGGCGATGCGGTCCACGGCAGCGAGCAGTTTATCGTCGCTGGTAGCATAACTGATGCGCACCGTGCCGATGGCGCCGAAGGCGTCGCCTTCCACCACGCCCACGCCCGCGTGATCCAGCAGGTGCATGCAGAGTTCCTGGGAGGCTCCCAGCCCCAGCTTCTTCAGGCTGGCGCCCACGTCGGGCAGCACGTAGAAGGCGCCCTGCGGCACGTTGCAACGCCAGCCGGGCACGGCCTTCAGGGCTTCAACGACCAGGTCGCGGCGGCGCAGGAAATCGGCGCGCATGCCAGCGAGCAGCGCGGGGTCGGCCTCCATGCACGCGATGGTGACGCGCTGGGCGATGCTGTTGGCACCGCTGGTGAACTGGCCCTGGATCTTCATGGCGGCCTGCGCGATCCATTGCGGCGCGCCGATGTAGCCTATGCGCCAGCCGGTGAGGGCGAAGGCCTTGCTCAGCCCGTTCACCGTGATGGTGCGCTCCATCATGCCGGGCAGGGCGGCGAAGGAGCGATGCGTTCCGCTGAAGACGATGTGCTCGTAGATCTCGTCACTGATCACGTACAACTGCGGGTGCTTCCGCACCACGGCGGCCAGCGCTTCCATCTCGCCGAGCGTGAGCACCGAACCGCTCGGGTTGCAGGGCGAACTGAACATCAGCAGGCGTGTCTTGGGCGTGATGGCGGCGGCGATGCGCTCCACGGGTGCTTTCCAGTCCTCTTCCAACGAGCTGGTAACAATGACCGGCACGGCACCCGCCATACGCACCTGCTCGGAATAGGTGACCCAGTAGGGCGCTGGGATCACCACCTCGTCGCCGGGCCCCACGAGCGCCAGCACGGTGTTCATGATGGACTGCTTGGCACCGGTGCTCACCACGATCTGGTCCGGCGTGTAGTCCAGACCGTTGTCGCGCTTGAATTTGCGCGCGATGGCCTGCCGCACGTCGAGGTAGCCGTTCACCGGCGGGTACTTGTGCCAGGGGCCATTGAGGGCCTCGCGCGCGGCGGCGAGGGCGAAAGCGGGCGGGTCGTGGTCGGGCTCGCCGAGGCTGAGGTCGATGATATCGCGGCCCTGGGCCTTCAGTTCGCGGCTGCGGCGCGCCATGAGCAGGGTGGCGGGCTCTACCAGGGAAGTGACCAGCGGGGAAAGATGCATGCGCGGAGCCCGGTGAATGGCGGGTCGGATGATGAGGCGGCGAAAATAGCCGGTGCTTCCAGGCACGATGCCGATATTCGGCGACCGATTTTTCCACCGATGACCGGCGACCAGTGGTTCCAAACACTCCTCGCGCTGCTGCCCAGCGTGGTGGTCTTCCTTACGTCCTTCTATCTGATCCGCAATATGCTGGGGGCGCGTGCGCAGGAACGCAACGCCGAGTGGCTGCAGCAGATCAAGAAGGAGGACCACAAGCACGCGCTGCCGCTGCGCCTGCAGGCCTATGAGCGGCTCACGCTCTTCCTGGAGCGCATTTCGCCGGGGCCGCTGGTGCTGCGCGTTCACAAGAGCAACATGGGCAGCCAGGGCCTGCACGGCGAACTTCTGGCCACCGTGCGTGAAGAGTTCGAGCACAACGTGACGCAGCAGATCTACGTGAGCGAGCGCGCTTGGGCCCAGGTGAAGATGGCCAAGGAAGAGACATTGCGCATCATCAACATCGCGTATGAGCAGACGGGCCCCACCGCCAGCGGTACGGTCCTGAGCCAGCGCGTGTTCGAAACAGCCGCGCGCCTCAGCCACCTGCCCACGCAGGAAGCGATACTGACACTGAAGGAGGAGGTGAGGAAGTTGTTCTGAAGGGTGGGCGCCGAAGGCGTTGTTCCCGCAGGACCGGCTATCTGGGGGATCACCGTGGCAATACCTGCACCCTCGCGGTCACGCCCGGTCCCGCTCCATCAACCCGGACAACATACACCCCGCCGGAGGCGCCGCCAAGGTCTATGCGCACACCTCCATCAGCCCATCGCACGGGCTGATGGCGAACCACGCGCCCGAGCGCATCGGTCACGCTGATATGCTGCGTATAGCGCGGCACTCGCGCGGTGAACACGCCGTCGTTCGGGTTGGGGAAGAGCAGCAACGCAGGCTCGTCCTCGAACGCGGGCAGCCCAACGCTCGTATCCAGGAAGCGCATGATGAACATGTTCGACCCCAAGGCCACGGAACATTCCGCAGGGCTGGTCAGCGAAGATCCGCTCGTCGCACCCAAGACATAGACGTGGGCGGCATGGTAGATAACGTGATTACTCACATCGTTCCAGGCACTTCCAATGTGGAAACTGCTTGTCAACACACCATCCATATCCCTGCGATCGAGCAGGAGATCATGACCGCCAAACGAATTCACCGGGCCGAGGTCATTCCCGATCAGGTTCTGGAAATCGATCAATTCATGCAAGGCAGTGCCGTCCGTCGTCAACCCTACAGCACCATCGTATCCAGTACCGACATAGGGAGGAACCCTCACCCAGCCGAGATCCCCCTCGGAATCATACTTCGCGAGGAATGACCGTTGAGAACCTGGAGCTTGCTGGCCGTAGTTGCCGCCACCATTCGAGAATCTCAGGTAGGCATCCGAGTACTGACCAGCGATGTAGACATCCCCGTTGTGGAATGCGACCGAACTGATCAAGGAGAATTGCGCGAAGGTCTGGCTGTGGACATAGCGCACCCATTCCGCTGCGCCTGTGATCGCGTATTTGACCAGGAAGCCTACCATGTATGTTCCATTGGGCGGGGTGAAGGTCAAGGGATCGAAATGCGCGGACCCACCACTGATCAACGAACCGACAACATATATATTACCAAAACCATCATGGCCAATAGCCCATGTTTGATCGGCACCTGATGCTCCGCCCCCGGCAGACCACCACACCTGGTTGCCGAAAGCGTCGTACTTCGCGACGAAAACATCCCCATCAGCGGAACCCGTGAGGAGGATATTCCCGCCGCTGTCCGTTGCCACCCCCTGCCTTCGAATAGCGTCACCATCGACCTCTCGCAACCATAACAGATCACCGGCCGCGCTCAGTTCCAGCAGCACTATCCCCTTCCCATCGTCCGGAGCCAGCATACTCCCGGACACGGTCAACGAACCCACGAAACTGATCGCAACGACTATGCTGCCATCCGGCCCTGCTTCAACCGACACGGCGAGCATGTCCGGGGATGCACTCTGGTTCTCTGCAATGGTCAGGAGCCATTCCATGGCAAGATCCTCTCCAAGCCGGGCCAAGAACACCGCACCTTCCTGGTCGGAGGCCAATGTGCCACCTCCGAACGAAAAGCTGGTCGTGTAGCTGCCCGCAACGTAGACGGAACCATCTGATGCGCCCGCCAAGTCACGAGCACCATATATGTCCACAGGTCCTCCCGCTCCGCAGTTCACGAATGAGTAGCCTTGTGCGCAGACAGCGTATGCCACTGAGCAACACGATAGAAAAGTACCAACTACGCGTTTCATGACTACTGCTCAATGCCCTCCTTCCGGGAGCGGTACGAAACGGATGAGCGAGATCATCTTCACCACAGGATGAACGGCAGTTCCCGAACAATCTCTGTTCACGAATGCGCATAGGTCTTCCATGCGTCTGTGAAGGTCATTGAACCCGTTCTTCCGGTCATTGATGTATGGGAACCACCACTGACCGAAATTGTTCGAGGGGTCATTAACGAACAACAGTCCATCCATCTGACTGTCATCTGTTTCATAATTCACAAGATCGTTGGCATTCAAATTATCCTCCTCATCATCCTCCCAAGTCCCTTGCGAGTTGTACACGGTATAGCGTCTTCCGAGGAGGAAGGGTGAAATATGCTGGAAGAAGCGCCTATCCCTGATACTTGGGTTGGCTGCGAGGTTCACGACCTGATCATTCAGGAACACATCATTGGTCAGTCCATCGTTCGCGCCATTGGTCATCAATGGACCCGTACCTCCCGGGTAGAAACTCTCATCCTGCCGGATGTCCGCGGCACCGTCCAGTGAAGCGTTCCAGTATTTCGCCTCCTGGGCATGGTCCAAGGGCATCACCTGCGCGAAAACGTTCTTGGTCTCGCCCGCGTGGCATCCGGCGCAGGTGTTCAGGGAAAACTGGTGGCGGATCATTTTCGCCTCTATGGAAGGGACATCCGCAGGATAGCCCCCAATGCTCTGGAAAAGGGCCGGCTGGAAATCGAAGTACTGCGCCTGCTCCCTGCGCACGATACCCGAACCTGCGAGCAAAGTGGTGGGCAAGTTGAAATTACCGTGGAGCACCCGCTGCCGGTTGCCCGCATAGATCCAGTTCAGCAGGTCCGCATTGGTGACAGGCACGCTCGCCGAGGAATAGTCCTCGTCGATGTTCAACACATGGTTGGCCGTATGAGGGGGTGTGTTCGTGAGCGGAACAGGCACAAGGGCATGTGTACCCGGGTCCAACTCCAGTTGGCGGAACTCCCGATCCT
>Ga0138256_10001135_pt1 | contig 28554 bp, 31 predicted proteins | sample KNB2016incub_MG_FD_105486 | JGI IMG/M metagenome (GOLD analysis project Ga0138256, IMG submission 105486) | Active sludge microbial communities from wastewater in Klosterneuburg, Austria - KNB2014incub_MG | ecosystem: Engineered > WWTP > Activated sludge > Unclassified | place: Austria... | reverse complement strand
TTCCCGATAATCTGCTCCGCCGTATGATGCTTCCTCGCCATTCAAAATACCTCCCATAAAGTTCCCGTTATGGATAGCAAAATACCTATCCAACATGGACTCCTTTATAGGGGGCGGCTCAATTCAGGCCGGAGAAATTTCCACAGAGCAAATTGCCGAGGCCAACCGCCACGCGGAAAAAATGGCCGAACTCGAAATGGAACAACAGAAAACTGTTTTATCCGAGACCGGCCAGAGCCTGCGCACCGAAATCGCCTCCGACGATAAATTCGTCCGGCGCATGCGCCCGACTTTTGGCTATTTCATGGCTGTCACATGGGCCACGCAGATGCTCGCCATCGCCTACGTCATCGTCTTCCAGACGGAAAAATCCGCGTTTGTTATAAACGCAATGGGTAATCTCAGTGTTATCTGGGGCATGGGCCTCTCGGTGCTTGGTATATATGTTTATAAAAGAAGCGAGGAAAAAAAATCATCTTCCGGGCCGGAAATTATCGGCTGGAACAAAATATAATCATGATATAATCCCCCCATGAAAAAGATCGTAGATTTTATCAGGCTTGAATCGTTTTCGGGGATTTTACTTGTTTTCTCCGCCATGGCGGCCATCATTATTGCCAACACGCCGTTTTACGGTATTTACGATTATATCCTGCACGAGGTCTATTTCCGCATCGGCTTCATTAATGAAGATGCGGGCATGGATATCGAGGTCACCAAGTCGATCCTGCACTGGATCAACGACGGCTTCATGGCGATTTTCTTTTTTCTTGTCGGGCTGGAGATCAAGAGGGAATTCGTCGAGGGCGAATTGTCCACCCCGTCGCAGGCGCTGCTGCCCGCGCTGGTGGCGGTTGGCGGCATGGCGGTCCCCGCCGCGATTTTCTGGTTCATCAACCGCGATATTCCCGGCAACCTGTCCGGCTGGGCCATTCCCACGGCTACGGACATTGCATTTGCGCTCGGTGTGCTCGCGCTCCTCGGGAGCAGGGCGCCTATCCAGTTGAAAATTCTCCTGACCGCAATTGCCGTTCTGGATGATCTCGGCGCCATTATTGTCATCGCGCTTTTCTATTCCGGCAACATATTCTTCGGCTCTTTTTATCTCGTGATCGTGCTGCTGGTTGCCTTGTTTATGCTGAATCGCTGGCGGGTGATGCGTGCGGCGCCCTACATTATTCTCGGCATGATTTTATGGGTGGCTGTTTTGAAATCCGGCGTCCACGCGACGCTGGCGGGTGTTGCGGTTGCAATGTTTATCCCCGTGCGCAGCGCGAAAGACCCGGAACATTCCCCGGTTGAAAACCTCATTCACAAAATCCACCCGTGGGTAGCGTTTCTGATCCTGCCGGTTTTTGCCTTCGCCAATGCGGGCGTGCCCTTCACAGGCATGGGTCTGCATTCGCTTTTCGACCCGCTGACATTCGGCATCATCGCGGGGCTTTTCATCGGCAAGCAGCTCGGCATCTTCGGCACATTATATGGCGCGATCAAATCCGGCCTTTGCCCCATGCCAAAAGACACGTCCTGGAAACAGCTTTACGGCATGTCCATCCTCTGCGGCATTGGTTTCACGATGTCGCTTTTTATCGGCGGGCTGGCGTTCAGCGGGATCGAGCAGCAGGCAGAAATCAGGCTCGGCGTTCTGGCCGGGTCCATCCTCTCCGCCGTGATTGGTTATGGAATCATCCGCTGTTCGTCCAGAGGGCAATGACAGACTCCTGAAACAATGATAGAATCACCCTTCAATTACGGGGGTTCTTATGTTCGGTAAATCATCCAAATCAGTTCCAATCACAGTTGCGCACGGCGACGGCATCGGGCCGGAAATCATGGCCGCGACCCTGAAAATTCTCGAAGCCGGAGGCGCAAAACTCGAAATCGAGGAAATCGCCATCGGTATGAGCGTCTATGATAAGGGTGTTAAAAACGGCATCGAGGACTCCTCGTGGGAATCCCTGCGCCGCACGCGCGTATTTTTGAAAGCGCCGATCACCACGCCGCAGGGCGGCGGGTTCAAATCCCTCAACGTCACCATCCGCAAATCGCTCTCACTATATGCCAACGTCCGCCCCTGCGTTTCCTACGCGCCATACGTTGAGACGAACCATCCCAACATGGACATGGTCATCATCCGCGAGAACGAGGAAGACCTTTACGGCGGTATCGAATACCGCGAGTCGCAAGAGGTCATGGCCTCCATTAAATTAATTTCTCGCCCCGGCACCGAGCGCATCGTCAGATATGCCTTTGAATACGCGCGCGCCAACGGACGCAAAAAACTCACATGTATGAGCAAGGACAACATCATGAAGTTGTCCGATGGCCTCTTTCACAAAATATTCGATGAAATCGGCAAGGAATATCCGGACATCAAGCAAGACCATATGATCATCGATATCGGCACGGCCAAGGTTGCCAGCTCGCCGCATATGTTCGACATGATCGTGCTCCCCAATCTTTACGGCGACATTCTCTCCGACGTCGCGGCGGAAGTCACCGGCTCCGTCGGTCTCGGCGGCTCTAGCAATATCGGCGTCGATTTCGCGATGTTCGAAGCCGTCCACGGCTCCGCGCCCGACATCGCCGGCAAGGGCATCGCCAATCCCTCGGGTCTGCTGCTCGGTGCGATCATGATGCTGGTCCATATCGGGCAGGGCGACGCCGCCACCAACATTCACAACGCGTGGCTGAAAACGATCGAGGACGGAATCCACACCGGCGATGTTTTCCGCACCAAAACCTCGAAAGAAAAAGTCGGCACCGACGGTTTCTGCAAAGCCGTCATCGAGCGTCTCGGCCAGAAGCCCGAGCGTATGAAAGCCGTCGATTACAGCGCGGCTAAATCCGGCGGCATGGATATGCCACCGCTCAAGGCTTACAAGGACGACAAGATCGACCGCGTCGGCGTCGATATCGGCATGAACTGGGGCAACACGGTGGAAAAACTCGTCGAGAAAATTATGCCCTGCGTCACCGACAATCTCGAGCTTTCCATGATCTCGAACCGCGGCACGAAAGTCTGGCCGGATGGAAATCCGGAGACGTTCTGCTCCGACAACTGGCGGTTGCGATTTAAGGGTAAAGACGGCTCGACCGTCAGAACCTCGCAGGTTATCGCGCTGATCGACCGCCTTAATAAAGCCGACATGAACTTCACGAACGCCATTATGCTGAACAAATTCAATGGCGTTCCCGGCTTTACGGTCGCCCAGGGGGAATAGCGGGCGAATAAATACAGCCAAATACTTAATAATCGAAAACTGGATTGCGTACGGGGGCGTGCTGTATAATGAATTTAATGAGACAAATTCTTCTGATCATTGTGCTGCTCGCTGCCTTTGCGCCTTATCCCGCCTTGGCCCAGAAAGATTTGCGCGGCGGGCCATCGCTGGATCCGAATAATCCTCTTATTTTAAAATACCAGCCACCGCCCGAGCCGAATATCCAGCCCGTAAAATTTTTAAAACAGGATCCGCCCGTCAGCCTTCAGGAGCGCGTCGACCGGCTTCTGCATGGCATCAAGGTCCATATCCCGCCTGAATACGATCATTACGGATATGAACTGCGCCGCTACATGGCGCATGTCTCCGGCCCTTCGGTTTTCAACAACGAGGCCGAGATCAGGGAACAGCTCTCCAATATTAAAAAAGCCAATATCATTCTTGATTACTGGCGCAGGGAAATTCTGCATGAGAATGCCGAAATTACAAAACTGATCCAGGAGAATAACGCGCCCACCAATATACGCACCGGCTTCAAATATAATTCAGGTCTGGCGCTGGCCTTCCTGTCTGAATGCCAGATATGGATTCAAAAGAACAAGGAACTTCTGGAATTCCTTCTCGAAGCGCAGGGCAGCTACGTATTTGCAACGGACAGGTTCGAATTCCAGACCTCCGCCGATCGCAACACTTTCGCAGGAATATTCAACGCCGCGGTTCAATCCCGCAGCTACGTCAATGAATATGTCCCCTTCGCAGGGATGGTCTACTAGGATTTTCCCGCCGCTTTCAGCGTATTCGCCATCAGGCAGGCAATCGTCATTGGTCCCACGCCACCCGGTACCGGCGTGATCGCGCCCGCGACCTGAACGGCGCCGTTATAATCCACATCGCCCGTCAGCTTCCCGGTGTCTAACCTGTTGATCCCGACATCAATGACAATCGCGCCCGGCTTGATCCATTCGCGCTTGACCATCTCAGGCCGCCCGACAGCGGCCACGAGAATATCCGCGCCGCGGCAGACTTCATCCAGCTTTTTCGTCTTCGAATGCGCCTGCGTCACCGTGCAATTTTCGCTCAACAATAATTGCGCCATCGGCTTCCCGAACAGCAGCGAACGACCGATCACGACGGCATGCAGCCCGGTTAAATCCTTGGTCACGCTTTTGATCAGAAGCAGCGCGCCCTGCGGCGTGCAGGGGATCATGCCCGGCAACCCGGCAACCAGTTTCCCCACGTTGGAAATCGTAAGTCCGTCGACATCCTTTTCCGGCGCGATTGCCTGCACAAGATCGTCTTCGTCCTTCGACAAATGCTCCGGCAATGGCAATTGCATCAATATGCCATGCACTTTCGGATCGGCATTGAGTTGCCTGATCGTGTCGCGGATTTTGGAGGCCGACACATTCGCATCCATCTTGTGCTCAAAACTCTCGATGCCGACTTCCTTGCACGCCTTGATCTTGTTGCCGACATAAACATGCGAGGCGGGGTCGTCGCCCACCAAAATCACGGCAAGACCCGGCTTGGTTTTTATACCGGAAACTTTACGCGCGACATCGGCGCGCAAATCAGCGGCGAGAGCTTTGCCGTCAATGATGCGCGCATTAGCCATGAGGCAACCTAGTAAATGATGCTGATAAGAACGCTCTTCAGGATCGTCAGCAGGATAATGACGATTAACGGCGTAATATCGATGCCGCCGATTGGCGGAACATATTTCTGAATCGGCTTGTAAACCGGGTCGGTTGCTTTTTTCAAAAGCTGGACAAGATTCTGCGCGCGTTCGTTATTGACGTTAATGACTTCGAAATTGATGAGCCAGCTGACAGCCACCTGGAGCAGGATGATGCCGACGTAAATCTGGTAAGCCAGGATGATAAGGGTATAAATTATTCCCATTGCATGTTCCTTTGCGTTGTCCCTCCCTGTATTTAGCACATCTGAACCCCCGCCGCAAAGCCGCCGCCGCCATCTTTCCTAATGTTTTCTAAGGGTTTTTTGGTGTAAAATGATTGAAAGGGCGGGTTTCAAAAGGCGGCAATGCGGCATTTTTCTCTTCAGATTGCAGGAATATTCATAGCGCTGGCGGCAATGCCTGCCGGATCGGCATGGGCCCAGCCCGGTCAGCCTGTAAATCCATGCCCGCTGGTCAAGCCTGCCCAGATCAACGTCGTCCCGGCCACCGAAAAGGTTCGCTACGATTATTCAAAAACCATGGCCCAGCTTCAAAGCACCGAAGTGGACACCATCAATCCCTATGGTTTTTCAGGCGTGACATCCGTTAACGGCTATATGAAGGGTACGGTCAGTATCAGGCCGCAGATTCGCATCTCCCGTCAGACCAACGTGCGGGGCACATCCTGCCTGTGGTATGACAGCATCGATGTGCGGATTGAAATTGCGCCCACGATTGTCATCGCCAGGGAAATTTATCAGGATCAATGCCTGCGCAAAGTCACGCTCGATCATGAAATGAAGCATGTGAATGCCGACCGCCAGATCGTGAATAAATACGCGAAAATCGTTGGGCAGAAGATTTATTCGGCTATTGAAGCGCGGGGGTTCCGTACGCCGCCTGTGCCGGACGAGCATGTGCCGGGCATGAACGACCGCATGACCAAGGTCATCGCGCAGGTCGTCGAGCTTGAGCACAACAAGATGCAGCTTGAGCGCATGGAGATCCAGCAGGGGATCGACAGCCTCGAGGAATACACCCGCATCAGTGCATTGTGCGGGGAGTCGCGCGCAAAATTGCCCCAGTGGCAGACATCCGCGCCCAAATCCCAGTCGAAATCCCGGAAAAAATACCGCTGAAAGTGAAAACCGCTGCCTGGTAGGGGCAGCGGCTTCAAATCTTGTGTGAGCTAACCGGCAACAGAGGGAACCGTTAAATTCGTATCTTTTGCCTGTATTACTACTATGGCGGCAAATTATGGCGAAAAAATGAGTATAAATTGCCGTTTTTGAGGTATTTTGTAAGCACTTGATCTGACATGATTTTTTGATGGTTAAGGCGTTAATACATTTTATTCCAGGATTTAATTGACATATTGTATGCACCTTTCTAATATCGCCGCATATAAAAAAACGCTGAGGCAGGCTTATGACATACAGGGAATTTTACCGGCTTTTCGACGATTTCGATCGAACGATGGAGGGAATGGCGACTCCTGAGGTCATGCAATCCGTCCGGAAAAAATTAGCGCAGATCACGAAGGATATGCCCGTGAGACAACAGCAGGCAGCCCAGATCAACGGCCTGGGGATTGAGCGCAGGGACAAAATAAACAACGACCCAAATCTTTCTGAAGTGGAGTGCGCCATACTGGAACTGGAAATGGTCTCGCTCCTTGACCAGGGGAATAAACTTTGCACCTCCTACGACAATCTCGTCGCTGAATCCTTCATTCTGCAAGGTGACATAGAGGCGGCGAGTAACGATCCAGATAATGCCAGGTATTATTATATCAGGGCGACCGACAATGCGCCGAAATCTGTGAGCGCTTTCGCCCGCTGCGCAATCATGGAAATGAACGCAGGCCGTTTCTGGCTTGCAGAAAAATACTATAAGCGGGCGCTGGATTCGCAGCTTGAAAATCCCCGCCTGCTTACCGGTATGGCCGTATGCCTCATGGAGCTGGAACAAACAGAAGAAGCCAAGGAAATCCTATTGAATATCACGCGGCACATTGAAAATTATGATTATGCGCCTGCCTATTTCTTCCTTTCGCGTATTGAAAGCGACCCTTATCTGCGGGATGAATATTTTAACGGCGCAGCGCGCCACTCCACCATGGCCGAGACGGAAAACGCCTATATGGAACCCGGCACTGCCCTTATTGTGATGCAATATTGTAATTACGCGCATCCAAAGCCTGAGGATCTGGGCAGGGGCCCCGGCCTGGGCTGACCTTATTAATCCCTTTTTAAGACTCTACCCTTAGTGTAAAATCACACGTGGATTTCCTGCGTGTGTTTCCCCTGTCATTCAATGACATATTCAAAGGACTTGCACTATGACCAGCACCGGCCATGACTCCCTCGGCACCCGTAAGACACTTAAAGTAGACGGCAAGGAATACGATTATTTCAGCCTGAAGGCCGCATCCGAAAAGATCGGCGATATCAGCAAGTTGCCCTATACGCTGAAAGTGCTGCTCGAAAACCTTTTAAGGTTCGAGGATGACCGCACTGTTAATACGGATGACGTGAAAGCGCTCAAGGGCTGGCTCAACGATAAACGCTCCGACCGCGAAATCGCCTACCGTCCGGCGCGCGTGCTGATGCAGGACTTCACCGGCGTTCCCGCCGTGGTTGATCTCGCCGCGATGCGCGAAGCGATGGCGGCTCTCGGCGGCGACCCGCAAAAGATCAACCCGCTGGTTCCTGTCGACCTCGTCATTGACCACTCGGTCATGGTCGATGAATTCGGCACTAAAAAAGCTTTCCAGCAGAACGTCGAAATTGAATTCGAGCGTAACCATGAACGGTATGCATTCCTGCGCTGGGGCCAGAAGGCATTCAAGAATTTCCGCGTCGTGCCGCCCGGCACCGGCATCTGCCACCAGGTAAACCTCGAATATCTCGCGCAGACCATCTGGGTCCAGCCCGATGAAGGCGCAAAAAAAGGCCGCCCGGTTGCGTATCCCGATACGCTGGTCGGCACGGACTCGCACACCACGATGGTCAACGGCCTTGCTGTGCTGGGTTGGGGCGTTGGCGGTATCGAAGCCGAAGCCGCCATGCTCGGCCAGCCTGTTTCCATGCTCATCCCTGAAGTCATCGGCTTCAAGCTGATTGGCAAAATGAAAGAAGGCACCACAGCAACCGACCTCGTTCTTGTCGTTACTGAAATGCTTCGCAAAAAAGGCGTGGTCAACAAATTCGTTGAATTCTTCGGACCCGGTCTGGATCATATGTCGCTTGCCGACCGCGCAACGATCGCCAACATGGCGCCGGAATATGGCGCCACGTGCGGCTTTTTCCCGATCGATGCTGAAACCATTCGTTATCTTGAATTCACGGGCCGCGACCCGCACCGCGTCAAACTGGTTGAAGCCTATGCCAAAGAACAAGGCATGTGGCGGGATAGCAATTCACCCGATCCTGTTTTCACCGACACGCTGTCGCTGGATATCAGCACGGTCGAGCCTTGCATGGCTGGTCCGAAGCGTCCGCAGGACCGCGTTCCGCTTTCCACCGCCGTTAAATCGTTCACGGACGTTACGCCGGATGCCAAAAGCATCCAGGTCGAAGGCCATGATTACAAACTCAGCCACGGCGACGTGGTGATTGCCGCGATTACAAGCTGCACCAACACATCCAACCCGTCGGTCATGGTGGCTGCTGGTCTCGTGGCCCGCAAAGCCCGTGCGCTGGGCCTCACCGTCAAGCCGTGGGTGAAAACCTCACTGGCACCCGGATCACAGGTCGTCACCGAATATCTGAACAAGGCCGATCTCTCGGCTGATCTCGATGCCATGGGCTTCAATCTTGTCGGCTATGGCTGCACGACCTGCATCGGTAACTCCGGTCCGCTGCCTGATCATTTAGCGAAAGCCGTTGAAACCGGCGACCTCAACGTTGCAGGCGTTCTCTCCGGTAACCGCAATTTCGAAGGCCGTATCAACCCGCACGTGAAGTCGAACTATCTTGCTTCGCCGCCGCTGGTGGTCGCTTACGCTATCGCCGGTTCACTGAAAATTGATCTCTACAAGGACCCGATCGGCAAAAGCAAAGACGGCAAGGATGTTTTCCTCAAAGATATCTGGCCATCGAACAAGGAAATTGCCGACACAATCGCATATTGTCTGACGCCCGAAATGTTCAAGTCTCGCTATGCTGATGTGTTCAAAGGCCCGCCCGAATGGCAAAAAATCGGCGGCGCAGTCGGCGGTGAAACCTACGGCTGGCAGGACAATTCCACCTACGTCAAAAACCCGCCTTACTTCGCAGGGATGGGCCATAAGCCAAAAGACGTGAAAGACATCAAGGGCGCCTATGCGCTGGCGATCCTGTCTGACTCCGTCACGACCGACCACATTTCCCCGGCCGGTTCGATCAAGAAAGACTCGCCTGCCGGTAAATATCTCGTTGGTCATGCCGTCACGCCGGCGGACTTCAATTCCTACGGCGCACGCCGCGGCAACCACGAAATCATGATGCGCGGCACTTTTGCCAACATCCGCATCAAGAACGAAATGGTGCCGGGCACGGAAGGCGGAATTACAAAACACATCCCGAGCGGCGAACAATTGCCGATCTACGATGCCTCGATGAAATACCAGAAGGCCGGAACGCCTTTGATCGTCGTCGCGGGTAAGGAATACGGCACGGGTTCATCGCGGGACTGGGCGGCCAAGGGCACGACCTTACTTGGTGTCCGCGCTGTCATCGCCGAAAGCTTCGAGCGTATTCACAGATCCAACCTCGTCGGCATGGGCGTTCTGCCCCTGCAGTTCAAGGACGGCATGACACGCCAGTCTCTGAAACTGGATGGAACGGAAACCTATGATATCGTTGGCATCGAAAAGGGTCTGAAGCCCCGTCAGGATGTCATCGTGACCATTCACCGTGCAAACGGCAAAACTGAACAGGTTACCGCTCTATGCCGGATCGACACGCTGGATGAAATCGAATACTACAAAAACGGCGGCATCCTGCATTACGTTCTGCGCAGCATGACAAAGGCGGCTTAGGTCTTCTTACCGGGTGCGGGCAGGATTTTCTGGGCCATCGCTTCGGCTTCGGCCACGAGACGCTGGAATTCCGGCCGCTCGGGCCTGTAGCGCACGTCGAACGTTCCCTCGAGATTGATGATCTCGCCGTTCAAACGGGCAAGACGCCGTCCGGCTTCATTCGTATGCTTTTCCTCGGGCGAATGCCGCGTGATCATGCCGCGGCGGATTTTCTCGCCGTTCATGCCGACGGTGAAGGCCAGCTGGATACCCTCAAGAAACGCTGCAGCTGACCCCAGGACCTGCGGGAAATTCAGCAGCGTGCCATTTTTACCGGCCACCGAAAAATTGAACGTCGTGGTTTTATGTGGGCTGCGCAGGATAACGCCGACCCGGCCCTGCTTTTGCTCTAAGTTCACATTCAATGCGATGTTGCCGTCATATTCGATGCGAACGGCGCGCCCGCTCTTGCGGATAACCGCTTCGGCCATCTCGATTGATTTTTCGTACCCGGCCTTCGACGTGACGTTGCAGTTTTCGATGATGTCTAACATCGCGTGCCGCTCGCCTTTTTCGAAAATGACTTTGCCCTGTTTATAAACCGCGACCCATCGCTGGGGGTTGAAACTCTGTTCGTAATCGCCTGAGGAAAGATCCCATGCCGCCAGCCAGTCATAAGGGCTGGCGCGGTCGAGCAGGGGGCCGCTGCTGATGAAGGACTGGATCATGCGCGCGGCCATGCGGATACAGCTATGCATGTTCTGGGCGCGGACGATCATGGTTTCCTGCGTCTCGCCCTTGTCGTTCTTAAGGGCGATAACGACCCGGTTCGAGAGGGCAATGGTCATGCCCTTGCCGTCCTTCAGGCTGGCTGAAGGGTCGTGAATGACAAATTTTTCACGCAGCAGCTCGGTAACCAGTTCTTTCATGAAGGCTCGCCTGTTGTAGCGAGTTAATACTACCGGGAGTTTAAACCGCAAGCCAGCGCGTTTTAGGCGGCCAGTGCAGGCGCTTCAGCGCTATCCCGCAGGGCCGTCATCAGGCGGCGATAGACGGCCAGACGGCGCTCCAGCCCGAGACGGCGGGGCATATTGCAAAGTGTGCTGTTTGAATTGAAGCGGCGGCTGATAGAGCGGGGGAAAGTATGGTCTGGACGAGGAGCCAGTTGTTCCAGCTCTCTCTCCAGACCGTAAATAACACCCTCTAGTTTTTTTATTTGAAGGGTCTTGCCCATCTTTGCCCTCTACTTGAGGCTCATCTTAGAGAGGCAAAGTAAAAATCAATTTAACTATAGATTGGATTTTAACTAATGGATTATTTACTTAGATGGTATTTGTATAAAATTTTATCTATTTGGATAAAACGCGGGGAGGGGGTGACAAGGCGTTGTTTTCAATTTAACTTTCAAGACGGAGAAAAGAGTCGCCATGCCCCGCGAAGACCGCCGCATCAGTTTTGAAAATGACGAGGTTTATAAAGCCGTCTATGCGCTGTGCACGCAGAAGCAGATGAAAAAGCCGATTCCCGGCACGGTTGTAAAGATCACCGAGGGACCCGGCGAAAGCGGCGCCATCTTTCTCGACTTCGAAAACCCGCTGGATAAAACCGCCGAGCGCGGCGAATACACGCGCGACTTTATCGCGGCGGCATTGATGCTGTTCTGCCGGGGCTGCGGCATTCCACTGCCCAAGACAGCCAAGAAATCCGTGGCCATCGTCGACGGCGTGCTTATTCTAAGAGTACAGATTTAGTAATTTCGTCATCGCGAGCCGCCGCAGGCGGCGTGGCGATCCAGTTTTTACCACCAAGAACACCAAGCTCACCAAGTTTAATGATTGGTGAGCTTGGCGGTTTATTTTTTATGGATTGCTTCGTCGCTGACGCTCCTCGCAATGACGGGGACTATAGAGCTGTCGCGCTGGCTTTATAGATATCAAAAATATCAATGATCTCGAGAATGCGCTCGATCTCGCGCTTGCATTGCGTTGCATGCTGCTTGGTCGAAACCGGCATGAACATGCTCGAGGGCTCGAACATGTCGCCCTTGTGCGGGATCATCATGAACACATATTTGCCACGGAAAAAAACCGCCGTCAGGTCAGCCTTGCCGAAAATATCTGCAGCGTCCGAAAGTTCTTTCAGCAATTTATCGCCGACCAGCAGCATCGCGTCTTCCGGCTTGTCGGAAAAAACCACGAAGCGCTCCAGCTCGGGATTTGAAACCTTTACATGCACCTGCGAGAGCCGCGACCAGCGCGTGCTGGCCGAACGTTTCGCCATCGCGCGGTCGGCGGTAACAATAGTGTGACCTTCGAAAACTTTATTGGGTGTTTCCAGCATGACGAACAGCCCGTGGAAAACCGGCTCGGTCGAACGCCCGCTTCTTAATGACGCCTCGCTGAAAATGACCTTCGCACCTTTATAACTGCCCATGAAGCAGTCCTCGGCCTTGTAATAGTCATGCGCGGGCACGACGCCCGTCTTGCCGATGACGTCACGCGGGATGCCCCGCGAGGGATAGAATTTAAACCCGCCGAGAGCCGCCGCCATTTTCGGCATGAAGATTTTTTTATAATCGCGGATGTAATGCTTGATCGGCGCTTCGCTCCAGGAATGCATCAGGAAAGGCACCAGCAGGGCCGGGACCATGCATAACGCCGCCATGGCGAGGTTCATCTCAACGAGGAAATACCATCCGAACCCGCAGGCCCCGGCCAGGGCCAGGGCCAGCCCGAAACTCATGGTCAGGAAGGCCCGGCTGCCATGCTGGCGCATATAGCGCAGGCGCATATTCTCGGATTCCTTAACGACTTCGTCCATGGCCGCCGTAAACCGGCTCTCATCCACCCGGTGAATAGCCGCCAGGTCGGTGATCTGGGAAGGCTTTATTTCGTATTCGTCCTTTTTATCGGCCATACAGCCATTTTAACAGATGGGGAGGGCCGACAAAAGACACCATAAAAAGCTACCATTTTTCAGGCTTTTCCTGTACAAAGCCCCCGCCACGTTAATAGAGAACAATTTAAAGAGTTAAAAATGACCCGCCCCACAATCCGTAATATCGCGATTATCGCGCACGTCGACCACGGCAAAACCACGCTTTTGGACTCGATTTTGAAGCAATCCGGCTCGTTCCGTGAGAACCAGCAGGTCGCCGAGCGCGTCATGGACAACAACGATCTTGAAAAAGAGCGGGGCATCACCATTCTCGCGAAATGCACGTCTGTGAACTGGGACGGCGCACGCATCAATATCGTCGATACACCGGGCCACGCCGATTTCGGCGGCGAGGTGGAGCGTATTCTCAGCATGTGCGATGGCGTGATCCTGTTGTGCGACGCCGCTGAAGGCCCGCTGCCCCAAACCAAATTCGTTCTCTCGAAGGCGCTGGCGCTCGGTATTCGCCCCATCGTCATGATCAACAAGATCGACCGCGGCGATGCCCGTCCTGACGAAGTCCTTAATGAAGTATTCGATCTGTTCGTATCGCTCGATGCCAACGAAGAACAACTCGACTTCCCCATTCTCTATGCATCGGGCCGCGAAGGCTGGTGCACCGACAGCCTGACGGGTCCGCGCGAAAACCTGCACCCGCTGCTTGATCTCGTTCTGAAACATGTTCCGGCGCCAAAGGTCGAGGAAAAAGCACCGTTCTCGATGCTCTCTACACTGCTGGAAGCCGATCCTTTCCTGGGCCGCGTCCTCACAGGGAAAATATATAGCGGCGAAGCGCGCGTAAACGCACAGGTCCATGCCATTGGCCTCGACGGCAAACGTGTTGAATCCTTCCGCCTCACAAAACTTTTGGCCTTTGATGGCATCGAACGCAAGCCGATCGACGTGGCCTACGCTGGCGACATCATCTGCATCGCCGGTATGGAAAAAACATCCGTCGCCGATACGATTTGCGACCCATCCGTGACGACGCCGATTAAGTCGCAACCGATCGACCCGCCGACCATCGCCGTGACAATCACTGTTAACACGTCACCGTACGCGGGAACCGAAGGCAAGAAACTGACCTCGACGATGATCCGCGACCGCCTGATGGCCGAAGCCGAAACCAACGTCGCGATTAAAGTCTCTGAAAATTCCGGTCGCGATGCGTTCGAACTCGCAGGTCGCGGCGAACTCCAGCTCGGCGTTCTCATCGAAACCATGCGCCGCGAAGGTTTTGAACTCTCCGTTTCACGCCCACGCGTCGTCATGAAAAAAGACGAAAGCGGCAACATGCAGGAACCGTACGAAGAAATCATCATCGACGTGGATGATGCCTATTCCAGCACCGTCATTAATAAAATGAACCAGCGCAAGGCGGAAATGACCGACATGCGCCCCTCCGGTCACGGCAAGACGCGTATTAAATTCCTTGCGCCCTCGCGCGGCCTGATCGGCTACCGTTCTGAATTCCTGACCGACACGCGCGGCACGGGCCTGATGAACCGCCTGTTCGCGCACTATGGCCCCTACAAAGGCGACATCGAAGGTCGCCGCAACGGCGCGCTGATTTCAACTGATCTCGGCGAAGCAGTTGCCTATGCAATCTTCAACCTCCAGGATCGCGGTTTCATGTTTATCGGCCACGGCGAGAAAGTCTATCAGGGCATGATCGTCGGCGAACACAGCCGCGACAACGACCTTGAGATCAACGTGCTGAAAGGCAAGAAGCTGACGAACGTCCGCGCGAGCGGAGCCGACGAAGCCGTTATTCTCGTGCCGCCGCGCAAGATGACGCTCGAGGAAATGATGTCCTACATCAACGACGACGAACTCGTTGAGGTGACGCCGAAATCCTTGCGCCTGCGTAAGGCGATGCTCACCGCCAACGAGCGCGACATCGCGAAGAAAAAGGAAAAGGCTGCCGCTGCGGCGCAGTAAAATTCCACCTTACCCCCTCACCCTGTTCGGCTTCCCCTCACTTCCCTCTCCCTATGGGAGAGGGTGATCCGAGCATTATGCGAGGATCGGGTTAGGGGTTACGGTCTTGAAAGAATGTTTTCCCGGCCCAGATCGTATATAATATGGATATGACCCGGATATTTGCATTATTGGCGTTTTTACTGGTTTTTACGGCTGCCCCAGCTTTTGCCGATACGGTCGTGAAGCGGGGCAACACCACTTACATATATAAAGGCGATAAACCGCCGATTGTCATCGACACCGGCAGGCGCAAATACATCATCGCCTCGGAATCGGAAAAGATGCGCGAGATCCTACTGCGCGCCGACCGCATTAAAGTTGTACGCAAGAAAAAAGACAACGACGACTGGCGCGAGGATTACTACAAAAATTATTACCGCCATCACAAAAACATCCGCGACCATGAGGACGACCCGCACAGCTCGTCTTATAATTCCGGCTACGGAGCAGGTTATCTGCTCTCCAAAGACCGCGACTAATTCAACTTATTTACACCCCTAAAAAATAAACGAAGGGTTAAAAATCCCGCCGCGTACCATTTGCATGGGAAGAAAAAACCAAGCTCTTCCCGCGTACCAATGAGGAGATTTCACCATGACTTTCAAGAAACTGGCTCTCGCAGGCATTATCCTGGCACCGCTGGCATTCGCCCAGCCCGCAGAAGCTGGCGAATATTGCCGCGAATATCAAAAATCCATCCGCGTCGGCGGCCATATTGAATCCGGCTACGGCACGGCCTGCATGCAGCCTGACGGCTCATGGATGATCGTATCCACGCGCGGCACCGTCGACCCGTTCGACGAATTGCGCAGGCAGGACGTGATCCTGGTCTCCGACCAGCGCCCCGTTTACTACAATTACGGTCCGTCTTACCAGCCCGTAACCTATTTCCCGCGCCAGCGTTATTACAACACGCGCCATTACTCCAACCCGGGCATCACGTTCAGCTTCACGAACATAGATCGTGATCGTCGTGACTGGGACAGGCGCGACTGGCGCGACAATGATCGCGGGCGCGGTCGCGGACACGGCCATAACGACCGTCGCCACGGCGGCCGTCACGACCGCGATTAAATCAGAATTCCCCCAAGGGAAGCCGGGCCAATACTCATCGGCTTTCCTTTCCTGACGCTCCCGCTGTTCCCCCGGCGGGGGCGTTTTTTTGCCCAAAAGATAACCGGCCCGTCCTTATAAAGGACAGACCGGTTGGGGGCAGGGTAGAACTTTATAAATTCAGTTAAGCCGCTTGCTGCATGGCTTCCTGGTTGATCCCGCCTTCGGCGAGTTCGCTCAGGCGGCGGTCGGTGGCGCGCTCTTCTTCAAGCGTTTCGCTCAGGATCGACGCCGCTTCCATGTGGCCAAGTGAATTGGCGAGCGCAACCAGCGAACCGTAAGATGCGATTTCGTAATGTTCGACCTTTTGTGCGGCAGTGATCATCGCGGCATCGCGGACCGGGCCTTCTTCAGTGTGGCCGATTAAATCTTCCGCTTCCTTGATCAAACCCTTGATTGCTTCGCAGACTTCTTTCCTCGGCTTGATGCCAAGCAGCTCATAAACTTTCTCGATACGGCGCTTGTGGCCTGCGGTTTCTTCCTTGTGATCACGGAATCCCTGGGCCAGTTTCGGGTTCGTTGCTTTCTCCGCCATCTTTTCAAGCGCCTTGATCAACGCATCTTCGGCATAGTGCATATCAAAGAGTTCATCTTGAAATAGCTCTTCCAGGTTCTTCATTTTCATGGTTTTTCTCCTGCATGGGGTTGTCTCCACCGCCAACGGGCAGGGGGCTGAAAAGTTTCATGGTTCCGGAAAGGCCCCCCAAAAAGGGCCGAAAACCCCCGTTTTTGGCCAAAAAAGCGTGAAAAACCCTTATTTTATGCATTTACAAGCCCGTTCCTTTGGGCTGTAATACCGTCATTACAGGATTTTTCACAACGAAGGAAAGGTGCTCACCATGGCAACACAACCGACTATTACCCTTAAGCAAATCTCTGCCGATCTCGCCGACAAGCATGGCTTGTCGAAAAAGCAGGTCCAGGAAGTTATGGACGACATGATTACGCTGTTCGGCAAGAACCTGAAAAAGGGCAACCGTATCCGCATTCCCGGCCTCGGCATCCTTCAAGTTAAACAAACCAAAGCCCGCCAGGGTCGTAACCCGGCAACCGGCGAAACCATCCAGATCCCTGCGAAGAAGAAAGTTGCCTTCCGCGTGGCGAAAGATCTGAAAGAGTCAGTCCTGAAGTAAGAGACTCTCCTTCGAATACGAAAACGGCGGCCATATGTGCCGCCGTTTTTATTTGGAGAATTGCCTACGCGTCAGCCAGTAAACTTCGCCCTCGCTATTCTCGGTTTCCAGCCAGAGGAAGGGGAGTTGCGGCCAGGCCTTTTCAACGTTTTCCTTGCCGCGTCCGATCTCGCAAAGCAATGCACCTTTTTCAGTCAAATGATCCGGCGCTTGTTCCATTATTTTACGGACGATATCAAGTCCGTCCGCGCCGCACAGGCCGAGCGCCATTTCTGGCTCGAATTTATGCTCTGGCGGCAAATCGTCCATCCCGGCCTGGTCGACATAGGGCGGGTTGGTGATGATGAGATCGTATTTTTTCCCCTTAAGCGGCTCGAACAGATCGCCGTTATAGAGCGTGATGCAATCCTCCAGCCCGTGTTCCTTCACATTGCGCTGCGCAACCGCAAAAGCGTCAGGCGATAATTCCACCGCATCGATATGAGCGTCCGGATAGACATGCGCCGCAAGAATGGCAAGACACCCGGAGCCTGTGCAGAGATCAAGAACGTTTTTCACGTCCTTCGGAAATCCCGGCGGCGAAAACCCGTCCTCATGATTAATCAATTCCGCGATGAACGAACGCGGCACAATCACGCGCTCATCGACGTAAAAGGGCAAACCCTGCAAATAGGTTTTGTTGAACATGTATGGCGCGGGAATCCGTTTCTCAATCCGCGTCTTCACAAGTCCTTCGATCTTATCTTCTTCAGCCTTCGTCAGTTCGCGCGGCCAGATTTCCTCGAGCACGGCATCAACCGGGTAGCCAAGCGCCTCCATCCCGATAAAGGCAGCCTCGTCGAAGGCATTATCCGTCCCATGACCGAACACGAGGCCCGCCTCATCGAAGCGTTCCGCTGCATTCTCAATCACTTGACCCAGAGTTTTCATGCCGCATGAAATAGCATACTGGCTGCGTATTGACTACAGGAACCCTTCAGCCCAGTTTTATAGAATGAAAACAGCGTTTTTAATGATCCCGGTGCTTTTGCTGGCCGCCTGCGCGCAGGTGACGGCGACGCGCGGCTCAAGCTTCACCGACCCGGCCTTTACCGGCGGCGGTTTCTCCTCGCTGGTGATCGACGCCAGGGCAGGCTCTTTAACCGAACGAGAAGCGATTGAACGCAGCGCGGTCGCCGAGGCGCAGCGCATCGGCATCCCGGCCACGGCATCAATCGATGTTCTGCCGCCGACACGTGATACGGGCGAACAGGCCCGTAAACGTAAAATCATGAACACGGGTGCCGCTGTAGTTCTCGAAATCCACCCCCGTGAAAAACAAATCGTGCGCGATTACATCCCAGGCAGCCGCTACCGCAATAGTCCCTGGCATCACCGGGGTTGGCGTCATGGCCGCCACGGCTACGACGATCCGTTCTTCTATGACGAACCCTCGCTCATTCTCGAGGAACCGGAATCGCATTACGAAGCCATTCTTTTCACCCTGCCGCATTACAGGAAAGCATGGGCAGGTGATCTCACCACACGCGGTCCCACAGGCATGAGCTTCGACGATGTCGCGGCGAATTACGGGCGCGAACTGGTCGAGCGCCTCGCGGCGGACGGCATGCTGGCCACGTCGCTGCGCTGATGGAACCATTGGCAGCTTCAGCAATTGGTTCATAATGATAAATGGAGGCAGTATGAAATTCGCATTGGTACTGGCAGTTCTCTTAAGCACCGTCTCAGGCATCGCAATCGCTGGCGAAGCGCCTGCTGTAGCTCCGGCATCAGGAAAAACCGTGACCTTCAACGATCCCGAAGGTCTTGAAACGGGAACGGCAACCTTGACCGACACCAGCAGCGGCCTGCTGATAAAACTCAACCTTCGCAATCTCTCGCCCGGCGAGCACGCATTCCACATTCATGAAAATGGCGTTTGCGACGGCGCGGCACATTTTGAATCGGCAGGCAGCCATTACAACCCGGACAGCGACGAGCATGGATACCTCGCAAAAGATGGGCACCACGAAGGCGACATGCCTAATTTAACTATCCTTCCTGACGGCACTTTAAACACCGAAATTTTCAACGAGGAAGCCGAGCTTGATGAAATGGTCGCGGATAACGGCACGGCTTTGATGATTCACGAAAAAGCCGACGATTACACAACCCAGCCTTCCGGCAATGCCGGTGGTCGCATCGCCTGCGCAATTGTGAAATAAAATTTCCAAAAATTTTATTTAGTTTTTTCAGTCGTTTCGCGGGAGCTGCTGATAATTCCGCATCTCTTCTGTTGCCGCGTGCACGCTGCGGGTTTATAATGAGATATAAACCTGAAAGAGGAAAAATATGGCGATCAATTATTTAGAACTGATTGACGGCATGAAATTTCCGGCCACCCGCGCCGAGATCGTGGAATACGCACTTGAGAACGACGCGTCGCACGAAGCACTTGATGCTTTCCGCGCCATGCCGCAGCAGCATTTCCCGACCCTCGCGCATGTCAGCCGCGCCGTCGGTCTCCTCGACCGCCTTCCCGGCGATGCGGACGTCCAGAGCCAGCAGGCGGATTAATCCCTTATCTGGTGACCATTTTTTCTATTTTGCTGATGGCTTTTAGTCCGGCATCAACCAGGGATTTTCCCACGCCCCCGCACATGCCGCCATCGTTCGATAAACCTTCTTCATGGATAGAGAAATTCTGTCCATTGATTGTGCCTTCAACAGTCAGGCGCGCCTGGCAAATGCCGCTTGTACCTTGGGTCATGTAACATCTGAAATCGCTGCGGGCGTCGTTGAAGGCGATGTTTACATCTCCGGAGATGTTTCCTTCTGAAAGCACCCCGTCTTTATCAAGCGCCTGAAGCCTTTCCTTCAGCGCTTCCCCGAGTTGCTGGTTTGGATGATATGCGCTGCAATAAATCCCAATCCGGGTTGGCTCGTGGTTCAGTTTTGCAATATCAACAACAGATATATTTTTGGAACTTCGTGCTGCAACAGGCTGAAGATGCGCCGTGTTCAGATTTTTGTAATCCGCGGTTGTTGCCTGGCACGCTGTCAGAAAAAACAGGCATCCAGTTATTTGCCAAAATCTAGTTCCCGGCATTGGCAGGCCTGTTCTTGGGTAGGGATTGTTGGTTTTGCGCATTAGGCAAAGCAAAATGGTCGCCAATTCTTTTGGCAAAATCGGCGCTCAGTTTTTCTCTTACGCCGCTCCCCCTGATGGCAAGGCCGAGCAAACCGCTGCTTCCACGAATGGAGTCAATATAGAACTCCGCGAGTTTGGAGCCTGTAGCCGCATCCTGGACGATAACCGTTCCTGCAAGCTGATCCATGTCGCCAATCAGAATCGATTGCATGGCGCTGGCGAGTTTCAGGGTATCGATCTCGATCAGAATATTGGCTTTCTTCGGGCCTTGGAAACCGCGCTTTTGAAGCTCCTGGGTTACGATCTGGCTCAGAACATTATTGAGAGGCTGGTTTCTGTACGGCGCATCCGAGTCCGTCTCTTTCGCGAGGGCCTGCTCGTCCAGCAGCCTTGTTTTTTCAGCGGTCACAGGGTTGTACTTAACCTGCACGGCGCTGAGGCCGTAGCCTGCCCGTTCTTCAAGGGTGAGGGGATCAATAATGCCGCGCGTCGTGTTGCAGGCGGTTAACGCAAATAGCGCAAGGAATGTGAGATATATTGATCTTTTCATGTTATGAGTCCTTGAAAAATGTTTAGGATAATTTTCTTATAACCAAAAGCGGGCCGGGGCGAAAGGGCTTTTTTAATTAAATCCAGCGCCGGACTTCATCCTTGTAATCGGTATAGACCGTGCCGAATTTTTCGCTCAGGTATTTTTCCTCGGGCGCGATGACGCGCTGATCTAAAAAATAAAATAGCACGAAGCCGAGCAGCAGCATCGCCGGCGCATCGGCTAGCAGCGACAATCCCACATAACCGATCATGAAGGACAGATACATCGGGTTGCGCGAGTAAGCGTAAGCGCCGGTCGTGACGATCGCCGTCGCGGGCTGGTTCGGCGGCACAGGCGTGCCCGCGCGCTCGAACAGTTTTTTGCACCACGCGATAATGCCGAAGCACGAGAGCAGCAGGACGAGGCCAAGCCAGCCCCACGCATGACCGAAATTGAGCGGGTAAAGAAAGTCGAGCACGATCCCCGCGATGACGTGAAAAAAGATCAGTATCGGCGGCAGCATGATGACGTTCGGAACGTCTGGTTTTGAGGTGGTCATGGCTCTATCTCCTCAATGCGACGCCTTAACAAATTAACTTCACAGGAAAGTTCAGTTGTTCCTGCCCCACTACCAGAACCCGCTAAAACACGTCTCCTGAGACATTCGCTCTTTAAATAATCTTCAAAAGATTTTTGGCTTTTTTCTAAGGCAGAAAAATTTTCGGCAAAAGAAGTGTGTAGTCTGCTTTGTTGAGATCCATCCCATCCTTTTGCACTTTCTTTCGCTTTCTCGTAAACGCTTTCAAATTTATTTTTCAGTTCATCCAATTCTTTCGCAAGGCAATAATTGGTCTCAATGGTTGTTCGTGGATCTTTACAATCTGAAGTAAATCCAGCTGGCTGCGCGTGCGCGGAAAAGGAAAGAAGAAGGGTAACTATAAAAATAAAGCGTGTCATTTATCATCTCCTTTTTCGTCATGCCCGGCTTGACCGGGCATCCATACATAATTTGTCATGATGCTATAGTCTCAAACAGATCCTGCCAATCGGGATTTTGTTTCTGAATAAGCTCTATTTTCCATTTCCTGTCCCATTTTTTCAGGCGTTTTTCGCGCTTTATGGCGGATTCTGCGTTTTCATGGACTTCATAATAAACCAGTTTATCCAGGTCGTATTTTTGGGAAAAGCCTTCGACAATCTTGTTTTTATGTTCCCAAATTCTTTTGGGCAGGCTGGAAGTCATTCCGACATAGAGCGTGCCGTACATTTTATTGGTCAGGATATAGACACAGAATTTCTTTTTCATGACTGCGTGTTCCGGTTTATGGACCCCCGCGCGAGGCGGGGGTGACGTAAAACGCAGACGGGCATGACGCAGTGGATTATTTTTTATCGTCGCCCATTTTGAGGGCGTTAATGAATGCGCTTTGCGGAATCTCGACGCTGCCGTACTGGCGCATTTTCTTTTTGCCTTTTTTCTGCTTCTCGAGCAGTTTCTTTTTCCGCGTGATGTCGCCGCCGTAACATTTCGCGGTGACGTCCTTGCGCATGGCGGAGATATCCTCGCGCGCGATGATCTTGCCGCCGATGGCCGCCTGCACGGCGATCTTGAACATCTGGCGCGGGATGAGGTCTTTGAGCCGCTCGCACATGCCACGCCCGCGCGTCTCGGCGTTCGAGCGGTGAACAATCATGGTGAGTGCATCGACAGGCTCGTCATTGACTTTAATATCAAGCTTCACCAGTTCGCCCTCGGTATAACCGTCCAGCTCATAATCGAACGAGGCATAACCCTGTGAGATGGATTTGAGACGGTCGTAGAAATCGAACACCACTTCGTTGAGCGGCAGGCGGTAGACCAGCATCGCACGCGCGCCGGCATAGGTGAGTTCTTTCTGCACACCGCGGCGGTCCTGGCAGAGCTTCAGCAACCCGCCGAGATATTCATCTGGCGTGAGGATGGTGGCTTTGATCCACGGCTCCTCGATATGCTTGATGTAAACCTGGTCGGGCAGGTCGCTCGGGTTATACAGGTCGATATGCGTGCCGTCGTTTTTGTGAACTTTGTAAACCACGCTCGGCGCGGTCGGGATCAGGTCGAGATCGAATTCGCGTTCCAATCTTTCCTGGATGATTTCCATGTGCAGCAGGCCGAGGAAGCCGCAGCGGAAACCGAGGCCAAGCGCCTGCGAGCTTTCCATCTCGTAATGCAGCGACGAGTCATTCAAAGCCAGTTTACCAAGCGAGTCTTTCAGCTTCTCGAAATCGCTCGCATCCGCCGGGAACAGCGAGCAGAAAACCATCGGGATCGAGGGCTTGAAGCCGGGCAGGGCCTCGTCGCACGGGCGCTTGTCGTCAGTGATCGTGTCGCCGACCTTCGTCTCCGAAATGCTTTTGATCTGAGCGGTGATGAAACCCATCTCACCGGGGCCGAGCTGGTCGAGCAGGACACGCTTGGGTGTGAACATCCCGACGCGGTCGATCTCGCGCGTGGTGCCTGCCTTCATGAAGCGGATTTTCTGGCCTTTTTTCAAATAGCCGTCGACGACGCGCACGAGAATGACGACGCCCAGATACGCATCGTACCAGCTGTCAACCAGTAGCGCCTTGGCCGGTGCGTTGTAATCGCCCTTCGGCGCGGGAAGTTTCGTAACGATGGCCTCCAGCAGGCCGGGAATGCCGATGCCGGATTTGCCAGAGCATTGCACGGCTTCGGACGCATCCAGCCCGATGACATCCTCGACTTCCTGCGCGACCTTGTCGGGGTCGGCGGCGGGCAGGTCGATCTTGTTGATGACGGTGACAATCTCGTGGTTGTTGTCGAGCGCCTGGTAAACGTTGGCGAGTGTCTGCGCCTCGACGCCCTGCGATGCATCCACGACGAGGAGGGAGCCTTCACACGACGCGAGCGAGCGCGAAACCTCGTAGGAAAAATCCACGTGGCCGGGCGTGTCCATCAGGTTCAACTGGTATTCAACGCCGTCTTTGGCTTTGTAGGCGAGGCGCACAGTCTGCGCTTTAATCGTAATGCCGCGCTCTTTCTCGATGTCCATGTTATCGAGAACCTGCTCGGTCATCTCGCGCGCCTCCAGCCCGCCGCAGGTTTGAATCAGGCGGTCGGCGAGGGTGCTTTTTCCATGATCGATATGGGCGATGATGGCGAAGTTGCGAATATGCTCTAAAGGCTTTGTCATTGCGCCATATGAATAAGGGCTGGTTGCGCAAAATACAAGCTTCTGATAGGTATTTGGGACAGATTTCAAGCCCCGAAAGGACCATCCCATGGCCGATCAACCCGAAGCCACGAAGCCTCCCAAAAAGGAGAAAACCATCGAGGACATCCTTAACCGGGATAACCAGATGATGCGCAGCCCGATCCTGTGGTTCTTCCTGCTCGGTTTACCCGTAGTGCTGTGCTTCTACGTCGCCTTCGCGAACGAGGATGTAGGGCCCGCCAAGGAGCCGCCAAAGGTCATCGAACATGCGCCCGACGGCGCGGTCGGTGCCCCGGCTGTTTATGATAAAAATGCAGCCCACCGCCGGGATATGGCGACGCCTTGTGACTTCAATGAGTGGATGGGAAAGCCAGCCGATGCGGCTCTGGAGGCGGCTATAAAGCCGTTGAACCGCCCTTATCGTATATTACCGCCGGGCTCCATGATGACCCAGGATTTCAGCCCGAGCCGGATCAATTTCGACCTGAACGAAAGCGGGAAGATCATCCGCGCCTGGTGTGGTTAGTAAGCCTTAAAGGCCGGGTGTTTTTGGCGCCATAGCAGGGTCAACCGTATCAAGGCTGAGTTTATCGCCACCAAAAGACGCTGTTCTGAAAGCGTCCTTCAGCGTGATGCCAAAGCTGTTTCTTGCGGTTATTTCGTCGTTCATTACACACCTCTTTTATGTTAAATATATTACCACTCTATTTATTAACGCCTGATTAATTCAGGTCTCGCTTCTATGGATGATCAGGGGGACATAATTACCGTTTGATGCCTCTCCCGTCTTCGGGTCCATTAGAACCATTAAGATCTGGTGCGCGTTCTGCATATGCTTGGCCACATCCTGAGTTAGTGGGAGGCCGATATCCCGAACTTCACCATTATCAATCACAAAATCCAGTTTGTTCGTAGCCAAGTCAAATTCAAACCACGAAACTTCTTTTTTAAAAGGGTGGCTGTGAAACACGACGACCTTGCCACTCTGTTTAACCGCAACTTCGATATCCAGCCGGTTCGTCTCGTTAATGCCGACGACAAAATCCGTCAGGTTACCGACTGGCGGGCGTTCCGTATATGGTACTGAGGGTTCGGTCATGGGTTCCAGCATATCACTGTTGTAACGTTACCGTTACCCTCTTTTTTACCCGCCTTATTAATATCGTAACACACGCTTTTTATTCTTCGCAAAATTAATATTTTTCTAATTCTATTTTTTTTCTTTGTGTTTTATCAGGACACTTGTTCCGTTCACGGATTCTCCGTCCTTCGTCTGCACGATCATGATTTCCTGCGCCTTGGTGAAGTAGGGACGAACCAGCCATTGAATCTTTACGCCGAGATCCAGGCGCTTGCCGTCTTTCAAAACGACATCGACGCTGTAATCTGCCGGATTGTATTCGAGGTGATCGAGACTCTCGTAATCGACGACCTTGCCATGAAAAATAAAAACTTCGCGCGTCACCTTGTTGCAGTAGATGTCCATTTCCTCCGGCAGGAAAAGCGCAGGCTTTCCCGATCCCGATTTTCCTTTCGGGTCCCAGTCTTTTTTAATCGAGCCTTTTTTGCCTGTATCTTCGGAAGACATGATCAATTGCGCCAGAACAGCTTCATGCGGGATACCGGATGCGATGTCCCTGTGTAACATCATACCATCCGCCTTTCCGGGGATAAAGCGCTAGTTTTGCAGCGTTTTTCAGTTGTTTTGCCCATTAGCGCTCCAGGGTCAGCTCGGCGAATGTCTTGCCTTGATCGAGGGCAAAGAGATGGTTCTTGTCGCCGATTTTCGCGACAAAGCTGTCGCCGCCGACATGGCTGACCGCTTCGAATTGAAGATCTTTGGCCATGCCGCCATACTCGTTGAGGACGTCGTAAGGCACATTGATAACCTTGTCTTTGTCCACGCTCTGGGTAACGGTTTGCTGGCTGACGGTGCCCTTTGATATATAGATCTGGCCGTTATCCGTGCGGATCTGCACCACAGGTTTGCCGGCTTTCATATCGATGGCGATAGATTTCGCCGCGTTTTCGTCAGCCGCATCCCAATAGATGACGGTCGACTTGCTCGGCGTACCGCCGCCGTGGGATTGCGTATGGACAGTTTGGCCGTCCCCAAAACGCGGCAGGTAGCTGCGGCGTTCGGCAGCGCGCCCGCCGTCTTGTTGCATGACGCCCGTCGCGGGCTCCAATGGAGGCGCGGGATCCATCATTTCATTCAGGCCCTTGCGGAAGAGCATGAAGAGTACAACCACGGAACCCAGCTTCAGGAGCGAACCGACGATCGGAATCTGGCCGACCCACATTTTATCCCAGAAGGGGCTGATAAGCGTCGATGCGGCAACAATCGCACCAATACCGGCGCCGACATCGCGTATCAGCGTGCGACCGCCGCCGCCCGGCTTGTTTTTAATGTGGGAATAAGTATTCCCCAGCCAGCTGAAACCACCCGAGACGGCTGAGCCGAACGCGTTGCCTAATGAATTGCCGCCGGACCCGCTGCCATCAGTGCTTGTATATTCTGAGAAAGAATTCCACCAATCGCCGAGATGCTCGCCAACTCCTTTTTCACTGCCATCCTGGGTTCTGGCCGGTTCGCTGGCTTTGGGTTTTTGTACGTCAGGTTTGGATTTATCCGGGTGTTTCTTCTCGTCTTTAGATGTGTCCGTACCGCCGCCGTCTTTTTGCAGCTTCTCTTGTGCTTTTCTATTGGCTTCATCTTCGGCGGCTTTTTTCTTCGCCGCTTCTGCTTCTTCTTTTTTGCGATTGTCGTCCAGCCGCTTTTGTTCAGCCACCGGATCCATTGGGGCAGCTGTGGTTCTTACAACGCTTCCGTATTTGGTAGCTTCCGCCGCGCCGAGCAGCGTTTTCAGCATGTTCATGCCGCCCTTGTCGATCTCCTGTATATCCTTGCGCAGGAAAACGATATCGCTGGCGAAAGCATCGTGATCGGCTTTCAGTTTGGCCGGGAGTTTTTTATTCTCCGCGCTCCAGGCTTTTTTCTCGTCGATATCAAGATTTAAGACGCGAACCTGATCGTACCATTTCTTGACCTTTTCGCCATACTCATACTGTCTTGCATTCTCAACTTCCTGGAAAGTCGCGATGCGGATCGGCCTGCCCTGCGTCATATTGTTAAGGAGCTGGGATTTCAATGCATCGTTGGCATGGTCGAAAATACTCTGCGCGAAATTACCGAGCGCAAGATCTTTCATTTTGGCTTGAAGCTCATCGCGCTGCTTCTCGAGCTTCTTGACTTCTTTTTGCCTGTCGTCTGTCCATTTACCGTCGTCGGCGATGGCATTCGTCAGGCTGGCGACCGAGCGGCCGAACATACGCAATTCGTCCCTGGCTTTTTGTTTGGGTTCTGCCAGCGCTTTTTCTTTTTCCTGCTCGGTTAAAGTTCCCGGCGTCTGTCCCGGCGTTTGCGTTTGACTTACGGTAGGCGGCGTGGCTGCAGGTGTGGGTGGTTCAGGCGTTTGCGGTGTTATGGCAGCCGCGACCGGAACCGCGCTGCTGCCGTCAAGCCAGCCCAAGGGAAGCGGCGTGTTCCAGGCCCAGGATCCGATAGCGTTGGAATCCACGAAAGTCGGAGTCAAATTATCCCAGAGACCTTTTTTCGGATCGGGTTTGTATAAGCCGGTTGCATAACCCCCTATCGCAAGCTGTGTATTGAGAGAGTGGTTGAACAGTCTTTCGCCGACCCAGATGCTGCCGCGGATCGGCGTGCCGAAAACCCAGTCCAATGCATGCAGCTCTCCCCTAAGAACCGCTTTTCCAGCATCCCCAACAAAGTGGTTTGTATTATCAGGGTTGTTCATGTCGTAGACGCCTTGCCCCGCTGCCGCAAGCGTTGCTCCACCGCCAGCCAGTGCAAATGTGCGCCACGTATGATGCCAGACGGGGTTAAGGATATCTTTGGTTTGTCCCAGCACGCGCAATGGCAGCGTCACGGGAGTTGCCATCCAGGTTATCGCCGAATTGCGGGCGGTTAATTCATGCCAGAGTCTTTCGGTCTTTGTCGCTTTCTCGGGCGGCGGGTTCCACCAGTGATATTTGAAACTATGCTCTATGATATCGCGGCCGAGAGCATCTTTGCCTGGCTTTGTTACAACCTCTGCGCCTGTGAGTGTTGCTGTAATATTGCTTCTCATGTGTTGCAGAGGGGCTTTCACATAGTCGATCATGCCCGGAACACCCAATACGCCGGTATCAGGAGCAATCCGCGCCGCGAATGCCTTTCTCGTATATTTTTCTACAATAGACGACCAGTGACGTCTGCCGTGAACTTCCGGCGAGTGGTCAGTTGCAGCCGCCAATGAAGCAATCAGATCCACAAAATGTCTTATGTGGGCATCTTTCCCTGTCGTGTTATAGGATTGGTTTTCCAAAAGTTTTATGCGCGGGCCAAGTTCCTGCGGCACCGAATACAGTGCGCCATCCATACCTTGCTGCATGGCCACGCGGCGGAGAGAGTTAAAAAAATCGCCTTCCCTTCCGCACTCATAAGATTGAAAGGCTTTACCGGCGATTTCGTCCGCAAGCTTGGCGTTGTCAGGCGTGCCGTTACCCAGTTTTTTATATTTTTCAAAAAGGGTAGTCAGGACGAT
>Ga0138256_10001133_pt1 | contig 28591 bp, 23 predicted proteins | sample KNB2016incub_MG_FD_105486 | JGI IMG/M metagenome (GOLD analysis project Ga0138256, IMG submission 105486) | Active sludge microbial communities from wastewater in Klosterneuburg, Austria - KNB2014incub_MG | ecosystem: Engineered > WWTP > Activated sludge > Unclassified | place: Austria... | reverse complement strand
CCGACAGTCTTCGATTCAGGTCACTCCAGAGTTCGTCAAGATCAGGAGGCTGCCCTCCCTTTTTGGGGTCGCGGCCACCTCTGTCGTCTGAAGAAGATGGCGAGGGGCGGGATGCATCGTTTTCAGCATCGTCAGCCGGCTTTTCGTCGCCACGCCCCCAGCGGGGATCATTAAGGTTAAACATTCCCCGCAAGCCTTGGGGCGAGATGGCCCAGCGACGGGCGCCGTGTGTTGAATTCATGCGCGAGTTCTCTGATTCTCTGAATAGTATGAATGCTGGGGCATTGTGCCCAATCAGTCTTCAGTGCCAACCAATGGAACAGCAGACTCTGGGGACATAGGAACCATGCACAGAGCCTGAACTCTTTCTGCCAGTTCCACACGCAGCGCGTCCAGTCCCTCGAATTTCTGGGCACTCAAAAAAATGCGCGTCACCTGCCGTCCATCGACTTCATAGGCGTCCCTCAAGAGGCTGGGCCTTTGCGCCACATCGATGGCATCGAGTTTATTGAAAACCAGTACTTGTGGAATTTCATCAGCCCCGATCTCCTTCAGCACCTTCTGAACCTGGTCGATCTGCTCCGGAAAATGGGGGTTGGCTGCATCCACGACATGCAACAAAAGGTCTGCATCCACTGCTTCCTGCAATGTGGCCTGAAACGCATTGACCAATCCGTGCGGCAGGTCGCGCACGAATCCCACAGTATCCGAGATGGATACCGATCGGTCCACAGCCGCGAGGTACAACTGCCGCGTTGTGGTGTCAAGCGTGGCAAAAAGCTGGTCGGCAGCATAAGCCCGGGCTTTTACAAGGGCGTTGAAGAGCGTGGACTTGCCTGCATTGGTGTAGCCCACCAAAGAGATGTTGAAAGTGCTGCGGCGTTCGCGCTGACGGCGTTGAGTCGCCCTTTGCTTCTTCACCTTAGTCAAACGCTCCTTGGTGCGTTTGATGGCGTCATCAATCATCCGTCGATCAAGTTCGATCTGTTTTTCGCCAGGTCCACCCCGAACGCCAGCACCGCCGGTCTGTCGCTCCAGATGCGACCAACGCCTGACAAGGCGGGTGCTCAGGTACTGCAACCGTGCAAGCTCTACCTGAAGTTTGCCTTCGTGGCTGCGGGCACGCTGGGCGAAAATTTCCAGAATCAGAAGCGTTCGGTCGTTGACGGGAAGATCCAGATAACGCTCAAGGTTGCGCTGTTGCGCCGGGCTGAGCGCCTGATCGAACAGCACCTCGGTCGCCCCGTGCATTTGTGCCAGCGTTCGGATCTCGTCAGCCTTGCCGCTTCCAATGAAAAGCGCTGCATCAGGCGCCTTGCGCTTGCATGTCACGCGCACAACGGGAGTCAACCCAGCCGTCTGTGCCAGCAGGCCGAGCTCTTCCAATCCCGAATCAAAATGCGGAAGACCAAAATCCACCCCGACCAGAACCACAGGTGCAGGCAGCCGAGGGGGTACGTCTGGATTGCTCAAATCAAAAACGAGAAGGGCCGACCGCAAAGCACAGAAACCAACCCCAGGAACGGGGCCCGATCAAGTGCCAGCATTGTCAGATTCGGCACCGTCGCCCGCAGAAAAGTTCACTGCACGCCCCGGGACAATCGTCGAAATGGCGTGCTTGTAAACCATTTGGGTCACGGTGTTGCGCAGCAACACAACATACTGGTCAAAAGACTCAATCTGTCCTTGCAGCTTGATTCCGTTCACCAGGTAGATGGAAACAGGTACATGCTCTCTACGCAGGACGTTGAGAAACGGATCCTGAAGAAGTTGGCCTTTGTTGCTCACGATATTCTCCGTGTTCAAGAATTTTGTTGTAAACCGGCACCTTACCACAGCGCCCGGCACGAACCGGAAACCTCACAACTTTCCGCAGTCACGAGAAGGGGCAGCAAGGGTCAGGAGTTTTCGTCCTGGGCATACGGATTGTGGGATGTCTTCATCTCAATGCGCAAAGGCGTACCTACAAGGTCAAATTCTTTACGGAAACGTCCTTCAAGGAACCGCTTGTAGGCTTCAGAGACATGTTCAAGCGAGTTGCCATGGATCACAATCACCGGCGGGTTCATGCCCCCCTGGTGTGCATAGCGAAGCTTGGGCCTGAACATGCCCGCACGCTTGGGGCTCTGAAACTGAACAGCTTCCAGCAACAATCGCGTAAGAACGGGCGTCGACATCTTGCACATCGCAGCTTTGTGTGCCTGCACAATGGATGCCCATAACGGCCCCAGTCCCTGCCGCTTCTTGACCGAAATGAAGTGCATGGAAGCAAAGCGAAGAAAAGCAAGGCGCGTTTCAATGGACCGCTCCAGCAACTGCTTCTGGTAGTCGTCTACGGCATCCCACTTGTTCACCGCAAGGACCACTGCACGGCCGCTTTCAAGAATGTAGCCAGCAATGTGGGCGTCTTGGTCAGTCACTCCCTGTGTGGCATCCAAAAGCAACAAGACAACATTTGCCGACTCAATGGCCTGCAGTGTCTTGACCACCGAGAATTTTTCTATCGCCTCAAAGACCTTGCCCTTTCGCCGCAGCCCTGCAGTGTCAATTAGTTCGAAGCGCTGACCGTTACGCTCAAACGGAACAGAAATTGCATCTCGCGTGGTGCCAGGCATATCGAAGGCAACCAAACGCTCCTCACCTAGCCACGCGTTGATCAATGTCGACTTGCCGACGTTCGGCCTGCCGGCAACAGCCAGCTTGATCGTGGACTTGTCGGAAGAAGCCTCATCCTCTGCAGGGTCTGGCAACTGAAGCGTTTCCAACGCGAGCTCCACCAGGCTGCGGATGCCCTGCCCATGGGCCGCCGAGATTCCATGCACGTCGCCCAACCCCAGCTCATAGAACTCCGTGAGTTGCAGACCATCCTGCATGCCCTCGGCCTTGTTCGCCACCAAGAGGCATGGCTTGCCAAGGCGCCTGAGATAGTTGGCAATGTCATGGTCCTGGGCCGACACACCTGCTCTGGCATCGACAAGGAAGACAACGATATCGGCCTCGGCCACGGCCTGCTGGGTCTGCTTTGCCATCTCGCGGTAAATGCCGCTGTCCGCGTCAGGTTCAAACCCCCCCGTGTCAATGACGATGTACTCGTACTTCCCCTGCTTTCCGTTGCCGTAATGCCTGTCGCGCGTCAAACCAGCAAAGTCAGCGACGATGGCATCCCGGGTCTTGGTCAGACGATTGAACAGTGTCGATTTCCCGACATTCGGGCGCCCCACCAAGGCAATCACAGGCTTCATTGGAAACTACTTTTCATCAATCCGGGCGATAACCAATAACACTTCCACCTCGGGTAACCACCACGAGTGTGTCTCCTGCCACCACAGGTGTCGCGGCAATGGCCGTCCCGTCTGTCGCTATCCGCGTCAGAGGCGCTCCATCTTCGCGGGATAGCAAATGGACCATACCACTGTCATCACCAATCACCACTGAACGCCCGAGGGCCAGAGGCGCCGTCAGTTTGCGGTGCAACAAACGATCTGTTGACCAAAGCCGCACGCCATCCGATCGCTTCCAGGCGGTTACAACACCAGTGCTCTCAGTACCAAAAACTGCTCCGTCAGTGCCGTGAACCCCTTGAGCCCCATTGGCTTTCTGGACCCACTCAACCGTACCGCGACTGGCATTCACACAACCTACAGCAACCTGGAATGCGCGAACACAGACACTCGAATCAATTCGACTCACAGGAGCAACGAGGTCGACAAGTCGCTCAACGTCATTGGTACCGCGCGGGCTGGCAATAGGTGCCTCCCATCGAACGATGCCATTGTCAGGATTCAATCCTACAAGCCGGCCGGACAAGCCAGCAACGAGCGTATCCCCCACAGCCATCAAGACGCCGGGCTGGCGCAAAGCCAAAGCATCACCCGCCCGTGTCAAATTCCAGAGTCGCGCCCCATTCTTTGCGTCGAAGGCAGACAACGAGCGGTCAGCACCCAGAACAAACACCCGAGCTCCCGCGATCAAGGGAGCGGTGTAGACCTGTGAAACCATGCGCTTTCGCCACACTTCACGGCCAGCTTCCAGCACGACCAGTTCATTGCCCCGGGACACCACGGCAGCCCACCTGCCGTCACTACCCACACCAGCAGAAAGTGGCTCTGCGAGGTTTGCACGCCAGACATCTCCGCCAGTTCTCGCATCTATTGCGGCAACAGCACCATCTCCGGATGCCAACGTTACAGTGGATCCTTGCACATGCACGACGAGCGGCATGGACTGCAAACCTCCGATTTTGCTGGCCCAGGCTTGGCGCACACCCAGCACAGGCACATTGGGCCCCAGTTCCGCTGGTTTGGGCACATCATTCCGGTTGAAAAGCGAACACCCCGCCAGTGAAAACGCAAGAACGGCGCTGATTGCCAGGCGGGGCCAATGACCCAAAGTAGCTCCGTGCTGCATCACTTGGATGCCTCCTGAGATGCAGATGCCGCGACCACCTGTGGCTGCTCACCGAGCGCGCTGAGCTTGATCTCCACCAACCGCCTGTACTCAACGTTCTCAGGAAAGTCCTTGTACGCCTTTGAGTACTCCGCAACCGCTTCAGCCTTCTTCCCTTGCAAAACCATCAAATCGCCGCGTCGATCGGCTACCACCGCAGAATACTCGGAAGGGAAAGGAGCCGCGAGCTGTGCCAGAGCGTTGTCATAGGCCTTTTCTTCAATGAGAAGTGCGGACAAACGCAAGCGGGCCAGTGCTTTATGGCCTTCGTCATGTGCCTGATCCGCTACCCAGGTGAGCGCCGACTTGGCCAGCGCGAGATTTCCAGCAGTCGTTGCAGACTTGGCCACCAGCAGGCCGGCATGGCCCGCCTGAACAGTGCCTGCATACTTGCCACGAATGTCTGCAAACCCCTGCTCCAATCTCGCCTGGTCATTGACAGTCGCAGCCGTTTCAATGGCGTCGAAGAGGGCCGCCGCCTGGCTGGACTGTTTTTCCTGCCAGAACCTGTAGCCATTCCAGGCCGCCAAGGAACCCGCAACGACCAACAGGACCACACTGATGAGCGTTCCCCAGGTGTTCCAGAAATGCTTGAGTTGGTCGAGTTGTTCTTGTTCTTCGAGGTCTAAATGATTTGCCATGGATTAAGTCCGGATTAACTCTTGGATTGTAGGGCGGCTACCAGATCCGCCACGTTCTGCAGGGACTGTTCGGACTGTTGCCCGGTACCGTCGCGCAGCGACTTCACCAGGACGCAACCGCGTGCCAGCTCATCCGCCCCGAAAACAAGGGCAAAGCGAGCCCCGCTAGCGTCTGCTTTCTTGAATTGGGATTTCATGCTTCCCATCCCTTCACCCGAACCCATGGGGCTGTGCATTTGCGCACTTACACCATGAGACCGCAACGTCTGAAGAATCGACATGGCCAGCGGCAATGCTGCCACGTCAGGTATCACGGCAAAAGCATCTGGAACCGGAGCAGACCAATCGCTGCCCTGCTCCTTCACAAGCTCAAGCACACGCTCCACGCCCAAAGCCCAACCGACCGCAGGCGCAGGCTTGCCGCCAATTTGCTCGACGAGGTAGTCGTAACGCCCACCACCGCAGATTGTGCCTTGTGACCCGAGCTGGTCTGTGACAAATTCGAAGACCGTCAGGTTGTAGTAGTCCATTCCGCGCACCAAGCGAGGGTTGAAGCGCCACGCGACACCACTGGCATCCAAAATGGCCTTGACGGCATTGAAGTGCTCCAAAGACTCGGCACCCAGATAGTCAATTAGTCTTGGCGCGCCCTCCACAAGAGCCTGCATTGCAGGGTTCTTGGTGTCGAGTATTCGCAAGGGATTGGTATACAGTCGCCTGCGCGCCTCTTCGTCCAAATCAGCGGAGTGCTGTTCAAGGTAGGCAATCAGCGCAGAACGGTGCTTTTTTCGCTCATCAGGTTGCCCCAGGCTGTTGATTTCGAGCTGAACGTCTTTTAGGCCCAACTCCTTCCATAGCGCATCGGCCAAAAGAATCATTTCGGCGTCAATTTCGGCACCATGAAAGCCAAGCGCTTCCGCACCGATTTGGTGAAACTGCCGGTATCGACCGCGCTGAGGACGTTCGTGACGAAACATCGGCCCCATGTAGTAAAGGCGCTTCCCCCCGTCGTACAGCAGCGAGTGCTCTACCGTGGCTCGAACGACTCCCGCTGTGCATTCAGGCCTCAGCGTGAGTTGTTCGCCGTTGAGGCGGTCCTCGAAGGAATACATTTCCTTTTCGACAATATCCGTCACCTCTCCCAACCCGCGAACAAACAGGGCCGTCGGCTCCACGATGGGTGTCCGGATATTGCGATAAGCGTAGCGCGCCATGAGTGCACGTACCTTGCCTTCAAGCCACTCCCAGCGCGAGGACTCCGAAGGAAGGATGTCATTCATTCCTTTGACAGCCAATAACTTTTCCAGTTTTGACGACGGCAGTGCTTTAACAGTGCTCACAGCATTCGCTTTAAATAATCATTTGAAAAAAATGGAGCGGGGGAGCACATCGCCACCCACTGCTTCCAACTACCACGATTGATTCGATCCTGGCAAAAACAGGCAACTCAAACAGTCCGCGTCCCACCAAACCGGTTCTCTATGTACTGCTGCACGAGCTGATGGAACTCTTGGGCAATATTTTCACCACGGAGTGTCATGGCCTTTTCCCCATCGATGAACACAGGCGCCGCAGGTGCCTCCCCGGTACCCGGCAGGCTGATGCCAATATCTGCATGCTTGCTTTCACCGGGCCCGTTGACAATGCAACCCATGACTGCCACCTTGAGCGCCTCGACGCCGGGATAGCGCTTTCGCCACTCAGGCATCTGCTCACGAAGGAAATCATCAATCTGTTTGGCCAGTTCCTGAAAAGTGGTGCTGGTCGTTCGCCCACACCCAGGACAAGCTGTCACGCTGGGCACGAACATACGCAACCCCAGGGACTGAAGAACCTCATAGGCAACCACGACTTCCTGGGTGCGGGACTCCCCCGGCTGTGGCGTCAGAGAGACTCGAATGGTGTCGCCGATGCCTTCCTGCAACAAGACTGCGAGCGCCGCCGCTGAAGCCACAGTTCCCTTGACGCCCATTCCTGCCTCTGTGAGTCCAAGATGCAAAGCGTAGTCACAACGGCGGGAAAGACTGCGATACACGGAAATCAGGTCCTGCACACCACTGACCTTGCAGGAAAGAATGATCTGATTTCCTGACAGCCCCATTTCTTCTGCGCGCTTGGCAGAGGAAATGGCTGAGGTGATCAACGCTTCATACATTACCTGGCGTGCATCCCAAGGTTCGGCACGCAAGCTGTTGGCATCCATCAGGCTTGCCAGTAGATCCTGATCCAGGCTTCCCCAATTGACGCCAATGCGCACCGGCTTGTTCCAGCGCATCGCCGCGTCGATCATCTGACCGAATTGGCGATCCCGCTTATCCCCTTTTCCTACATTTCCGGGATTGATTCGGTACTTTGACAGGGCCTCAGCACATGCAGGATAGTCTGTCAGCAATCTGTGCCCGTTATAGTGAAAATCTCCAATCAACGGAACGTCTATGCCCATACGATCCAGTTGATCACGAACATAGGGCACCGCAGCGGCTGCCTCCGGAGTATTGACGGTAATTCGTACAAGTTCCGAGCCTGCGAGCGCGAGCTCCTTGATCTGGATGGCTGTGCCCACCGCATCCACCGTGTCGGTATTTGTCATGGACTGGACGCGAACTGGTGCCCCGCCGCCAACAGTCACTACACGTGACCCCCAGGAAACACTGGCCTGACGCGTATGTTGAACCCGCGGTGAGGCAATCGGAACTGGCATCTGATCTTCTGGTGACATTACGGTTTCACCTCGAATCGGGCAACATTCTCTCGAGAAACGGCCGTCAAATCGAACGGTTTGCCCTGTACAAAAACCTCGGTGGCGTCAGCCTTGCCAATAACCACAGAATAGGGCGGCTTGCCCTGGGCTACCACAGTTTCCCCTGCAGCAATGATCCGCTGGAATGTCGTAGCACCCGTCGCATCCCTCACTTGTACCCACGATTCATTTCGGGCACGGATCACTAGCAAACCGGACTCTGGTTGAACAACGACATCCGCCTTAGGCTGCGCCTCCGCTGACCCAGCCGGCACATCAGCACCAGTTTCAGCCGGTGCGGTAGCGGCAACAGGCACGGTCGTCATGACGGCAGCCGCCGGGGGTACCTGTGTTTTCGAAGCCACAGACACCGGCGGTGGTGCCGGCGGTACGTTGACCTCTGACGAACCTTGAAACCCAGCTCCTGATTTCAAGGCATTGAGGCTGAGGTCTGGCAGAAAAGCAAGAAGCGCAGCTCCGAGCACCAAAGCCAGCACCACCCAAAAAACGGGTCGCAGGAAAACCGACAGGACCGGCCCGGTCACAGACTTTTCGCTACCATCCTTGAAAGAGGCTTTGACCCGGTTTTCATCGGGTTCCAGTTTCGGCACCTTGCTCATGGGCATCAGAGCCAAGACTGGTGCAGGGTCCATTTTGAGGGAGCGACACATACTGGATGCCAAGGCCCGTGCAAAAACAGCATCTGGCAAGCCACCGTAGTCGTCTGACTCCATGGCGTATATCTTGCTAACAGACACCTTGAGGGAGACAGCAAGTGCCTCGGCGTGCATGCCTGCGGATTCTCGGGCTGCACGGAGCAGTGCACCGGGCGAAGCGACAGGCGCCGACTCAGTTCCCGCTCCCAATTCTCCCCCCTGGGAGGCGCGCAGCTCATTCATTGAAAGCACCTCGCTCCATTGCAAGGTTCTCGCGAGACTCAGGGAAACGCTTGCGCAGCTGCTGAGCAAGCTGACGCATTGCGACGACGTCACCAAGACCGCGCTCGATCTTGACCCCAAGCCATAACGACTCCGCATTCGCATAATCGCTGTTGTTGATGCGTCGAATGTAGAACTGCGCACGCGCCAACTCACCCTTGCGCACGAACAAGTCAGCCAGGTTGTAGCCAACCACAGGGTTGCCGGCATCCAACTCGTAGGCACGCAACAAGGTCTGCTCCGCATGTGCCAACTGGCCTGCACGGGCTTGGCATAGGCCTTGCGCCATCAGGGTCTTGCTTCGGGATGTGTACCCAGGATTGCCAAGCGCCTGAACAAAGCGCTGGTCGGCTTCCACGTATTTTTGCTGCTGGCACAACAACCATGCATAGTTGTGCAACACGTTGGCATCAGATGACCGCAGGCCAAGGGCTCGTCGAAAGCTTTCTTCGGCCTGTGGCAGATCGTTGATCTGCATATAGATAAGACCGCGCAGATTGTAGGCATCAGCGAAAGTTGGGTCGTTCGTCAATGCCTGTTTGACTTCGTCAAGCGCTACAGCGACCTTGCCAGCCTCGAAATAGTTGACCGCCAGTTCAAGCCGGATTCGTGCCCGGCGCCGTGCCTCGGATTCATCCGAGGGCGTTACGATGTCGGAACTTGCATTGGGCGCGCTATCCGTCGAAGCACATCCCAACAGGGACTGCATACAAACGAGCATTCCTGCCGCAAGCCACCCCCTGATTCCTGCCGCTCCCCTGTGGCCAGATCCTGCAAACATGTCATGTCTCCTTATTGCCATCGGTCACAAAATCCACCGCATGTATGGTGATCGTGCGACGCTTGGCCATTCGCTCGGCCACACGGGTGCGGTCGCGCACCTCACCGGCAAGCTGGCCGCACGCGGCGTCAATATCGTCCCCCCGGGTCTTTCGCACGGTAGTGACAATACCCGCATCACTCAAAATTTTTGCAAAAGCGGCCACTTGCGTAGCTCCGGACCGCTGGAGCCCGGATGCCTTGAAGGGATTGAATGGAATCAGGTTGAACTTGCATCGCACTCCAGCGGCACCATGCTTGCGCACAAGTTCAATCAATTGCATGGCGTGTTCCGGTTGATCGTTCACGCCGTCGAGCATGCAGTACTCAAAGGTGATGAAATCCCGTGGCGCATGCTGCAGGTAGCGGTTGCATGCATCCAGCAGCTCGTGAAGAGGGTACTTTCGATTCAAAGGCACCAGGTTGTCACGCAACGCGTCATTGGGTGCATGCAGTGACACAGCGAGGGCCACCGGGCAATCCACAGCCAGTCGATCCATCATCGGAACCACGCCGGAAGTGGATACCGTGACCCGCCTGCGCGACAAACCATATCCATGGTCGTCCAGCATGACCCGCAATGCAGGCACCAAGGCAGAGTAGTTCTGCAGGGGCTCTCCCATCCCCATCATGACCACATTAGAGACAACGCGCTCATCCGAACCCAGCCTTTCGCGGAGCGTTCGCTCGGCAAACCAGAGCTGTGCAACGATCTCGCCAGTGGTGAGGTTGCGGCTGAAGCCCTGGTGCCCGGTGGAGCAAAAACGGCATCCCACTGCGCATCCCGCCTGGGAAGAAATACAAAGGGTTCCGCGGTCATCTTCCGGAATGAAAACCGCCTCAATGGCATTGCCGGCCCCGACATCAAAGAGCCATTTGACTGTGCCATCTCCCGACTGATGCTCACTCAAGACGGCCAGTGGCTGAACCAGTGCGCAAGCCTTGAGTTTTTCTCGCAGAGATTTGGCCAGATCCGTCATCTGGTCAAAATCCGCCGCTCCGCGCTGGTGTATCCAGCGAAACAACTGGGTTGCACGAAAGCGCTTCTCGCCCAGCTGCTCACAAAAAGCTGCCAGACCATCAAGATCAAAGTCCAGGAGATTGACGATCATGTCTTGAGACGCAAAACGGCAACCAACATCCCCTGGAAAAACACAGGCGCACGACTCCCCAGGAAGGGAGAGAAAGCGCGCGGCCTGCAGGTCACCATATCAGCGTGAATAGATGTTCATGCCGGGGAAGAAGAAAGCCACTTCCACCTGGGCCGTCTCGACGGCATCGGAACCGTGCACAGCGTTGGCATCAATGCTGTCGGCAAAATCGGCACGGATGGTCCCTGCTGCTGCCTTTTTGGGATCGGTGGCACCCATCAGCTCACGGTTCTTCAGGATGGCGTTTTCGCCTTCGAGCGCCTGGATCATCACCGGGCCGGAGATCATGAAATCCACAAGATCCTTGAAAAAAGGACGCTCTTTGTGAACAGCATAAAACTGCTCGGCTTCCAGCCGCGAAAGGTGCGCCATGCGCGCAGCGACCACCTTGAGGCCGGCCGCTTCAAAACGGGCATAAATCTGGCCGATGACATTCTTGGCAACGGCATCAGGCTTGATGATGGAAAGAGTACGTTCGATAGCCATTTTGTTTTCCTGAAGAAGGTTGAATTGAGCTTTTTTGCCTTGAAGACAAAGCTTTTCATTCTAACCCGTCAAGCCCAAATGACCGCCTTCAACGACCACCCCGCCCACCCCCCTTGCCACCGAAACCACCCCGGCCGTCTTTGCGTTGGGCCTGACGCTGACGGGCAAGGCTGTCCGAACCGATGTACCCCACAGATGTCTTGAGCGGGTCGGGTTGGGCGGAGCCTCCAGGTTGCCGGGCAACACCCTGCTTGCCCGAGGGCTTTGCGGATCGATTGAAGATGCCTTTCCCGGAACGGGGCCCCGGCCCTGCACCCCTTCCTGCGCCTTTTCCTCCACTGGAGTTTGGGCCACGCGTTCCGTTCGGCTCACCGATGGACGGGCCTGTGGCTTGCTGCCCCACGCCCGCCGCCCGCACCAAGGCAGAGATATCCGATTCATCAAGCTCCATCCAGGCACCACGCTTGAGGCCGCGTGGAAGAACCATGGCCCCATAGCGAATGCGAATCAGGCGACTGACCGCATGCCCTACCGACTCCAGCATCCGGCGTACTTCCCGATTCCGACCTTCGGAAATGGTGACGCGGTACCAGCAGTTGGAACCTTCGCCGCCTCCATCTTCAATGGAACCAAAACTGGCCACACCATCGTCCAACGTCACGCCGTCGAGCAGACGCAGCTTTTCCTCATTGCTCAGCGCCCCCAAAACCCGCACTGCATACTCTCGCTCCAGACCGAAGCGGGGATGCATGAGCTTGTTGGCAAGCTCGCCGGAGCTGGTAAAAAGCAGTAACCCTTCCGTGTTCAGGTCCAGCCGCCCGACAGATTGCCACTTCCCCTGCTGCAAGCGCGGGAGCTTGCGGAACACTGTGGGCCGGTTCTGCGGATCATCATGCGTCACAACCTCTCCCACGGGTTTGTGGTACGCAATCACACGTGCCGGCGGAGGATCAATGCGGTAACGAATCGGCTTTCCGTTGACTTTGACCTGGTCACCAAACTGGATGCGCTGCCCGATGTGGGCAGGTTCGTTGTTGACCGAAATTCTGCCTTCCAGGATCAGCTGCTCCATCTCAAGCCGCGACCCCAGGCCTGCCTGAGCAAGTACCTTGTGAAGCTTTGGCGTCTCCACCTGCGGCAACAGCACGCGTTTGGCAAGCAACGGTACTTCGCTGGCATCGTCCGCATCGAACTGCCCCGAGACCACATCTGCAAACTGGTATCCGGTCACGCCTTTTTCTGCACGTACTCCGGGAGGCATTCTGCGCGACGGCGCTTCCCGGCCCCGACTGCGAGGAAACTGAGACAACTCTTCAGTCCCTTTCGGCTCGCCTTCAGGGACCGCTGGAGCAACCGAAGAAACCCGTTCCACTGAAGAAATGCGCTCGACAGTCCCCTCTCCAGGAATTGCCTTGGGGGGCTGCGATGGAACCTCGGGCATGACAGGCGAATTAGCTTTGCGACGCTTGCCTTTGTTTGAAATTGAAGCTGCAGCGTCTTGCGTCGGCGCTTCCTCGACATTTCCGGTAGAAGAAACAGGCTGGTCAGAAGGCATCGACTCGTTCATAGGAGATTTTCCGGAATGCCGCTTGCAGCATCCTCTTGGTTAGTGCTTGGGGCTAAGTCGCTAGGCGATGACTCTGCGGTTGCATCGACGACCATGCGCCCGTTCATAGGTTCTGGCTGCATCCCCTCTTCCTCAGGCTCAGTGCGATCGAGCTCGGGCAACTCAGGCTGCTGCTCTACACCGGAAGCCTCATGTGCTTCCAGCGCGTTCACCAGTCGAGCAGGAGCCGCAGACTCCTGCAGTTCAGGCAGCTGGTCAAGCGAAGCCAACCCCAAGTCATCCAGAAATTGCCGCGTCGTTGCCAACAGCGCCGGCCTCCCGACGGTCTCACGGTGGCCAATCACTTCCACCCAGCCACGGTCTTCAAGCTGCTTGATGATCAGGCTGTTGACAGTGACTCCGCGAATATCCTCGATGTCTCCTCGCGTCACGGGTTGCCGATAAGCAATGATGGCCAGGGTCTCCAGCGTCGCCCGGGAGTATCGGGGGGGCTTTTCCGGGTGCAACCTGTCCAAATACAGCCGCATTTCCGGCCTGCTCTGAAAGCGCCATCCCGTAGCCACCTGAACCAGTTCCACGCCCCGCAGCATCCATTCCTGCTGGAGGTCCAGCAGCAGAGATTTGATCGTGTCGGTGCCCAGCGCCTCCTCAAAGAGAACGCGCATATCGCGCACTGCAAGGGGCTGCTGCGCACAGATCAAGGCGGTTTCAAGGACACGTTTGGCGTCCACCGTATTCATGGTTCAGCGGTTCCGGGAAAGGGGTGTGCACGGCCAAGCGGCAAGCACCAAACCAACAGGAGAAAGAAATCCAAGGGGATGCGGGCGTCAAGCAACCACACCGGCACCGGGCGGGATTCCGCAGTCAGGCACCGTACGCCAATGCGCCAATGCGCCAGGGCAAAGGCACCGGCTATGGCGTTTCATTGTAGCCCAGGCCCAGGGTTTCCAGTGCAGCATGCATATCCTGCGGGAGCGGCACCCGGAATTCCAGCCTCGCCCCACCTATCGGGTGATCAAAGCACAGGCGATAGGCATGCAGTGCCTGGCGCTGCATGCCCAGCGCTGGAGCCCCCCCGTAGAGCAGGTCGGCTACCAGAGGATGGCCTGCGTGCGCCATATGCACCCGAATCTGGTGGGTGCGGCCCGTGTGCAGGGTGCAACGCACCCAACAGGCCTGATCTGTACTGGCGAGCAGATCAACATCGGTTTTGGCGGGTTTGCCTGAATGCAGCCCCAAATCCACGACGGCCATGCGCAGACGGTTGCGCGGATCGCGTCCTACCGGCGCATCGACGGTGATGCTTCTGGCCCCGCTCCAGGCACGGTGTGCGATGGCAAGATACTGCCGCTGAACCTCCCGCTGCGAAATCATGCGCACCAGCGCATCCATGGTGGCCCTGGTTTTGGCCACCACCATCAGGCCGCTCGTGTCCTTGTCAAGCCGATGCACGATGCCGGCCCGAGGCATCCCGGCACTGGCCGGATCGCGTGCCATCAACCCGTTGAGCAGGGTACCGCTCCAGTTGCCTGGCGCAGGGTGTACCACCAGGCCTGCGGGCTTGTTCACCACCAACAGATGCGGGTCTTCATAGACCACATCCAGCGCCATGGGTTCGGGGCGGAAGGCCTGACTCTCCAGGGTCGGGCGCATTTCCAGCGCGACCCTATCGCCCGCCTTGATCCGTTGCGCAGCCTTGGAAAAAGTACGGCCATTGAGAGTGACTGCGCCATGCTCCAGCAGCTGCTGCAGATAGCTGCGGGAGAACTCCGGCACCATGTCGGCCAGTGCACGGTCAAGCCGCTGCCCATGCTGGCCCACCCCCATGTCGATGACGCGGACCTCGTCTTCAGCCAACGCTGGCGGCTCATCCTCCAGCGGCTCTTGCAACGCAGCGTCGTCTGCGACCAACCCCGACTCGTCAGCCATGCAGCCGGTCAGCGCGCAGGCAGATAACGCGCCGGATCAACAGGCTTTCCCTGCCGCCGGATTTCAAAGTGCAGCTTTACACGGTCCGCATCGGTGCTCCCCATTTCGGCAATTTTTTGCCCCTTGCGCACCGCCTGGTCTTCCTTCACAAGCAGCGCCTGGTTGTGGGCATAGGCGGTCAGGAAGGTGTTGTTGTGCTTCAGGATGATGAGGTTGCCGTAGCCGCGCAGCCCCGCCCCCGCATACACCACACGGCCGTCTGCAGCAGCAAGTACGGCATCTCCGGCCTTGCCGCCAATATCAAAGCCCTTGTTGCGCACCTCATCAAAACCAGCCAGCAGTGAACCACCCGATGGCCAGATGAAACCGATGTCGTCCTCGGCCGGAGTTGCAGGCGTGGCAGCCGCCACTAGGGCGGGCGCCGCAGGAGCAGCAGCAGAGGCAGGCGTAACCGGTACAGGCGCTGAAGCAGGCGTCGCGTTGGCCGCTGGTACGGGCCTGGATGCACCGTTGACCGGCGCAGCTGCCACCGATGAAGACGTGACCGGCCGGGCCACCACGCCATTGGACTCTACCGCAGATGCCACGACAGCCGCTGGTGGAACAACGCGCAACACCTGACCCACTTCGATCAGATGGGGGTTCTCCAGGCCATTCCAGCGGGCAATGTCTTTCCAGCCCTGCCCGGTTTCAAGCCCGATGCGAATCAGGGTGTCCCCCGGCTTGACAGTGTAGTAACCCGGCTTGCCTGCATTTTCAGATCCAGGAAGGGTTCTGGGTACAGACGAAGGCACGACTTCTCCAGGCTGAACACCGCCCCCGATAGCAGTTCCACGATCCTCAACTGGGGCCCTGGTCATGCGGGTTCCACAGCCGGCCAGCGCCACACTGATCAAAGCAGCAGATATCCAGAGACCCGGACCACGCGATACAAACATAAGCAATTCCTTCAGGCAACGCCCGATTTTAGGGGGACAAAATGCACGGGCTCGAGCACAGTTTGTTTCAAGCCGTGCACAGTCCTGTCGACGACCAGCAACACCTGCTGACCATCGGACCTGGCGATGGGTGCCACCAGCCGCCCACCCACGGCCAATTGATCGCACCACGCCTGCGGCAGTTCCGCGCCACCTGCAGCTGCCACGATGCCTGCGTATGGCGCTCCCTTGGCAAAGCCCTCCATGCCGTCGCCCAGCAGCAAATGAACATTGGCCAGGCGCAATGGCCGCAAGTTCGCGCGCGCCTTTTCGTGCAGGCCACGCAATCGTTCGATGCTGTAAACCTCGCGTGCCAGACGGCCCAGAACTGCTGCCTGGTAGCCGCAGCCCGTCCCAATCTCCAGCACCCGACCCAGCGCTCCTGTCGTGCGCACGATCTCCGCCCCCAGCAACAGCTCGGCCATGCGCGCAACAATACTTGGCTTGGAAATGGTCTGGCCCAGCCCGATCGGCAGGCTGGTGTCTTCGTAGGCCTGGTTCACCAGCCCACTATCAACGAAACGGTGTCGCTCCACTCCACCCATCGCAGCAAGAACGGCTGGTGCTGAAACGCCGCCCGACACCAACCGCTGAACCATGCGCGCGCGCACCGCAGCCGAGTCCAGGCCGAGTCCGGACGGCACTGGAATGGCCCCCACCCCGGTCGCCGGGCGCGCACCCGCTACAGGTGAAGTCGCCTTGCGAACCTCCGATGGCGGAGCGATGCGCGCAGGGAAACCCGGACGGCGCGGCTGCATCAAACCCCCTCGGGAGCCACGGCCACACTGGCAGCCATGCGTGCCGCCGTCTGAGCCCAATAGCCGAGGTTCTGGTGATCAGTGAGGTCCACCTTGAGCGGCGTCACCGACACATGGCCGGCAGCAGTTGCATGAAAATCCGTTCCCTCGGCGTCGTCCAGCGCCGCACCGGCGCCACCAATCCAGTACATCACCTCGCCGCGCGGGCTTTCCTGCGTAATCACCCGCTCCGCCGCATGGCGACGCCCCAGGCGGCAGAGTTTGAGGGGCCGCATGGCATCCAGCGGCAGGTTTGGAATGTTCACATTGAGCAGCCAGGGGCTCTGCCCCAGGAGCTTTTGCGCAACCATTTGTTGCACCATTTCAGCCGCTTTTTGCGCGGCAGCCTCGATCTCGCCCCAGCCCTTGTCCACCTGAGAAAAGGCAATGGATGGAACGCCGAAAAGGTAGCCTTCCATGGCAGCACCCACGGTGCCTGAATAGATGGTGTCATCCCCCATATTGGCACCGTTGTTGATGCCCGAAACCACCAGATCGGGGCGGTAGCCAAGCAAACCGGTCAATGCAATGTGTACACAATCGGCCGGGGTGCCATTGATATAACGAAAACCATTGGAAGACTGGTGCACATACAGGGGCGAATGCAGTGTCAGCGCATTGGACTTGGCACTGTTGTTGTGCTCGGGAGCCACCACTTCCACATCGGCCACCTGCCGCAAAGCCGCATGCAGCGCCACGATGCCGGGAGCCTGGTAGCCGTCGTCATTGGAGAGAAGAATTTTCATGGTGCAGAGCGCGTTGACCGGAATTGTAGGCGCGCGTTGCCCAGCCCACCGTCGTCGCCCGAGGGACACACCCACCCAGTGCCCCCACCTATGATTTCCGTTTGATTTTCACGACCGGAGACACCCCATGCACGCATGGCTATGCACCCATCCCACAGGCGTCGAGGCCCTGGCCTGGACCGAACTGCCCACCCCCACGCCCAAGGCGGGCGAAGTGCTGGTAGAAATCAAGGCCGCCAGCCTGAACTTTCCCGACCTGCTGATTGTTCAGAACAAATACCAGATCAAGCCCCCCCTGCCCTTTGTGCCCGGCGCCGAATACGCTGGCGTGGTGCAGGCCGTGGGCGAAGGCGTCACCCACCTGCAGGTGGGCCAGAATGTGGCCTGCCTGTCGGGCACAGGCGGTTTTGGCACCCACACCCTGGCACCGGCGGCGCTGTGCATGCCACTGCCCGCAGGCTTCGGGCATGTGGATGCAGCCGCCTTCATCATGACCTACGCCACGTCGCACCATGCGCTGATCGACCGTGGCCAGCTCAAGGCCGGCGAGACAGTTCTTGTTCTCGGCGCCGCTGGCGGCGTGGGCACGGCCGCCATCCAGATTGCCAAGGCCGTGGGTGCCAAGGTGATTGCGGCCGCATCGACCGACGAAAAGTGCGCGCTGTGCACTTCCCTCGGTGCAGACGCCACCATCAACTACGCACGCGAAGACCTGCGCGAAGCCCTCAAGCGCCTGACCGACGGCAAGGGGCCGGACGTGGTGTACGACCCCGTGGGAGGCGACTTCGCCGAACCCGCCTTCCGCGCCATTGCCTGGCGCGGGCGCTACCTGGTGATCGGCTTTGCGGCAGGCCCCATCCCCGCGCTGCCGCTGAACCTGCCTCTGCTCAAGGGCGCCAGCATCGTGGGCGTGTTCTGGGGCGAATTCTCCAAACGCGAACCCAAGGCCAACGCCGCCATGATGATGGAGCTGGCCCAGTGGTACGGCCAGGGCAAGATCAAGCCCGTGATCGACCGCACCATGCCCATGGCAGAGCTGCCTGCGGCCTTTGCGCACATGGGCTCGCGCAGCGTTCAAGGCAAGCTGGTGATGGTGAACTAAGACGGTACCCTCATGCCAGTACCCGCACTTGGGCACTGGCGCGACCGGGGCGCGCGGTGTGCGCCCTTTTCAATCGTGGCCGCGTCTGTCACACTCGCCGGGATCTGCCTATTCCTGTCATTGGTGGCTCTTCATGGCCGAACGCCTTCCTTCGGATCTTGCCCGCGAAACCCTCAAGCAACTGGCCCAGCGCAGGCTGGCCCCGACGCCTGACCATTTTCGGCAGATCTACGACGAAATCTCCGGATTCACCACCCCTGCCCCGTTCCCTGAGGGGCCTCTGCGCCAGATCCTGCGAGTGATCCCGGGCCAGACGCCAGTGCAGAAGCGCTTGCTGGAACAACTGGAAGCCGCTATCGCGCAGCGCGACTGGGCAGCCATGCAGAGCGTGCTGGTGGGCTATGCCAAGCTTGGTGCCAGTGCGCCGGCCATCGGCGCAGAAGTCGCCCCCGCGTCCGCTGCAGCAGCCATGCCCGCCCCCCTGGCAACCCCTCCCCTGAGCCGACCAGCTGTCTTGACCCCGGAACTTGCAGAGCAGATCGCACGGGTTGTGGAGTACACGCTGCAGGGATTGAGCAGTGACGATGCCCGCGTTCACTTGCTGGGAGAGCAGTTGCTGCAGTTCCTGCGCCAGCCTGATCCCCCAGTCAGCACCCTGCAGCTGATGCTGTCCAACTTCAGCTTCCGCCTGTCGTTTGCCTCCGAAGACCAGGCTGCCATACGCACCATGCTGCTGGACCTGCTGCACATGGTGTTTGGCAACATCGCTGCGCTGAGTCTGGACGACCACTGGCTGCACGGACAGGCCGAGGCGCTCATGGCTGCCACGGCCCAGCCACTGACGCTGCGGCGCCTCGACGATGTGCAGCGTCGACTCGAGGATGTGATCTTCAAGCAGGCCGAAGCCAAAGGCCGGGAGGTCGAGGCCCAGGAGCAGATGAAGGAAATGCTGGCCACCTTCATCGAACGCCTCTCGGCCATGACACAGTCCAGCAGTGGCTACCAGGACAAGATGGAGCGGTACGCCGAGCAGATCGCCCAGGCCAGCTCCCTGGCCGAGATCACGCCCGTGCTGCGCGAGGTGGTAGGTACGACACGCGCCATGGCCATTGACAGCCGACTCGTGCATGACGAACTTTCCGAGCTGCGTGAGCGCACCTCCCGGAAACAGGCCGAGATGGCCCTCATGCAGCAGGAACTCGACAAGGCCAGCATTCAGGCACGGCATGACCCCTTGACCGGATCGCTCAACCGCAAGGGGCTGGATGAAGTGATCGAGCGAGAGATTGCCCGCGCCCGGCGCTCAGACACCCCCCTGTGCGTGGCGCTGCTTGACGTCGACAATTTCAAGCAGATCAACGACCGGCTGGGACACGACTCGGGCGACGCCGCCCTGGTGCATCTGGCCGATGTAGTGCGCACCGTCATGCGGCCCCAGGACATGCTGGCGCGCTACGGCGGTGAAGAGTTCGTGATGGTGCTTCCCGACACCCCCCTGTCCCAGGGCGTGGAAGCCATGCAGCGCTTGCAGCGCGAACTGACCACTCGCTTCTTCCTGCGCAACAACGAGAGGATCCTCATCACTTTCAGTGCCGGCGTGGCGCAGATCACGAGCACCGAGTCCGGCGCCGAAGCCATCCAGCGCGCCGACCAGGGCATGTACCTGGCCAAGCGCTCGGGCAAAAACCGCGTGATGGCGGCCTGAGCCGGCGCAGCTGCCTGGCAACGGGCCAGGGCTGCACACCTGCCGCGCCCGCAACCCTGTGAAAGGCACGGCTCACCACGCCAGCGGGCCTTGGGCCGATCTGACCCTGGGCGCATTCGCCGAGATCGGAATACCATGGACCCCACAGAAGACCGACAGGAGACACACCCATGACCCACCGCCCCCTTGTTCGCCTGGGCCTGCTGGCTGCTGCTGCATGGCTGGCAGGCTGCGCCGTCGCGCCCAGCTTCACCTACACCGCACCGCTGCAGCCCGAAGGGGCTTCAGGCCTCACCGAAAAGCCCGGCTGGGCAACACGCCAATTTGCCGTGGCCGCTGCCAACCCGCTGGCCACCGATGCGGGGTACCAGGTGCTCAAGGCAGGGGGCTCGGCCGTGGACGCCGCCATAGCCGTGCAAATGGTGCTGACGCTGGTGGAGCCGCAATCCAGCGGCATCGGTGGCGGTGCCTTCCTGCTGCACTCCGACGGCAAGGCCGTGGAGGCTTTTGATGGCCGCGAAACAGCCCCTGCCGCGGCCGACGAACAACTCTTCATCGGCCCCGACGGCAAACCCCTGGCCTTCCATGCGGGCGTGGTGGGCGGGCGCGCCGTGGGCGTTCCCGGCACGGTGCGAATGCTCGAGCTGGCCCACCGCCAGCACGGCAAGCTGGCCTGGGCTTCGCTGTTCCAGCCCGCCATTGCGCTGGCTGAAAACGGCTTCAAGGTCAGCCCGCGACTGCACACGCTGGTGCAGAACGACAAATTCCTCAAGCTCGACCCCGTCGCAGCCGCCTACTTCCACGACCCCAGCGGCCGCCCCTGGCCTGTGGGCCATGTGCTGCGCAACCCGACCCTGGCCGAGGTGCTGCGCAAGATTGCGGCACAAGGCAGCCGCGCACTGCACGAAGGCGAGGTGGCGCGTGCCATCGTCGACAAGGTGCAGGGCCACGCCGTTAACCCGGGCCGCATGACCCTGCAGGACCTGGCGAGCTACCAGCCTGTCAAGCGCCCGGCGCTGTGCCACGACTACCGGGCACGCGGACAGGACTTGCGCCTCTGCGGCTTCCCGCCTCCCAGCTCGGGGGGCATTGCCGTGGGCCAGATTCTGGGCATCCTGAGTCACACTGACGCCGCCAGCCTACCGCTGCAAGACGGCCTGCCATCGGCGCAGTGGCTGCACCTGTACGCCGAGGCTTCGCGCCTTGCCTTTGCCGACCGCGCCCTGTATGTGGCCGACCCCGACTTCATCGCCGCGCCCGCTGGCAACTGGATGAGCCTGCTCGACCCTGCCTACCTGGCCAGCCGCGCACGCCTCATCGGCCCACAAAGCCTGAAGACAGCTCCCGCAGGCAAACCGGGCAGTGCCCAAACCAGCTTTGCACCCATGCCCGATCAGCCTGAGTATGGCACCAGCCATATCAGCATCGTGGACAGCCACGGCAACGCCCTGGCCATGACCACCACCATTGAAGACGCCTTTGGCGCACGGCAGATGGTGCAGGGATTCCTGCTCAACAACGAGCTGACCGATTTCAGTTTTTCCCCCACCGACGCGCAAGGACAAAAGATCGCCAACCGCGTGCAACCCGGCAAGCGCCCGCGCTCCTCCATGGCGCCCACGCTGGTGCTGGACAAAGCCACCGGTGAGGTGCTCATGAGCGGTGGCAGCCCCGGCGGCGCACTCATCATCCACTACACCGCCAAGACGCTGTACGGCGTGCTCCAGTGGGGTCTGACGCCGCAACAGGCCATTGACCTACCCAACTTCGGCTCGCTCGGTGGCCCCACGCTGCTCGAGGAAAAACGCTTTGCACCCGCCACCGTTGAAGCCCTGCGCACGCGCGGCGCCGAAGTGCGCGAGATGAACATGACCAGCGGCCTGCAGGCCATCACCCGTGGCCAAGCCCATGGCCAGCGCCTGTGGCTCGGTGGCGCAGACCCACGCCGGGAAGGCGTGGTGATGGGCGACTAAAAAAATACGGCAAAAAACGGCTCAAGCGCAATATATAAATACGTTTACAGCTATCATTTATATAGCAGCATCAATCTTGAAAACGCAGCCTCTGCTTGGCGCGGTACATGGCTGCATCGGCGCTGGCAAGCAAGGTGCGTGCATCCTGGGCATCACGCGGGAACAGGCTCACGCCCATGCTTGCGCGCACAGCAAAAGGCTTGCCGTCGATCAGCAATGGTGATTCAAACGCCTGCTGCAGCTTGTCGAGCACCTGCAGCGAGGCATCGTGGGTGTCCACGTTTTCGCACAGCACGGTGAACTCGTCGCCGGCCAGCCGCGCCACAGTGTCCACCTGCCGCATCGCCCCTGCGATGGTGCGTGCCGCAGCCTGCAGCACGGCATCGCCCACGGCATGGCCCAGCTTGTCGTTGATGGACTTGAAGTCATCCAGATCAACAAACACCAGCGCACAGGCCCGGCCACTGCGCCGGGACATCTCCAGCGCCCGTTCCAGGCGCTGCTCGAACATGCGGCGGTTGGGCAGGCCAGTCAGCGGGTCATGGTGGGCCAGGTGGGCCATGGCGTCGCGGCTGCGGTTAAGTTCGACCATTTGCTGGCCAATCTGCTGCTCCATGTCGCGAAAACTCCGCGCCAGCTCCCCCAGTTCATCGTGCCGCTCGACCGGCAGCGCGCCATGCGCCCGGCCTTGCGAGAAGGCTTCGGTGGCCCGAACCATGGCCTTGAGGGGATCGGTGACCACGCGCGACACCCACGACGCCAGCAGCAGGCCCACAAGACAGAGAATGGACACCATCTTCACGATACTGCGCCCCAGCTCCAGGGCCTCGGCCTGTACCACAGACATGGGCTGGGACAAGCCCACCAGCAAGAACCGGCCGTCGTCCCGCATTCCGAAGGGCATACGGACGAGCGCCAGCGCCTGCTTCTCGTCATCGCTGCCCATGTGGGCAATCACCGCTTCCGTTGTGCTACCGGACACCAGCCGCTCCACGCCGGGAAACTGGTCCTGCGCCAGGATGCGTTGCCCCCTGTCAAAACCGAAGGTCTTGTTGCGGTCCGGGTGAACGAGAAAATCCCCCCAGCGGTTGGTCAGATAGAAGCCATAGGGCGCCGGCAACCCTGCACTGAAGTTGCCCAGAAAATGGTCAGCATCCAGGCGTACAACCACCACCCCGGCCACCACCCCGTCACGCACCACGGGGGCGGCAACGCTGAAGATGGGCTGCGATGGGCCCTCGCTCAGGCCTTCATGGTTGATGCCGAACTCGGTCACGTACACCTCCCCCTGACCGAGCCGCAGCGTCTCGAAGACAAAGGGGTAGTGGCCCTTTTCCTGCAGCGCCGCCTCCTCGGCGCGCACCACGCGGCCCCCCTGGCGCTCGACGCGAACCTGCTCCAGCCGATGCTCGCGCGCACTGATCAGGCGCACCTGCAGGTAACCCGGACGGGCCTGCAGGACGGAGCGGAACACATCCGCCAGAACCTTGGTATCCTGGGCCTGCACCTCGGGCGAGGCGACCGGGCCCAGCGACGGCATGCCTGCCGCCAGTGTGGCGAGCATGGTGGTGTCGCGTGCAACGGTTGCAAAGCCGCTTTGCAGATGCCGGGACAGAATCTGGGTCGTCGACAGCAGTGCCCGTTGCGCCCGGTCGTTGAGCATGTCGCGACTTGCCGCAAACGTGAAATACCCCACCAGCAAGGCGGCCAGAATGCTGAAGCTCGCCAGCAGCAGTCCGAGACGCAGGCCGATGTTCCAGCGCATGTTTCAGAACCTCTCGGGCCGCTCGCCCGAAACGATGCGTTGCCACAGCCGCATCCGGCGTGATTCATCCTCGACCGACTCAAGCCAGCGGATCGGCCCCAGCAGGCTGCCGGCATCCAGCGCTTCAGGCTCCTCCAGCGTGTTGGACAACCCCTGGCGACGCGTCAACTCGCGACTCACCCTCGGCTCCAGCATGTGGTTGATCCACTTGGCAGCCAGGGCCGCCTGGGTTGAGCGGCGCGGAATGGCCCAGCAGTCCAGCCAGGCCAGCGCGCCCTCGCGCGGCACCACATAGCCCACATCCAGCCCGGCATCGCGCAACTGTTTGAGCTGCTGCTGCCCGTAGTTGGCATGCATGACCGCAACGCGGTGCCTGCGGAACAGGTCCACCGACTCCTCCGGCAGAGCGTAGAACGAAAGCAGATTGCGCCGCAGGCGCACCAGGTGGCGCGCCACCTGGCTGAACTGCCCCTCGGCAAGGCGAAAGGGATCAAGACCGAGCTGCATGGCAGCCAGCGAAAAACCGTGACTGCTGCCGTCAAACGCCAGCACCCGCCCACGCCAGCGCGGATCCCACAGCACGGACAGCGACTGCGGCGGCTCGCTCAGTTGCTGCCGGTCATAGATCAGCCCCATCTCGGAATAGGTATAGGGCACTGCGTACCGGCGCCCCTCGCGCGCAATTCCGGCAATGTCGCGGCGAAAACGGGACAACTGCCTACCCGCGTTGGGAATGTCGGCCAAGTTCAGCGCCACCAGTTCGTTGCGTGCCAGCATCGTGGCAATCTCCACCGTGTTGGCGGCCACCACATCGAAAGCAGGCCCCTGGATATCTGCCAGCTTGGCGCGCAAGACGTCGTCGGAGCCTACGACGGTGACCTCTACCTTGGCCGTGTGGCGCTCCTCGAACTCAGCCACCCAGTCGGCGTCGGCATAGCCCGGCCAAGCCAGAACCCGCAGGGTGGGAGGCGCCGCCAGCGCCAGCCCGCACAGCAGGAGCCAGCCCGCCAGCGCCTGCACGGCACGGCCCGGCCATCCCTTGCAGGACGGCGCCACCCCCCGACCTGCCCTGCAGCGCACCACCGCCATCAAGCCCCCTTGCGAGAAACATCCCGCGCAACAACTGATTACAAATAGTTTACGCGGACAATAGCCCCCGTGACGATCCCCCAGTCTTTCATCCAGGAACTGCTTGCGCGCGTGGACGTGGTCGACATCGTGGGCCGCTATGTGCCCTTGAAGAAGGGCGGCGCCAATTTCATGGGCCTGTGCCCGTTCCATGGCGAAAAATCACCCTCGTTCAGTGTCAGCCCATCCAAACAGTTTTACCACTGCTTTGGCTGCGGTAAAAACGGCAATGCCATTGGTTTCCTGATGGACCATGCGGGCATGGGCTTCGTCGAAGCCGTGCAGGACCTGGCCCAGCAGGTCGGACTGCAGGTGCCCGACGACGACATCTCGCCCCAGGAACAAGCCCGCGCAGCCGCCGCCCGGCAAAGGCAGGCCACCCTCACCGAGGTACTGGAGAAGGCCGCCGAAGCCTACCGCCGCCAGTTGCGCGAATCTCCACGGGCCATCGCCTACTTCAAGGGACGGGGCGTCTCCGGCGCCGTGGCCAAGCGCTACGGGCTGGGCTATGCCCCCGAGGGCTGGCGCAACCTCGCCAGCGTCTTTCCGCAGTACGACGACCCCCTGCTGGAGGAGAGCGGGCTGGTCATCGTTCACGAGGAAGACGGTGGCAAGCGCTACGACCGCTTCCGGGATCGGGTCATGTTCCCGATCCGCAACGTGAAAGGGGAGTGCATCGGCTTTGGCGGGCGCGTGCTGGGCGACGACAAGCCCAAATACCTCAACTCGCCAGAAACGCCCGTCTTCCACAAAGGCCGCGAACTCTACGGCCTCTTTGAAGGGCGCACCGCCATCCGCGAGCACGGCTATGCGCTGGTCACCGAGGGCTACATGGATGTCGTTGCCCTGGCACAACTGGGTTTTCCCAACGCCGTGGCGACGCTGGGCACAGCCTGCACGCCCGACCACCTGCAAAAGCTCCTGCGCTTCACCGATGCCGTAGTTTTCAGCTTCGACGGCGACAACGCCGGGCGCCGCGCCGCCCGCAAGGCCCTGGACGGCGCCCTGCCCCACGCCACCGATACGCGCAGCATCAAGTTTTTGTTTTTGCCCCCCGAACACGACCCCGACAGCTATGTCCGCGCCCACGGCACCGAGGCATTCGCCCGCCTCATCGGCGAGGCCGTGCCGTTGAGCCGTTTTCTGGTGGAAGCCAGCGCCGAAGGCTGCGACCTGGGCACCCCGGAGGGCCGCGCCCACGCCACCAGCAACGCCCGCCCGCTGTGGAGCACCCTGCCCGACGGCGCGCTCAAACGCCAGTTGCTGGGCGAGCTGGCTGACATGGCGCAGCTCGACGCGCACGACCTGCTCGACCTGTGGCGCCAGGCGGGCGGCCGCGACGCGTCCAACCGCCATCCGGCCAGCGCGCCGCACGAAGCCCCGCCCTGGAGCCATCCACCCCCCGAAGCCGAATGGCCGTCCCGCGCAAACGCGGCACCGGGCGGCTACGGCAGCGCGCCGCCCCGCAAGAGCGGCGAATGGAAAGCGGGCCGCTGGAGCAAAAAGGACGCCAGCCCCTGGCCGCCCCAGCCCCGGCTGCCGCGCACCCCGTCCACGGGCCGCATTGACCATGCGGCGCGCCTGCTGCTGTCGCACATGGATTTTCTGGAGCACCTGGGCCACGAGGACCATGCCGTGCTGTGCGCACTGCCCGCGCCCCATGGTGCGCTGTTTGGCTGGCTCGAAGGCCAGTTCCATGAGCATGGAGCCCAGCCCTGGGCCGTGCTGCGCGAGCGCCTGCGGGGGCACGACTGCGAAACCCTTGCACTGAAAGTCATGACCGGCGCCCACGCCCAGACCGAGGGCGACCTGCACGAACTGCGCCTGGAACTGCGCGACCTGCTCAACCGCATGCTGATCGACGACATCAAAGCCCAGCAAAAGGCCTTGATCGAACAGGCCGCCCAAGACCCGACCGCACTCGAACGCTACCGCACGTTGGAGCAAAAACGCAACGCCTTGCAAGGCAACGGGATCAAATCGCCTTGAAATTGCGCTTCGTCGGTATAATGTAAGGTTTGTCGGCAAGAGCGACAGCAGCACCTCCGGGCCGAGCCACCGTGTCATACACGCAATTGCAGCAACTGCAACGGCTCACCTTACCGCAAGGACTGCACACCAAATGTTCGCCCAGACATCTTGCCCTTGAGGGGTTTCCCTCAAACCGCGAAGGCCCAGCCTTTGCCGTGCCTCCCGCGCCGGGATTCGTGGCGCTTGCGTTTTCTTTGTTTCCTTTTTGAACCTGAGGTCATCCATGCCCGCTCAAAAGTCTGCGAAGCCGCCCAAGTCCACCCCCGGCACTGCCGCCAAGGCCGCTTCCGCAACTGCCAAGAAACCACCAGCCAAAGCTGCCGCGCCCGCCAAAAAAAGTGCCGCAGCCCCAGCCCCGGTGGTCAAGAAAGCCAAAACCGTGCCCGTGACCAAGCCTGCTGCCAAGACGACCGCTGTCGAAGAAAAAATCAAGACCCCCCGCGCCAAGGCCGCCGCCAGCGCCGATGTGGATACCGAAGCCACCGAAACCCCCAAGAAGCGCCCGGGCCGCCCCGCCAAGGTCGCTGGCGACTCCGCAGCCAAGGCGCCCGCCAAGCGTGGCCGCAAGCCCAAGGCAGCAGCCGAGTCCGCTGACACCGACGACACCGATCTGTCCGACATCGAGTCCGATCTGGAAGGCGAGGTCGAAGAGTCCACCGACACCTCCGCCACGGTCGAGAAGGTCAAGCCCCTGCGCATGAAGATCAGCAAGGCCAAAGAGCGCGCCTTGATGAAGGAATTCGGCCTGGACGAAACCGTCCTGTCCGAAGAAGACATGGCCAAGCGCCGCTCGCGCCTCAAGACCCTGATCAAGCTGGGCAAGACGCGCGGCTACCTGACGCACGGCGAAATCTCCGACCACTTGCCCGACAAGCTGATCGACGCCGAGACGCTCGAAGTCGTGATCTCCATGCTCAACGACATGGGCGTGGCCGTGTACGAGCAAACGCCCGACGCCGAAACCCTGCTGTTGACCAACACCGCGCAGACGGCCGCCACGGAAGAAGAAGCCGAGGAAGCTGCCGAAGCCGCCCTGTCCACCGTGGACAGCGAATTCGGCCGCACGACCGACCCCGTGCGCATGTACATGCGCGAGATGGGCACCGTGGAGCTGCTCACGCGCGAAGGCGAAATCGAAATCGCCAAGCGCATCGAGGGCGGCCTGATGGCCATGATGGAGGCGATCAGCGCATCGCCCGCGACCATCGCCGAAATCCTCAACATGGGCGAGGACATCCGCGAGGGCAAGGTCGTCATCTCCACCATCGTGGACGGCTTCTCCAACCCCAACGAGGCCGACGACTATGTGGCCGAGGAAGACTTTGACGAGTTCGACGAGGAAGACGACGACGACGGCAAGGGCGGCAGCAAGGCCCTGACCAAGAAGCTCGAAGAACTCAAGAACGAAGCCCTGCGCCGCTTCGACCGCATCCGCGAGCTGTTCGAGAAGGTGCACAAGGTGTACGACAAGGAAGGCTACGGCACGCCCGCCTACACCAAGGCCCAGAACGCGCTGTCGGCCGAGCTGATGACCATCCGCTTCACGGCCAAGACCATCGAAAAGCTGTGCGACATGGTGCGCGGCCAGGTGGACGACGTGCGCAAGAAGGAACGCGAGCTGCGCCGCATCATCGTGGACAAGTGCGGCAT
>Ga0138256_10001132_pt1 | contig 28591 bp, 23 predicted proteins | sample KNB2016incub_MG_FD_105486 | JGI IMG/M metagenome (GOLD analysis project Ga0138256, IMG submission 105486) | Active sludge microbial communities from wastewater in Klosterneuburg, Austria - KNB2014incub_MG | ecosystem: Engineered > WWTP > Activated sludge > Unclassified | place: Austria... | reverse complement strand
GGTAGGTATTATTGAAGGGTTTATAAAAACGCTCATTTACGGTCGAGCGGTCACCGAAGGGGGATAGTAGAAACTCCCCGATGTTTTAAGATCCTTTGTGTCAAACTTCTTTCTGGCTCCACACGAAAGACAAACTCGATAGCTGGCCTTTCCGTTCGTGAACGGCCGGCTGATATCACGATGCCGGCATCCGAATAATCTAACTAAAACTCCGATCTTTTTGCCGAAACCAGTGGCTTCTTGATCTTCTACACGCCCAACGACGTTCATTTGTTCCAAAATATGCTGCATAAACCTTTTCGAACTCCTTTCCTACCGTTAAACAACCAATTTAGGCGTTTCTACATAAAAGAACGTTCAAGTCTCGACGTTTTTGCATAAAACTTAGATGTCTGCTTAGTCAAAAAAGTTTGCAATTTTGAAAACGGACAGACTAACTGTTTTTACGGCAATTTTCAAACCGGCGGGGGATATAAGATAATATTTGCAGTAAATCACACTCCTTTTGGAGCACTTTGACCGATCTTTTTAGGGGAAATATGGGACAAAAAATGAAACGACCACTACTTTCGCTAGTTCTTATCGTGCTCGGCGTACTTTGTTTATCAATGCCGGCGCGCGCATGGGACGATGTTGGGCATAAATTGACGGCGTACATCGCCTGGCAGAATATGACGCCGGAGACGCGCGGTCGTGTGATCGAGATCTTGCGTGCCGCGCCCGAGGATTCGCAGCTTGCGACCTTTTATATGAGTTACGGATCGCAGAGCAAGGCGGAACGCGAACGGGAATTCTTTGTGATGATCGCAAGTTGGGCGGATTTTATAAAGGATAAAGGTTTTCCGGTCCGCTATAAAACATATTCGAACTCGAATTGGCACTATTCCGATACATTTTGGCACTTCGACGAGGGAAAGGTCGTTATGGACGCGGATGTTGAGAAGAACGGCCTTGCTATGGACAAACTCGATGAATTCAATAAGTTGATCCGAAGTTCGGCTTCTGACAAGGAAAAGGCGATCGCGGTCGCTTGGCTTGTTCATATTATCGGCGACATCCACCAACCGCTGCACGTTTCAGCGAAGACGACGAAGGCCTTTCCGAAAGGAGATCAAGGCGGCAACCTCTTCTTTCTGACCCCGAAAGGGACGCCGCGCGACGAACAGATGAATCTTCACGGCTTTTGGGATTCGATAATCGACCGAACGGTTCCGAACTCGAAGGACGAGTGTGATGCCGCATACCTTGACCCAATGGGCGACAAGATAATGGCAGCGTACTCGCGTGAAAAATTGCAGAACAACCTCGAACCGGGCGAATTCTCAAAATGGAAAGATGAGAGCCTCGATATCGCAACGACGGTCGCATATCGGAACATCGAGTTCTTCAAGAAACCATCGGACGACTATCAGCAAAAGGCGTTTCGAATTTCAGAGAGGCAGATAGCCCTTGCGGGTTACCGCATAGCAGATCTGTTCAATTCAGCCTTTGGAACTGCGCCCGGCAAAGAGGCAGCAGGAAAGAGCCAAGGCAAATGAGCGAGGCCCTTTTGGAACATTTTCACGCGCGGCGGGACGCTATCGTCGACGAGATCAATGAGATCGTCTCGATCGAATCGCCCACGAACGATGCGGCCGCAAGCTCGCGGATAGCCGATCTTCTCGAAAAGAAATTTCGCGAGGCGGCAAAGGGAGCATCCATCGATCGAGTTCGGGCGGCCGGCGTCGGCGAACATCTTATCGTTCGCCTCGGCAGCGAAAACGCTCAGCAACCGACGCTCATCCTAGGCCACACGGACACCGTGCATCCGAAAGGAACCGCCGATCAAAATCCGATCCGTATCGAGAACGGACGGCTATACGGGCCGGGCGTTTTCGATATGAAGGGCAACATTCCGCTAGTCCTTGAGGCCTTGAGATGTCTTGACGGCAAGAATATCGAGCGGCCGATAACTGTTTTGCTTTCCTGCGACGAAGAAACGGGAAGCACGACCGGGCGAGAGCTTGTCGAACAGGAAGCAGCAAAAAGCTATCGATGCTTTGTCCTCGAACCGTCGGCTGCGGGCAAGGTAAAGACCGCGAGAAAAGGCACAGGCGTCTTTCGCCTCGAAGCTAAAGGCGTACCCGCACACGCAGGCCTTGAACCCGAACGCGGGGCGAATGCCGTTGCCGAACTCGCGCGGCAAGTTGATCCGATTCACGCGATCGCCGATCGCGAAGCCGGGACGACGGTGAATGTAACGACGTTCTCGGGCGGAACGACGACGAACGTGATTCCTGCATTCGCAGAATGTGAGATCGATGTGCGGTTCTCGAAGCCTGCGGAAGGCGAACGGGTCGAATCCGAACTGAGATATCTCGCGCCAAGCGATCCGCGAGTAAAACTCGAACTAAAGGGCCAGATAAACCGCCCTCCACTTGAGGAGACCGAAGCGGTGCTCGCACTCTACGAAAAGGCGAGATCGGTCGCAGAGAATATCGGGTTCGAGCTTGGGCATACACAGGTTGGCGGCGCATCGGATGGCAATTTTGTCGCGGCACTCGGCGTCCCCGTGCTCGACGGTTTAGGGATCGCGGGCGACGGAGCGCATACTCTTGAAGAGTATATCGAGATCGATGACATTCCACGCAGGGCCGCGCTGCTGACGGCTATGCTCATCGGCGCTTAGCCTTATTGCAGTTTCAGAATCAAGAAGACGGAGGTGAAACCTGTCCGGTGATGGGCGCGGTCTTCAAAATCGTCTGCGAGCTCGCCAAAAGCCGAGCTTGGGTGGGTTCGACTCCCACACGCCTCCGCCAAATCGATTCTGGATTTTTGATTTTGGATTTATCAACTATAAAACCGTAAGGTTCTATGACCGAGGCTGAATTCAAACGGAGAACGAAAGAGTTACACAAAGAAGTAGGCGAGATCGTTGCTATGACTGTTTCTTCGATAAAAAAGATTGAAAGCCAACAATTCAAAATCAAAAATCTAAAACCCCGATGATCGCTTGGATAGCACTAAATATGACGCCGGGGATCGGCCCTCGGGCGGCGACGGTTCTGCTTGAACGTTTCGGTTCGGTAGAGTCGGTTTTCCATGCATCGCGTTCGCAGCTCGAATCTTTAAGAATGGACGCGCAGACGGTCGATGCGATCCTTTCAAGGAGCTTCGACGAACGAGCGAAACGCGAATTCGACGAGGTTAAAAAACTTGGCGGCGACATTCTCGTACTTGATGACGGCAGCTATCCAGAGATACTAAGGGAGATCGCCGATCCGCCGCCTGTCCTTTATGTAAAAGGCGATTGGCAGGCGTGTTTCGACCAACCCAGCATCGGGGTCGTAGGCTCGCGTTCATGTTCGACGTATGGAGAGAACGCGTCGGAGATGCTCGCACGCGACCTTGCTTCGCGAGGGATCACGATCACATCGGGGCTTGCTCGCGGCATCGATACTGCGGCACATCGAGGCGCAATGCGTGCCGACGGTCGCACGGTCGCCGTGATGGGCACGGGACTTGATTCCGTATATCCGCGCGAAAACAATGGAACGGTTCGCGAGATTCTCGCAAAAGGCGGTTGCCTAGTCACGCAGTTCCCGCTCGGAACGCCGCCGCTCAAGGAGAATTTCCCGTATCGTAATCGTATCATCAGCGGTCTGAGTTTGGGGCTTTTGGTGGTTGAGGCTTCTGAGCGCAGCGGATCGCTGATCACGGCAAGGCTTGCGGTCGAGCAAGATCGCGAAGTTATGGCGGTGCCCGGAAATATCACGAGCGGCAATTCGTTCGGCACGAACTATCTTATCAAGAGCGGTGCAAAGCTCGTCCAGCAATGGCAGGACATTGTCGCCGAACTTCCGGCCGAGATCGGCGCGAGAATTTTGCCGCCGAAGACCGACGATCGCAAACAACGCGAAAGCGCGCGAAACGAAGATCACATCCCGCAAGACCTATCCGCGAACGAACTTGCCGTTTATAAGGCTCTCTCGCTCGACGATTCGACGCATATCGACATCCTGGTCGAAGGCTGCGGGCTAAGTTTCGGCGACCTGAACTCGGCCCTCGTCTCCCTCGATATCCGCGACCTCATCCGCGTCCTTCCGGGCAAATGTTATGCGAGGAGAGCTTAGTTTCGAGACAAAACAGTTTCGCGAAATGTAGCGTTGATAGACCATACCTCCAGCGTTTCAAAAAGTGGTTAACATTTTCCTTTTCGAAGTCGTGCCGGAGGAAATCATAAATGCCGCTGAAGGTTTAAGCCGATGCCGTTCGACCATTCAGCTTTTGACAGACCAGAAAATTAGGAGTAGAAGTCTAAAGATGTCAGGCGCCGAAGAATTGCGTCTGACATTATTTTTTCGAGCGGAGCTTGAATTTATTTCAAACGGCGATGACGAAAGAAGAGTCTTGGGCTTTGAGTATAAGGTAAGTAGCGGGCCTAAAAATTTATGGCAGACGTACGTCGAACGATACACAGCGGAACCTTGTTTGAAGCCAAACTAAACTATGTCGAAGAATTTGTTAATTGTTGAAAGCCCTGCAAAAGCAAAGACCATCGAGAAGATCCTAGGAAAGGATTTTCAGGTGAATAGCTGCTTTGGCCATATCCGCGATCTGGAAAAGGCCGGCATGGGTATCGACATCGAGAATGATTTTGAGCCGCGTTATATTGTCCCCGACGAAAAGAAGCGCGTCGTTAATGAACTGAAGTCGTTAGCAAAAAAGGCTGACGAAGTTTGGCTCGCAACTGACGAAGACCGCGAGGGCGAAGCGATAAGCTGGCATCTGTGCGAGGTGCTTGGCCTCGACCCAATATCTACGAAACGCATAGTGTTCCATGAGATCACGAAGCCTGCGATCGAGGATGCCGTAAAGAATCCGCGCACGGTGAATATGGATCTTGTTATGGCGCAGCAGGCCCGCCGCGTGCTCGATCGAATTGTCGGGTTCGAATTAAGCCCTGTGCTGTGGAGAAAGATCAGCACAAGCAATAAAAGCTTGAGTGCGGGTCGTGTGCAGAGCGTTTCAGTTCGCCTTATCGCCGACCGTGAACGCGAGATCAACGCCTTTCAACCGGTGAGCCATTTCAAGATCGAAGGCCTGTTCATCGCCGATGATATAACGGGAAAATCCGTCACGTTCAAAGCCGAAGGGAAAAAACAAGACAGCGCTAAAGATGCCGAAGAGTTTTTGAAAGGGTGTATCGGCGCCGGCTATAAAGTGACCGACATCCAGGTCAAGCCCGGCAAGCGTTCTCCATCACCGCCATTTACAACCTCGACGCTTCAGCAGGAAGCTTCAAGAAAATTAGGTTACGGTGTGGCAAGAACGATGCAGATCGCTCAGAAGCTTTATGAGAACGGGTATATTACGTATATGCGTACCGATAGCGTTAGCCTTAGCGCGACCGCTCTCGCGGACATTACGCAGACAGTAAGCAGCCTTTACGGTGAAAGATACCACCAGGCACGGAAGTTCAAGAATAAGAACGAATCCGCACAGGAAGCACACGAAGCCATCCGCCCGACTTACACAAATGCCTCGACGATAAAGGAAGAAGAATGGCAAAAGCTGTACGAACTGATCTGGAAGCGAACAATGGCATCCCAGATGGCCGATGCCGAACTCGAAAAAACTACGGTCAAGATCGAGATCTCGACAAATAGAGAAGAATTGACCGCTTCGGGCGAGGTCTTGAAATTTGACGGATTCCTGAAAGTTTATCGTGAGGGCAGGGACGAGGACGAACCGGAAGAAGCCGCGGAAGGTTTGCTGCCGCCAATGACGGTAGGCCAGTCGCTGCCGCTGTCTGAGCTTAGAGCAACGGAGCGGTTCAGCCGTGCCCAGCCGAGATATACGGAAGCGTCGTTGGTAAAAAAATTAGAAGAACTCGGCATCGGTCGCCCGTCAACTTACGCGCCGACGATCTCTACGATCCAGAAAAGAGGTTACGTAGAAAAGCGAGACAAGGATGGCACAGCGAGGGCGTTTCGGGTGCTTGTGCTAAAGAACGATTCGATCAGCAAGCGGGAGGAATCTGAGAATACCGGTGCGGAAAAAGCAAAATTGTTCCCGACCGATCTAGGTCTCTTGGTAACGGATTTTCTGAAGCAGCATTTCGAAGCCATTATGGATTATGGTTTTACGGCGAAGATCGAGGAAGAATTCGACGAAGTGGCTGGCGGAAAATTGCAGTGGAACGAGATGCTCGAAGAGTTCTACGGCCCCTTCAAAAAGGACGTTGATAACACGCTCGAAAGGGCGGAGCGTGTAAAGGGTGAAAGGCTGCTTGGCACCGACCCCGATAGCGGTAAACCCGTAGTTGCGCGCATTGCGCGTTATGGCCCGATCATACAGATCGGCAGCGCAACCGAAGAGGAAAAGCCGAGATTTGCGAAAGTGCCGCCCGGACAGAGCATTGAGACCATAACCTTTGAAGAAGCTCTCGCCTTGTTCAAATTGCAGGCCGCGATGGGCAGTTATGACGGCAAAGAGTTGTCGGTTAGCATCGGCCGCTTTGGGCCGTATGTTAAGTGGGGCGATGAATTCGTCTCTATCCCTCGCGGAACCGACCTTGCGACCGTTGACACGGAAAAGGCCATCGAGTTCATCAAGGCTAAACAGGCGGCGGACGCTCCGGTAGGTGAGTACGGCGGCAAGCCGATCGCAAAAGGAACAGGACGTTTTGGGCCTTTTATCAAATGGGACGGTCTGTACATAAACGTGCCGCGTCGTTATGACCTACAGAATCTTACCCAAGCCGAGATGAATGAGCTTATCGAGGCAAAGGTCAGCAAAGAAGCAAATCGGTACATACATCGTTGGGAGGATGAAAAGATCTCGGTCGAGAATGCCCGCTGGGGGCCGGTCGTAAAATTCGGCAAAAAGATGATCTCACTCCCGAAAAAAGCCGACGGCACACGCCAAACAGCAGACGATGCCACGGCGTTAACCCTCGAACAGGTCAAGAAGCTTATCGAGGCGGAAGTGCCCGGAGCGTTCACGAAGAAGGCAAAGAAGGCGCCTGCAAAAAGAACTGCAAAGAAGAAAGGATAGGCCTCAGAAAGGCCTGAGATCTGTCCGTCTCGGGAAAACCGCAAGGTTAGACAGTCCTGTTTGATATTGCCAAACAGAAGACTCTGATTATAAAATGACTGTCGATAACGCCGACACAGGCTCTTCGCGAGAGAATCGAGCCCGCCGTTCGAGCATAAGCATTCCCAACGCCGATGAATGAAAACATACAATTTTTGCGTGCATTTTTGAAGAATCCGCTAAAAGTTGGGGCGATCGCACCGAGTTCGCCCGAACTTGCGGCACAAATGCTGAAGGGTTTGGAACCGGACGAAAATAACATAATTCTGGAACTTGGCGTCGGGACCGGGGCAATTACAAAATTCTTACATAACATCATCCCGAACCCGGAATCCTACCTCGGCCTCGAACTCGACCAAAAACTCGTCAGCACGATCACGCAAAAACTTCCCGGAATGAACATACTTTGCGGCAATGCAGCAGAGGCATACAAGATCCATGCCGAATCCGGGCTTGGCAAAGTTCGTTATCTCGTTTGCTGCCTGCCGTTCGTTTCCCTTCCGAAAGAAGTGAGCGAGGCGGTGCTTGCGGAGATCGAGAAATTCATGGCGGAAGGCTGTGAATTAAGACTTTTTCAATACGCTCACGGCTACTACCTGCCGCCGGCGATCCGGCTGCGCGAGTTCTTGCGCACACGGTACGGAAGCACGCGCCGCAGTCGTCTTGTCCTAAAGAACGTTCCGCCCGCTTACACACTGACTTGGTCAACGGTCTAACGCAAGCTGCAATAATCTTGAAACTTCCGTGCATCTCGCGCGGTATTAAGATATTGTAGATATTAACTGATCCACATTTTTAGACCACTTTAGGAGAAAAAGGGACAATGTTACGACGAAAACTCGTCGGAGCAGTGATCGTTTACGCATTTCTGCTCCCGACAACCCTGCTTGCGCAGGCGCCTGTTTACACTGCGCCGAAAGCAGATATCGACAAGATCAAAGACGAAGGCCTCAAGCATTCGCAGATAATGAATACGCTCAATTATCTGACGAACGTGATCGGCCAGAGACTTACCGCATCGAGGAACTTGAAGCACGCGAACGAATGGACGCGCGATACGCTGACAAAATGGGGACTCGAAAATTCGCATCTCGAAGCTTGGGGCCCGTTCGGCCGCGGTTGGGAGCTCGAGCGTTTCTCGGCTCAGGTAACATCGCCATACAGCTTCCCTGTTATTGCGTACCCGAAGGCATGGTCGCCGGGGATCGGCAGCCAGGCAATTATGCCCGTCGCTCCTGCCGTTAAAGGCAAGAAGAGCAAGGTCGCTGCCGCTCCTGCCGCGGCGCCTTCGACGACGATCACCGCTGACGTTGTCTATCTTGACGCGCACGACGAAGCAGGCCTTGCGAAGTACAAAGGCCAGCTTAAAGGAAAGATCGTCTTTATGTCCGGCACGCGCGAACTGAAGGCAGATTTTGAAGGAATGGGACACCGTTATAACGCTCAGGAATTGCTTGATATGGCGAATGCTCCCGATCCGGACGCTGCTGTCCGAGCGGCAGTACCGGCGACTTCACCGAATCAAGCAAATATGCAGGATCGCCTGAAGCGGTTCATCGACGGCATCAAGCGTGCCAAATTCGTCATCGACGAAGGCGCGGCAATGGTCGTTGACAATAGCTTTAAGGGATCGGGCGGCACGATCTTCGTTTCGGCGGCATCTGTCGCGGCGGACATTCCGGCAAACCCGATGGACTTCTTCTCGCAAAAGCGTCTCTCGGCATGGGACAAGGAAGCCGAAGCCAAAATGGTTCCGCAGATGACGATGGCGACAGAAGATTACAACCGCATCGTTCGTATGATCGAAGCCGGCGAGAAGGTCCAGATGACGATCGATCTCAAGGTAAAATATCTCGATGACGATCCGATGGTGTATAACACGATCGCGGAAATTCCGGGCAGCGACCCCGCATTGAAAGATCAGGTCGTGATGCTCGGCGGACATATGGATTCGTGGCATTCAGGCACCGGTGCCACGGACAACGCTGCCGGCGTTTCCGTCGCGATGGAAGCCGTTCGTATCCTAAAGGCTGCTGGCCTTAAGCCGCGACGCACGATCCGCATTGCTCTCTGGACCGGTGAAGAGCAGGGCCTTATCGGATCGCGCGAATATGTTACAAAGCATCTCGGCGAAATGAAGGGCGGCCGCAATATGTTCGGAATGCCGCAAAGCGGTCCGCAACCTAAGCCCGAGCTCATTAAAGGCGCCGAGTATGAGAAGATCTCTGCGTACTACAATCTCGACAACGGCACGGGCAAGATCCGCGGCGTCTATATGCAGGGCAACGAAGCTGCAAGGCCGTATTTCCGTGCGTGGCTTACTCCTTTCCTTGATATGGATGCAGCGACGCTGACGCTTTCGAACACAGGCGGTACGGATCACCTTTCATTCGATCGCATCGGCATTCCCGGATTCCAATTCATCCAGGATGAGGTCGAGTACGATGAGCGCACACACCACTCGAATCAGGATGTCTTTGACCGCATCCAATCGGGCGATATGATGCAGGCCGCAACGATAATGGCAGCTTTCGTCTATCAGACCGCTCAGATGGACGAGCGTTTCCCGCGTAAGGCTATGCCGAACTAAGGCGAGTCTTTCGCGCAACGAAAAGAAGATAGCTGTCCGCTGACCACAATTAGCTGACAGCTATTTTCCCTTTGCTCGACGGTGATTTTCGGTTACACTTTTCCGAGCCTCACTCTCAGCGATCAACACAAAAGTCTATGGATAACATTCAATTCCAAAGAAGCGCGATCGATGCGAGCAGCGCGTTCAGCTCTGCATGGGAACAGGTAAAGAGCAACTACGGCACATACCTAGGGGTTTCGCTTGTTGCGATGATAATGCTCGGTTGTCTCTCGTGCATAAGCTGGTTTTTGATGGGACCGGTTATGGGCGGTATCTTTTACCTTGCCACGAAAGGACAACGCGGCGAACCGGTCGAATTCGGAATGATGTTCGAGGGGTTCAAGAAGTTCGTGCCGCTAATGGTGATCGGTCTTATACAGGCCGTTCCGGGAATCGTTGTAACAGTGGTGCAGACCGGATTGAATTTTGGGCGTCTGGGCGTAATGCTCAGCAATCCGGAAGCAATGCGTCAGGCGCAGAGGACGGGTGAACTGGATGGCGTCGGAGCGGCCTTTTCAGTCGCGTTCCTTATGCTGTATATCGGGTTCATGGTGTTCAGTCTCGTTTGGTGGGCCGTTACCTATTTTGCGATCCCGCTCGTAATGGAATATGACCTTGGGCCTGTTGATGCGATCAAGCTTAGCGGACGGGCGGCATTCGCGAATATCGGCGGGTTGATCGCCGTTATTCTTTTTGGATTGCTTGCTACAATTATCGGCCTTCTTCTGCTGTGCGTGGGCGTTTTCCTTGTCTCGATGCCGATCATACTCGTTGCAAATGTGATCGTTTTTTGGCAGGTCTTTCCAAGACAAGATCGAGGGAATCAGTACTTTACCCCGCCGCCGCCGGGAACTTACGGATTTGGCAGCCCGCAGTATTAGAGAGCTTTCTCCATATAAATGACGCCGTCGTACGGATTATCGTAATAGGGCATGATCTCGGAAAAGCCGTGGGATTCATAGAGTTTCACGGCTTTGCTCATCTTTGGCGGGAATGTGTCGAGCCGCATCTTCTTGTGGCCGATCTTGCGGGCTTCGTCGATGAGTTTTTCAATGAGAGCGCTGCCGATACCGCCGCCGCGGGCAATTTCCCGCAAATAGAGCCGCTTCATTTCGCACACACCGTCTTCGATCTTGCGAAGGGCAATGCCGCCCGCGAGCACGCCGTCCTTGTAAGCTAAGATCAGTCTGCCGTCCGGCGGCTCATATTTTCCGGGAAGAGTTCGCATCTCTTCCTCGAAATTTTGAAAGCAGAGATCAAGCCCCAGCCATTTTTCGTATTCGCGAAAGATGGTGCGTGCGTCGTCAATATGAGCCGGCTCTTCGGCAAGAACGAATTCGATCATTGAGTGATTCTAACAGCAGACAAACGCGCTCCCGCTGCCAAATGTTATAAACTTAATTCGTAATGGAACTTGCGGTTGAAAAATATAAAGTTAAGGACGAGCCGTTCTATCTGCCCGTTGGTAAAGAGGTAGAGCTTTTTGAGGCTTCGTATGCTGCGAAACTTCCGGTAATGCTGAAAGGCCCGACGGGCTGCGGCAAGACGCGCTTCGTCGAATATATGGCGCATCGGATGAAGCGTCCGCTAATAACCGTCGCCTGTCACGAAGACCTTTCTTCGACCGATCTGGTCGGCAGATTCCTGCTTGAAGGCAACGAGACCGTGTGGCACGACGGGCCGCTTACCGCCGCCGTGCGTGCCGGTGCGATCTGCTATCTCGACGAGGTTGTCGAAGCGCGAAAAGACACGGTCGTTATCATTCACCCTCTGACAGATGACCGCCGAAGGCTGCCGATCGAGAAACGTGGCACTGTGCTAGACGCGCCGCCGGAATTTATGCTCGTCGTCTCTTACAATCCCGGCTATCAGTCGATCCTAAAGGACCTGAAGCAATCGACGCGTCAGCGCTTTGTCGCGATGGAGTTCGATTATCCGGATGCTGATTCCGAAACAAAGATCGTCGCAAAAGAAGGCGGCGTTGACGTTTCGCTTGCCGCAGATCTCGTGAAAATCGGCGAAAAGGTGCGGAATCTACGTGGCCACGGCCTTGAAGAAGGCGTTTCCACACGGCTCCTCATTTACGCCGCGCAACTCGTCGCAAAAGGCATCGCACCAGTCGATGCGGCCGACGTCGCATTGTCTGCGCCGATCACCGACGATCGCGACCTGCAACGCAGCATCCGCGAGATCATTACAACGATCATCTGAGTGTCACGATAGATGGTAATATCTCCGTTACAGGATGGAAATATACATGACGAACTCACCTTCCCGGCGTGAATTCATACAGGTATTTGGGACGGCTGCTGTTGGAACACTGTTGGCGCCGAACGTCCTTTCTCAGCGACGACGACGCGGGAGTGCCGTTATCATCGGCGCAGGTTTCTCTGGGCTTGCAGCGGCGTTCAAACTTAAGAATGCGGGCTGGAAGGTAACGGTTCTCGAAGCACGGGATCGCGTCGGCGGCCGGGTCTATTCGCACCTCGATCCGAATACGGGCCTTGTCTGCGAACTCGGCGCCGAATGGGTCGGCGAGAGCCATGAGCGGCTCAAAGCACTCTGTCACGATTTCGAGATCCCGCTCCAGAAGCATCAGTTCGAGGATCGGCTTCTCCGCGACGGACGCATCTATAAGCCCGGCGAATGGGGCTTTTCTCCAAAGGCAAAAGCAGCGTTCGAGAAAGTTATCAAAGGTTATGACAAGCTGACGCTCGCGCAGCAACACCGGCTCGACAAGCAGGATTGGTGGGATTATCTCGAAAAGATCGGATTCAACGAAGACGATCTGCTCATCCGCGATCTGATGGACAGCACCGACTTCGGCGAATCCATCCGCCACGTCTCGGCATTTTCCGCGCTCGCCGAGTATGCCGAGTCCAGCCCGCACAACGAGATGGATTATAAGATGACGGGCGGAAATTCGCGGCTTGCCGCCGAGTTCGCAAAGCGGATCACGCCCGAGAATATTCGTCTTTCGACAAAGGTCATCTCCGTTAAGCAGCGTCGCGGTATCGTCACGGTCGAAACCGATGCGAACGGTGCGGTTGAGCAGATCAAATGCGATGCGGTGATCTGCACCGCACCGATCCAGAGCCTTCTGAAGATAAAATTCGACCCGCCGCTTTCGCCCGCACAGCAGAGCGCCGCCGAACAACTCGTTTACGCCCGCATAATGAAGAACAGCGTCGTTTACGACGAACGCATTTGGAAGGACGAGGACTTCTCGCTCGTCTCCGATCTGACGTCGCATTACTACTTTCACAGCACGCAGAACCAGGCCGGAAAGGCGGGTATTCTCACGTCTTACGCCATCGGCGAGAAGGCCGATGTGCTCGCGTCGCAGTCCAACGATAGGCGTATGCGTATCGTCGCGGGCGACCTCACGGCACTCGATCCGCGAGCCCCCGAGCTTGCGCAGCGGATCGTGTCCTACGCATGGCAACGCGACCCATACACGGATGGAGCTTACGCTCTCTTCAAGCCCGGCCAATGGTTCGGCATTCGGCCGATCCTGCAGCGACCGCACGACAAGGTGCTTTTCGCCGGCGAACACCTCGCCGACTGGCAAGGTTTTATGGAAGGCGCCATCGAAACCGGCGAAGCCGCCGCCAACGCCCTGCTTCACTAACGTTGCCGAACTGAATAGCGGCAAGCAAAATGGCGGCCCGCCCGCTGTCTAATGATGGTGGACATTAGATATCTGATTGTCGGCGGCTATGCCTATGCCGAACACGTCGAAGATCTGGACGCAGCTTCGCTCCGAGTCCCGACGCTGACAGCCCATTTTCCAAAGTTCGCTCGGAGCTCAAGTCTCCGAAAAATTTAACCAACATTTAAGATAGAGTTCACCTCGCGTTAACTTGCCCGAAGTATCCTTTCTTTTGCAGCAAGAAAAATTCGTTCAAGACTTCGAAACCCGAGAGTACGGCGTCTAGCGTGAATGACGCAGACAGCCAGTGCGTCCTCGGAGTTCGTTTCGGGCAAAAGAGGAACTCAAACAATGCGAAAAAAGCACTTTGTAACAACGATCTCTTCAATATTACTTTTCTTATTCGCGGTCAGCATGACCGCGGCACAATCTGACCAGCGGATCAGCGGCGTTGTTTCCGACGTAGCCGGAGCGGTCGTGCCGGGGGCGTCATTAACGGTCGTAAACGAACAGACTGGCGAAACACGCAACATCACTGCCGACAGCGACGGATCATATGTCGCGATCGGATTGCAGCCAGGAAGGTATAAGGTTACGGCTTCCGCCGCGAACTTTGAGCCCACAACACGTACGGGGGTTGAACTCCTCGTCGGCAGACCGCTAGTCGTGGATATCGTGCTTGCGGTGCAAGGCGTTGCCGCTGACGTGAATGTCCAATCGAGCCAGGAACTGATCGTGAACACGGCTTCGGCAACGATGAGTGCGAACGTGAACCGTCGCGAGGTCGACGGCTTGCCGATCAACGGCCGCCAATTGTCACAGCTCTACTTACAGGCTCCCGGAGCGCTCAATAGCGGAACCGGTACCTTCAGTGATATACGATTTTCGGGGCGTGCGAATCAGCAGAACGTCGTGCGTTATGACGGTGTCGAAGGCACCGCAATCATTGACTCGAGCCCGGGCAACTTGAACGGCGAAGTTCCGTCCCCATTTCGTCTGCAGTCTTCCTTAGAGAACGTGCAGGAGTTTCGGGTCGATTCGAGTAACTTTCCCGCCGAATACGGTACGGGGACGGGTGGCCAGATATCGGTCGTTACAAAATCGGGCGGTAATCAATTTCACGGTTCGCTGTTCGAATATATGCGTCGTGACCGGCTCGATGCCCGGAACTTTTTTGACAGTTCGAGAAGAAGCAAACTCTCGCTCGATCAGTTCGGTGGGTCGATCGGCGGTCCGATCATCAAGGACAAACTATTCTTTTTCGGCAGCTATGAGCAATATCGTGGCCGATTTGGATTGAATTTTGTCGAAGCAGCACCGAGCGTCAATGTCTCCGCGCTTTGCGCGCCGCCGATCGGTACGAATCCCAACGGCAAGAACTGTCAGGCCGGCGGATCGGGCGGTGTTGCGTCACCATCGCTGCAATATCTATCGGCATTCCGCTCGCCGGATGCACGCGTTGTCGAAGGCGCGACCACGGTTCCAGGATTTGAGATCCTGCAGTTGCAGGCCACCGAACGTACAGACGAACGGGCCATCGCAGCTCGCTTCGATTATCAACCGAACTTCAGAAACAAGTTCTATGTCAGATACTTTCGCGATCAGGGCAAGGACATCTCCCCCGAAGGTATCACCGGAAGGTCAGTAGCCATTGAGGCAGTGCCGCAGAACGGCGTGCTTGGCTGGCAATCGGTTCTAAAGGGAGACGGATCTTTGATCAATGAGTTTAAGATAGGCTTTAACGCCGCTCGCACACGCATCAATGGAACCGCATCGACCGTTAACGGCATCGACTTCTCGGCGATCACGCTCAATATCTCCGGCAACGTTGCAAATACGGGTATTGCCGGGCAAGGCACATCGACTGGCATTTCGATTCCCGGCGGTCTGGTGCGGGCGAACTCGGCGACAAACGGCCGCGGACAGCCATATACGCCGTACTCACTAAGCTTTATCGACAATGTTTCATACCTTCGCGGTGATCACTCGCTCAAATTCGGCGGTGAAGTTCGCCTTATAAGAATGTACACCGACCGTCTCGGCGGTACGACATACACTTTTTCTAACCTTGACAATTTTCTCACGAACACGCTCTCATCCGTTCAGTATCTTGGTGATTTGAGTGCTGCCTCGCCATTCAATAGCGGGCTTACGGGACCGCGTCTCGCTAAGCAGGAGTACTACATCGCATATGGGCAGGACGAATGGAGGATCACACCAAGCCTTACGCTCAGCTACGGCTTGCGTTACGAATATTACACTCCGCTTCGAGAAAGAAGCCACGGGCAGGTCCTCTTCGATGTAGCGACCGGTACCTTGCGTCCGTCAAGTGAAGCGGCATTCAAGTCGTCAAAAAACAACTTCGGTCCGCGAGTTGCGCTAACTTGGTCGCCTGATCGACACGGCATGGGGGTCTTCTCAGGCGGACGTACCGTTCTTCGCGGCGGCGCGGGGCTATTCTATGGGCCAGGCCAAACCGAGGATCAGATACAAGCGATCGAAAGTGATCGCCTCAGTTCGACGATCTCAAGCGGCAGCCTGCTGGCATTCCCTGCAAATACAGCGGCGATCGTCGCAAACTTTAACGCGAATCCGAATAATCGCCAGTATCAACCGCGCGCTTACGCCAGTGAATATCAAATACCCGAACGGGTGCTGCAATATACATTCTCTTGGCAACAGCAATGGGGCTATAACCTTGTCTCGACGATCTCGTATGTCGGTTCGCAAGGGCGGAATCTTTTCTTGAGAAGTGTAACTAACAAGATCCTGCCAGGTTCGGCGAGTGTATCGAATACCGCAACTGCATTTCCGACAGGGGTTGGCGTTATTAACCAAGTAAACAGCGCGGGCCAAGTTACGGGCATTACGACCGTGCGGCAGTTTGATATCCTCAACGACGCTGCAGCCTGCGGGGCCTTGATGACGAATCCGATCTGCAGGCCGTTTGCCGAGATCGACTACAAGACATCGGGCGGTGACGACCGATATAATGCCTTGCAGGTCTCGCTTCAGCGAAGCCTTAGCACAGGCCTCACAATGAATGCGCAGTACACGTTTGGGAAGAGCGAAGGCACGTCGGCCGGTTCGAACGAGGCGAGGACAAGTGCACAGCTCGATAGCTTCGAAGCCGACCGCGGCCGGAACAATTTCGACGTGCGACATACATTCAACCTCAGTGCCCTCTATGAATTACCATTCGGCAAACGCAAGAGATTTGACCTGGGCCAATTCGGCAATGCAATCCTCGGCAATTGGCAGGTTGGAACAATCTTAAACGCCCGAAGCGGAGTTCCGATCGAGGTCCTAATAACGCGGCCGGATGTTGTAGCCGTATGCCAACTCGCTGCCGGTTGTCCTAACGGATCGGGCGGCTTTTTTGCAAATGGCTTTGTCGCACAATTGCCGACATTCAACTCCTCATTCACGGCAATGCCCCTCGGATTTGCCGCGGTGGTAAATGCACCCGGCGGCGGTGCTTCGCGAAACGTCCGTCGCCCGAATATGATCGCCGGCGTTAGCCCTTTCCTCGGAAATGACCGCCAGTTCTTGAATCCTGCGGCATTCACGGCACCGGGTCCGGGCAAATGGGGCGATCTCTCTCGCAACGCTCTATCGGGCCCGAACTTTACACAAGTCGATATGGTATTTGCCAAGAAGATCAATATCGGAGAACGAGCGAACTTTGAGTTCAGGACAGAGATCTTCAACATCTTTAACCAAGCAAATTTCGCCAATCCAGCTGCAACCCTGTCGCTCGCGTTGCCGAGGCTCTCGTGCTCGGCAGGATGCACTACATATACGGCGACATCCGGTGCCAATGTCCTGCAACCCGACCAAGCCTATACGCAGGGTGCTGCTGGTTCGACATTCGGCCTTCTGCGATCGACGGTCGGTCGCACGGTCGGCTTAGGAACTAATCGTCAGGTTCAATTTGCGTTTAGGTTCAATTTCTAAAAGCGGTGATGCGCGGCGGAGCGATCGCGTCGAACCTGTTGCAACAAAAAAGAGAGGCGAGCGTTAGGCCGCCTCTCTTTTTTGGCTGTAGGTTGTAGAACCCGTGCCACACTTAAACTTTTACTATTTGGTAGCCGTGTTCTTTTGCGCTCGCGGGTCGTAGGGCGTTCCGAGATAACGCTTTACGGCGTCCTGAGCACTGTCGTAATCACTCGGGTCGGATTCGGCACGCTTGTACGCGGCTACGGCGCGGGTACGGTCGCCTTTGGCGTCATAGGCATTTCCCATCTTGATATTCGCCCAGACGGAAAGCCACGACGGATCGATGTTGCCGGAGGCAAGCGCTGCCTTAAAATTATCGATCGCGACATCGTAATTCCGCTGCTCGAGATAGAGAAGGCCAAGGTTGTAATAGACCCACGCGTTCGAACGGTCGAGCTTTAACGCGGCTTCGAACTGCGTCTGCGCCTCGGAATAATTCCCTTCTTTGAATTGCTCAATGCCGCGACGCGCGATCGCCGAAACGCGTAGGTCGCCCGATATCCGCAGGAGTTTATAGTGCGGGTCGATAATGACCTTGAGCGGTTTGCCGTCGGACTGGATATTGAAATCGGCGCTCGCATCCTCGACCTCAATGGTCTGGATCTTATTGCCCGAACTGCCTTCGCTCTGAAGCTCGATATCGACCGGCAGACGAAGGTTGTCGTAATTCTGTTTTACGGTTCCGCGCGTAACGAATTTACCGCCGCGAGTGCGAAGGATCTGATAGTCTGCCTCGAATTCCGGCACGCCCGTTCCCTCGACCCAGCGTGCGAAGAAATATCGCAGACTCTCGCCCGCGTCAGTCGATGCGAGCTTCTCAAAATCGTAGATCGACGCGCGCTTTCCCCGATACTGGAGAAGGAAATCACGCAGGATCTTTTCAAATTTATCCTTGCCGACCGTCTCGCGAAGCAAGCGAAAGACGAGCGGCCCTTTGCCGTACATAATGTATTTGTACGCAGACGATTGATCGTCGAGCGCGGCCGGTGCTCGCAGAAGCGATGCTGTCGGCTCGAATGTCAAGGCCTTTTCAAGCTGTTGTCGATGAAGTTCCTCGAGCTTTGGCCCGTCGAGCTTTGCTTCGCGCAGCGAGTAAGCGCTGTATTCTGCAAGCCCTTGCGAGAGCCATGCGTCGTCAAAAGATCTAAGCCCGACCGTCAGTCCCCACCATTGATATGCGGCTTCGCGTTGCAGGCGGTCAAGAGCAACCTCGCGGTCGCCCTCGAAATTGCGGCCCGCAACAAAGAGCGTCCCGATCGCCGAGTAATAATCAAGGCTCTCGTCGTCGATCTCGACCACGGTGTATCTATTTCCGAAAGACGCCTGCCCGAATCGTTTCGTGTATGCGGCAAGCGCGTTGCCGAGCGTCTCGGCATAAGCTTCGACGCGGTCGTCGTGGCCCGGCTGTGTCAGGAATCTGATCGCCGTCCCGCCGTATTTCAGATCACGAACGACATATTTGCCGTACGCGATATTCCCGATGAGTCCGGGCTGCGATTGTACAAATCGGAAGGTGCCGTTCGCGTTCGTTGCTCCTGCGGCGGTGTCGTCATAACCTACGACCTGATAGCCTGCGGGCAGCGAAACGCTTATATCGGCTGTGGCCGGATCTGCGGCATAATCGTGAAACGGGAACCAGCGTGCGGCATACATCAGGTAGCCGAGCTTATCGCCGATGAACGCAAGGCGCTTGTTGAGAAGCGGGCCGCCGGCAGGCGTGTCGAGCACTCCTGCGTATTTGAAACGCAGAGTAACGGGCGTGCCGCTTGCGATCTCCTGCCCCAGATCGATACGGACGCTAGGGCCGAGGTCGGACACGCCGGCCTGATCCTGCACGAATGTGATCGAGCCGATAGGAACCGGCGTCGGCGTTGGAGTTTGCCCTTTTGCCGGGCGTTTTGCAGGGCGGGGCGACGGATCGGCAGCGGACGTTGGAGCGTCAACGCGCGTGATCGACTCGACCTTGAGCGAACCATTCAGCTCAAAAACGACCGACCGAGTGTTCTCGAGCGGCGAAAAGCCGACATCGACCGTTGCCGAAAGATGGCGCGACGCCGGTTCGAGCGCGACCGTCATTTTGTAGCTCGTTACGTCAAACGGCGTGTGTTTTACGCTTTGTGCGAGCGTCGGTACGCTGCCCACGATCATGGCCGCCGCAATAGCGGTCAGATATCTAATCAACCTTTGCATTTCGTGTTAAACCGCAAAAATAAAGCTTCTAATGTTGCGTTGTTTAAGATGATTTAAATTTCGATTTCGTTTGCCCGGCTCAAAAATCAAGGCGCCGGTGCGATATAGATCGGATTCGACATTATCCAAGGCATCGCTTGGAAGGAGCTCCCAAGGCCTTCGCGATAGACCTCAACGCGGTAAACTCCCGGCCCGTCCGGCTTGAACTCATAATGATCGCTACCGGAATTATCCGCCGCTTTTTGGCCATTCTTATATAGAACTACGCGGCTTTTGAGCGGAATATCGACCGTCAGCGCGGCGACCTCTGCAACCGAAGCGCGTTCGCCCATCGTGCGGTCGGCAAAACGAAATCTAAACCCCGAAGTGTCACCAAGCGCATCTATTCCAACAAATACGCGGCCATCCGAGATAGCGGCAAGCAGAGATTCCTGCGTCAAGGGCGTTCCTTTCGGAATAAGCGCGTGAACCTGCATTATCCTGAACATACGCTCGTACGGGTCGAGTTTTACGCCGAAGAACCGATGTCCCGTCTCGTCGCCGAGCAGATAGAACCCGATATTCGAATGTGCGTCGGTGCCGGCGAACAGCGTCGCTCTGTCAGCCTCGGCGTAGGTATCGAATTTTGCGAGATTCTCGTCCGGCCTCGTGAAAGAGCGTGCAAAAACAAGCTCCGGATAGCTCGAACCTGACCAGAGCAGGTCAAAAAGTGCTGTAAAGCGGTTAATATTCTTTGCCGCCGTATGGAGGTTAAAGACCTCGACGCCGTCGATATCGGCCCGCCAGGAGTGAAATCTTTCGGGATACGTAACGAGAGCTAACCGCCGCTCATCGTGCAGTTTTTTCACGACGTCGCGAGTGGAAAGCCGTCGTAAACCCGCGGCATCGGCGCTTCCCGGCACCATCAGCATTCGGTCGTCGTCCGAGGTGTCGATCTCGTTTCCTGCAACAAAAAGTGTGTTTCCGTGAAAGCCGCTGAGCGTCAACGCAGACGTGTCGTAGCTGTCCGACCAATGCTCGGTCATCACGACAAAATTCAGGCCGACCGCATTCGCTCCGGCGATCAACTCGTCGAATGTCGCCTTGCTGTGCCCGCCGATCGCGGAATGGGCGTGGATCACGCCACGGTATTCATCAAATTTCGTATCCTCGACCTGATGCCGTGCGGCATTGTCCGCCGCGATCTGATCCGCGACGCGCCCGATCACATATCGCCTGTAAGCAAAAGGCACCTGCGAGAGGACGACAAGCACCACGACGGCGATAAGAATGCGTTTGAAAAGTTTCACGTCTTACGATAGAAAATCCACTGAGACCGCTCGTTCGGCGAGTTTCTTACCAAGTTCGCCTACCTTTTGATGTTCGGGATGAACGGTGTATCGATCGAGCGCGTCGCGGTCGGCGAAAGTTGCGACCAAGCCCGTATCGAATGATCGGTCGAGCCCGAGGATGTCGCGTCCGACAGCGAACGTCTCGATCTCCGGGATAACGCCGACGAGAGCATTCAAGGTCGCGATGTGTGATTCCCTTTCGGCCACCGAAGCCTCGGTCTTATATTTCCAGCAAACGATGTGTGTGAGCATAATATCCAAAGTGGGGAAATTTTAAGTTCTTCTGTTCGTTGATTTTACCGAACGTTTGTGGAAAACTTGAAACGCTAAAAAACGATGCCCGCCATCGACCCTGCGGCCAAGAGCCGCAACCGGAAGAAAATAGACACTGTACGCCCGACAACCGCATGCCCGGTATGCTCCCGCGACGCTCGCGGCGAGTGGACCTCGCTTGAGAGTTTGCCGAAGGACATCGCGAAACTTATCCGTGCGAACGCACCGGATGTCGGTGATTTTTCGGCTGTCTGTACGCGTTGCGCAGATCTTTTTACGCGCGCAAAGGACGAGATAATCAAGGATGCCGCCGTCCAAAAAGACGGTTCGCACGTCTTATCGACGCCGCTTAGGCTCGACGCCGACGCGAGATATACCGGCAAGGGCGTTACGATCGCGTTCCTCGATTCCGGATTCTACCCGCACGTCGATCTGACGACGCCCGAGAACCGCATAATCGCGTACCGCAATCTCCTAGACGACGACGGCGACCTTACGACGCTCTTCGAACCTGACGTTGCGAGCTGGCATGGGATGATGACGTCGGTCGTAGCCGCGGGGAACGGTTCGCTCTCGAACGGCTTTTATCGCGGAATAGCTTCCGGAGCCGAGGTCGTGCTCGTAAAACTCGCGCGGACGGGCCGCATCTCGGATCAAAATATTCTCGACGGCCTGAATTGGATCCTCGAACATCGCGAACAGTACAACATCCGGATCGTAAACATTTCCGCCGGTGGCGACGGCATTGCGAGCTATCTGCACGATCCGGTATCGCAAGCGGTCGAGGAATGTTCGCGGGAGGGTATTTTGGTCGTCTGCGCCGTCGGGAACGCAGGCCACATTCCCGGCCATCCCGTAGTACCGCCGGCAAGCGCACCGTCGTGCATCGCCGTCGGCGGACTCGACGATCACAATTCACTCAATCGGGCGCGTCGCGGAATGTATCGCTCGTCGTACGGACCAACCGTTGACGGTCTTCAGAAACCGGAGGTGATCGCTTCCTCGATCTGGGTTCCAGCCCCGATACTTCCGAATACGCCGACCGCCGCACAGGCAGAATTACTGAGCCTGCTGGACAGCGCACCTGACGAAGAGCTTTACGAGATCCTAGAAAAATATCCGGGGATCGACCCCGAACTCGATGCAGCGGCAGATCGCGAACCGCACAGCATACGTCAGATCATCACTCTAAAGATCCGCCGCGAGAATGTCATCACCGCTCACTACAAGTATGTTGACGGAACGAGCTTTGCCGCGCCGATCGTCTCTTCGGTCGCCGCACAAATGATCGAAGCCTCGCCGGAACTCACGCCTTCCGAGGTCAAGAATATCCTTATTTCGACGGCCGAACGCCTTCCGCACTACGAGGTCGATCGACAAGGCTGGGGCGTTATCGACGCGCGCAAAGCCGTTGAAGCCGCGATCGGCAATTAACCACAGAGCACACAGAGAAGCTCGATACTAACGGTCGTCGTTCGCCGGATTTGGCGTCGGACGCGGGCCCTGTCGAGGCGTCGGTGAAACGCTTGGTCGAGGCGTTACTGACGGCCGCGGTGTGGGCGAACGCGTCGGCATCGGAGTTTCGTCAGGCTCTTCGGTCGGGCTCGGTGAAGGTTTTGGCGTCGGGGTCGGAGTCTTTACATTGGCGTTTGCGTTGACGTTGAGATTGGGCGACGGCATCGGCGGCATCGCGTTGAAATTGAAATTCGAATCAAAGCCCACGTTCGAATTCAGGTTCGCATTCTGATTCGCGAAGATAGAAGAATTCGCGTTCGCATTTGCCGCAGGCGTGTCGCGGCGCAGGAACGAATAGAGTACGGCACCGGCAGCGACGACCAACAATGTGCCGATGACGGTCAGCACGACCGTCTTCATCGTATTCGGCGGCGGCGGAGGGTAATAGCCTTGCGGACGCTGCTGTACGGGGCGAACTTGTTGTTGAAAAGGCTGCTGAGGTTCGGGATTTGTCGAGATCACGATCCGCTCGCCGGAACGCGGCGGCGGAACGGCGGCATTTAGTTCCTCTATTGACGGCGGAGGTGGCGGAACGTTCGCGGCAGGAGTACCGCCCGGCCGGCGAACAACTGTAACCTCGCCCGCGTCATCATCATCTTCTTCGAGCGGTTCGAGAGGCTGGCTCGGTCGCGGCAAACTCTCACTCGGCAATGCCGAGAACTGCGGCTCCACATCCTCGATCAGCGGCGTTCCGTCTTTCGTGCAAAAGCGGATCACTTCCTCGTCATACGTCGCATCGCAATTCGGGCAGTGTTTCATAAGATCGAACTTCCTGAAAATGTCTCAAACTCGTGAAATTTTAACACGGAACGACGGTCTATTGCTTATCCGCGAAGGTGCCGCACTTTTTTGTTTATCGATTGCCCTTCGGGTTGTTATAATTCTAATCTTTCGATGATGAGATACGAATATAGGTTGAAAGCGATCTTGCCGGCGTTATTCGCGATGCTGTCGCTGCTTGCGCTCACAGCGCCGACCTGTCTTTGCGCGCATCATGAAGAAAAGGGTGCGGCCGTTTCCTGTCACGGCGAATCGCACGAAACTGCATCAACTCCTGAAGGCATTGCGGTCGAGGGCGACTGCCTCTGCATTTTCGCGGAAAGGCCGAGTGCGGCAGACAAATCGACGCCGGAAAAGGTTACGAAAGAGGCCGCTGTTCTGGCCTGGACAATCGCGTCTATCAACGGGCCGGCGCTAGATCGGCAGATCTCGCTTCGGCATGGTCGATCGCTAAACCTCAAACTCGATCTGCCTGACCTTGCACGCTTTCATTCCCGCGGCCCGCCCGCATAAGGCTCGTAGAATTCAACAACCTGCGATTTTTTTGCGCGCCCTGCAAGTTTTCCTGCGGCGTGTCCGGTTCCGGACGGAAAATGTCCGGATGGCCTTATATTTTCCATTTGGGAAAGGGAGTTTTTAGAAGTGAAAAAGATACTGCTATTTGCCTTGGTCGCGATCGCATATGCGACAACTGCGTTCGCACAGCACGAGCCTTTCAAACTCGTATCTAGCGTCGCGACGACGGTCACCCTTGATGACCTGCTCGCGGCCGAAAAAGCACGCGACCTCGGCGTGAAGGGCGAGGGAACGCTTACGTTTACACAGAAAGAGATCCGGCTCATAGTTGCGACCGGCCCCGAAAGCGATATGTTCTCCTACCGCATACAAGGAATGCGGAATCCGACATTGAACGTACCCGACGGTGCGGTTCTGAAGATCCTTTTTGTGAACAAAGATGCCGATATGCCGCACGATCTGCGGATCGGGCACGTAATGGGCGAATTCACCGCCGACCCGGCACTCGCGATGACCGCCGGTTCCGCAAAACTCGATCCGGCGGGCGGCGTGAAGACTTGGCACGCTGAGGAGATCGTCATTCAGGCGAATAGCTCGGGCGCATTCAAATATTTTTGCAGCGTGACGGGACACGCCAAAGGCGGAATGTGGGGGACGATAAATGTCGGCGTAAAGAGCGACAAGACGCCCGCCGGCCACGATCATCAGATGATGATGTCGAGTGCCGATAAGAAGGCGGCGAGTCCGGCGCCAACGCCGGTCGATCCGCACAAAGGCCATCATCCCGCACCCGCCGAAACTCCAAAGCCGAAGCAGGATCACACAGGTCATGATATGTCCGGAATGGGCGGCGACAAGCACGGGGATATGCAGATGTCATCGACGGTGAATATCGGCGAGCCAATGAGCCGTGAGAGTTCCGGCACGGCTTGGGTGCCGGATTCGACGCCGATGTACGCCTATATGAAGCATTTCAAGGACCGCGGAATGTTTATGTTGATGGGTTCGGCATTTTTGCGATATACGACGGTCGGATCTTCCCGGGATGTCTCCGTCGCGGGCAAAGGTTCGCGTTCGCGTTTCGACGCGCCGAATATGCTGATGATGATGTATTCGCGTCCCGCCGGTAAGAACGGCCAGATCGGCATTCGCACGATGTTCAGCCTCGATGCCCTGACGCAGCGCGGCTACGGCTATCCGCTGCTTTATCAAAGCGGCGAACAATTCCATGGCCAGGCGATGCACGATCGGCAGCATCCGCACGATCTTGTATCGGAACTCGCATTTACGTATTCGTACAAATTCGACGACAAACGTTCGGTTTTTGTTTATGCAGGATTGCCAGGCGAACCGGCGCTCGGCCCCGCGATGTTCATGCATCGAGCCTCGGGTGCGAATAACCCGGACGCGCCCGTCTCGCACCATTGGCAGGACGCAACTCACATCACTTGGGGCGTTATTACCGCCGGCGTTTCTTTCGGCAAAGTTAAGCTCGAAGCGAGTGCCTTCAACGGTACTGAACCCGACGAAAATCGCTGGGCGTTCGACAAGCCGCGTTTGAACTCGTTCAGCGGCAGGATCTCGTGGAACCCGACGCGCGATCTCTCGTTCCAGATCTCGCACGGATATTTGCGAAACCCCGAGCCGCTCGAGCCGGACCTGAAGATACTTCGCAAGACGACCGCGTCGGCGATCTACAATCGTCCGTTCGGTAAGGACAAGAATTGGGCGAGTACGTTCGTCTGGGGTCAGAATTACGGAAACGGCGAACGCTCGAACGCCTTTCTCTTTGAGAGCAACTTCGATTTCCAGAAGAACGCGGTCTTTGGCCGACTCGAACGTGTAGAAAAATCGGCCCACGAACTCGTGCTCGATGATTCATATCACGGTCCGATGTATTGGGTAGGTGCGTACTCCGTCGGATACGTTCGCGACATCTATAGCCAAAAAGGCGTTGATGTGGGCTTGGGCGGAATGGTAACGGCCAACTCGAACCCGGCATCGCTCAGGCCCGTTTACGGCGGAACGCGACACGGCGGCTGGCAGCTATTCATTCGGATCCGCCCGTCAAAGGTTCGATAGAAGCCTTTGCTCTTCCTTCCTTGCGTCTCTGCAGGAGGAAAGCGAAGATCGCTCCCCGCAGAGCCTTAGAGCCGTAGAGGAAGGGAAGTTTTCGCGGTCTCTCGTTAAGCCGCGGCGCTAAATGTTAAACTCTATCCAATAGGCGAAAGCCCGCGGCTTTTGCAAAAAGGAGCACGAAACTTTATGAAGCTACCAGGCGGAATGGACCTTGGTTCAATGATGCGGCAGGCTCAGCAGATGCAGGAGCAAATGAGCCGAGAGATGAAAAATTTAGTCGTCGAGGCGGCGGCCGGCGGCGGTGTCGTAACGGTCAAGATGCGCGGCGATTTTGAGGTGCTCGGTGTAACGATCTCGCCCGACCTTATCAAAGACGGCGATGTCGAAATGATACAAGACCTTACGGTGGCTGCTCTAAACGAAGCACGCCGTAAGGTCGAGGAATCGCTCAAAGGCCAACTCGGCGGAATGCTTCCGCCAGGAATGGCCTAAATTCGAAATGCGGATCATCCGGCTTAGCGGGTTATAGATCGGAAATATGCTTGATTACTCAGAGCCGGTCGCCAAGCTCATCGACGAATTCAAACGCCTGCCGGGCATCGGCGGGAAGTCCGCACAGCGGCTTGCATTCTACGTGCTGCGGCAGCCGCAGCCGGACGTAGAGACGTTCGCCCGCGCTCTCTTAGAAGTAAAAGAGCGGATCGTTTTCTGCTCTGTCTGCAATAACTTGACGGATGTCGATCCGTGTCTATACTGTGCGAATCCGAAACGCGACCGCTCGCAGATCTGCATCATCGAAGAACCTTATAACCTTGTCGCCGTCGAGAAAACGCGTTCATACAAAGGCCTCTATCACATCCTGCACGGATCGCTTTCACCGATCCGCGGCATAGGGCCGGACGAGTTGATGCTCAACAATCTTCTTCCGAGATTGCGGCCTGAGAATAACGATGGGGTCGAGGTAAAAGAGATCATCGTCGCGACGAACCCGACGACCGAGGGCGAGGCGACGGCAAATTATATCGCGCGACTTTTAAAGCCTTTGGGAGTTCGCGTAACACGTATAGCGATGGGAATGCCGGTCGGTTCGGACCTCGAATTCGTTGATGAGGTAACGATGGACAAGGCGCTGACGAACCGGCACGAGATATAGAAATTTACGAATAACTGGCTGACAGTTGATCGTCAACTATCAGCCATTCAACCCTAATAACGTACTTTTTCCTCGCCGGCGTCCGAGGCGCTTCGGGAACTTTTCCACTCTTCTTCCGAATCGTAAAAATTCACAGCAAAACTAAGAAGTGACTTTGCCGGAATGCCGTCGTATTCATTCGGCGCGTCGTCGAATTTTGCGATCGTGCCGATTCCGATGACCTCTGTCCCGAGTTCTTTTACGAGGGCGATCGTCTCGTTGATCGCACGGCCGGAGCGGTTAATGTCGTCAACGATGATCGCGGGATAAACCTCGTATTCGGACAGGAACTGGCGAAATTGCCGCGTGCCGTTCTCCATCTCTGCCCAATATATCTGCTGCGCGCCCAAGGCTTCGCGTACGCCGAACGCGACAATAATGCCGCCCGGGCTCGGGCTGATGACCGAGACTTTCGGCAGACGGCCTGCGATCCCCTTTTCCATACGGAAAAGCCGGCTCAGGGCGACGGAAAGAATGCGTGCATTATCGTAATAACGAAAGGCGAGCGGCATCTGAAAATAGTGCGATGCGTGCTTTCCGTTCGGATAAATAAAGTGGCCGCGGCGGTACGCACCTGTTTCGATCAGGATCTGCATCACATCTTCTGGCGGCGGAATAAGGTTGACCATTTTGTAATAACTCCAGTAACGAAAGAATTTCGCAAACTTTGATTTTACGATTAGCGGAACGAATTTCAAACATCAAGCCCGAAAACCTTTCGAATGAGAAACTGCTGGTCGATGTTCATCTCAGGCGGGAGTCTTGAGGGATCGAACCACTCGACCGCCGTTATTTCGCGGCTTTTGACCTCGCCGGCCGAGTTCGCCGTGCCGGTAAAAATAAACTCGATGTGCCGTTTTAGCGTACGGACACGATACAGCTCGATACTTCCGATATCGATACCCGTTTCCTCTCGGATCTCGCGTTCCAGGGCCTCGCGCGGTTGCTCAAAGTGCTTCATAAAGCCGCCGGGCAAACCCCAGCCTGACGCCGGACGCAGAACGTGATCCAGAACGAGCACACGGCCTTCCGCATTGCGGATCACACCGGCGACCGAGGCCGTGAACTTCTTTTGCGTGATCCGCGCTAGAAAAACGCGCCCGCTTCTCGGCAGCATTTTCCACACGCGGGCAAAAGTCTTGAGCAGGAATGACGTCATCGGCCTGATGACAGAATAGCAGAGCAGTGAGCAGTGAGGCATGGCGTGTGGGTAAAGCTTCGTATAGGCGCGGCGTTTTGTCCGTTTTGTCCGTTTTGTGCATTTTGTGTCGTTTTGTGCAATTTGATACAAAACGTGAAAAACGTGCTTCAAATGCGCGCCCGCGATTCGGTAAGCTTGTTGATGGTTGGTTGGT
>Ga0138256_10001131_pt1 | contig 28615 bp, 27 predicted proteins | sample KNB2016incub_MG_FD_105486 | JGI IMG/M metagenome (GOLD analysis project Ga0138256, IMG submission 105486) | Active sludge microbial communities from wastewater in Klosterneuburg, Austria - KNB2014incub_MG | ecosystem: Engineered > WWTP > Activated sludge > Unclassified | place: Austria... | reverse complement strand
GACGGCAAGCAGCTGCGCGGTGAGGCGAGACTTGGGCGAAGCGAAGAGATCGTCGGTCATGTCCACACTGGCTGGAGTGCGCCCGGCAGGAGTCGAACCTGCGACCGGCAGCTTAGAAGGCAGCCGCGCAGATGGAAGTAGTGCCCTACAACCTGCGCGCTGACTGGGTTTGCGAAATCCGACTCCGGTTGGTCGCACGCATTGGTCGCATGGAGGCCCCCCCAACCCCTCTGGCAATGCCCCCGGCAGGACTCGAACCTGCGACCGCGGGATTAGAAATCCCGTGCTCTATCCGGCTGAGCTACAGGGGCCCGGTGGCCGTGACGGCCGGCCCGGCGTTGGGCGAATGATAAGGCAGGCGCGCCCAGGCGTGATAGTCGAGGGTGTCTTGGATCGGGAGGGTGCGCTCGAGGCCCGTCATGACATAGTGCACGTCGCGCGTCTGCGGGCTGTGCCCGATGATCCGCTCGATGGAGGCCGGGGCGAAGGTCGCGCCGAGGCCTGGCTCACGGACCGACGTCAACAGCGTGGTGACCATCGCGCGAAGGGTTTGGGGCCCGACGCGCTTCAGGGGGTCGGTCAGACCGTAGTCCTCGCGGGCGCGATCGAGCGCTCGGTACGGCGAATAGGTGCCGCTCTTGACCAGCGCGTCCCTCGGCCTGACCTCGGCCTCGAGCTGCAGGGCGAGCGCGGTGGTGCGCCACGCTCCGTACGCCGGCGCCTCGTTCAGCTCCTCGCCGGCGAGGTGCCGCGCCATCTGCTCGCGTGACCAGCCGTCTGCCCGGTATCGCCGCCACAGCCGTTTGGCCTCGCTGTCCGCGCGGGGTGGCAGGATGAGGCCGTCCACCGCCGGCGGCGTGCCCTCACGTCGCGCCCGCTCCATGCGCCACCAGTGGAGCACATCGCGCAGATGCGGCCACATCGGGCAGGTCCGCAAACGGGGCCGCCCAGGCGTGCTCCGCTTCCCGTCAACCACCTGGATCAGGCCCGCTTCCCATCGCACGTGCGACCAATCCGCGGATACGGGCTCGCCCAACCGGCACCCCGTGTACGCGATCATCGCCATCCGCACATAGGCCGGGGCGTACCGCAGGCTGCCGTTCCGCCGCGCCTCGGGATCCCCGGGGTCTCCCCACCGATGACCAATCGTCATGTTGCGCAGTGCGTCCAGGAGGCGCGCAACGTCCGCCGGCGTCGGCACAACCACCGTCGCCCGGGTCCTGACCTTCGGGCCTGACCCCTTGCGGAAGACGTTTCCGTTCGGGGTAGCGTTGTGCACCAGGGCGAGCCAGGCTAGCCATGTGCGGAGCGCCACCCAGCGCCGTCGGCGCGTGTTTTCGCTCGCGTACGCCGCCTTCAGGTGGGTGTGGAACTTGGCGGTGTGGGATGGGCTGATCGCGCGGACTGTTTTGACCTTCAAGCTATCGAAGAACTCGAACGCCTCGCGCGCATGGTCCACAGTGTCGGCGGCCGCGCGGAGCGCATTTTTCGCCTCGCGCTGGCGCCCGCCCTTGGCGCCATCCACTGCTTCCTCAAAGTGCGCCTGCCCCCACTCCTGAAAGGCCTGGGCCAGCGGCATGGCACCATCCGCGACATCGCCTCCTTCGCCAGCGATCGCGAGCGCCTTGTCAAACCCGTCCAAAAGGGTCTTGGCGGCCTGCCCCGCCGAGGCGCATCCGGCCTCGGTGTGCTGGTGCAGCGGGAGGTCGAGGCGGGTCTCACCCCAATGGCCGATCGCGCGCAGCGCCGCAATGCGGTGGTCGCACCACCAAGCGCCGTTATGCCACCGCAGCCGCCCCGCGTCGCGGTGGGGAATGGGGAAGCGCTCGACGGTAGTGTCCCACTCGCGTTTGCGCCGCGGCATTGGCCATATCCCGGGTCGACATCACGCGGCCCGCCATGCGCCCCTTCGTGGTCGCACGCTTCGGCTGCCGCGCGGAGGATACACCGGGCCAGCGTGCAACGGGAGTCTCTGGCGCCGGTGCCGGCACAGTCGCAGCAGCCATCACCGCGGCGGGGTCCACGAACCACCCGTCTGCAGTGTTCTTACCCCACTGGACGCCAGGCACCTGCCCCTTCCGAACTCGCCTGAGGAGCGTCTTGAACGACGGCATCCCGAGGCGGGCGGCCATGGTCCGCACCGACACTTCCGGAAAGGGGGCGGGGGCGGTGGTCGGCTCCATAGGGAGACGATGCGGGACGTCGAGGTCCTTGGCATAATCGATCATGGGGCCACCATACCGCACGCGTTTGACCCCATCGGGGCCTTGGCGGCACCCCCCTCTGGCCTGCCGTCTGAGGGTATCCACCCACCCTACGGAGCCCCCCATGCGCAACCTTTTCCACACGGCCTTCGCCGCCCTGGGGCTGTCCAAGGCCCAGACCCCGGCCTACACCCCCCGTGTGCCGCTCACCCGGCCCTACCGCGTCGACGACACCCTCGAGACGGGCTAAGTGGTGGTGGACCAGGACGGCTCGCCCGTGATGCACGATGACGAAGCGGAGCCTGCCGCGGAGGCGGCGAACATCATCCACGAGCTCGAGGAGCTACTGCGCTATGGGATCCCGTTCAACCCGGTCCCGGGGGATGGCCGCCTCCCCTTCTAAGCGCGGTATGCTGGTGGCATGACGAGGCGATCGAAGGCACGAGACGAGAGCGACCCGACGCCGGAAGACGACGACGGGTCATTCGTTTTCCCCCTCGACCCCGGGGAGTCCCTCTCCATGGTGTGGCAACGCTGCATTGACACCATCCGCGCCGCGGGGATTGAGGGCCGGGATCACCAAGTGGCCATAGCCGCCATGGCCGCCGCGCGATTCCGAGCCATGGGGCGCGTCCCGCGGATCCTCCTGGTCGGGGGCCCGGGCCAAGGGAAAAGCATCATGCTCCGAGCGGTTAGCCAGGCCTTTCAACGCGAGGTCATTTCCATCGCCGGCACCACGCTGTCCCCCTCTGGGTGGGAGGGCCTGAATCTGCGCACCGTCGTGCCACCGGGAAGCGGGCGCTGCGTCGTCGCGATCGATGGGCTGGATAGCGCGGTGTGCATGTCCCCGCGCGTGAGCGGGAATAGTTTGGATAGGCTGGAGCACCAGGCGGCCGATATCGCCGCGCTTGCCGACGGACTGCTGACGCCAGGTCAGGTACCTCCCATCGTAGCAACATGTACCCTGCCTCGCTTGAGAATTGGCCTCGGCTGCGACATTAGCCCGGATGCGCTCCGCGAAGCGGGCATGCATGCATCGGTCGCGTCACTGTGGACGCCAATTTATTTGCCGCCGCTGTCGCCGGTGGAAATCGGATCGATCGTCGTGAGTCGCGCGAATGCGGATGCGGCGATCACTAGCGGGATGTGCGGGTATGATGTGCAGTGGAGCGCGATGGCGCTGCGCACTCTCCAGCGCGCGGCGTTGACGGACCCGAAAGGTGGCGTGCGATTGGGCCTGAGCCTGGTGGCGCGCACGATCGAGAACGCGCTGATCTCTGCCATGGCGATGGGCATCCGTGATCACGGGCGCATAACTATTTCACCCGAACACGTCCCGGGCGTCGAGCCGGCCCCGCCGATGAAGTGGGATGATTACGAGAGGGGGACCTATGGTGTTGGATGATGGCGGATACGTGGAGCTCGACGCCGAACAGCGCGCGCGCATTGCCAAGCTCAACTTGCCTTCGAGCCCCCGTGGCCCGGGGGATCGGAGCCTGCTGGCATGGTCGGCTGGGCCCGACGCACTCGCCGAGCTCTGCGCCGGGGGTTAGAGGTTCGCCTCGGAGTCATCCTACGACTTCCGACCACGCCCCCGAATGGTGCGAAGCTGGGGAACGGGGTGACGAGGACGCGTCCCGACGGCGCTGCGCCACTCGATCTTCCCCCCTAGTTGCACCACCGCGCCACACGCATGCGGAGCACCGCCGCCAGCGGGATGGGCGGTGTGATCCGTCAGCCCCGATACCGCGCCACACCGATCGGCAGTCGGTATCGTGCCGCACCAAGCTTTGGGGGGCCTTGCGCCTGCGAAGGTCCGTGCTGGCAGACGTAAGAGGCATCCGCAATGGGACCGGCTCGCGTGAACGCCCCTCCATTCCGCCCCTGCCCTGCAGGGGGTTGGCGAGGTGCCACACGCTCGGGCATGGTGCCCATGTCGGTCATCGCCGACGCCTCACCAACCCTGATCCTGGAGCCGCATTATGTCCGCCACCATCGCACCCAACGCCGCCCTCATCGCCACCGCCACTGAAATGCTCGCCGACGTGGGATACAGTGGCAAGGCGCAGGCAGGCCGAATTCAGCGCCTTTCGGCCGTGCTCGCAGACCATCCCGAGGCGGTCCTGATCGTCAACACGAACATTCGATATGGGGACGCGCAGAAGCGTGCCAATCGAACCGCGCTCATCGGCCGAACGAACCACGGCATGTACCGCGCGACGTGCGTTTGGGCAGAATGGCCCGCAGCCACCATGGACGCCTAACCCCGCGTCGCCCATCATCCGATGTCCGAGCGCCTCACCCTTCCCGGGGGGGGGCGTTTCGTTTGCCCCCATCGATTCTTCGGAGTCCCCGCGCTTCGAGGCATGCCCCGCCATCGTCTTTTGCCACTTTCACGGGCCTGCCTCGCTAGGCATCCTGGGGTATCAGCAACGCCGCTGCCGCAGCGCTGGTCGCCACCACCGGAGACCTGCATCTGGCCCCCGCCGCCTCGCCGAACTCTTAGGACGGGAGGCCGGCAGTGCCACCGCTTGAGGGACCATCATCGGCGCACCCTAGACAATCTGGGGAGGGCATCTGGACCTGTCCGAGATCGACAGCCCGATGACCGGCTTGAAGCGGTGATCAGAGGCAGCTCAATGGGGGATTCTAGGCCCCCCCCCGTTGAAGTATGGTGATGGGGTCGGGCAGATGCCCGACAAACCCCTGGTGTCTGGAGCCCACCACCATGTCAACCATCTCTGATCGCCGCACCCGCGACCGCGCACTCGACCTCTTTCTGCGGGGCCGGCCGTACGGCACCCCGCCCGCACTGCCCAAGCGCTTGTATTTCGTGACCGCGTGGGACAGAAAGTCGTTTCGCCCAGATGGCCGCAAGGACTTTGTGTGCGTGATCGCATGCCGCCGCTGGGTTGAGGCCTGCGCATGGATGTTCGCCGCGAACCGGCGGCGGGCGATGCGGGAAATCCACCCGGCCGACGTGCCCATCATCGAAATGACCGACCGGTGGCGCATCGGGAAGGACCAGGCCGAGGCGGCGATCACAGAGCTTCGCGTGAACGAACACGCCCACGTGGACTATTCGGCGGACGAGGATGACGACGGGGGCGCGTACGCCGAGTACCTGGTCAAGGAGTACGACTTCATGAAGGCCAAGCGGGCCAAGGCGCGTCGGGATGCGAGGGCGTCCAAGAAGCGGTTGGGCAAGTGGAAGGTGCTCCAGGCGGCCCGGGCTGCTGAGGCCATTGGGGGAGTAGCCGGGGGTTGAGCTCATGGGCCGGGGCGTGCGCGCACCAATCATCTCGTTGTTCAAAACGCGAAACGCAAGATGACTCTTGGGGGGGCTCCCGAGGTCCTTGGATGTTACCCATGAAAAATCGCCCGTTGCGCAGGAAGGTCGAGCTACCTGAGAGGAGTCCATGTTATCGGGGCCAGCCCAGATCGACGCTGTCACGGTTCCTCGGTTCCGGGATGGCCTTCGGCTCCCCCGCCCTACCCTGTCGCCACACGGGGGAGCAAACCGCGAGGTCGGTGCCGCAGCAGGCGGAGGGCGTTTGCGATGACCAACAAGGTGCTCCCCTCATGCACCAGCACGGCCGGACCGATGCCCATGGTACCGGTCGTCGTCGCGACGATGAGGATCGCGATCACGGCCAGTGACAAGTAGAGATTCTGACGGATGACACCTCGCGCACTCCTCGACAGGCTCACCGCGAAGGGCAGCATCCCCAGGTCGTCGGCCATCAACGCCACATCGGCGGTTTCCAGCGCCACTGCGGTCCCTGCCCCCCCCATGGCAATCCCCACGGTCGCATGTGCCAAGGCCGGAGCATCGTTCACGCCGTCGCCGACCATGGCCACCATCCCGTGCCGTGCCAGCAGGTCCTTGACCGCCGTGACCTTGTCCTCGGGCATGAGCCCCGCTTTGACAGCATCGACACCGACTTCCGCCCCAATGGCATCCCCGACACCCTGGTTGTCGCCAGTGAGCATCACGATCGGGGCAATGCCGAGCCGGCGGAGTTGGTCAAGGACCTCCCGGACATCCGGACGCGGTTGATCGGCGAGCCCGAGCACACCCATCCAGCGTGTCCCGACCCGCACGGTGATCGTGCTCCGTCCGCGTGCCTGCAATCCGGCGACCGCCTGACTGACCTCGCCCGGGACAACCACGCCGTCCGCTTCCCAGAGCCGGAGATTGCCGAGCGCGATCGCCTCCCCCCCGAACGTAGAACGGATGCCTTGCCCGCTGACACTCGTGACCTCACCAATGTCGGGCATCACCAGGGCACGTCGGTCAGCCTCCCGAACCACGGCTGCACCGAGTGGATGTTGCGAATGCCGTTCGACGGCTGCGGCAAGCGCAAGCAGTTCCGACTCGGACGTCGGCGTCGGCGCGAACGCAATGACGTCGGTAACCTCCGGCTCGCCGCGCGTCAGGGTGCCGGTCTTGTCGAGGGCCAGCGCCCGCAGGCGGCCAAGGTTCTCGAGATGCGCCCCTCCCTTGATCAGGACACCGTGGCGAGCAGCCTGCGCGATCCCGGCCAGGACCGCCGCCGGTGTACCCAGCGCCAAGGCACACGGCGACGAGGCCACCAACAGGGCCATCCCACGATAGAACGACGTTGACCAATCCCAGAAACCAAGCAGGGGCGGCAGGAGGATCAGGAGCAGGTCGGCAATCAGCACCACGGGCACGAACACCCGTTCGAATTGTTCCGTGAAGCGTTGCGTCGGCGCCTGTTGTGCCTGCGCCTCCTCAACCAGCGTGACCACCCGATCGAGTGTGCGGTCCCCGACAGCCCGGGTCGTGCGCACTTGCAACGCGCCCTCGCCGTTCACCGTCCCCGCGAATACCTCGTCGCCCGGCGCCTTCTCCACCGGCACGGACTCCCCGGTGACGGGCGCCTGGTTGATACTCGAGTTGCCCTGCGTGACCTCGCCGTCCACCGGGAGCCGTTCACCCGGACGGATCACGACCAGGTCGCCGGGGACCACCTCCTCCACGGGGATCTCGTGTTGTTCGGCACCCCGCAACACGACCGCGCGCCGCGGCGCGAGTTCCGCGAGTGCGCGAATCGCGTTGCGGGCCCGCCCCAGTGCGTAATGTTCCAAGGCATGCGCCAGCGAAAACAAAAAGAGCAGAAATGCGCCTTCGGCCCATTCACCGAGCAACGCTGCACCAAGTGCCGCGAGCAGCATCAACAGGTCGATGTCGAACGCAAAGCGCCCCTTGCGCGCCGCCGCGACGGTGTGCCGCACCAGATCGAAGCCGCCGAACAGGTAGGCACCCCCATAGAGCACGCGGACCGCCGCTCCCGGCAGACCGCCCCAACGTGCTCCGCTATAGGCGGCGAAGAGCAGAACGCCAGACAGGAGGCTCCACACCAACTCGCGGTGCCGCCGATACCACGGGGGTACCTCTGCGCCGCGGTCGGCGTTGGCACCGGCGTTCGGCACCGTGACGCCGGGCAGGCGGCCCACCGCCTCCTGGATGCGTTCCAGCGAGGTCAGCTCACGGTCGAACTCAACGAACGCCTGTTGCGCGGGCAGGTTGATGGACGCCGTGAGCACACCAGGCACCGCCCTGAGCTCCTCCACGAGGCGTCGCGCCGCATCCTCGGCGCCGATCATCCGGACCGCCACCGACACGTGGCCGAAGCGTGCGCTGATCCTGGCGCCGGCCGCGAGCGCCGCCCGTCGCACCTCCGCAAGCAAGAGCTGGGCGGGGTCGAAGTGCAGGCAGAGTTGTCCCGGCGTCGCCCCCTCCGGCGGGACGATGTGGGCCTCGGTCACGCCGGGCTCGGCGCCGAGGATGTCGGTGAGCCGCTGCATGCAGGCATCCTGATCGCCGGGGAGGTCGGGGAGCAGCAGTGCCAGTTCCATACGAAGGCGTTCAGTCATCGAGTCCTCCTCGGGCATCGGCTTCGTCGCTCGTTCTGGCCGCGCGGCGTTCAATGATGAGGTAGAGCAGCGGCAAGACCAGCAGCGTCAGCAGCGTGGCCGTGATCAATCCCCCGATCACGACGGTTGCCAACGGTCGCTGGACCTCGGCGCCGGCGCCGTGGGACAGCGCCATCGGCAGGAAGCCCAGGCTCGCCACCATGGCCGTCATCAGGACCGGGCGGAGTCGAGTCATCCCGCCTTCCCGGACCGCATCCTCCAGCGAGGCGCCACGGGCCCGCACCTCGTTCAGGTAGCTCACCAGCACCACGCCGTTCAGCACCGCGATCCCGAACAAGGCGATGAAACCAACCCCGGCGCTGATGCTGAATGGCATGCCGCGCGTGAGCAGCGCGAGCACACCACCGACGATGGCCAGCGGGATACCGGTGAACACCAGCGCCGCCTGACGCAACGAATTGAACGTGGCGAAGAGCAAGAGGAAGATCAGCAGGAGGGACAACGGCACCACCAGCATGAGACGTTTGGTGCCCCGCTCGAGATTCTCGAATTGTCCGCCGAATTCGACCCGGTACCCGGCCGGCAGCGTGATCGCCCCGCTGCTGAAGAGTCCCTGGACTTCCTTGACAAACGACCCCATGTCCCGATTGCGCACATTCCCCTCGATGATGACGAGGCGAGAGCCGTTCTCGTGGCTGAGGTCCGAGGGACCTTGGACCTCCTCGATTCGCGCCAGCTGGCCGAGTGGAACCCGTTCGCCACCAGGCGCGCTCACCAGGAGCGCCGCGATCGTCTCGCGACTTGCCCGCACGGACTCCGGAAAGCGGACCGACAGCTCGAAGCGTCGCTGGCCCTCCAGGACGGTCGTGGCGATGGCCCCACCGATGGCCTCGACGGTGCGCATCACGTCCGCGGAGTTGATGCCATACCTGGCAAGTTGCTCCGGCAGGACGCTGATCTGCAACTGCGGCATCCCGGTCAACTGTTGTGCCTTGAACCCGGTCGCTCCCTCGAGTCGGGCCACCGCCGCGACCGCCTCGTCGGCCTTGGTGCGGAGCACGTCGAGGTCTTCACCGAAGATCTTGATCGCGAGGTCGGAGCGCACGCCGGCGATCAATTCATTGACGCGGAGCTCGATCGGCTGGCTGAAGCCGAAGACCACACCGGGAATGCCCTCGAGGACCTTCGTCATCTCCGCCTCGAGTTCGGCCTTCCCCGTCGCCCGCGTCCATTGGTCCGGCGGGGTCAGCATCACCAGCACGTCGGAGATGTTGACGCCCATCGGATCGGTTGCAATCTCCGCACGCCCGGTCTTGCTGACCACGTCGGTCACCTCGTCGGGGAACGCCGCTCGCAGGCGCGCCTCGATCAGCGTCGACTGGCGAACCGATTCCTCCAGCGAGACGCTCGGCAAGCGCAGGATCTGCAGGGCGAACGAGCCTTCGTCCAGTCGGGGAATGAACTCCGATCCGAGAAATGGAATGACCGCGACCGAGAGTCCGACCGCTGCGGCCGACAGCACCAGCACTCGCCGACTGTGCGCGAGCGTCCATTCCAGGGCTGGCTGGTAGATGCGCTTGGCATGCCGCATGAACCAGACATCCTTCTCCACGATCGGTCCGCGAAGCCCGAACGCAATCAGCACCGGAGTCAGCAGAAAGGTCAGGAGCAGGGAGCCGGCAAGCGCGAAGACCACGGTCAGCGCCATGGGGCGAAAGAGCTTGCCCTCGACGCCTTCCAGGCTGAGGATCGGCAGATACACGACGATGATGATGCCGACGCCGAACAGGATCGGACGGGAGACCTCGCCGCAGGCGAAGCGCACGGTTTCGAGGAACCCTCGCTTCTTGTGCTCACGCTCTCCGAGGTGCCGCATGGCGTTTTCGACCATCACGACCGAGCCATCCACCACCAGGCCGAAGTCAATTGCGCCGAGGCTCATCAGGCTGCCGGCGATGCCCGCTTGCAGCATCGCACTAAAGGCGAAGAGCATCGAGAGCGGGATCGCCAACGCGACAATCAACGCGGCTCGGAGGTTTCCCAGCAGGAGAAACAGCACCGCCACCACGAGCGCGGCGCCCTCGAGCAGATTCCGCTCGACCGTCCCGATGGTTCGATCGATCAACTCCGTCCGGTCGTAGAACGGCTTCATCGTCACCCCATCCGGCAGGGTGGACTTGGCCGCCTCGAATTTCTCCTTCACGGCGCCGACGACGGTCCGCGCATTTTCGCCAATGCGCATCATCACGATGCCGGTGACCACTTCGCCACGACCATCCTTGGTGACCGCCCCCTGCCGGATCGTGTGGCCGATGGTCACGTCGGCCACGTCCCGCACCAGGACCGGCACGCCGTTGCGGCTGGTCAGCACGATGCTCCGGATCTGATCGAGACTCTGCACCTGCCCCACGCCGCGGACGACGAGTTGCTCGGCGCCGCGCGTGATGTAACCGCCTCCCGCGTTGAGATTGTTCGTCTCGATGGCCTCGAAGACCTGATCCAGCGTCAACTGATACTGGATCAAGGCCTCCGGACGCACCAACACCTGATACTGCTTCTCGAAGCCGCCGAACGAGTTCACCTCGGCGACGCCCGGGACGGTGCGCAGCTGCATCGACACGATCCAGTCCTGGATCGTCCGCAGTTCCGTCGCATCAATCGTCGAACCGGAATCGGCCTCGACCGCGTACTGGAAAATTTCGCCGAGGCCGGTACTTGTCGGCCCCATTTCCGGGTTCCCCAGACTGGCGGGGATGGCCTCGCGGGCGAGCTGCAGTCGCTCCTGGACCTGTTGTCGGGCAAAATAGATATCGGTGCCGTCGTGGAAGACGACGGTGACCTGGGAGAGTCCGAATTTGGAGAGGGAGCGAATTTCCTCGAGATTTGGCAACCCGAACATCGCCAATTCGACCGGCAGGGTGATCTGGCGTTCGACCTCAACCGGCGATAGCGCGGGCGCGTTGGTGTTGACCTGCACCTGCACGTTGGTCACATCCGGGACGGCATCAATCGGCAGTCGCAGCGCCGACCAGATTCCGATGCCAGCCAGCCCGAGTGTCAGGGCGAGGACCAGCAAGCGATTGGACAGGGAAAAGGCAATCACGCGATTCATGAGTCTGATTCCCCGGTCAATGCCCGTGCTCGCCGATCTCGCCCTTGGCGAGTTCGGAGCGCAACATGAAGGCACCGGCCACCACCACCGGCTCGCCGGCCTTGAGCCCGGAAAGCACCATCACACGCGTGCCCCCAGTCGGTCGACCGAGCAGGACGGTACGCGCGACGAACTCCCCGGGATGCTCGCCCGGGACGAAGACCACTTTCCGGCCCTCCAGCTCCTGCACTGCATCTTGTGGCACAACCGGAAAGGCCTGGCCACCAGCCCGTGGCGCGATCACCGCCGTGGCAAACATCCCCGGGCGCAGGGCTCCGTCGCGGTTGGGGACCTCGATGCGTGCGCGCACCGTCCGCGTCGCACTGTCGAGAACTGCACCAACATGGACGATCTGTCCGGTGAATTCGCGATCGGGCCAGGCGGTGGTTGTCAGCAGGACCTGCTGTCCGCGGGCAACCGTCGGCAGATCCCGCTCGAAGATGTCGAGGAGCACCCAGACTTGGCGCAAGTCCGCGACGACGAAGAGTTGATCCTCGGGCCCCACCATCTCGCCGCGACTCACCCCCCGCTCTACGACGACCCCCGCGAACGGCGCCGTCAACCCGAACTCCCCGCCACTCCCGTGGCCGGCGCCGAGCACCCGGAGTCGCTCCCGGGAGCTCCGCAGCGCAGCCTCGGCACGCCGAAGGTCGGCCTTGGCATCGAGCAATTCTTTGCGACTGGAGATGCCCTGCTGCTCGAGCCGCTGCTCGCGATTGAAGTTTTCCTGGGCGATTTCGAGCAGCGCCTCGGCTTCGAGTTCATCACTCCGCACCTCCCCAACCTCGGGACTCTCGAGGATGGCCAGGACCGATCCCGCCGTGACTTGGTCGCCGATATCGGCGCGTAGCGTGAGGATGCGCCCGGCGGCCCTCGAGCCGATATGACTCACGAGGTTGGCATCGTAGGTCACCGAGCCGGTGACCGAGAGCATCTCCCCGCTCACGCTCGCGACGGTGTCTACCCGGATGCCGAACTCAGCTGCCGCCGCACTGTCGATGCGGACTTCATCCGCAACCGCGCTGTCTGCTGACGTCGTGGCCGCCACCTCCTCCGTCGACGGCACGGCACGATCGCCGCATGCGGTGAGGAGCAGGAGCACGGCCGTAACAGGGGCCAAATGGCGGATGGGGGTATTCATCGGTTGTCCTCAGCGGAGGGGGCGCGCGACGACGGAACAGGGGTGATCGGCGTGGCCGTGGCGAGATGGAGACGCACCAGCGCCTCACGATGGACCTGCCACGCGCGCCAGAAATCCAATTCGGCATCGAGGAGTTGGTTGCGGATCAGGAGCACCGTTGGGAGCGCAAGCTTTCCGGCTTGATAGGCAGAGTCCACCAGGGCGAGGTTCCGTCGGGCGGGCCCCAGCACAAGGGACTCCAGCGTCGAGACTTCTTCGGTCGCCGCTTGCAGGGTGCGATAGGCCTCGGCGACTTCCGCGCCAACGGCCAACTCGAGTGCCGCAACGCGCGATCGCGCCTGCGCGACGCGCGCCTCCTCCTGGTCCACCCGGCCTTGGGCCCGATCGACGACGGGGAGCAGCACCGAGATCCCGAGCCCGAAACGTGAGGCCTGTTCCCCAGCATCCCGCTGGTTGAACGCGCTGAGCCGCGGAGTGGGAATTGCTTCCCGGGCGGCAAGCCGACGCAACGAGGCGGACTGCGCCAGCTGCCGACGCCCGGCCTCGAGATCGGGGCGTGTTGCCAACGCCACCGCGATCAGGGAGTCTTCGTTGAGGGGGACCGCCGTCGGTGCCGACCACGCCGCGTCGACGAGCCGGATCGGTGTCACCGAGGAGACACCGATCAATCGGCGCAGTTCGAGCAGCGCGGCCGTCGCGTCGCGACGCGCCGCCAGGAGACGCGCCCTGCTGCGCCCGAATTCGATGTCCGTGAGGTTGGCCTCCAGGGCACTGATCTCGCCTTCGCGGAGCTGGATCCGGGTGAGATCGAAGAATCGCTGGGAGGCGGCGGCCATCTGCTCGGCGAGCTGCAAGCGCCGCTCAGCCGCCACCGCCCCGAAAAACGCCAGCGAGACCGTGGCTTCCGCGAGTCGCACGGCATCGGCCGTGGTGGCGTTCGCCCGCTCCATTCCGGCGCGCGCCGCGGCAATCCGGAGCCCACGCTGACCTGCCCACGGCAGCTCCAGCGAGAGACCCACGGTGTACGCCTGCGTCCCGCCCAGCGCCCCGGTCTCGTATTGCTGGAAATCGATCGCGGGGTTCAGCCCGTCCAATCGAGATTGGCGGTATTCGCCCCGCGCGATCGCGGCGCCCTGACGATCAGCCTGGAGGCCGGGCTCGCGCTCCAACGCGAGGCGACCCGCCTCGCGCAGCGTCAGCACGATCGTGTCCGGTGGCGATGGCATGCCACTCATCTGCGGCCCCTGTGGAAATGCAGGCGCGTGACGGTTGCTAGACAACATCAGGATCATGACCGCGTGGACCGCGATCAGTGGAATCGGTTGCATGCCTTCCCCTCGTGAAGTCCGCAGCGGTCCAGGCGCGCAAGCGCGCGCATCGCGCGTGCCCGGGCACGGGACATCTCAGGACAATGGACGATTGTGTGCGTGGGACGCGGGCTGGACGGTGGCGCGATGGCGCCGCGACGTCAGCCGGGGAGGCTCAGGCTCGTGGGGGGTGGAACAGCACCACGGGGGCGATGCGAGGGAGTAGCGGACGGAGGGCGCGTAGCGGGGACTCAGTCGTCAACCCGACCGACGGCGGCGGCGTCATGGCGGACGCGAATGGCACGCCATGTTGATGCGTGCAATGGTCGGCACCAGTGCCATGTTCGTGCCGAGGTCCGTGGGGGTGTGCGGCGCCCGGAGGGCCATCTTCGTGACCATGATCGCCGGAGGCTACCAGCGCGTGCGCCGCACTGAGGCCATTCGCCTCATGGTGCACAGCACCGTCCCGGAGCGCGCCAAAGGCAGGTTCTACCATCGAACCCGCCATCAGCACAACCATTATCCAGGACATCCAGCGGTGTCGCGACAGGGCGTGGCTCCGAGGCAAGAAAGGGCGGCCTGCACGTGCAGGCACTCCCGAGAGAAGAACGCCGGGCCGCTACCCGATGTCAACAGCGGCCCTGCAGGCTGCGGGACCCCGCGAGTCACCGCGGCGGAATCACGGCCTCGTAGGTGCCCTGTGTCACCAGCGTGATCGTGATCGGCGTCGTGCCACGATTGCGCCAGAACCACCCGTGATTGCCGTCAAACGCGGCGACGAGCGTTCCCTGGTCGGCCCCGACATTCGAGCCCCGTTTATAGCCGTGGTAGGAGCTTGGCCTGCCGACGGCGTCACCGTGCGCATCGACATTGACCACACCGTGGTCGGTAGACCAGGAGTAGTCGGCTCGGGCTCCCTTCCGCATCCGGAGCTTGATCTCCTTCCCCTGATTCGGCTCGAGCGTGACCGTGGTGACATGGCGAGTCGTATCCGGCGGGGCAACCGCGACCGGAGGCACATTCCGCCAGGTGGGCGCGATGCTGTCGGGCGGCGACGCCTTCGCCGCTGCCGCGGCCTCGGCCTCAGCCTCGGCGGCCAGCGATCGCTTGATCAATCCCATCTGGGTGAGCCCGAGGATCCGGCCCACCCCCGTCGGATCCACACCATATTCCGCGGGGAGGACCGTCGTCACCAGCAACGTCACCGCGACCAGCGCGGCGAGCAGGGTCGAGCGGCGCAATCGATGCGCCGACTGGGCGTCGTTCGGCGGTGGTTCGTCGGGGTGCGGCACCATCGGGCGATCCTCGGAGTGTTCAGGTCAGGAAGTAGCCAGCGAGCTGGTAGCCCGCCAGCAGGAAACCCGCCGTCATGAGTGCGACGTTCGCGGTGTAGGCGTGGCGACCAAAGCCTGACGTGCGGCGCCAGTACGCCATCCCGATCAGGATCGCGCTGAGGGCGAGTAGTTGCCCCACTTCGACGCCGACGTTGAAGGCGAGCAGATTGGGAATCATCCCATCCGGGGACATCTCGAAATCGAGAATCTTGGTCGCCAGGCCGAAGCCGTGGAAGAAGCCGAATACCAGCGTCGCGGCTTTGGGGTCAGGCTGGACCCCGAACCATGCACGGAATGCTCCGAGATTGTCCAAGGCCTTGTAGATGACGGAACCGCCGATGATGGCGTCAATCAGGTAGGGACTCGCGCTGACGCCGGTCAGGACACCGAGCAGCAGCGTCGTGGAGTGGCCGATCGCAAACAAAGTGACGTAGATCGCCACGTCCTTGAGGCGATACAGGTAGAAAATGACGCCGAACAGAAAAAGCAGGTGATCGTAGCCGGTCACCATATGCTTCGCACCGAGGTAGGCAAACGGCACCAGCAGCATGCCGGCGCTCTCCTGGATGAACCCCTTGTCGCCCGCCGCCACGCCGTGTGCCTGGGCGACGGCTGGCGTCAGCGTCACGCCGACCACGGCGAGTAGCAGCTGCCAGCCACCCCTGTGCCCGCGGCTCATGCCGCCTGCTCCGCTTCCTTGCGGGCAAGCAGGCGATACAAAACCGGGAGGATCACCAACGTCAGCAGGGTCGACGAGAGCACTCCGCCGACCACCACGGTGGCGAGCGGCCGCTGAACTTCAGCACCTCGACCTGTGGCAAGCATCATGGGGAGGAAGCCGAGGGACGCCACCAAGGCCGTCATCAAGACCGGCCGCAGCCGTGCCACCGCGCCATGCAGCACGGCGTCGTCGAGGGAATGACCCTCCGCGCGCAATCGCGTGATGAAGGTGATCATCACGAGCCCGTTCAACACCGCCACCCCGGAGAGCGCGATGAACCCCACTGCCGCAGAGATCGAAAACGGAATGCCGCCGACCCAGAGAAAGAGCACCCCGCCGGTGAGTGCAAGCGGAATGCCCGTGGAAACCAACAACGCATCGCGGATGCCGCCAAAGGTCACGTACAGCAAGCCAAAGATCAGCAGCAGGGCGACAGGCACCACCACTTGGAGCCGTGATCGCGCCGAAAGCAGCTGCTCAAACTGTCCGCCCCACGCGGTCCAGTAGCCGGCGGGGATGGTGACCGTCGCAGCAATGCGCGCTTCGGCCTCTGCCACGAACGATCCGATGTCACGACCCCGCACATTCGCCGTGACGACGACGCGCCGCTTCCCGTTCTCACGGCTGACCTGGTTCGGCCCTGGGGCGATCTCAATGTCTGCGACCGCATCCAGTGGAACGAATGCCGCCGTCGAGCCGGTGGGCAACGGAATTGGCAGGCGCCCCATCTCCTCGATGTTTGTCCGCGCCTTCTCCGGAAGTCGCACCACGATGTCGAACCGGCGATCCCCCTCGTAGACCTCTCCGACCGTCCGTCCACCGAACGCGACCGCCACGACCTCCTGTACCGTCGCGACCGTCAACCCGAGGCGTGCCATCGCCTCGCGCTGGAACCGGACCGTCAGCATCGGCAGCCCCGTCGTCTGCTCCACTTTGGTGTCGGCGGCGCCGGGCACCGATGACAGGACCGCCTCGATGCGGTCCCCGACATCGGCGAGCACCTCGACGTCGTCGCCGAAGACCTTGACGGCGACGTCACTTCGGACGCCGGCGATCAGTTCGTTGAACCGCATCTGGATCGGCTGGATGAATTCGTAATTGTTGCCGGGCAGCTGAAGCAGATCGCGCTGCAACTCCGCCACCAGGTCGGCCTTGGAGCGCCCGGGATCGGGCCAGTCACCCTGAGCCTTCAGCATGACATAGGTATCCGCCACGCTGGGTGGCATCGGGTCCGTTGCGATCTCCGCCGTCCCAATCTTGGAAAAGACATACGCGACTTCTGGATACGTCATGAGCTTGCGCTCGAGGGTGTGCTGCATCTCGACGGCGGTAGACAGGCTCGTCCCCGGGATCCGAAGCGCGTGCACCAATAAGTCCCCTTCGTCCAGGCTGGGGAGGAACTCGCTCCCGAGGCGGGTGGCCATCGCCCCGGTGACCACGAGCAGGGCGGCGGCGGCCGTCAGCGTGATGGTCCGGTGACGCAGTGCGGCCATAAGCGTCGGCCGGTACGCGCGGACGGCCCACTGCATCGGGCGGCTTTCCGTTTCGGAGACGCGACCGGTCACGAAGATCGCCACCGCGGCCGGGACAAAGGTCAACGACAGCACCATGGCGCCGAACAGCGCCGCCAGCACCGTAAAGGCCATGGGGTAGAACATCTTCCCTTCGATGCCGGTCAGGGTGAGGATCGGCAGGTAGACCACCATGATGATCAGTTGGCCGTAGAGCGTTGGGCGCCACACTTCGCGCGCCGCCCGCAGCACGACGTCAAGCCGCTCCTGACGGGCCGACGGAGCACCGGTCTCGTGCTGCCGCCTCGCGAGGTGTCGAAGACAATTCTCGACCATGACCACGGCGCCGTCGACAATGATGCCGAAATCCAGCGCGCCGAGGCTGAGGAGGTTTCCGCTGACCCCGCCCAGCACCATCCCCGACATCGCAAAGAGCATGGAGAGCGGAATGGCGAAGGCGGTGATCACCGCGGCCCGCACGTTGCCCAGGAAGAGGAAGAGGATGACAATCACCAGCAACGCCCCGATCACGAGGTTGTGCTGGACAGTCTCAATCGTCGCATCGACCAGCGTGGTGCGATCGTACACCGTCTTGGCCGTGACACCCGCGGGAAGCGTCTGGTTGATGGCCACCATCTTGTCCGCGACCCGTTGCGAGACGATGCGACTGTTCTCGCCCTGCAGCATGAAGACGGTACCGAGTACCACCTCCTTGCCGTTCTCGGTCGCCGCGCCGGTCCGGAGTTCCTCACCCAATTGCACGCCAGCGACATCACCGAGACGGATCGGCGTACTCCCTTGCATGCCGACCACGATCTGGCGGATATCATCGAGGCCAGCGACCTGGCCCGGAGCGCGGATCAGGTATTGCTCACCACGACGTTCGATGTAGCCGGCGCCGACATTGCTGTTGTTGTCACTCAAGGCGCCGAGGACGTCGCGCACCGTCAACCCGTAAGCCACCAGCCTCCCAGGGTCCGGCGTGACATGGAACTGCTTGGTGAAGCCGCCGATCGTGTTGACGTCGGCGACTCCCGGGACCGTCTTCAGCTGGGGTCGCACGATCCAATCCTGGATGGTCCGAAGGTCCATCGCCGAGTAGGGCCGCCCGTCCTCGTTCAGGGCACCGGGCTTTGGCTCCACGGTCCACATGAAGATCTCGCCGAGCCCCGTCGCAATCGGGCCCATGCTGGGGGCGAGGCCCGCCGGCATCCGTGCCATTGCCTCCTGGATGCGTTCGCCGACGAGTTGCCGAGCCCAGTAGATGTCGGTGCCGTCCTCGAAGATCACCGTGACCTGCGACAGGCCGTAGCGCGAGATGGAGCGGGTCTCCTGGAGTGCGGGCAAGCCCGCCATCGCGGTCTCCACCAGGTAGGTCACGCGCTGCTCCGCCTCGAACGGCGAATAGCCCGGCGCCTCCGTGTTGACCTGGACCTGGACATTGGTGATGTCCGGCACCGCGTCGATCGGCAAACGAGTGGCACTGAAGACGCCGAGGAGCGCCACCACCAGCGTGCCGCCCAGCACGGCCCAACGCTGGCGGATCGAGACGGCCAGCAGGCGGTCAATCCAGGTCAGCTCCGTGCTAGTGGTCATGTGTGGCTCCGAGTTTCCCAATCTCGGCTTTGACGGCAAAGCTATTGGCGCGGGCATACTCATCGCCTGCCACGAGCCCGCTCAACACCTGCACCCACGCGCCGTCACTCCGCCCCAGCGTCAGCGGACGCGCCTCAAACCAGTCGCCATGGCGGACGAAGACGACTTGCCAATCCCGGAAGGACTGGACTGCTTCGGCCGCGACCGCCAACGGGACCGTCGTGGCCTCCCGAGTGATGCGCACCGTGACGAACAGACCCGGCCGCCACTCCCCGCCAGTGTTGGGCAACACGATGCGAGCGACGGCGGTCCGCGAGGCAGTACCGATCACCGGCCCGAGGAAGCTGATGCGCCCCGGGACTTCTCGCGCCAGATCGGTGGAGACCACGACGGCCTCCTGGCCCTGGCGCACGACGCCGAGATCGGCGGCCGGGACGGCGGCTTCCACCCAGACCGCGGCGAGGTCGCTCACGACGAAGAGGCTCGCGTTGGGCAACACCGTTTCCCCCTCGGAGGCGGCCCGGACCGTGACGGTGCCGGCACGAGGCGCCCGAATGGCGAGTCGAGCGGCCGCTTCGGGCGGTTCGTTGCGGAGGGTCGGCAGCGCATCGGGCGGCAGCCCGAGGGCCACCAGCCCCTGTCCGGCAACCCGAAGCCGGAGAGTGGCCTCATCCAACGCCTGCTGCGCGGCGAGATAGTCGCGCTGGGGCGAAATTTTCCGCTGCCACAGCGCCTCCTCACGCTGCAGCGTCGTCGTCGCAAAATCGACTTGTCGCTCGGCCACGAGGTACGCGCTCTTGGCGTCCGCCAACTCACGACTTTCGATGATGGCGAGGACATCGCCACGGACCACGCGATCGCCTTCCTGTTTGAGGACCGCGATGATCACGCCACCAACGCGCGGCGCCACCTCGGCGCGCCGGGTCGCATCGGCCTTCACCTCGCCGGGGAGGTCGATCGTGGTCACCATGCGGCGGGGACCGACGGTATCGAGTACGATCCCGGCACTGGCGCGTTGCGCGGCCCCGAGTTCGACCTTCCCTTCGATTTGCGCGTAGCTCCAGGCGTAGGATTGCCCCCGATAGGTGGCCGAGACCTTGACATCGAACGAATGGGGTTCCTCCACAACATTTTGCCCCTGCAGATAATCTGCCTCCGACCGGAACGCGATACGGTCGATGCGCCCCCCAAGTCGGTGCAATTCCACTTGCAAGGCGACCGCGCTGGGTGGCACCGGTTGGAGTTGCCCATCGAACGGGTAGATCCGGAACTGCGGAGGGACACCCGTCTCGTAGATGGTGACCTCGAGCTGGAGCGCCCCCTCGGAAAGCAGGCGACCGCCGTGGGGACCTCGAGGGTAGGCCGGCGCCTCGGCGGCTTCGGCGGCTTCACTCGTCGTGCCGCGCGGCCCGTTGACGAGGATGAGCGCGGTCAAGGCTAGCCCCACGCCGATGATCGCGACGATGACGGTCGTCGTCCTGGTTCGCAACATGATCACGACTCCTCGCCGGGTGGCGGAGACGGGCGTGGGGTGGGATCGATCGGGCTTCCGAGCAAACGCTCAAGCTCCGCCGTCGCATGGTAGTAGTCCAACAGTGCCCGCAACCGTTGTCCTTTGGAGGCAATCAGGGTGCGTTGCACCTCCAGGACGTCCAGATACCCAAATTTGCCAAGCCGAAAGCCCTCGGTCACGGCGTCAAAGGCTGCGATGGCTCCGGGGAGGACCGTGGTGTCGAGCGCACGAAGTTCGTCGAATGCGGTCTGGGCCGCCCGGTGCGCCGCGGCCACGGCAACCCCCGCGTGCAGTTGGTCCGCGCGCGACGTCTCCTCCGCCTTGGCAACCCGCGCGACCGCTTCGGCGATACCTCCCCCATTGCGATCAAACAGCGGCAAGGTGAGCGTGGCGCCCACGACATAGGCCTGGCCCTGCAAGTCACCGAAGCGTCGCAGGCCAGCCGCCAGCGCCACATCCGGAATCCGCTTCGCGCGCTCGAGTGCGAGCAGTCCCCGATCGCTGCGCACGAGCGCCGCGCGACGGATGGCCTGGGGAGCCTCCGGCAGACGTGCGGCGAGCGCGCTCAGCACGGGGGGCTCGAGCGGTGTGGGAAGATCCCCGACTGCCCGCCCGAATGTGGCGGTCGAGCTCCCCCACATCGCCGCGAGGCGTTCGCGGTGCATCGCCAAGTCGCGCCGCGCGCGTGCCAATTCAACTGCTGCCGCCGCGCGCACCACCGCGGCGCGGGTGGACTCGATCGGCGCCAAGTCGCCGGCCTCGACCCGCGCCCCGACATTCGTTTCGGCCGATTGTGCCAGCTGCACCGTCTGGTCCGCGAGTGCCACGGCCTCTTGCGCGACGTAGACCGCAAGGAACGCTTGCGTCGCGTCGGCCTGCGCGGCCAGTCGCGCGAGGTCGTAGTCCGCCGTCGCGACATCACGCTGCGCGGTCGCGGCCTCGCGACGGGCCGAACGCTCACCACCAAGCTCGATCAGCTGCGAGAGCGTCACGGTCGTCTGAGATTGCACGACGCCGCCGACGCCGCTGAACGGGCGCAGGGCAGCGCTGGGAGCCACATTTTCGGCGACGCCCTCGACGACCGGGTTGGGATAGGCTCCCGCTTGGCGCAGCTGTGCGTCGCGCGCACTCCGCTCCCATCCAAACGCCGCCAGCTCGGGACGCTGTCGCACCACCAGCGAGATCGCGTCCTGGAGGGTGATGTCGCCAACAGGATTGTCCGCACGCCGTTCCGACGACGAACCCTCCGGTGTCATCGGTTCGCTCCGCGCCACGGGGCGCGTGGACGGGGCCACGCCCGCCGTGCCGCAGCCCGCGACCAATGTCACGGCGATCAGCGCGCCAAGCCATCGACGACCCAAGGCTGTGTCGCGCAGAAGTGTCCTGCCAGAATTGCAGCTCACAGTAGCCAGACTCCGGGTTGCCCCTGAGGAGGACGAACGACACGGCCCGGCCGGGCCGAGATCGTGAACGCGGGGTGGTGATATGGGGATGCACAACGGGCGCGGCCTGATGGCCACGCCGGGTCAGACGGTCGGCGGGGGGCGGGATCGCACGTCGTGGCCTGGTTCAGGCCTCGGAACGTGTCCGGGTGGTGCGGGGAGCGGGGCTGTCGCGGTCGCGACGACCAGCCGGATAACCAGTGGCGCACCAGTCGGCGGGCCGATGATGGTCAACTGATCTGGTGGTGTCCGGAACGAGGAATCGAAAGAGAGGTGCTCGTGGCTGAGCGCCTGGGCCTCGATGTGAGAGGTGGAGTCACCCACCGGGTCCTGCTTCGTGGTATGATGCTCTCCGTGGTCCAGGGCCGCGCCCGCGTGCACAGCGAGATGCCACAGCTGCACAGCCGGCTGTGCGCCACCGGCAGCAAGCAGCAGTGCGATCAGGGTGTGAGCGGTCCACCGGAGGCGTGGCATAGTCATCCGATGATATGTTGCAACCGAGTCATTGGCAAGGTTGGTGACGGTCGCACCCGAACGTGGGGAGTGTCATGGATCGGCGCGAGCAATGGCAGGGCGTCCGCAGCCGGAAGGCCAGCCTGCAGATCGGTGGGCTTGGGGCATGAATCCCTTCCGGACCCTTGCGCTCTTCGGTGTCACAGCCCTCGCCGAGTTGATCGGTTGCTACCTTCCGTACCTCTGGTTGCGGCAACGGGGGAGCGCTTGGCTCCTCCTTCCTGCTGCCCTGTCACTGGCGGCCTTCGCCTGGTTGCTCACCCTGCACCCCACCGCGTCGGGGCGTGTCTACGCGGCATACGGCGGCGTCTACGTCGTGGCGGCACTCGTGTGGCTCCGCGTCGTCGACGGAGTGTCACCACGGCCCAGCGATCTGCTCGGCGGTGCCGTCATTCTCACCGGCCTCTTGATCATCATCCTTGGTGCCCCGTCCCGCTGAGTCCAGGCCACGTAGCGACCAACGGTTCTCCGTTTCTCCTACGCGACGTCGAGCCCTCTGCATGACCCGTCATTTCGGCATCCTCTGCATTGCATCGGTCTTGCCGCCAATCGGTGCCGCCTCGGCACAAACCCCGGCGACATTGCCGCCACGCTGGGTCCAGGGGCCGCGCGCGGATCTGGAGATTCGTGCCAGTCCGTTCGATTCGACGTCCGTGTTGCTCGGCAATCATCAGGTCAAGGCGTGCTACAGCCGCCCGCGGAAGCTCGGCCGCCCCGTTATGAGCCGACTGGTCCCCTTCGGGGCACCATTGCGGATGGGTGCGGACGAGGCCACGGCGATTTTCCTGCCGACGGCCGGCACCATCGCCGGGGTGGCCGTCGAGGCCGGATGGCACACGGTGACCGCGATCCCCAATTCGCGCGACTGGCAAATTGTGGTCAATCGCGGAGTGCAATGATGGGGCACGCCGATTGACCGCACGGTCCGGCGCCTTGACCACGGCACCGCCGTGCGACCCACAGCGTACACGGTCCTCGCCTTCTGCATCGAGATACCGTAGTTGTGGAGCCGCGGGCCTCGCTACAACTGCGCGCCACAGATGCGCCGCCCCGGGGTCACTGCACCTATGCTACGACACCGTTCCATACTCGGGCGTGCCTTAGCCGTTGGGGGTCTTCTCCCTCAGGTGGCACGAAGGATCCCTCGCGCTTCGTTCATGACGTACAAACCGATGGCCACCCCGGCGATCAGATCCGGCACAGCGCTGCCTGTCACCATCACGATGAGGCCTGCGCAAATCACGCCGAGGTTGGCGACCACGTCGGCCCGGGTGAACAGCCACGCTGCACGAAGGTGCACCTCTCCTCGCCGAAATCGCGTCAGCTGCCTGATCACGAAGGCGTTGACGACCAGCGAGGCCAGGGCGATGACGATGATGATTCCGCTATCAGGATCGCTCCCCCCAGCCGATCGACGAATCGCGTCGGTCAAGACGCCAGCGCCCAGGACCAAGAGCAAGATCCCGCTGATCCGCGCGACCCTCGTCTTGAAATGGATGGGCCGACCAATTGCCGCGAGGCTCAGCCCATACGCCCCCGCGTCCGCCAGCATGTCCAGCGAATCCGCCACCAGGCCCAGGGAGTCCGCGATGATCCCTGCACCCAGGCCAACTACAAACATCGTCGCGTTGAGGGCGAGAGCCACGCGCAGAACCGACGCGTCCGACTTGCCTAATCCGGGGGCGTGTCCGCTTTCAGGCGGCTGAAGGGTCAATGATGTGTCCCCGGATTTGTCGAAAGGGCTCGCGTTAGAAGCGGAGCCACGAGCGACGCCTGGGAACCCGCAAAAGTAGGCGCGACGCGAGTCAGGCGCTGCACGACGATCACGCCCAACGCTTGGCATATCGCCGGTGCCCGAGACCGCCCCGCGTCTTCAAGAAATGGTGTCATGACCGAAGAGTTTGGCGCTCCGGCCGGTCGCTATTCAGTATCGCGGACGCAGCGCGGACGAGTTCCAACACCGAAACGTCGGCCACGCGGTAGTGCGCAAGCTTCCCGTCGCGACGGAATACGACCACCCCGGCACTTCGCAACTTTCGAAGCGCATGGGATGTTGCCGATTGGGACGTTCCGGTTAACTCCGCAATCTCGCAGACGCACAGTTCGGCATGCCCCAGAGCGAAAAGGATCTGGACTCTAGTTCGGCTGCTGATCGCCCCGAGGATACTCGCCACCCGGGCCGAGTCTTGGGGTGCAGGGAGGCGTGCTCGTGCGGCATGAAGCCGGTCGCGGTCAAGAACGCGGATCTGGCAGGATCCGTGGGGGGTTGGACCGCTAATTGACATGCCAGTCGGCGGCTCATGTGAATAACTGTTCATACAAACAAGGTAACCTGTAGGCACGAACATCCACCATTCCTTCGGAATCTGCGCCCCAGCGTTCGACATCCGAGATGCACGCTGGACCGGAGTATCACTCATGACACACGGGCTAGCGCGTCGGCGGCTACCCGCGCCGCAACGGCTCGGGGCTGTCCTCTTCATGCTCGCGATAGTTCCCACGGGATGACCCGCTGCGAACACATCGCGCCACACGCGCCGCGCGCCTTAGGTCCGATCGCTGGCGACGAAGCTCTGCTGGATAACGGGGGCGACGCGAGCATGACGCTGCGTCCGCAACCTGATCGCCCGTTGCTTTGCGGGGAACACCTTATTGGTTTTCTGCAGGTAGCCCGACGCCTCCCCACCGGCGCGCCAATACGTTGTGGATCGGGGCGAACACGAGGCCAGCGTATGCCCCGTAGAGGAACGCCTCGACCAGCCCAATAAGCAGTCCGGACGGCGTGAGCCAGGTGAACCCCGGCAAGAGGACGCCGAGGGCGCGGCCCATGTGCAGCGATTCGGGTGCAATCAAACCGTAGAGCACGCACGTGATGAATATCACGGCCCCGAACACACCCAAAGACCAAGCCAAGACCTTAGTGTTTATCATGATTGGTGGCCGCTCCATCCCGGGGGTTATCGCAATTGTCCGTTGTCAGGTCCGGCGGTCGCACGCCTGGTCGCAGAAGCCCGGCCACCCACTTGCCACGCCGCAGTTGCTCATGGGAACTCCTGGCAGACGCCCAGGGCCTCATTCGTCATCCGGATGGACCGACTGGCGTCCCGCTCCGTCCCCATGAGGGCACGGATTGCATCGATGGTCTCGGGGACCACGATGGCCTGATTATCCACTTGATACGCATAGAGGAGTTCCTGACCCTCCACCGCCAGGATGTCTTCCCAGATTGCCACCTCCCACATGTCACCCCGTGGCCGTCCGATTTCCTTCATGATCTCGGCGGTGACATTGAGCGCCTCGACCCCATCATCAACCCGGACGAAGGCGATCCGCGGGACCGCTCGAAACGCGGCGAGCACTTCATCCCGACTCGCAATGCGAGTGAGATCAACCATCCAATGGTGCAGGTGGGCGACATTCTGCGGGGATTTCGATGCCATCGTGATGACGTCGAGCCCTGGGATCACGGTCTTCGCGTCGGGCCCTTGGTGGCTCGGAATGTCCGGCTCCGGAACCATCGTATTCAGGATGCCTCCCCGATGGCTCTCCCAAGGATCGGTGGCTCTCCGCACCAGCACACCTCGCGCGCGTCGGAGAAGCCCTGCCTGCTGCAGCGCGAACAACGTGCGCACCGTGGCCGTGGTGTTGCACGACACCACGCGGGTCGTTCGGCGATCGAGTGCGGAACTGTAGTTGGCGCTCGCCACGAAGCTGTGACCTGCGAGCTCATGCGCTGAACCACCCTGAAAGATGGCTCGGATTCCTGCCTGCTCATACCGAGGCTTGTTGCCGGCATCCACACCTTTCGGCGTGCAATCCACGACGATGTCGGCCACGTCGAGCAGGGCATCGAGATCGCCCTGGGGTTCAAATCCGCGGGCGATCATCTCGGTGTGCGCAGTGGTCGTGGCCGCAAACAGTGGGAAGCCCCGACGGGCCGCGATGCGACCACGCCAGTCGGTCGCCACATCGGCGACCCCCACCAGCTCCATGTCGGCTTGCAGCACCACTGCGTCCGCCACGCGGCGACCGATCACGCCATATCCATTGACGGCAACTCTGATCACGGTGCCTCCAGCTTCACCCGCTTCAGCAGCTGCGCATTGACGGCCACGACCACCGTGCTCGCCGACATCAGCACCGCACCCAGCGCCGGTGTGAGGAGGATGCCCCACGCGGAGAGGACTCCGGCCGCCAGCGGAATGGCGACGATGTTGTAGCCTGCCGCCCACCAGAGGTTTTGCAGCATTTTCCGGTAGGTCGCTCGTGACAGCGTAATGATCCGCGGAATGTCCCTGGGATCCGAACGCACCAACACGATGTGCCCGGCCTCCACCGCCACATCCGTACCCGCACCGATCGCAATCCCGATGTCCGCCGTCGCAAGCGCTGGCGCATCGTTCACCCCGTCGCCCACCATGGCCACCTTTTTCCCCTGGGCCTGCAGTTCCTTCACCTTGGCGGCCTTGTCGCCCGGGAGGACCTGGGCGAAGACCGTGTCGATCCCCAATTCGGCGGCCACGGCGTCGGCCACCGCCTGCGCGTCGCCCGTCAGCATTGCGACCTCGATGCCACGCTCGTGCAGGGCCCTGATCGCCTCACGACTCTCTTCTCGGATCGCGTCGGCCACCGCAAACACCGCCATCGCCCTGCCATCCTTGATCAGATAGATGGCGGCCTGACCGCGGCTGGCCGCGGCGTCCGCGGCTTGCTGCAGTGGAGCTGACACCTGCGCGTTCTCGGTCGCGAGAAGTGCCGGGCCGCCGAGGTGATACTCGGCCCCGCCGACCAAAGCGGCGACGCCCTTGCCGGGGAGTGCGCGGAAACCGTTGGCGATCGTGACGTCGAGCTTCCGGTCAACCGCCGTCTTGACGATGCCGCGGGCAATGGGATGTTCGGATTCCGTTTCCACACTCGCCGCGATCTGCAACATGGCGTCCTCGGTCCCCGCGTCAGCGACCGCCAAGTCCACGACGCGAAACTCACCCAAAGTGAGGGTTCCCGTCTTGTCGAAAATCACTGTGTTCAGATTTCTGGCCTCTTCCAGTCCGCGTCGATCACGCACCAGGAGACCGTTGCGGGCACCCATCGTCGTTGAGATGGCGACGACCAATGGCACGGCCAACCCGAGCGCGTGGGGACACGCAATCACCAGAACGGTCACGACACGAACCATTGTGAAGTCGATGCTTGCCCCCAGCGACTGCCAGACAACGAGCGTGGCGATGCCGGAGAGGATGGCCACTCCGGTCAGGATTTGCGCCGCGCGATCGGCCAGGTGCTGCGCCCTGGACTTGGACTTCTGGGCGTCGGCCACGAGGCGCATGATGCCCGACAGCTTGGTCTTGTCGCCCGTACCGGTGACTTCGATGCGCAGCGACCCCTGTCCGTTGATGGTCGCTGCGATGACGGGGTCCCCCTCCTGCTTCCGAACCGGATTCGATTCGCCGGTGATCATGGATTCGTTGAGATCGCTCTCCCCTTTCCGCACGATTCCATCCGCAGGCACTCGCTCACCGGGGCGAATCAGGAGCACATCTCCGTTCTGGAGCGCACTGACGGGTACCACTGTTTCAACTTCGCCAGCGAGCCGAGTGGCACTGTCCGGCAGCAGCTTGGCGAGCTCCTGGAGCGCACCCTGGGCTTGGAGAATCGAGCGCATCTCGATCCAGTGACCGAGCAGCATGATGGTGACCAGGGTGGCGAGTTCCCACCAGAGGGCATCGGCCGTGATCACGCCGAGCTGGACGACCCAGGAAAAGACAAATGCCACCGTGATGGCGAGGGCAATCAGCGTCATCATTCCCGGCAGACGCGCCGCCAGCTCCCGCCGTGCCCCATTCAGGAAAACCAACCCGCCGTAGAGAAACACCACCGTGCCCAGTACCGCTGGAATCCACGCCGAGCCGGTGAAGACCGGTGCCACATATCCCAGCAGCTCCTCGACGTGTCGCGACCAGACGACGACCGGCACGGTGAGAGCGAGCGAGAGCCAGAACCGATCGCGGAACATTTCCGGACGATGGCCGGCGTGCTGGTCATGACTTCCGTGTGGCGGATCGGCCTTCTCATGGGCGGCGTCCACGTCGGGGGAAGCGCTGGCCTGCATAGTGTGATGGCTGTGTTCCTGGCCTGCGTCCGTCATGTGAGCGATCCTCCAGTGGGTCGCGCGCTGCGTGAATCATCCGATGTCAAACAATGGAAAACCTGACGACTCATGGTCGTGGTACGGCGTGCGCTGATCACTCAAGGATAGGAGCCGATTCGAAAGAGGCCAT
>Ga0138256_10001130_pt1 | contig 28645 bp, 23 predicted proteins | sample KNB2016incub_MG_FD_105486 | JGI IMG/M metagenome (GOLD analysis project Ga0138256, IMG submission 105486) | Active sludge microbial communities from wastewater in Klosterneuburg, Austria - KNB2014incub_MG | ecosystem: Engineered > WWTP > Activated sludge > Unclassified | place: Austria... | reverse complement strand
TGCTGGCCCGTGCCGCTGGCGATCTCCAGCGCCAGGCCCTGCGCCGGCAGCAGGCGCTGCAGCTCAGCCAGGATGGGGCCGCGGTTGCGCTCGGCGGCGGGGCTGTGCAGGGCTTGCATCACCGATGGCTTGACAGGGTAGGTCGACGCGCGCCAGTCGCCGTCACCAGCGCCGCACGCGCCCGATGTCGACATGCACGAACTGCGAGTCCGCGTAGTAGCCAACGCCACCGCGCTTGAGCAACAGCGCCGCGTCGCGCAGGTCGGCCAGTTTCACGCCGGGCAGCCGGATGTCGATCGCCTGGCCGTCCATGTGCAGGCTGCGCGTGGCCACGCCGCCGCCGCGCGTGGCCTTCAGATGGGCGTTGGTGTTCGGTGAGCGGTAGCCCGAGATCACCTGGAAGGGCTGGCGCGCGTCCAGCGTGACATGCAGTGCATGCAGCAGGTCGTGCAGGTTCGGGTCGATGGGTGCGACCGCGCCGCTGTAGTGGTCGCGCAGGAAGTGGTTCAGCACCTGCAAGGCGTCGGGCCGGTAGTCGGTGCCTGCCGCATAGACGATGTCGATCGTCTCGCGCGTGTGCGTATGCACCATGGCCAGCGCACGCGGCGCCGCGGCCAGGGCGCGACCGGGCAGGCTCAGCACCGGCACGGCGACGGCGGCGGCGCGCAGGCCGTGGTGCAGGAAGGAGCGGCGGTCGAGTTGTTTCATCGTCGGGTGGCGGTCTGGCGCAAGGCGGCGTCCAGTTGCCGGTCAAGCCCATAGACATCATCGTAGAAATGGATCCGGCCATTCTTGACCAGACTCGTTGCGTAGGCGATCAGCACGGGTATCGGCGTGTCGAGCTTCAAGGTGCTCGACGTGCCGGCCGTCATCGCCGCGCGGATGCGGCCGAGGTCCCAGCCGGGCTGCCCTTGCAGCACCCAGACCGCCAGCGCCTCGGGCTGCTCGATGCGAATGCAGCCGTGGCTGAAGTCGCGCCGCGCGCGCTCGAAGAGCTGCACCGCCGGCGTGTGGTGCAGATAGATGTTGTCGGCATTGGGAAACACGAACTTGATGTCGCCCAGCGCATTGCGCGGCCCCGGGCGCTGGCGGATGCGCCAGCCGCCGCCGGGCACCAGATCCAGCCGCGCCGTCGACAACGCCGTTTCCACCCGGCCGCCGGGGCCGACGAATTCGTAGCCCTCTTTCGTCCAGTGCGCCGGGTCTCGGCGCAGGCGTGGCACCAGTTCACCGCGCGCGATCGACGGTGGCACGTTCCAGTAGGGGCTGAACTCGATGGCGCGCAGGTCCTCGTCGATCAGCGGCGTGCGCGTGACGGCCGCCCTGCCCACCACCACCTTCATCGTCTGCTGCACGCGGATGCGGCCATCCTCCACGGCATAAGCACGCAGCACATATTCGGGCACGTTGATGACGATCATGCGCGGCCCTTGCAGCAGCGGCGTCCAGCGCAATCGCTCGAGCGTCAGTTCGATCTGCCGCACCCGCTGCGCCGGGGTCACCTGCAGCGCGGCCCAGGTGGCGCGGCCGAGCACCCCATCGTCGTCCAGGCCGTGGCGGCGCTGAAAGCTGCGCAGTGCGGCGTCGGGCGGCGTGCCTTCGGCAGCGTCGCCCAGGGCCGTCAGGCGTTCGTGCAGCAGCGCATCGCCGGCCCAGGCTGCGTCTGCATCGGTCTTGCTCTTCGCGGGCCTTGACGGCAGCGATGGCAGCGGCGGCAGTGGCGACGCCCAGGCAGGGTGGGTGGCCAGCACCCGGTAGCGCAGCAGGGCCTCGCGCAACTGGCCGTAGGTGGGCAGCGGTGGCACCGCAGCCTGCACCGCGTCGGCCATGCGGCCGGTGGCCAGCGCGCGCTGTACTTCGGCGGCGGCGTCGAAGGGCACGCGGCGCAGCGGGCGAAAGCCGTGGTGGATCGTGCGTGGGTCAATGCGGCCGAAGTGCAGGTCGTTCAGGTAACGCTGCAGCGCGGCGTCCAGGCGTGGGCCGAGCGCGTCTGCTGCGCTGCCGTCATCGAGTTCGCGCGCCAGGGCATCGGCCCCATAGACGCGCGGGTCCAGGCCATGGCTGGCGGCATCGGCAAGCAGGGCCACGGCCTCGCGTGCCTGCGCGCTCGGACGCGCACCGTCGAACCACGGCGCCGCACCGGCCAGCGTTGGGCCGAGCAGCAGAAGAATGACCAGCAACGCCTGCATACAGCGATTGTGCGCAACGCGCCCGCCATGATTCGCGTCGCCCCGGCCGGGGCCCAGAACCCCGGTCTCAACCTCCATCCGCTGCCGACCAGCCACCGCCCAGCACCCGGTACAGGCCGGTCAGGTTCTGCGCCACCAGCGTCTGTACCTGAACCAGGCCTTGCTGCGCGGCCAGCAGCGAGCGTTGCGCGTCCAGCACTTCCAGGTAACTGGCTGCCCCGTTGCGGTAGCGCAGGTCGGCCAGGTCGTTGCGCCCGTTCTCGGCCCGAACCAGGCGCTGCTGTGCGGCCAGCTGCTCGCCCAAGGTGGCGCGACCGGCCAGCGCATCGGCCACTTCGCGGAACGCGCTCTGGATCGCACGCTCGTACTGCGCCAGCGCAATGTCGCGGCTGACGGTGGCCAGCTGCAGATTGGCCTGGTTGCGCCCGGCATCGAAGATCGGCGCCAGCAACTGCGACGCCAGGCTCCAGGCGAAGTGCCCGGTCTTGAACAGGCCGGCCAGATCACTGCTGGCCTGGCCCAGGCTGCCGGTCAGGGTGATGCGCGGAAAAAACGCCGCCCGCGCCGCACCGATGTTGGCGTTGGCGGCGATCAGCTGCTGCTCGGCCTGGCGCACATCGGGCCGGCGCGTCAGCAGCTCCGAAGGCAGGCCGACCGGCAGCTCGGGCAGACCAGCGGCCTGCGCAATCGGCAACGCCGGCGGCAGCTCGAGCGGCAGCGCTTGGCCCAGCAGCAGCACCAGCGCGTTCTCGTCCAGCGCACGCTGGCGCGTGGCCTGGGCCAGCGCCACGCGGGCCGATTCGAACAGCGATTCGGCCTGGCGCAGGTCGACGTCGGAACTGGCACCGTTGTCCACGCGCAGCTGGACCAGCTTCAGCGAGTCCTGCCGCGTGACCAGCGCCTGCTGTGTGACGCGCAATTGCTCGTCATCGGCGGTCAGCGACAGATGGGCGGTGGCCACCGCGGCCACCAGGCTGATCTGCACCGCCTTGCGCGCTTCCAGGCTGGCCAGCACCTGTGCTGCGGCGACGTCGCTCAGCGTGCGCAGGCGCTGGAACAGGTCGAGCTCGTACGCCGTGACTTGCACACCGGCGGTGTACAGGCTGCTGCTGCCCCCGCTGGCGATGGGCTGGCGCGACGCGGCCAGGCCAGCGTTGACCGTGGGCCAACGGTCGGCGTCACGCGCTTGCGCAGTGGCCCGCGCCTGCTCGATGTTGAGCACCGCGATGCGCAGGTCGCGGTTGTTGCGCAACGCCAGTTCGATCAGGCGCTTCAGGCGTGGGTCGTTGAAGAATCGCTGCCAGTCCAGCTGGTCGGCCGGCGTGGCCGTGCTGGCGTTCGTGCTGGCGTTCGTGCTGGTGCCGGCACCCGCGCCCGGAAAGACCGCAGCCACCGGCGCCGCTGGCCGTTCATACGGCGGCGCCATCGACGAGCACGCCGCCAGCAGCAGGGCCAGCAAAGTCGAGACAGCCGCAGCCGCGCCACGGCCCGCCGTCATTGCGGCTCCTTCGGCGCGGCGGGTTCGGCATCGGCCGCGTGCGCATACTTGCGGCGCTGTCGTTCGCTGCCCTTGAAGACGCGCCGCACCAGCACGAAGAACACCGGCACGAAGAACACCGCCAGCGTGGTGGCACTGAGCATGCCGCTGAGCACCCCCGTGCCGATGGCACGCTGGCTGGCCGAGCCTGCGCCACTGGCCAGCACCAGCGGCATCACGCCCAGGATGAAGGCCATCGAGGTCATCACGATCGGCCGGAAGCGCAGGTGCGCCGCCTGCAGCACCGCGTCGACCACGCTGCGGCCCTGCGCGTGCAGGTCCTTGGCGAACTCGATGATCAGCACCGCGTTCTTCGCCGACAAGCCGATGATGGTGATCAGGCCGACCTTGAAGTAGACGTCGTTTTCCAGACCGCGCAGACTGACCCCGGCCAGCACGCCCACCACGCCCAGCGGCACGATCAGGATCACCGACAGCGGGATCGACCAGCTTTCGTACAAGGCCGCCAGACACAGGAAGACCGACAGCAGCGAAAAGCCGAACAGGATGAAGGCGGTCGAGCCCGACAGCCGCTCTTCGCGCGACTGGCCGGTCCATTCGAAGGCAAAGCCGGGGGGCAGCTTCGCCGCCAGGCGCTCCATCTCCAGCATCGCGGCCCCGGTGCTCTGGCCGGGCGCCGGTTCACCGGCAATGCGCATCGTCGGGTAGCCGTTGTAGCGCACCGTCTGGATCGGACCGACGGCCCAGCGCGTGGACGCAAACGCGGCCAGCGGCACCGGCTGACCTGATGCGTTGACCGTGTTGATGCGCAGCAGGTCCTCGGGTTGCATGCGCGCCGGTGCATCGGCCTGCACCACCACACGCTGCAGCCGGCCGGCATTGGGGAAGTCGTTGACGTACGACGAACCCAGCGCGGTGGACAGCGCCGCATTGATCGCGTTGAACGGCACGCCCAGGGCGCTGGCCTTGTCGCGGTCGATGTCGAGCTGCAGCTGCGGCGCGTCTTCCAGCCCGTCGGCGCGCACCCCGCGCAGCAAGGGGCTTTGCGCAGCGTCGCCGAGCAGCTGGTTGCGTGCCGCCAGCAGCGCGGCACGGCCGTTGCCACCACGGTCCTGCAGGCGCAAGGCAAATCCGTTGGCACGGCCCAGCTCGGGGATCGGCGGCGGGCTGAGTGCAAAGATGAAGGCGTCGCGGATGCCGGCCAGGCCCTCGAAGGCCCGCGCCGCCAGCGCCTGCGCCGACTGCGAGGCCTCGGGCCGGGTGTCCCAGTCCTTCAGCGTGACGAAGGCCAGCGCGGCGTTCTGCCCGCTGCCCGAGAAGCTGAAGCCCAGCACGCTGACCAGGTTCTCGACCTCGGGCTGCTTGAGCATCCAGGCCTCGACCTGCTTCATCACCTCGAGCGTGCGGCCCTGCGTGGCGCCGGGCGGCAGCTGCACGTTGACCAGGATGTTGCCCTGGTCCTCGTTGGGCAGGAAGGACGTGGGCAGCCGGTTCCACAACACCGCCAGCGCCGCGATCACCGCGGCATAGACCACCAGCGAGCGCGCGGCGCGCCGCAAGATGCGCGCGACGACGCTTTCGTAACCCTTGGTCGTGCGCGTGAAGCCGCGGTTGAACCAGCCGAAGAAGCCGCGCTTGGCATGGTGATGGCCGGCTTCGACCGGGCGCAGCAGGGTGGCGCACAGGGCAGGCGTGAACGACAGCGCCATGAAGGCCGAGAACAGGATCGAGCTCACCATCACGGCCGCGAACTGCCGGTAGATGTTGCCCACCGCGCCGGCAAAGAAGGCCAGCGGCACGAACACCGACACCAGCACCACGGTGACGCCGATGATCGCGCCCGAGATCTGCTGCATTGCCTTGCGCGTGGCCTGCAGCGGCGCCAGGCCTTCCTCGCTCATGATGCGTTCGACGTTCTCCACCACCACGATGGCGTCGTCGACCACGATGCCGATCACCAGCACCATGCCGAACATGGTCAGCACGTTGATCGAGAAGCCCAGGGCCAGCAACGTGGCGAAAGTGCCCAGCAGCGCCACCGGCACCACCAGCGTGGGGATGATGGTGTAGCGAAAATCCTGCAGGAACAGGAACATCACCAGGAACACCAGCGCCACCGCCTCCAGCAGCGTGGTCGCCACCTGGCGGATCGAGATGCCGACGAACTTGGAGCTGTCGTACGGGATCACCGCCTTCACGCCGGGTGGAAAGTACGGGCTCAGCTGATCCAGCCGCAGCCGGATGGCCTTGGCCGTGGCCAGCGCATTGCCGGTGGGCGACAACTGCACGCCGATGCCGGTGGACGGGCGGCCGTTGAGCCGCGCCTGCGTGGCATAGGCCTGGGCGCCCAGCTCGATGCGCGCCACGTCCTTCAGCCGCACGCTCGAACCATCGGTGTTGGCGCGCAGCACGATGTTGCCGAACTGCGCCACCGAGTTGAGCTGGCCGCGCACCACCACGGTGGCGAACAAGCCCTGGCCGTCGACGTTGGGCAGGTCACCGATCGTGCCCGAAGCCACCTGCGCGTTCTGCGCCGCGATGGCGGCCGTGACGTCGGTGGTGGACAGGCGCAGACCGACCAGCTTGGCGGGGTCGATCCAGATGCGCATCGCACGTTCGGTGCCGAACAGCTGCGCCTGGCCGACGCCGGGCACACGCTGGATCTCGGGCAGCACGTTGCGCGACGCAAAGTCGCCCAGCGCCACCGGGTCGAGCGCGCCGTCTTCCGAGGTCAGGATGGTGAACAGCAGGAAGTTGCTGCGCGCCTTGTCGACCCGCACGCCCTGCTGCACCACCGACTGCGGCAGCCGCGGCGAGGCCCGGCTCAGACGGTTCTGCACGTCGACCTGCGCCAGGTCGGCATTGGTGCCGGGCTCGAAGCTGAGCGTGATCGAGCCGCTGCCATCGGCCTGAGCCACCGATTCGCTGTAGATCAGCCCGGGCGAGCCGTTCATCTCGCGTTCGATCACGCTGATCACGCTGTCTTCCAGCGTCTTCGCCGACGCGCCCGGATAGAACGCGTTGAGCACGATCGACGGTGGTGCGACCGACGGAAACTGCGCCACCGGCAGCTGGGTGACGGCAACGCCACCGGCCACCATGATGAAGAGTGCGATCACCCACGCGAAGATGGGCCGGTCGATGAAGAATTGCGCCATCGTCGGCCCTCAGCGCGAGGCCGCGGTGGACGCTGCACCGGCGGTGGCAGAAGCGGGTACCGATGCCGCCACCGCGGCCGCCGTGGCCGCAGGGGCCGCCGGGGCCGTCCACGCCACCGGCTTGACCGGAACGTTGGGGCGGATCTTCTGGAAACCATCGACCACCACCTGCTCACCCGCTTTCAACCCGTCCAGTACCACCCACTGCCCGCCCTGGGCCGTGCCCAGCTTGACCGGCCGTGCACTGACCTTGCCGTCGGCCGCCACCACCTGCACCGTGTAACCCTGAGCCGACGGTGCCACCGCCTGCTGCGGCAGCACGAACGCGCCTTGCGCCTGCGCCTGCTCGATCTGCACACGCACGTACAGGCCCGGCAGCAGTTCGCCCTTGGGATTGGGCACCTCGGCGCGCAGCGTGATCTGGCCGGTGCCAGGGTCGACCGACAGGTCGGAGAACAGCAGCCGCCCGGGCAGCGGATAGACGCTGCCGTCTTCCAGCACCACTTTCACCGCGGCAGCGTCGCCGTTACCGGCGCGCTTGAGCTGGCCGTTGCGGATCGCCGCGCGCAGGCGCAGCACCTCGGCCGCAGGCTGGGTGAAGTTGACGTACAGCGGATTGATCTGCTGCACCAGCGCCAACGGGGTGGCCTCGCCCTGGCCGACCAGCGCGCCTTCGGTGACCAGCGCGCGCCCGATGCGGCCGCTGATCGGTGCGGCCACGGCCGCATAGCCGACGTTGATCTGTGCCGTCTGCACGGCGGCCTTGCCCGCCGCGACGTCGGCTTCGGCCTGCTTCTGCGCGGCCTGTGCGGCAACGTAGTCCTGCTGGCTGACGGCGCGGGCCTCGACCAGCGGCTTGTAGCGATCGGCCTGCGCACGTGCCTGCATCAGGTTGGCCTCGGCCCGTGCCAGCGCCGCCTGCGCACTGGAAAGCGTGGCGCGGTACGGTGCGTCGTCGATCTGGAACAGCGGCTGGCCGGCACGCACGTCGCTGCCTTCGCGAAACAGCTGGCGCTGCACGATGCCCGCGGTGCGCGCACGCACCTGCGCCACGCGCGAGGCTTCGGTACGCCCGGGCAGGTCGACCACCAGGCCGACCGACGCCGGCACCACGGTGACCACGCCCACCTCGGCCGGTGGCGGCGCCGCTGCCGTGGCCGGCGCAGGCGCCGGTCCGCAGGCGACCAGGCCGGCCAGGACCAGACTCAGCGCGGTCAGACCCCACGCACAGCGCGTGGCGGCAGCGATCGATTGACGTGTCCTGACTGACATGAAACTCACTTTCAGAAGGCCCAGAACTATAAGGACAGCCGCACGGCCGGGCGGCGCCGCGACAATTTCCCCGCGACGGCGACAGGCGCTGCAGATCGGCCAGGACGGCGCCGCGGCTGCAATCTGTGGCCGCGCTGTGAGGGGGCCGGGCATGACGGGCCGCAAGACGGTGGTACACAGTGGGTTGGAGTCAAACCCCAACGAGCCCCCATCGATGACCACAGACCCCGACCTGGCCGCCTGGATCGGCCGCAGCGAAACCCTGACCGACGTCATCAGCGTCCCACCGGTACAGGCGCTGAACGCCACCCTCGACCACCCGCCGGCCGCCGTTTCGGTGGGCAGCGTGTTGCCGCCGCTGTGGCACTGGCTCTACTTCCTGCCCTTGCACCGGCAAAGCGAGATCGGTGCCGACGGCCACCCCCGGCGCGGCGGGTTCTTGCCGCCGGTGCCGCTGCCGCGGCGCATGTGGGCCGGCAGCCAGTTCGAATTTCACACGCCGATCCGCGTCGGTGACCGCGTCGAGCGCCGCTCGACCATCGCCGACGTCAGCCGCAAGGACGGGCGCAGCGGCGCGCTGGTGTTCGTCAAGGTGCGGCACGAGCTGTTCTGCAACGATGCCGTCGACCCCGCGCTGGTCGAGTGGCACGACATCGTCTACCGCGCGGCACGCCAGCCCGGTGACGTGGACGCCCCGCCGCAGAAGGCAAGCTCCGGCGCCGCCTGGCAACGTGAGGTGCTGCCCGACGAGGTGCTGCTGTTTCGCTACAGCGCGCTCACTTTCAACGGTCATCGCATCCACTATGATCGACGTTATGTCACCGCGATCGAAGGCTATCCGGGCCTGGTCGTGCACGGCCCGCTGATCGCCACCTTGCTGCTCGACCTGCTGCGGCGGCAGGCGCCGGCTGCCGATCTGGCCACCTTCCGCTTCAAGGCCGTGCGCCCGACCTTCGACGGGCCGCCATTGCGCGTGAACGGCCAGCCCGCAGCCGACGGCCGCACGGTGGCGCTGTGGGCGCAGGACCACGAAGGCTGGCTGACGATGGACGCCGTGGCCACGCTGCGCCCATGAACGCGCCGCGCACCTACCTGTTCGTGCCCGGCAACCGCCCCGAGCGTTTCGGCAAGGCCCTGCTCAGCGGCGCCGACGCGGTGGTGCTGGACCTGGAAGACGCGGTCAGCGCCGACGCCAAGTCGGCGGCGCGCCACGCCATCGCCGGCTGGCTGCCGACGGTGGCCGAACGCCAGCGTGTGGTGCTGCGCATCAACGATGCCGCGTCGGCGCACTTTGCCGACGACCTGCGCTTGTGCGCCGAGGTCGGCATCGGCCAGCTGATGCTGCCCAAGACCGAGACACCGCAGCAACTGGCCGCCGTGCGCGCTGTCGTGCCCGCAGTGTTGGTGCTGGCGCTGGTCGAGACGGCGCGTGGCATCGCCAACGCGCAGACCCTGGCTGCCTGCGCCGGTGTGACGCGCCTGGTGTTCGGCACGCTGGACTTCGCGCTCGATCTCGAGCTCGACATCAGCGAGCAGTTCGATGCCCTGAGTCACGGCGCCGGCTGTCTGGGCATCGCGTCACGCCTGGCCGGGTTGCCGACGCCGGTGGCCGGCGTCACGCCGCAGATCGACGACACCGCCCGCCTGGCCGCCGACCTGGCCTGGGAGCGCCGCCATGGTTTCGGCGCCAAGCTGTGCATCCATCCGCGCCAGATCGAGCCCGTCCATGCAGCGCTGGCGCCGAGCGCCGAGGCCGTCGCGTGGGCACACCGCGTGCTGGCCGCCGAGGCCGCGTCGCCCGGCGCGGCGCGGCTGGACGGCCGCATGATCGACCGCCCGGTGGTGCTGCAGGCCGAGCGCACGCTGCAGCGCGCCGGTGTGCACTCACTTGGCCGCATGGGCGCCTGACCGCAGCCGGGCGCCAGCTCTCTCATGCAGATTTGGCTTCGCCACTTTGCCTGACCTGCAGCGCGCCGCGGTGCCGTTGGTCACTGGCGCGCAGCGCGCGGCGCCGGTCCCAACTTTCGACAGTCAACCCTCGACAGGTACCACGTCCGGGCTGGGCCCCTTGCCGGCGCCCCGAGCTGAGCCGTGCCGCCAACCGCCCACACCCGACTCCCGCGCTGGCTGCGCATCCTGCGTTCTCGCCCGCGCCTGCTGATCTGCAACGCCGTGGGTGTGGCGCTGACGCTGTTGATGCCCGCGGCATGGGTGCCCGATGGCCCTTCGCGCGGGCTGCTCGGCTGGAACGCGGGCGCTTTGCTCTACCTCACGCTGGCCTGGCAGATGGTGCGCGACGCCGGCATCGAGCGCATGCGTCAGCGCGCGCTCGAACAAGACGAGGGCCGCAAGCTCATGCTCATGCTCATGCTCATGCTTGTGCTGGTGGCGGTGCTGGCTGCGGTGGGCACGCAGCTGTCGTCGGTGAAGGATTTTCATGGCGTGCAGAAGTCGCTGCACATCGGGCTGGCTGCGTTCACCGTACTCAGCGCGTGGGCGTTCACGCAGACGATGTTCACCCTGCACTATGCACACGGCTTTTACGCCGAACGACATCACCACCGCGCCGACCCGCTGCAGTTTCCGGGCACGGCAGACCCCGACTACGCCGACTTCTTCTGTTTCGCCTGCGTCATCGGCACTTGAGCATGCCGCCTTCGTCTGCGGCGGGCTGCTGATCTATGTGTTGCTGACCCGCATCGACCACCAACGCAGGCACCCCGCAGCGGCGCTGGCCTGGGTCATCTGCATCGCGGCATTTCCCTATCTGGGGCTGCCGGCCTTCCTGTTCTTCGGTTCCAGACAGACAGCCTGCCTGCAAGCCAGGCCTGCAACTCACAGGTCGGACAAGACCATCAGGGTGCAAGCGACCAGGGTCAACGCGATGCCTGGATCGACCAGCGGGACCCAGCGCATGACGGTCCGGTAGTCCTGGTCGGTCAACCGGTCGGTGCTTGCTGCCTCGGGCGCCGAGCGGCCCAGCGACGAGAGGAAGCGCTGGTTCTGCGGCGATTGGCGCACCGCAGCGGACGGCGTCTGCGTCGGTGTGTCGGGACGCGGTTGGCGGGTTTCGAGCGTGAGCATGAATCGGCCCGCGCCCCCGTGGCGCAGCTTGAATGGCGAGCAGGCCATGGTGGCGCCCGGTGCGCAAAAGGTTGCCGTGCGAACCGATCCGGGCATCACGGTATCCGCGCGAACGAGGGCCCCGATTCGTGACGCAAGGCACCGCCGGGAAGTGCCGGCAGACACTGTCGCGAAGGGTCGCCACCAGCGCCATCGCGTTGTGAGACATGTATTTGCGGCCGACCTGGTCGGAGCCGTTGGCCAGGCCGCGTGGGTGTTGGTCGCTGGCCGACATCAGCAGCAGCCGTGCCGAGTTGGCCGCGCCGCAGGCGACGACCACGATGTCGGCGGCGTAGGTCTCACGCTCACCGTCGTGATCGACGAAGACACCACGCGTCACCGTGCGCCCGACGGGGTCGGTTTGCAACTGCTGCACCTGCGCGCGGGTGCGCAGCGTGACGTTGGCGTACTGCAGTGCCGGCGCCACGGCGATGACCTCGGCATCGGCCTTGGCGTGCACGAGGCAGGGAAAACCGTCGCAGGTGTCGCAGCGGATGCAGCGGCTGTGCACGGGGTCGGCCTCGTCGAGCAGGATGGCGCGCGGTGCGTAGGTGGGCCGGCAGCCAGCGCGTTTCAGGCCGTCGGCGATCTCCTGCACACGCGGCTCGTGTGACACCGCAGGGTAGGGATACGGCGCACTGGCCGGCGGGTCGGTGGATCGTCGCCGCGTTGGCCGTGCACCTGGTAAAGCTGCTCGGCCCCGGTGTACCAGGGCTCGAAGTCGTCGTAGCCCAGCGGCCAGTCGGGTGTCTTGCCGTCGGCTGTGCGGTGGGCCTGAAAGTCTTGCTGCCGCAGCCGGAACAAGGCGGCACCGTACATCTTGGCCGCGCCGCCCACGAAGTAGTGCACGCCGGGCTGGAAAGCCTGGCCGGCAGCGTCGAACCAGGTGTCTGGCGAGACGTAGCGGCTGTCGACGAAGACCGGGGTGGCGCACCAGTTGGCCTTCTCGCGCGGCAGCTAGTCGCCACGCTCGAGGATCAGGATGCGCTTGCCCGAAGGCGCCAGCTTGCATGCCAGCGTGCCGCCGCCCGCGCCGCTGCCGATGATGATCACGTCATAGCGCCTGTCGTCGTTCATCAGGCGTTGCCGGTGTCGGTGTCGGTATCGCTGCCGGTGCCGGTGCCGGCGCCGGTTTCGGACACGTTGTCCGCACCGGCTTCGCGCGGTTGCAGCAGTTTGGCCACGACCCCGCTCCAGCCGGTCTGGTGCGAGGCACCGACACCGCGGCCGGTGTCGCCATGAAAATATTCGTGGAACAGCACATGGTCACGGAAGTGCGGGTCGGTGGCCAGCTTGGGGTGCATCTTCAACACCGGCCGCTGACCGTCGGCACCCTTGAGGAACAGACCGGCGAGCCGTTGCGCCAGTTCGTCGGCCACCTCGCGCAGCGTGGCCTCGCGGCCCGAGCCGGTGGGGCACTCGATCTTGAAATCGTCACCGTAGAAGTAGTGAAACTTCTGCAAGGACTCGATGAGCAGGAAGTTCAGCGGCATCCAGACTGGCCCGCGCCAGTTGGAATTGCCACCGAACAGGCCGCCGCGCGACTCGGCCGGCCAATAGGCTACGTCGTAGCAGGCGTCATCGAAGTCGAAATGAAAGGGCTCGCTGGCGAGCGTCTTGGACAGCGAGCGCACGCCATGATCGGACAGGAAGCGTGATTCGTCGAGCGCGTGCCGCAGCAGCGCCTTGGTGCGATGGCCGCGCAGCAACGACAGCAGCCGCCGATCGCCATGCCCTGGCGCCTTCCAGTTCGAGATCAGCGCCGCCAGCTCGGGCCGGTGCAACAAATACCAGTCCATGCGCGCCGAAAATGCGGGCAGCCTGGCCAGCATGTCGGGTTCGAGCACCTGCACCGAGAACAGCGGAATCAGGCCGACGAAGGAGTGGATCTTCAGCGGCAGGTTGCGGCCGTCAGGCAGGCACAGGTGGTCGTAGTAGAACTGGTCGGCCTCGTCCCACAGGCCGCTCGGTCCGTCGCTGACACCATTGATGGCCGCGGCAATGGACAGGAAATGCTCGAAGAACTTGGTCGCGATGTCTTCGTAGACTGGGTTCGTCTGCGCCAGTTCGATCGCGATGCCGAGCAGGTTCAGGCAGTACATGCCCATCCAGCTGGTGCCGTCGACCTGATTGATGAAGCCGCCATTGGGCAGTGGGCTGCTGCGGTCGAAGCAGCTGATGTTGTCCAGGCCGAGAAAGCCGCCCTGGAAGATGTTGCGGCCCTGCTCGTCCTTGCGGTTCACCCACCAGGTGAAGTTGAGCAGCAGCTTCTGGAAGACGCGCTCCAGGAAAGCCAGATCACCGGGTTCGCCGGGGTCGCCGCTCTGGCAGCGGCGCTGCTTGCGGTCGATCTGGAACACCCGCAGCGCCGCCCAGGCGTGCACCGGCGGGTTCACGTCGCCGAAGGCCCATTCATAGGCCGGCAGCTGGCCGTTCGGGTGCATGTACCACTCGCGCGTCAGCAGCAGCAGCTGCGACTTGGCGAAGTCGGCGTCGATCAGGGCGAATGGCAGGCAATGGAAGGCCAGGTCCCAAGCAGCGAACCAGGGGTATTCCCACTTGTCGGGCATCGACATGATCTCGGCCGTGTTGAGATGCTGCCAGTCGTGGTTGCGACCGCGGCGGCGCTCGGGCGGTGGTGCCGGCTGCGAAGGATCACCCTGCAACCAGCGCCGAACTCCGAAGTGGAAGAACTGCTTGCTCCAGATCATGCCGGCCAGAGCCTGGCGCTGCACCGCGCGGGCGTCGGCGTCGGCAATGCCCTTCTGCAGTTCGGCGTAGAACGCGTCGGCCTCGCTGCGTCGTTGCGACAGCACGCGGTCGAAATCAGCGAATGGCGCACCTGACTTCCGCGCGCCAGGCGGGTGCAGACGCAGCCGAACCTGCTGCGAGCCACCGGGAGGCACGCTCAGCTCGCGGCACAGCCCGGCCTTGGTGCCGGTGTGTGCCGGGTTCGCGGCGGCCGCATTGCCGCCAATCAGGACATCGTGGAAGGCATCCTTGAAATATCCAGATGCATCGGGCTGATCGAAGTGGCGGCGCGGATTGGTTTCGTTGTCGCAGAACAGCAGGGATGCCGGGCCGTCGATGTCAAGCCGCCATTCACCCAACCTGGCGTGCGCCACGCGAACGCCGCCGTTGCCGGTGGCCGACAGCTGCGGCCTGACGCTGCCTGGCCGCCACGACCAGGTGTTGCGGAAGAAGATCTGCGGCAGCAGCACGATCGGGTGTGCCTGCGGCCCACGGTTGTGCACCGTGATGACCATCAGGATGTCGTCAGGTGCAGCCTGTGCGTATTCGACGAAGACATCGAAGTAGCGGTCTTCGTCGAAGGTGCCGGTATCCAGCAGTTCGAACTCACACTCGTCCTTGCCGCGCCGGCCGTTCTCGGCCACCAGCTGCGCGTACGGGAACGCCGCCTGCGGGTACTTGTAGAGCATCTTCAGGTACGAATGGCTGGGCGTGGCGTCGAGGTAGTAGTACAGCTCCTTCACGTCTTCGCCGTGGTTGCCCTCGGCGTTGTTCAAGCCGAACAGGCGCTCTTTCAGGATCGGGTCCTGCTTGTTCCACAGCGCCAGCGAGAGGCAGATCTGCTGCGTCGAATCGCTGAAACCGGCGATGCCGTCCTCGCCCCAGCGGTAGGCGCGGCTGCGTGCATGATCGTGCGGGAAATAATCCCAGGCCGTTCCGCCTGCGCTGTAGTCCTCGCGCACGGTGCCCCACTGGCGCTCGGAAAGATACGGCCCCCAGCGCTGCCAGCGCTCGCGCTCGGGGTGCTTCATGCGTTGCCGTTCGGCACCCGCTGCCGATTTCGAATCTGCCGTGCTGCTCATGTTCGCGCCTTGCGTCTGTTCGGTGTGGCCAGTACGACCCGATCGAGGCGCAGCAGTTCAGCCATCGACCAGGCCTGGAACGGGCAGCCGCGTGCCGTGTGCGGGGCGTCGCCGTCGGCAATCTCGCTCAGGTGCCCGAGCCCGGCGATCTGCAGCCGCGCCAGCAGCGGCGCCAGGAAGCGCTCGCGCGCCGTTTGCCGCGCGGCCGCATCGTCGCCATGCGTGCGCAGCCAGGCTTCGACGAAGGCGCCGGCCAGCCAGGGCCATACCGTCCCCTGGTGGTAGCTGGCATCGCGCGCCCGCACGTCACCCTCGTAGCGCGGCGCGTAGCCAGCTTCACCCGGCGCCAGTGAGCGCAGGCCCGCGGGCGTCCACAAATGCTGCTGCACCACGTCGACCACCTGCCGTGCCCGCACCCCGCGCAGCAACGGCAACGGCAGCCCGCCGACGGCAAAGATCTGGTTCGGCCGCAACGCCGCATCATGACGGCCCGGTTCGTGATCGGCATCGACAACGTCGAACAAGCAGCCCCGCTGTGCGTTCCAGAATTTCGCATCGAACGATGCCAGACCGGTGGCAAGGACGTCGCGCCAGCGCGGCTGCCAGCTTGACGCGAAATCCAGCGCATTGAGCCACAGCGCCTGCACCTCCACCGGCTTGCCGATGCGCGGCGTGACGACCCGGTCGCCCACCTTGGCGTCCATCCAGGTCAGCTGCACGCCGGGTTCGCCGCAGGCCAGCAGGCCGTCGGTGTCGGCGCGAATGCCGTAGCGTGTGCCACGCGAGTAGCCGCCGAGGATGGCCTCGACGGCATCACGCAGGGTCTGCGTGTCTGCGGGCGACGCGGCAGCGCTGCGCACAAACTCGCGCACGGCAACGGCGAACCACAGCGACGCGTCGACCGAATTGAACTCGGGCGCGTCACCTCGATCGGCAAACCGGTTCGGCAGCATGCCCTCTGACACGGTGGCCGCCCAGGCCAGCAGGATCGCGCGTGCGTCGTCCAACCGGCCGCGCGCCAGGCACAGACCGCGCAGTGCAATGAAGGTGTCGCGGCCCCAGTCGGCAAACCAGGGGTAGCCCGCGATGACGGATTTTCCGCCTGGTGCCGCCGTGGAACGGCGCTGCACCAGGTAGACCTCGGCGGCAGCATCGAGGCCGCTGCCGAGTTGCTGGCGACGCGCACGCTCGGCGGCACGCCGACGTTCGACCCAAGCGGCCAACGCCGCTGCCGTCGACGCCGTCGCCTCGGCGGCATGGGCCTTCGTCGTGAGCATCAACACCGCCTCGCCAACATCGAGCAACCAATCGAAGACACCCGGCGCCGCCAGGTCCTCGTCGCAGTCGAGACCGCGCGCGCGCTCGGCCTCATAGCGGAAGTTGTAGTACCACAGGGGATCGTGCCGATAGCGGCCGTTGCCCAGTGCGACCACGCCGTCCACGTCGGCATAGGGCTGCCAGGCGACTTGGCCCGGCGCTTCGTCGGCATCGAAGCGGAACGCCGGATTGCACTTGTGCAGCGCATGATGGTCGCGGCCGCTCAGGAACGGGCGCACGAACAGGTGCAAGCCAACACCCGGCGTGAGCAGCTTCCAGCTCATGCAGGTCAGCGCCTGACCGGGGACGACGAAGACGTCATGCCGCACCCGGGTGCCGTCGGGCAGGCGGAAGATCCAGGTCGGCCACGGCGCAGGTTCGAACGACTCGAGCTGCTGCAGGCCGCTGCCCGTCACGACACCCGGTGCATAGGCCTGCGCGCTGAGGTCGAATCGACCTTGCGGCGTCTGCAGCCAGGCGTCACAACCGTTCGCCAGCACCTGCCGCCCTGTGGGTGGCGTGGCCGCGGCGAGCAGCAGCGCGTGATAGCGCCGCGTACGAACCAGCGCCGCCGTGCCCGACGCATAACCGCCCAGGCCATCGGCTTCCAGCCATTCGCGCTCCGTACCGAGGTCGCCTGCCATGGCCTACTGTAGGCGGCGCAGGCTCGACCCGACAGTGCCGGTCGTCATCAATCAACCCTGCCGCAGGTCGTGGGCGGCGCCGGCTGACGCGGCGATTGGTCCGGCAGGCTCAGGCCGGGAATGCCAGCTCGATGCGCGTCCCTTGACCGGGCGCGCTGAGCACGCCCAAGGTGGCCCCCACCAGCGCGGCCTGCTCGCGCATGCCCAGCAGGCCGTAGTGCCCCGGCATGGGTGTCGACGGATCGAAGCCGACGCCGTATTCGGCGATGCACAGGCTTCGGCACGGCGCCAGCACGTCGCCGGTTTGGCGCAGTTCGACCGTGACGCGCCGGGCCGACGCATGGCGTTCGACGTTGTGCAGCGCCTCTTCGACCATGCGGAACAGCGTCTCGGCGCGCTGGTCGGACACGGCCGCCGCCGCGGCATCGGCCTGCAGATCGGTCGCCACCCCGGTGCGCTGCGTGAAGTGGGTCAGCAGATCACGCAGCTCCGGCCAGGCCACTGACCGCCACCTCCTCGGCGCGGCCGAGCTCGGCAGTTTCCAGCTCGTCGTGGCGCGCCGCGAGACAGCGTCCGCACTCGTTGAGGTCGGTCCCGGCAAGCGGCTTGCCGAGCCAGTCGATGACACCGCCAGCCATCGATCCGCTGCACGAGCCGCTGACCGACAAGGAAAAGCACGTCATCGTCCTGATCGCGCAAGGCATGAGCAACAAGCAGATCGCGGCAACCATCTTTCTGGCCGAAAGCACGGTGAAGAACTACGTCAGCCGCATCATGTAAAGGCTGCACGCGCGCAGCCGCACCGAACTGGCGGTACGCGCCGTCGAGCGCCGCATCTGAGCGCGCTCACCCCAGACCCGGTCGGATCGACCTTCTTGCGTACGCAGGATCGATGGCAGACGACTCAGACTCCTGAGGCCTGGGCCCCACAGCAGACCGGGAAGCACACGACGCTCATCGAACGTGAGAGGGTGCATGGCCGAACCGCAACCCTCATTCGACGCGACGACGTACAAGAACGCGCAGCGGGAACAATGGAACAAGGACGGCGCCGCCTGGCGACGCTGGAACCCCACCTTGGATCGCTGGTATGGCGGCGCAACGCGACAGATGCTCGGCCTGGCGCGGATCCAGCCGAATCAGCGCATTCTGGACATCGCCGCCGGCGCAGGTGAACCGGCGGTCAGTGCCGCCGAACGAGTTGGCGCCGGCGGCTGCGTGCTGGCGACCGACATCTCGGAAGGGATCGTCGAGCTTGCGCTGCAGGTCCCCCAAGAACGTGGACTCGAACAGATCGAGGCCCGCGCCATGGACGGTGAGAAATTGGCCCTGCCCGACGCTGGCTTTGATGTGGTGCTGTGTCGGCTGGGTCTGATGTACATGCCGCAACCCGTGACAGCGCTGCGCGAGTGGCGCCGTGCCCTGAAAACGGGTGGTCGGGTCGCGGTCCTCGTGTTTTCCACACCCGATCGAATCCCTTGGGGCGCCATGCCGGCTTCGATCATCCGTCGGCGCGCGCAACGCTCAGCCCCCGCTCAGGGACAACCGGGGCCCTTCAGCCTGGGCAGCCCCGGGGTGCTTCAGGATGTCTTTCGTGACGCCGGCTTTGCCGACGCCGAGGTTCATGCCGTGTCGGTCCCGCACAGGGCGACCCGTGCCGCCGAGTACGTGCGAGTCGCACGAGAAGCATTCGGTGCATTCAATGCCATGATGGCCCACCTGCCTGCTGCGGAACGCGACTCGGTGTGGAACGAGGTCGAAGACGCGATGCGCCACTTCGAATCGCCCGATGGATTCGAGGTGCCGGGTGAGTGCCTGGTCGGTGCGGCAACAAAATGTTCGTGAACCACGGCTGCTCGATGCAAGGACACAGCCGTGGCAAACCGCTTGCGGGTCAGCCCTTCAGAACAGCAGCGTGGCCGCCACGCTGAATGAGCGCCCGGGCCCGGGCACGCCGACGCCCCAGGGCACACCGTTGATGCTCATCGTCGTGCCCTGCCCGACATAGGCGCCGCCCGTGGGCAGCACATACGACTTGTCGAACAGGTTGTCGACGCCGAGGTCCAGGCGCAGTCGCTTCCAGGCGTATCCCGTGCGCAGGTTGACAAGACCGTAGCCCGGCGACGGGACTTCGTTGCGTACCGTCGAGACCCGGGTCTTGTTGGCCACCGCGACCAGCTCGACGCCGTGGCGCCAATCGCCATGCTGGTTGGACAGGCTCAGCTTGCCGTTCAGCGGCATGATGTTGAACAGCGCGGCGCCGCTGTCGCGGTTCTCGCCATGCGTCAGGTTCAGCAGCGCGTCGACCCGCCAGCTGCCCCAGCGCGTGGCGTGCAGCGCCAGGTGTCCCGAGAGGTCGGCACCGACGATGCGCGCCGACTGGTTGGCGTAGCTCAGCACGTTGAACTTGCCGGCCACCCAGCCCGGGCGGGCCATCGCGTCGATGTAGTCGGCAACCTGGGTCAGGTAGGGCGTGACCTTCATGCCCCAACGACCGTCTGCACCGTGCCAGTCGAGGGTCGCGGACAGGGTGTGCGCGCGCTCGGGCTTCAAGCTCGCAAGCCCCACGTAGCCGTTACCATCGCCCACGAAGTTGTTCATCGTGGCCGCCATGGCCCAGGTCGACCAGGTGTAGCGTTCGTACAGGTTGGGTGAGCGCAGCTTGCGCGCAACGCCGAACTCCAGATCCAGATCACGGCTGATCGTGCGCCGGGCCAGCAGCGTGACGTCCAGGTTGATGTCGCTGCGGCTGCGATCGCCGGCGTTGAAGCGCGCGGCATCTATCAATTGATTGCCTGGTGCGTTGGTGGCCGTGCTGTAGCCCTGCACCTCGCCAGCCGCCGTGCGCACGCGCTCGGCACGCAGCCCGACCGAGGTCGTCCAGCCGCGACTGTGTGTGGCCTGCCACTCGGCAAACAGCGCCGTGCGATCACGTTCACCGTCGTGGATGTTCTGGAACACGTCCGGTCCCATGCCACCCCCCGATGCCGGCCACAGATCCTGCAGGCGATAGGTCTGGGCCTCGGCGCCGATGCGCAGCAGCGCATCCTTGTGCAACTGCAGGTCGGCCTTCACCGTCAGCCCCAGGTTGCGGCTCTCGGTGGTCATCGGCATGCCGGCCGCGCAGGTACCCGCAGGGTCGCCGGCAAAGCGGATCGGATCGCAGGCGCTGCCGGTGCCCGATTGGCTGCCGTACCAGAAGCGCCGATCTGGCCCGAAATCCATGCGGTGCTCGACGCCCTCGTGGTACAGGCGCGCTTCGACCGTGCCGCCGTCGAAGCGGCCCAGGTAGCGCAGGTTCACGCGCTGCTGGCGGTTGTCCAGCATGTCCATGCGCTGGTTCGGGTACAGCTGCAGTGGCAAGTCCTGCAGGCCCAGACGCGCTTCGAACAGGTGGTTGCCCTGGCGGTGCGCCAGGCTCAGGCTGTGGTTGCGCGTGTCGTAGGCGGTCGAGCCGATCTCGTCGCCTGGCAGCAGGTGGCCGGGCCGACCCGTTTCCTGCAGCGACTTGAAGTCAGCTCCGGCACGCAGGTTGTCCGACCGTGCCATGGCCCCGCTGTAGGCCACATACAGCGTGGGCGTGGCCATCGACGCACTGGCGTTGACGCCCTGCGCGTTGCCATTGCTGCGCCAGTAGGCGCCGATCTCGCCGTTGCTGACCTTGCCCTGCGCGTCGGTGGCGAACACCGGGTCGCGCGTGCGCGCCACCACCGTGCCGCCGATGCTGTCGCCGCCCACACTCACCGGCGTGATGCCGGCGTAGACCTCCAGCGCGCCGATGGCGGCGGGATCGAGAGACGACAGCGGCGGGTTCATGTGGTTGGGGCAGGACGCGATCAGGTCCATGCCGTCGATCTTGATGCGCAGGCGGTCACCCGACAGGCCATGCACGATCGGCAGGCTGGACAAGCCGCCTGCACCTTGCAGCGCGACGCCGGGAATGTCGCGCAGCAGCGCCGCGCTGTCGCTGCTGGCCGTTCGTGCACGGCGCAACGCCTCGGTGTCGAGTGTTGCAGGTCGCATGGCCGATGCCTCGGCCGCGGGCCTGAGCCCTTCGATGACCACGGGATCCAAGGCAGCCGTCTGGGCCTGGGCGGCCAGCGACAGGGCCACCAGCAGCGCTGCCGCGACGGGATTCAGATGATGGCGCAGCCGGCGAGGCGGCCTGGGTTCGAGCGGCGCGTGATGCCGGGCGGGGCGGCGGCGGAGGCTGGAAATGTTCATGGCAATACGGATCCGAAAGTGACGCGCCATGCACCGCGCGGCGGCGGCAGCGTCGTCGACAAGGGCGCACGCGTCGGCCCCGGCGTCGTCGACGCGGGCATGCCGGCGGGCAGAAGGCTTGCGGAGGGAGCGGGCTAGGCCCGGGTCGGCGGTGCGCGCGCCGGAGGCAGCAGCACGACCTGCAGGCGCAGATCGCTTGCTTCGCTTTGGACTGCAGGGGCCGGGTCGCCAGGCAGCAGCGGGCTGGTGTCTGGCCGCGCCGGTGCCGGCGCGGCCAGCAGCACGGCGCAGGCGGCGCAACACGCTGACACACGCGCCGCCGCATCGGAGTCAGCGGGCGCGGTGGTGCCGCCGGTCGCGCCCGCTTCGGGCGCGGTGCAGATCTGGGACAGCGGTGATGCGGCCAGCAGTTGTCGCGCATGGTGCGCCAGCGCAGCATGGCTGCCGACCCACTGGCCCAGCAACAGCAGCACGGCCAGCACCCAGAGGGCGCGAGAACGACGGCAGGAGACCCGATGCGACATCACGATGGCGGCACTCTAGCGGTGATCGTGCGCCACACCCTTAGGCTGGATCAAGGGCACGGCCTTGGCCGCCCTGCGAGGTAGAAGGTCAAATGGAAGCCGCGAACACCCATCCCCGGCCACGCCGCGCCGCGTGGTCGCCGACGCGACAAGGCCCCAAATTCTTCGCCGTGCCTGACTGAGGGCGCTGGGCTGATGCCGCGCTTGCGCCCGCGCAGCTCAGCTCAGCAGATCACCCAGCGCGCGCGCCAGTACCTTGGTAGCGCGGCGCAGGTCTTCAAGCTCGATGTGTTCGTCGGCGCGCTTGGCGTTGCTTTCAAGCACGGTGCGCGGGCCGCAGCCGTACAGCACGGCCGGGATGCCCTGCTCGCAGAACAATCGCGCGTCGGTGTACAGCGGTGTGCCCGAGGCCTCGATCGCCTCACCGAACACCGCGCTGGCGTGCTGGCACAGGACCTGCACCAGCGGCTGGTTGCCGGCCAGCGGCTTCAGTGCATGGGCCAGCAATATGCGCTTGACCTCGACCGTGATGCCGGGCGACTGGACCACCGCATCGGCGATCACGCGGCGCAGCGTGGCTTCGACTTCGGCCGGGTTCTCCTCGGGGATCATGCGGCGGTCGAGCTTGAGCACCACCTTGCCGGGCACCACGTTGGTGTTGGTGCCGCCCTGAATCAGGCCCACGTTCAGATAGGGATGGATGATGCCCTTGACCTGACTCGTGACCTGCTGGTACAGGGTGTTCTGGTGGTACAGCGCATTCAGGATGCGCGTGGCGGCCTGCAGCGCATCGACCGCGGTGTGCGGCACCGCCGCATGGCCCATCTTGCCGTGCACGGTGACTTCCATCTGCAGGCAGCCGTTGTGACCGGTGACAACCTGGTAGCTGAAACCGGCGGCGATCAGCAGGTCGGGCTTGACGATGCCCTGTTGCAGCAGCCAGCCCGGTCCGAGTTCACCGCCGAACTCTTCGTCGTAGGTGAAGTACAGCTCGACCTTGCCCTTGAGTTGCGCGCGCAGCGACTCGATGGCGCGCGTGGCGAAGGTGAAGCTGGCGAAATCGCACTTGCTGACCGCAGCGGCGCGACCGTAGAGCTTGCCGTCGACCACGGCGCCGCCGTAGGGGTGCTGCGTCCAGCCTTCACCCGGCGGCACCACGTCACCGTGCGCGTTCAGGCCCACCGTGCGGCCCGGCCCATAGGCGCGACGCACCACCAGGTTGGTGATGCTCTGCAGCCCCGCAGCCTGCACCTGTTCGGCCGGCACCACATGCTGCTCGACCTCGAAACCGAACTCGCGCAGCAGTTCGGCCGTTCGCACCGCATGCGGCGCGTTGTTGCCTGGCGGGGTGTCGGTGGGCACCTGCACCAGTTGCTGCAGAAAGCGCACTTCGTCGTCGAAATGGGCGTCGACCCAGGTGTCAAGGGCGTGATGTTGTTCGGGTGTCATGAGCGTTCCACGCAGAGTTGTTCGAGCAGTTGCATGAAGGCGTTGACGCACAGCTCGGTGTCGTCGTTGGTGATCGACTCCAGCGGGTTGTGGCTGATGCCGGCGTTCAGGCCACGCAGGAAGAGCATGGCCTGCGGCATCGTCTCGTGCAGCTTCATCGCGTCATGGCCGGCGCCGCTGGGCATGCGGTGCAGCGGCAGCCCCAGGGCCTGCACGGCACGCTCCCAGCGCTGCTGCCATTCGGGCGCAGACGGTGCGGCGGCCGCACGCACCGTTTCCTCGAGGCTGAAATGCAGGCCGCGACGCTCGCAGATGCGCTGCAGCTCGGCCTTCACATCGGCCTCGCAGGCGTCGCGCACCGCGTCGGTGGTGGCGCGGATGTCCAGGCTGAAGCGACAGCGGCCCGGAACGACGTTGATCGATCCGCTGGGCACGTCCAGCATGCCCATCGTGCCCACCAGGTGCGGTACCGCGGCAGCACGCTGCTCCAGGTACAGCGCCAGTTCGGCGGCCGCGGTGGCGGCGTCGCGGCGGCGGCCCATCGGCGTGGTGCCGGCGTGGCTGGCCATGCCGATGATTTCACCCAGGTAGCGCACGCTGCCGTTGATCGACGTGACGATGCCCAGCGGCAGGTCGATTTCGTTGAGCACCGGGCCCTGCTCGATGTGCACCTCGACAAAACCGAGGTACTTCGCCGCGTCGCGCTGCAGCTTGGGGATGTCGTCGATGCACAGGCCGGCCTGCTGCATCGCGTCGCGCATCGAGATGCCCTGCGCGTCCTTCTGTTCGAGCCAGGCCGGGTCGAAGTGCCCGGTCAGCGCACCCGAACCCAGAAACACCGCCTTGTAGCGCTGCCCTTCTTCCTCGGCAAAGCCCACCACCTCGACGTCGAAGGGCAGGCGCCGGCCCTGGCCATGCAGTTCACGCACGCAGGCCATCGGCACCAGGATGCCCAGCCGGCCGTCGTACTTGCCACCGTTGCGCACGGTGTCGTAGTGGCTGCCGGTGAGCAGTCGTTGCGCCGAACGGTCGCTGCCGTGATAGATGCCGACCACGTTGCCGACGGCATCGATCTCGACCTCGTCGAAGCCGCAGTCGGCCTTCATCCAGTGCGCCAGCCGCTGCGCGCAAGCCCGATGCGCGTCGGTGAGGTAGGTGACGGTGAGCTCGCCGCGCTCGGCATAACCAGGGTCGCTGTGCACGGCCAGCCGCTCGGCCCAGTCCCACACCTGGTTGCCGAGCACCGGGACATGGCCGAACGTGTCGTCGAGCCGGATTTCGGCGATGCGGTGGATGTTGCGCAGGCACTCGGCGCGTTCGAAGTCGGGGTGGTGCTGCAGCCGGCGCTCGAAGGTGGCGATGATCTCTGCCCGGCCCATGCCCAAACCGCGCGGGCCGCGCACGGCCAGGATGAACGGGAAACCGAAGCGCGCGTTGTAGTCGGCGTTCAGCCGCTGAATCTGCGCGAACTCGGCCGGCGTGCAATCGGTCAGTCCGGCCTTGCCTTGTTCGTTCGTCGACTCCGCCGTCAGCGACTGGATGACCATGGCCTTGCCGGCCAGTTCGGGGTGGGCACGAATCAGCGCCAGTTGCACGTCGGCATCCGCCTCACGCACCACCCGGGCCAGCGCCAGCTTCAGCTGCACCAGGCTGGCAAAGGGCCGTGCGGCGGCCGCAGCCTGCGCGATCCATGGCGAATGTTCGTAGGTGCCGTCCAGCAGCGCGACAAAATCGTCGGCCGACGCGGCATTGATCTGGTCCAGGGTCAACAAGAGCTCACTCCCAAATGAAGGCGGTGGCGGGGTCGAAGGGGTGCGTCGCCTTCCAGTGCCGCGCGATGTCGACGCGGCGGGCCACCCAGACGCGGTCGTGCTGCTGCACGTGGTCGAGAAAGCGCTGCAGCGCGCGCATTCGGCCCGGGCGGCCGAGCAGCCGGCAATGCATGCCGATGTTCATCATCGTGGGCCGCTCGTCGCCCTCGGCATAGTGCACGTCGAAGGCGTCGCGCAGATACTGGAAGAACGCATCGCCGTTCGAGAATCCCTGCGGCAGCGCAAAGCGCATGTCGTTGGTGTCCAGCGTGTACGGAACCACCAGGTGCGACACCAGAGTGGCATCGCTCTTGCGCACCTGCAGCCAGAACGGCAGATCGTCGCCGTAGCAATCGCTGTCGTATTCGAAACCCCCGAAATCAGCCACCAGGCGGCGCGTGGCCGGGCTGTCGCGCCCGGTGTACCAGCCCAGCGGGCGTTCACCGGTCAGCGCCGTGATGCGCGCCATCGCCAGTGCCATGTGCGCGCGCTCGGTGGCCTCGTCGGCGTTCTGGTAGCTGATCCAGCGCCAGCCGTGGCAGGCGATCTCGTGCCCAAGGTCCTTGAAAGCAGCCGTCACCTCGGGGCAGCGCTCGAGCGCCATGCCGACACCGAACACCGTCAGCGGCAGACTGCGGCGTTCGAATTCGCGCAGCAGCCGCCAGACGCCCACGCGCGAGCCGTATTCGTAGATGCTTTCCATGCTGAGATGGCGCGCCGGCAGGGCCGGCGGGTTGAACATCTCGGACAGGAACTGTTCGCTGGCGGGGTCACCATGCACGACGGCGTTCTCGCCGCCTTCCTCGAAGTTGAGCACGAACTGCAGCGCCACGCGGGCGCGGCCGGGCCACTGCGCCTGCGGCGGATGGCGGCCATGGCCACGAAGGTCGCGCGGGTAGTTCGAGGCGGTGTCGGTGGGAATGCGCATGATGCGTTGCGTGGGTCGGGATGCGTTTTCAGGCCTGCGGCCGCAGCACCGCCGACAGGTCCACGGTGTGCGGATCGAGCCGCAGGTTCTTCTCGACGGCGGCGATGTGGTGCTCCATCAGCCTGGCCGCCGCGCGCGCGTCGCGCTTTTCCAGCGCATCGACGATCTGCACATGTTCGTCCAGCGAATGTTCGGCCGAATGCGACGACTGGTACATCAGCGCGATCAGCGACGAGCGGCTGAGCAAGTCGACCAGCAGCTGCGCCAGCACCTCGTTGCCCAGCATGCGTGCCAAAACGGCATGAAAGTCTGCCAGCAGCCGCGTGCGGCCGGCCACGTCGGTGCGCGCCACCGCCGACGCTTCATCACGCAGGTGGCTGCGCAACTCGGCAATCTGGCGGTCGGTGATGCGCGCACAGAGCTGGCGGGCCAATGCGGCTTCGAGCATCGCACGCACCTCGAACACCTGGCGCGCCTCGTCGACGCTGGGCATCGCGACAAAGGCGCCACGCGCGCGTTCCAGCGTCACCAGACGATCACGACTGAGCTGGTTCAGCGCCTGGCGCACCAGCGTGCGCGAGACCTCGAAGATGTCGGCCAGCTTCTGCTCCGACAGCTTGGTGCCCGGCATCAGCCGCCGCTCGACGATGGCCAGGGTGATCGCGTCGACGATGCGTTCGGTCGCGCCGACGGGTTGCGACCGGGACGAGCTGGGCGAAGCCACGATCTTGAGCGGGTTGCGGGTTCTGGCCACGGCGTCGACGGGATGCGTTGGGGTGTCTCTGGGCTGGATGTGGCGCACTTTAGTGTATACACTTTGAGCGACATTTCAAGCACACCCAGCTCGTGATGGGCGCCTGGGCTCAAGCAACTCGAAAGGACTTCGATGGGACACCTCAGCACCCACGTACTGGACACCATGAATGGCTGCCCCGCGGCGGGCATGCAGGTCACGCTGCAGCGGCTGGACGGCGCCCAGACCGTCACGCTGACGCGCTTCACGCTCAACGCCGACGGCCGCAACGAAGGCGGCGCCCTGCTCGACGCCAAAGGCATGGCAGTGGGCCGCTATCGCCTGCTGTTTGCCGTGGCGCCGTATTTCCGCGGCCTGGGCGTGACGCTGCCCGATCCGCCTTTCATCGACACCGTGCCGGTCGACTTCGGCATCGCCGATGCGGCCGGCCGCTACCACGTGCCGCTGCTGGTGTCGCCCTGGGCCTACTCGACCTATCGGGGGTCCTGAGCGCGGCCGGCGACAGCAATTCACAGCCACCGAAGCTGAACCGTCGAAGCCCTTTCAGGGGTTTACCCGGGTGCACAAGTGAGTACCATACTGCATACACTTTGTGCACGTCGCCGCGGAGCGTCGTTGCCACCGGGTTGCCGGTACAACGGATTTGCGACTCACGCTTCTCACAGAGCCCGCTGTGGTGAGAGGGGAACGAACCGGCCCCGGTGCGTTGCCCCAACCATCTGGAGCCGCTCTTGGACGCATACCTGCTCGACTGGGTCAACCTGCTGCTGCGCTGGGCCCATGTCATCGTGGCCATCGCGTGGATCGGCTCGTCGTTCTACTTCGTCTTTCTCGACAACAGCCTGACCAAGCCGGTCGACCCGGTCCTGAAGGACAAGGGCGTCGACGGTGAACTGTGGGCGGTGCACGGTGGTGGTTTCTATCACCCGCAGAAGTACCTGGTCGCGCCCAAGGTCATGCCCGAGCACCTGCACTGGTTCTACTGGGAGAGCTACTCGACCTGGCTGACCGGTTTTGCATTGTTCACGGTGCTGTACCTGTTCAACGCCGGCACCTTCCTGGTCGACAAGAGCGTGTACGACTGGTCAGCGACAGCCGCCATCGCGGCGTCGCTGGGTTTCCTGGTCGTCTGCTGGCTGGTCTACGACATCATCTGCCGCGCCTTCGGCCAGAAGAAGAACGGTGACCTGATCGTCGGCCTGGGCGTGCTGGCCTTCGTCGTCTTCGCCTCCTGGCTGGCCTGCCAGCTGTTCGCCGGCCGCGCGGCCTTTCTGCTGGTGGGCGCGATGCTGGCCACCAGCATGAGCGCCAACGTGTTCTTCTGGATCATTCCCGGCCAGCGCACGGTGGTGGCCCAGCTCAAGGCCGGCCAGGCCGTCGACCCGGTGCACGGCTGGCGCGCCAAGCAACGCAGCGTGCACAACACCTACTTCACGCTGCCGGTGCTGGTGGCGATGCTGTCCAACCACTACGGCTGGCTGTACACGGGGGCGCACAACTGGGTCGTGCTGGTGCTGCTGATGCTGGCCGGTGCACTCATCCGCCACAGCTTCGTGGTGCGGCACAAGGCCCTGGTGCAGGGCAAGCGGGTGCCCTGGGAACATGCCGGCGTCGGCACCGCGGTGCTGATCGGTCTGGCGATCTGGCTGGCACCGCCGCCGCCTTCAGCCGCCGACCGGCTGGCCGCGGCGCAACCGGTCACGTTCACGGCGGTCAAGGCCGTGATCGACCAGCGCTGCAGCCTGTGCCACAACGCGCAACTGGCCAGCAAGAACGTGGCGCTGCACACGCCCGAACTGATCAAGCAGCACGCGCAGATGGTCTACCAGCAGGCCGCCGTGCTCAAGCTGATGCCACTCAACAACGCGACCCAGATCACCGACGCCGAGCGCACGCTGATCAAGCGCTGGTACGAGTCGGG
>Ga0138256_10001129_pt1 | contig 28652 bp, 20 predicted proteins | sample KNB2016incub_MG_FD_105486 | JGI IMG/M metagenome (GOLD analysis project Ga0138256, IMG submission 105486) | Active sludge microbial communities from wastewater in Klosterneuburg, Austria - KNB2014incub_MG | ecosystem: Engineered > WWTP > Activated sludge > Unclassified | place: Austria... | reverse complement strand
CACAGTGCCTCGGCCTTCACTGGCTCTGGTACGATAGTAAACCTTCAGATGAAAGTCATTGGACCGATCGGTTCCAATACGCCTTTAGACATTTCGAACTTAGCTGTTTACCAAATCAATCCGATCTCAGTCGTTTGTTCAACCGAAGCAGATGGCGATCTTACGGTAATTTCCGGCACGATCTCCGGAAATGTAACTTATAAGATGGATATAGATTCGCCTGCCGGCACGGTGACGCAGCCAGTTAAGGACGCTGTCATTACGGCAACCGGTCCGTTACCGTTACCGACACCGTCAGTTACTGATGTCCTTGGTAACTATTCGATGAACGGTTTTGGAGCGGGCCTTTACACAATCGATGCGTCGAAGATACCCAAAATCTGCGGTTCGCCGACAAACGGCATCAATAGCAACGATGCGACGTCGATCGCCCAGCATGTCGTTCATCTGAGAACCCTCACTTCGGACCAGCAGGAGGCCGCAGCTGTTTCTGGCCTGATTGGGCCAACATCGCTTGATGCGAGCCTCGTTGCCAGGTTTGTTGTCTGCTTTGCTACACCCGGCAACCTTGCAGGAAACTGGAAATTTAAGCCCCAATTCCTTCCGGGTCCCGTGAACACGGCCACGGGCGGGACCTATGACTATCTCGCACTGTTGATGGGAGATGTTACCGGCGATTGGTCTCCTGGCGGCGCATTGCGTCCGCCCATTAATGGTAAGAATTCGGTCAAGGCGACAATACCGTCAATCGAGGCGGCACAGGGCTCGACGGTCATCGTCCCTTTCAGATTTGATAACTTGAGACGCGGGGAGAAAGTAGATTCTTATCAATTCGATATTTCGTTCAATCCAAGCGTCGTGTCGCCAGCAGACGTTGCAGTGTCGCTGGAAGGCACGCTTGGTCAGGGACTTAACGTCGTTTGGAATACTCCGATTCCCGGACTTCTGAAGGTCGCCGTTTATGGAATTCACCCGGTATCCGGCGACGGCGTTTATGCTAACCTTAAGTTCAATGTAATTGGTAATGACGGTGCCTCGTCGCCTTTCGGCATCGGGGGTGTTCGGTACAATGACAATGCTCGTGGCGTGATCGCTACTGACGGCGGGCTAAGGATTCACAAATCCAAATCACCGACGAAGAGGCGATAGCCGCTCACTTGAATTACGGTCCGAGTGTATTTACGATTGCTCGGACCGTATCATTCTGTTACGATAAACACTGGCGGTTTTAGCCGTCTTTCCCAAATCATGGAGGGTCTTCCGTTTATGCTTACTTCCAAAAGTTTACCTATGCCCGCGCGATTGCTTTATTTTGCGACGTTATTTTCAGCCTTAATTGCGTTGGTTCCGTTTGCGACCCAGGCCCAATCAAAATCGAAACAACCTGCAAATGTAGTTCTCGCCCCTCCTATAACCGTCACGGCACCAACCATGACAACAACGACGAACAGTACGTTTGACGTGAATATTTCCGCGACTGACATGACAGGAGATAATATTACGTCTTATCAATTCGATATTTTTTTCGACGATACAAAAATCGTACCGTTCGGACCCAATTTTGGTTGCACGACTACGGGAACGATCACTCCACCATCTTGGTTCCTCCTTTGCAACGTCACTCCGTCTAATCGGCTGCGGGTTAGCGTTTCAGATTTTCTAAACACGCCTCTTTCGGGTGCGGGGACAATTCTGAAAATAAAGTTTCAAACAGTTCCAGGAGTGGTCGTCGGTGATGTTTCGCCCCTTCAGTTCGTACCAGTATCATTAAGAATGTTTACTACTCAGCTCACAGAAATTGCGAGCATCCCAGTTGATGGACAGGTAACTATCGTTGGCGGCACAGCAGCCGGGGCTGATATTTCAGGTCGTGTCATAAATCAGGCGGGTTGGCCTATCTCCAAGGTTCGATTGTTTCTGCGAGATGGCAACGGGCATGTGTGGGTTGCGGTGACGAGTCCTTTCGGTTATTACCGATTCCAGGACATACCTACGGGCGAGACCTATTTGCTTGCAGCAGATTCTAAGCGTTATACATTCCAACCACGGACGATATCTTTTGGCGATGAGATGACTAATTTGGACATTATTGCCAATCAATAGCAATGGACATTGCAGGATTTGAAAGAGCTGGGGCAACTGCGGCCCCAGCTTTTTATTTTCCGATCATATCGATAATACCGCTCAGATCGTTTGTGATGCGCATGCGGGGGAGGCTTTGGATGAAGTCGCGGCCGTAGGCTTTTGTGCGTAAACGGGGGTCGAGGATGGCAATTACGCCGCGGTCGGTCGAGCTTCGGATGAGGCGGCCGATTCCTTGTTTAAGTGAAATTATCGCTTGCGGGACGCTGTAGTCAAAGAATGAGCTGCCGCCGTTTTCCTCGATGAACCTTGAGCGGGCCGCAACTACCGGGTCGCTCGGAACGGCGAACGGGAGCTTGTCGATTATCACGCATGATAGCTGATCACCTTGAACATCGACGCCTTGCCAAAAACTTGAGGTCGCAAAAAGCACGGCGTTTGGTGTCTCTCTAAATCGGTCAAGCAGGCCGGCCTTGGACATCGTTCCCTGAACCAGGCACGGGAACGCGATTCTTGAAGAAACCAGTTCGTACAGAGCGTTCATCGACTGGTAGCTGGTGCAGAGCACAAACGCACGCCCGTTTGTCGCCTGGAGGATCTTGACGATCTCACCGGCGGCAAGCTGGGTAAATTCAGGCGTCCGCGGGTCGGGCATCGCCCTCGGTAGATAAAGGACCGCCTGTTTTTCATATTCGAACGCGGACGGGGCCTCGAAACCGGTTGTCTTTGCAGTGTCCAGGCCAAGCCGTTCGCGGATAAAATCGAACTTTCCGTTACTCGAAAGCGTTGCGGATGTCAGAATGCAGGTTTCAACCTTATCGAACAGTTTTTCCCGAAGCAATTCTGAGACGTCAACCGGCGATGCATGGAGAAACATACCTTTGCCGCGTTTTTCGAGCCAGTAAACATAGCCCGCTTCTGCCTGAGAAACTATAAGTTCGAGATCCGACCGAGCCTGTCGTGCACGACGAAGCAAGCTGTCTGCCTCGGGAACAGATTCGGCAAAGTCCGCGAGGCCGGATTCCAGCCGTTTGATAGCTTCATCCAACGCTGCCGAAGCTTCACCAAGCGGCGTCAAGCTGGTTTCTCCGTTTGAAGTTCGCTGAAAGAATGAATCTGGATACAGCGGGAACCGTCCGTCAAAGCGTACCTGCGCAAACCTGAGCCAGAACTGTTCAGAAAGGCCAAGGATCTTCGATGCCGAACGGTCCAGCTCGCGGGTCGCGTTCGCATCCGGTATTGGAAGCATTGCGGCGTCCCTGGCAAGTTCGTCAAGCTGGAAATTGGAAACCTGAAGGCCGAAATAATCGGCTGCAATATCCTCGATCAGGTGTGCTTCGTCAAAAATGACGGCCGAATAGTCAGGAATTACGCGCCCGAATTGGTTGCCGCGAACATTCAGGTCGGCGAAGAATAGATGGTGATTTACAACAATAATATCGGCGGCATCAGCCCCGGCACGCATTCTGGTAATGAAGCACGGGTCAAAATCCGGGCATTTCTGCCCGATGCAAGTTTCGCCCTTTGCATTAATTCGGCTCCAAAAAGAAAGGTCTTCGGGAAGATCAACAAGTTCGCGGCGGTCGCCGGTTTGCGTTTCGCGGCTCCATGAGGCAACGCGGGAGAAATGGCCCATTTGGTCAAGGCCATCCAGGATCGGCTGATTGTCCGCTTTACTTATTCGGTAGAGACAGGCGTAATTTGACCGGCCTTTCATATACGCCGAAGTAAATTTGCCCGGCAACACCTTTTGCAGAAACGGGATATCCTTTTCCATCAATTGTTCCTGCAAATTCTTGGTGCCGGTCGAGATCACGATCCTTTTCTTTGACTTTAGCGACGCCGCTATTGCCGGGATCAGATATGCGAGTGTCTTTCCCGTGCCGGTGCCGGCCTCGACAAGTAAATGCCGCCTATTCGCAAACGCATTTGCGACGGCCTCGGCCATTGCTATCTGGCCTTGCCGATACTCATATCTTTCGTGGAATTTTGATATTAAACCGCCGTTCCCAAAGACATTTTCCAAGTAGTTCTGTGTCATCCCAAACAATAGAAATTCATTGACTTAAGCTATGATTTTCTGGTACAAAAAAGGATTGATACCGATAAGAAAAGTTGCAGGCGACGGCAGGAGTTCTCTCAACCGGAAAAGGACTGCCTTAGAGATCATAGCTTTATAATCAAATTAAATAGTAATTGTTCTGCGTTTCGATGTCGAAGCAACGGGGTAAGTGGCACGTATTCGACCGGGAAAATAACGCTATTTCGACCTTTATAGTCAATTAATGACATTTCCGCACGCATGCGTGCGCTGACGCTGGAGGGAGTTCAAGTAATGGTTCAATCGAAGGCCGCCGGAATTCGGCGGTTCATTCTGCCGGGTTTAGCTGTTTTGGGCATTGTCGCCGCTTTTTTTGCCTTGCCCGACGGATCGGAAGTAAGGGCGGTTAGAAAGGGCGGTGCCGCGACGAAGCCGGCCCGTACACATGAACCCGACCTGCCGAATTACGATGTCAGGACCGATAAAGGTGCTTTCGAAAAACTTGCATTTTTCCGGAATTCGCTCAACCGTCCGGCTTCTGTTGTAGCCGATGAACGCGATGATCTGGTTCGCGGCGAAGCGATCCTCAAACAAAAGGTCCCGACATTAAAGATCGAATACAGCCCCGAGATCCGCTCGCCTGAGGTAATTTCACCCGATGTCTCGATGGGACGTGCCGTTCTTGCGGGGGCTACAAAGGAAAAGAGATCAAAGGCCCTCTTGACCTTTCTGCGTGAAAACAAACGCTTGATCGGGGCCTCGGACGCGCAGGTTGAGAACCTCAAACTCTTCGCAGATTACCAAAACCCGAATGGTGAACTTGAATTTGTCGAATATAATCAGGAAATAAGCGGAGTGCCGGTCTTTCGAGGCTCGATACGAGCAGCCTATTCCAAGAATGGCGAATTGATCCGCGTCATCAACAACTTCGCTCCGGGTTTGGAATATAGCGGCCTTTCAAGCGATTTCGGTGACCCGGCAACGGCCCTGGCCGCCGCTGCAAGGCATATAAACTATGAACTTCCGGAAACTGACCTGGCCCGCGACGCCGCCCGCTCCAGCGAGGGCAAAGTCAGGTTTGGCCATGGCAACTGGTCACCTTCGGCCGAAAAGATATACTTCCCGACAGAGCCCGGAATTGCGGTCCCCGCCTGGAAGGTCCTTATATGGCAGCCGGTCCGAGCATATTACGTGATAGTTGACGCCGCCGGGGGTGAACTTCTCTGGCGGAAGAATATAACCGAAGATCAAACGCAGCAGGCTACATTCGAGGTCTATACAAATTCCCAGGCGATGATAAATCTGGCGGATAGCCCGGCACCGGCCGCCCCGACGATATTTGATCCGTCATTCGGCACTCAGGGACTTCCGATCCCGCGGTCAAACGTCACTCGCGTTGGAAATGAAAGCCCATATTCGTTCAATAACGCGGGCTGGATAAGTGACGCGTTCAACTCAACCGAAGGAAACAATGTTGAATCGGGACTCGACTCCGTTTCACCAAACGGAATTGATCCGGGTACGGTTGCCGAAGGCAGTCCGTACAGGGTCTTTTCATCGTCGTGGAACCCGCCGCCGGGAATTCCCGGCCCAGGCGACGACCCGACAACTGCTCAGGCACGCCGCGGTGCCGTCATACAACAGTTCTATGTGATGAACTTATTTCATGACGAACTCTACCGGCTTGGGTTTACTGAAAGCGCTCGAAACTTTCAGGCCAATAATTTTGGCCGCGGCGGACTTGGCAATGACCGCGTTTCGGCTGAAGGACAGGATTTTGCGTCCGTCAACAATGCTAATTTCTCGACACCATCGGACGGCGACCTTGGCCGAATGCAGATGTTTGTTTTTACCGGTCCAAATCCGGACCGCGACGGCACGGTTGACTCAGAGATCATGATTCACGAGGCGACCCACGGCGTTTCAAACCGCCTTATCGCAAATGCCGAGGGACTGAGCGCAAATATGTCTCGGGCGATGGGCGAAGGCTGGTCGGACTTTTACGCTCATTCACTGCTTTCCGAACCCGGCGACCCGATTGCAGGGACCTATTCACTAAGCGGCTATTTGTTATTGAACGGCTTTGGAGCGGTCGGCACGGCCAACTATTTTTATGGTATTCGCCGATTTCCCAAATCGATCATGTCGTCAACAGGCGGGTCGGGCAATCGTCCGTTCAATCCGCTGACATTTGCAGACATCGACCAGACTAAAATAAATCTGACCGACGGCGCCTTTCCGGCAATGGCCGGGGCTCATATCTCGGATACCGCAGACCAGGTGCATGCTGCCGGCGAGGTTTGGAGCAGCGCTCTCTGGGAGGTTAGGGCAAAGTTTGTCCAGCGGTATGGCTGGTCTATCGGCAATCGCAAGGCCCTGCAATTGGTCACGGATGCGATGAAAGTAACGCCTATCAACCCGACGTTTCTTCAAGGCCGGGATGCGATCATCGGTATCGCACTCGGCAGTGCAACAACCTCCGTTCAGTTGGAGGATGCGGCCGATATCTGGGCTGGCTTCGCGATTCGCGGCATGGGCGTGAACGCATCGATCCTTTTTTCGGGCACGGGTTCCGGCGACACTCGAGTGACCGAATCATTCGATCGGCCTAACCTGCTTCAGCTTCCGAATTTCACTATTTCCGACAGTGTCGGCGGAGACGGCGACGGAATCGCAGAACCCGGCGAAACTCTCTCGATTACGGTACCGCTAACGAATCTATTTGGTCAGACCGCAACGTCGGTTATGGCGGATATTCCGGGTGCAGGCGCAACCGGTTACGGAACGATACCGCATGCCTCGACGGTTACCCGGCAGTTCAGCTTTCTTGTACCAGCGAACACTTCTTGCGGATCGCTAATAAATTTGACGCTGAATGTTACGAGCAGCCTTGGACCAAAGTCTTACATTCTACCGATCTCGATCGGTGTGAAGAGCAATACTCTGACCGAGAATTTCGAGTTCGCTGCAATCCCGAACCTGCCTAACGGATGGACCAAGGAGAATTCGACGGACGGCATTCCGTTCGTTACGACCAACACGATCTCGGATACGGCCCCTATCTCGGCATTTGCGGCCGAGGCCAATAAGACCGGAAGCACCGATCTTATATCACCGGCGATCGCGGTCAACTCCGCGGCTTCAACCGTTACGTTCCGCAGCCGATTTGATACCGAGATCGGTTTTGACGGCGGTGTTCTTGAGATCAGCATCAATAGTGGGGCCTATCAGGATATACTAACTGCCGGCGGATCGTTCATCTCAGGCGGTTACAACGGAACCATAGCTACACAAGCTATCAGCCCGTTAGCCGGCCGACAAAGCTGGTCAGGCTCGTCGAACGGGTTTATCACGACAACAGCACAACTGCCGGCTTCGGCAAGCGGCCAGTCGATCAAGCTCCGATGGAGATTGGGCACGGATTCGACTCTTTCCGGTCTCGGTTGGTATATCGACAGCGTTGTCGTCCGCGCCACAAGCTCGTGCTCGTTTGTACCCGCCGGCGTTAAGTCGAGGGCCGACTTTGACGGAGACGGGAAGACCGACCTCTCGATCTTTCGTCCGTCGGAGGGCAATTGGTACATTGCCCCGTCGCTCGGCGGCATAACCGTCATTACCTGGGGCGTGAGCACCGATGAACCGATATCAGGCGACTTTGACGCTGATGGCAAGGCTGATCTTGCTATCTTCAGGCCGACTCCGGGAACCTCACCGGACTTTTTCATCATCCAGAGCAATGGATACGTTATCAACAATATTGCGTGGGGCGATCCGGGCGATAAACCCGTGGTAGGCGATTATGACGGTGACGGCAAAGATGATGTCGCTGTCTATCGCCCGGCGAACAATACGTGGTATATCGTCAAGAGTTCGGGCGGGCTGGACATTTCTACTTTCGGACAGGCCGGCGATGTGGCGGTACCGGGTAAGTACGATGGCGACGCCAAGACGGATCGCGCGGTTTACCGCAACGGCCAGTGGATCGTTTCTAACAGCACGGGCGGCACAATGATCGCCAATTGGGGCGAGGCTGGCGACATTCTCGTACCGGCCGATTATGACGGTGATGACCGCGACGATGTGGCCGTTTGGCGGCCGTCAAACGGCTTCTGGTACATTCGCCGCAGTACCAATTTTAACCTTGACATATTTTCGTGGGGCCAGACGGGCGACGTTCCGGTGCCGGGTGACTATGACGGCGACGGCCACGACGATCCCGCGGTCTATCGTAACGGCGTTTGGTATCAGGTCCGCTCGACCCAAGGACTAGCTCAGGGCAATTGGGGCGTTGCAAGCGATGTTCCGATCCCGAGAAAATATATACCTTAAAAGGTGAATGTTTAACTTGATACTTCGCGTCGTAAAACGGCGTCGATATTTGGCCGACAGCCGATCCGTTCATCGGGTATCAATGTTAGGTTCCTGGTCCTTCGGGAAGCGAAATTAAGATCTCTTATATTTAATTTTTTGGAGGTTAAGACTTTTCAAGGTTATTCTCCATCAAAACCAGTGTTTCCACGATCAACAAGGAGTATCGTAATTATGTTTGGCTTGGTTTCACGGATCACATTGATCAAGGCAGGTGTTATTGGGGCTGTCGGGATCTTCGCGGCGGCAGGATTTTCTGGTATTGGCAATTCCCGATGGAAAGCGGAAGCGTCGGCGGAAGGCCCGTCGCCGTCATTTACCGCGGCGCCGTATTTGCCGACTTGCCCGACATGCCCGCGAGAGAATAATTGCACCGCATGCCACTCTGGAGCGCAGCCAAACACCGGGCCCGGCTCTGTACAGATCAGCGGCTTTTCGTCCAATTACCTTCCCGGCCAACAGGTGCCGTTGACTGTAACCGTAACTGACTCGAGCGCGGTCATTTACGGTTTTCAGCTTGTCGCCGTGGACCGTAACGGCGCTAATGCCGGAACGCTGACTGTGCCGGCCGGAAACCCCGCTCCTATGCAGATCATCAGCGGATTTGTAAACGGCAATGAACGCCAATACATTGAACACACTGTCAACGGTGTAACCCCGACGGAACTCGGATCGAAATCGTGGACGTTTACATGGACGGCGCCGTCAGAACGTATTGGCAAGATCGGATTCTACGCCGCCGGCAACGGAGCGAACAGCGACTCCAGCTCAAGCGGCGATAATATTTATCTTTCGTCCGCGGCCACACTTTCAGGCACGGCCGTTGCCAATTTTGATTCCGATACACGAAGCGATATTTCGGTCTATCGGCCGTCGAACGGCACATGGTATGCGCTCAGGACGAGCCCTCCGCAATTTACCGTTGATACTTTCGGCGAACCGGGAGACAAGCCGGCCCCCGGCGACTATGATGCTGACGGCAAGACAGACCTTGCGGTATTTAGGCCATCGAACGGTACCTGGTACATAAGAAAGAGTACCGGCAGCTTTACGGTAACGGCATTCGGCCAAAATGGCGACGTTCCGGTACCGGGCGACTATGACGGCGACGGCCGCAATGATCTAGCTGTTTGGCGGCCTTCAAATGGAAACTGGTATGTTCAGGGCAGCACTAACATCTATCGTGTAACACAGTTTGGCGAGGCATCGGACAAGCCTGCTCAGGGTGATTTCGACGCGGACGGCAAGACCGATATCGCGGTGTTCCGGCCATCGACAGGTACTTGGTACATGCTTACAACTAAGAATCCGAATTTCCTTGTCACTCAATTTGGCCAGGCCGGCGACCTGCCCGTCCAGGCGGATTATGACGGTGACGGCAAAACTGACATCTCGGTCTTTCGGCCGTCAAACGGTTCATGGTACCGTCTGACAGCGACTGAAGGATTTTATGTTTACCCTTTCGGCCAGGCAGGCGACCGCCCCGCTCCGTCGGATCATGACGGCGACGGACGGACAGATCTTGTACTCTTCAGGCCGACAAACGGGACGTGGTACGTGCTCGGTTCTGAAGGGCCAAGCTACACGGTAACAGCGTTTGGCCAGGCTGGCGACATTCCGGTTGCCAGCGGTTATATCGCGGAATGAGTGCAGCATCTGGCCTAAGATCGATCGCAGGTCCCTTGATCTTGGTCCAGTAATCCAATTCGCTCCCGCATGAAAATGCTTCGTGCCGTTGAAGGCGTTAAATCGATGTACTATTGAACCGTTTGCATTCGGCCCCTAAAAGAAAAAGGCCCGTCAGTGTCATCGACACTGACGGGTTTTTATGCGGAGGAAACGGAGGAGCCGGCCCCAAGACGGCGTCCTCTCGGACAAGTCATCTTAAGAAAGATGATGCAGGACTAGTTCTTGGGCGTACCGGACGGCTGTGGTGCCGATCCGGCAGGAGCCATCGGGGACGTCACGACCGGTGCCTGGTCCGAGTTTGACGGCGGATTGCCAAGCGGAACGGGCTGAACGATGGTTGTTGTTTTTGGCCGATCGACCGTGCTTCCGCCAGGTGTCATTTCCGGCCGATAGATCCTCGGAGTGATAAAGAAAAGAAGTTCGCTCGTATCACGCGAGACGGCCTTTCTCTTGAAGAGGTTGCCGAGCAACGGTATTCTCGAAAGGCCCGGAGTACGGTCAACGCCTTCGCGTTCGTCGTCTGAGAGAACTCCGCCAACTACCGTGGTGCCTCCGTCAGGAACCGTTACTTCGGTCTGCATGCTCTGCGAATTGATCGCGGGTGGTGCTCCGGCAACGATGGTCGCCGTCGATGAATTTTCCGCCGTTACCTGAAGGACAACGGTCCCAAGGTCGGTGATCTGCGGTGTGACCTCAAGTTTCAGCGGCACGTCAACGTATTCGGTGGTTGCGATTATGGCACCACCGGCTGCTCCGCCCGGCTGGATCGTGGTTACAGGGATCTTTGTTCCGCTCTGGATGGTCGCCTTTCGGTTATTCAGCGTGGTAATGCGCGGTGTTGCAATTACTTTTGCCTGGCCTTTGCGTTCACCCGCCGTGATTAGGGCACTGATACGCGCAGTTCCAAAAACGCCTGTCGTAAGTCCGATCGCGGTATTTACGATCTGCGACGCAAGGCCGTTCGGGCTGGCTTGCGGGACAGTGCTCGGAACTCCGCCGACCGGTGATGTTTGGAAGAGTCCGCCGGCCGGGTTGGCTCCGTTGCCGAGGACAAGCGCATTGATCTGAACGCCGATATCGCGGCTGAACGAACGTGTCGCAACTACTATGCGGGCTTCGATCTCCACCTGGGGCTCCGGCTGATCAAGAAATGTAACTAATTGGCGGATCGCGTTGATGTTTTCGCGCACGTCGGTAACGATCAGCGTATTGCTTCTGCCATCGACCTCAACCGAGCCGCGTCTCGAGAGCCTGCGGCGTATTATAGGCATGATGCCGTCGGTCGATGCCGTTGCCGCGCCGGTCTCGCCGCTAAAATTCGGCGATCCGGCCTGAGCGTCCCTATAAGGTGTTCCGCTGCCGGTAATATCTACTTTGGTGCCGGCGCTTGTGGAACCTCTAACCAGGCCGTCTTTTGCACGGGCATAATTTAGACGGATAAACTCAGTATGCAGCGGCGAAGCATCAAGCTGGTTATTTTGCTGTGCACGAAAGATCTCGCCCTCCGCGGCCAGGGTCTTTGCGTCGGCAATACGAAGAATGGAGCCGTTCACTTGAACGCCCAATTCCTGTGAACGCAGCACCGAATCAAGAGCGATGTTCCAGGGAACGTCGCTGACGTTGACCGTTACCGGTATCTTGCCGACTGATTTGTCGATGACAAAGTTGATGCCGTACTGCTCGGTAATATAATTGAGAATATCGCGGACGTCGGCGTTTACGACATTCAGGTTTGTCGGTTCACCACGAAATCCCGGGTCGCCGTACATGCGTCCCTGCTGTTGTGGCTCAACCCTTTGAGCTGCAACGGCGATAGCCATTACACCGAGAATGAGAGTAGCGATAACTGCCTTTTTGCCGATAACGCTTATGATTTGAAGAGAAGTCATGTTTCCTCCGTTACGGATACCGCCGAATGCCCTGGGTCTCAGGACTGACGGTATTGATTGAGATAGTGCGTGTTGCTTGCTGGTTTGGGGTACGGGCACGGTCAGGCGGCCCGCCTAGAGAGAACTTTGAGAGTCTATTTTTTGTTCTTCGCGACTTTGACGGGCTTCTTGCCGCCGCCCTTCGAAGATTTGCTTTTCGCTTCGGACTCGGGTGTTTGATTGTTCATTTCATCGAGCGGCGAAACTATCTGAGTCGGTACGGCCGGTTTTGCCGCCGCGGTTGACGGAGCATCGGCTGTGTCGCTGTTGCCAACCCCGGTGGCGGATGCCGGCCGCTGATAGGTCGCGATTGTCTCTGGCGGCCGTCCGGTCGATTCGGTCGGCGCCGTGCCCTGGATCTCTTCTTGGGCACTGTACTTTCTCAAGGTCTTGTTCTCGACCGAGGCGACGAATTTGTTCTTGCCCATCTTCGTAACCTTGCGGAACACGAGCCGGTTCTCTTCAACAGCCACAAGCTGGCCGTCAAAGAATTTTTCACCCGGATAGATCGTGTAAGAAAGTTTGATCGGCACGGCTTCGATCATAGCGGCATAGCCGCGGGGCGTTTTGAAGATGCCGGTCACCGTCATTTCGTTGAGCGTCAGAACGCTTGTCACCTTGGGCAATGGCTGGTTGTTCATTGCTGCCGTTTCGCGAAGGCGTTTGAAGAACTCGATCCGCGATTCGATTGACGGGGCCAAAGCTTCGGTCGGAATGGTCGGCGTAGATTTCTTAACGCCTGAGCCGCCGGACTTGGGTTCGCGGGTTATGGCCCAACCGGGCTTCGCGAAAGGATCGCGTGCCTGCCCTTGGACCGAATCCAGGTTTCCGCCGATCAGAACAGAACCGAAAGCGGCCGCGCCGATGGTCAGGAATCTTTTGAGGTTCGTAATATTGATCATTGCTTTGTCTCTCTTATGCAAAGGTGGCCGGCCTTATCTGGCGGCAGGAGCAGATGCGGGAGGTGCGGGCGGAACGGCGGCTGTCTGCGGAGCACCGGCCGGCGTACATGGAGGCTGGCCCGGAACTGCCGGCTGGCCCGGCACACAAGGCTTTGCAGCCGGTTTGTTAAGTGCCTCAGGATCGGCGTAATAGGCCTTGAGTTCAAACATCGCGTGGATCGTTTTGTCCGATGTCTGCTTTTCAAGCTGATTGATCTTGAAGTTCTGGATCGAGACTATTCGCGGCAGCTTGGCTACCTTTTCAAAGAATGTCCGCAGGTTTGCAAAGTTGCTGTGAACTTCGACCTCGACGGCTTTCGCACTGACGGCCTCTTGCTGCACATCGTCCTTCGGCGAAAATCGCCATACGGTCATGCGCGTATCTTTTGCCGTCGTCTGCATGTCCTGGAGCACGTTCGTTATCTCACGCTGTTCCGGCAAGAGTACTTTCAGTTCCTCATACTCCACGGACTTGCTGGCATAGAGTGCTCGAAATTCGTTGATCCGTTGGGTGGCGATAGTCGCCGCTTCGTTCTTTGCGCGAAGCTGCGACACCTGGTCGGTAAGGGCCGTGATCTCAACACGCGTCCCGCTTGTCACAAAATAATAGACGCAGAAGTAAAGCAGCGAGGCGACAGTGACCAGGATAAGAAGCTGGAAATGCCATTGCAGGGTTTTGAGTTTCTCAATCATTTTATTGTCCTTCCTGACGGGTGGAGAAAGTTACACGCACGAACCGTTTAAGGCTGACGGGCACACTCGGCACCGGTCGTATATCTGCTTGTTAGTTTTTCGCGACCTGCACCGGCGGCGTGGCGGGTGCGGCACCAGGGGCCGAAGCAGTGGTCGGGTTGGCGCTCGGTGCGCCTGGGGCCTTGGACGGCGTATATGCCGTCTTGACCGTAAAGTTCACGACCTGCAGTTTGTTGGCGTCTGTTTGGGCTGTCTGAGCGGCGGCCTGGTTTACGACGTCCTGACGCTGCGTTTCAATGTTTAGATTGGAGAAAAGGCCGTTAGAGAATTCGAGGCTTCGTCCAAACTGAGTTACAGCGGATTCATCCGGCGAATTGCCCTTGATCGTAATAGTGTCACCAGTATTATCGATCGTTTGGAGGTAAAGGCCAGGAACCATCGCGATTCTTTCACGCATTGAGTCGAGGACCGCGACCGGGCCGGCCTGTGAAGCACGAAGATTCTTGATCGCTTCGATGCGTGCATCAATGGCGGCGATCTTGGTTTCGAGCTCCTTTTGCTCTTTGATGACTACCTCGAGCTCCTTTTCTCTCTGTTTCTGCTCGGCGAGCTGCTGCTCGGCATCGGCCTTTGCCATTTGCGTGCTGATAACGTCCCAGGATACAACTGCGACAAGCAGGAACGCGGTCACTAGTGACAAGAGAAGGAGGCGCGAAACGGGGCTTCCGACCTTTTTGTCCACCGCAATAACGGTGCTGGCCTGCCGTTCGGTTACAGAGTTAAGTAGATTGATCTTGATCATTTTTATTGAACTCCCCTCAATGCCAAACCGACGGCAACAGCCATTTCGGGCATGATCTCACTCATGTAGTCGGGATCGAATTTGCGACTATCGACCTTGATATTGCGGAACGGGTCCATAACCTCGACCGGCAGTTCGAGACGTGCCGAAAGGTCATGGGCCAGGCCCTGAAGTTTGGAACCGCCGCCAGAAACGAGGATCTTCTGAACAACGGTGTCGTTGTCCTCGGTCGTCGCACGGTAAAAATCGAATGTTTTCTGGATCTCCATCGCGACGATCTCGGTCACATTGTTCATCAGCGGCTCGATCGATTTTTCTTCGATGCCTTCGACAGCGTGGCTGACGCCGCGTTTGACCGCTTCGGCTTGCTGAAAGCTGAGGCCGAGGCTGCGTTGAAGCACATCGGTAAACTGGCTGCCGCCAACCGTAATGTCGCGGGTAAACAATGAACGGGTACCCTTGACGATATTTACGTTCATCGTCGATGCACCAATATTCAGCAGCGTGACGACCTGAGATTCGTCGGGCTGATAGTTTAGTTCGTAACAGTTCTGGAGGGCAAAGGTATCAACGTCGATAACGAACGGTTCCTTGCCGGCAAGCTGTACCGCCTGGCGAACATTGTCGATACGCTCACGCTTGCACGCAGCGATCAGAACATGTGTCGCATCCGATGTCGTGTTCGTCACCTGATAGTCCAGGCTGACATCGGCGAGATCGTATGGTATATGCTCTTCGGCGTGCCAGTCGATCGACTCTTCAAGTTCGTCCGTGCTCATCGGCGGCAGGACAATGTTCTTGATGATCACCGAATGGCCGCTGACACCGGTGACAACCTGATCGGCCGCCACCTGAAAGTTGCTGCAGACGTTCTGGATAACATCGGAAACGACGTTAAGCTCCATGATCTGCCCGTCGATGATCGTATCATCAGGCAAATTCTGGTAGCCAAGTGCGACCAGGCTGAGCTGGTTCGATTTGCTGTCAAGCTCGACCATCTTGATCGAACTGGAACCGATGTCTAAACCGGCAACGCTTTTCTTTTTACCGAACAGCATTATTTTCTCACTCCTTAAGCGGCGTTATTGCCAAAACTTTTTGTCAGGTTTTCTTTAGAACTTTACGAGGCGGGTCCCGGCTCAGGAAGGCTTGTTTTTGCCACCTTTGAGTTATTGTGCTGGATCTATTTGACGGGACATCTTTTTTGACTGGACCAACTGAATGAAGAGCCGCGGGCGCCCGCTTCGTAACGTAGGTGTCCGAATTCCCCTTTTCTGAAGAGTTCGGCAAGTTTGTAGTTTTTTAGAAAACTGTTCGCATCGGGTGGCGAAGGGAACACAGCCCGGTTGAGCCGTACTCAATTAAATTACCGCAATGCAAAACATCTGTCAACAATTATTTGTCATGTTGAAACACTGTTGAACGATATGAGGTCAGAATGACCGATTCGATCGTGAGACTGTGATCAATAGGCGGTATGAGAAATTATCTGATAGCCCGAATTATCTGAATGAAATCTAACAACGCGTTCTATTTCCCTATCTCTGACTACGCGTTCAGTGTCCTGGTCAGCTATCGTCGGTTTAATTCAGACTTAGCAATTGACTCGAGATGCACTTCATCCGGCCCGTCGGCGAGGCGTAGCGAACGGGCATAGATCCAGAATTGAGCGAGCGGAAAATCTTGTGAAACGCCGCCGCCGCCGTGGGTTTGGATGGCTCGGTCGATGATCTTCAAAGCCATTTGCGGGGCGACGGCTTTTATCATTGCTATTTCCTTTCGTGCGGCCTTATTACCGGCGGTGTCCATTTTCCAGGCGGCATGCAAGACCAAAAGCCGTGCCTGATCGATCGCAAGCCGGGCTTCGGCGATCCATTGGCGGACAACGCCCTGATCTGCGACACGCTTGCCGAATGCAACTCGTTCGGACGCACGTTTACACATCATTTCAAGCGATCTTTCGGCAACGCCGATCAGGCGCATGCAATGGTGAATACGGCCCGGGCCAAGCCTGCCTTGCGCAATTTCAAATCCGCGGCCTTCGCCAAGTAGAATATTTTCTTTTGGAACACGAACATTAGTAAACGAAATTTCAGCATGGCCGTTTGGAGCATCATCAAAGCCGAATACATCCAAAAGCCGCTCGATCTTTACGCCGTCCGCATCCATCGGGACTAATATCATCGATTGCTGCAAATGCTTCGCTGCGTTCTCGTCAGTCTTGCCCATAAAGATCGCGAGTTTACAGCGTCGATCACCGGCGCCGGTTGACCACCATTTGCGGCCGTTCAAAACATATTCATCGCCGTCGCGTTTGATCGATGCACGAATATTTGTCGCATCGCTCGATGCAACATCCGGCTCGGTCATTGCAAAACACGATCTGATCTCGCAATTGAGCAGCGGTTTTAACCATTGCTCCTTTTGCTCGCTGGTTCCATAAAGATGCAGCACTTCCATATTGCCGGTGTCCGGCGCCGAGCAATTAAAAACCTCGCTCGCCCACGTAACACGTCCCATTATCTCGGCCAGCGGGGCGTACTCGAGATTTGACAATCCCGAAACACCCGGCAGAAATAGGTTCCATAATCCTTCAGCTCGTGCCATCGTCCTTAATGATTCGATCAACTCTGACGGCGCCCATCGGTCGCCGGAATCGATTTCTTCATGAAATCGTTGTTCATTTGGATAGACGTTCTCATCCATGAACGCCTTGAGCCGATTTTGCAGTTCGAGCGATTTTGCTGAATAATCGAATTCCATATAATTAGGCGGATTTGCCAATCAGATTAGCACATAATTAGTTTCGTATTCACGACCGCGAATGTCCGACAACGCATCCACAGAAACCCGCCCGATCCGCACCGGCGAAGAAATCGATGAACGACATCTCGCGGAATATCTGCGGTCAAAGATGGGCGGTGCAGACGACACCATCAATGTCGCTCAATTTCCCGCCGGGAGTTCGAATCTTACTTATCTTGTTTCATTTGGCAGCAACGAGTACGTTCTCCGCCGCCCGCCGTTTGGCAATACGGTTAAGACGGCGCATGATATGCGCCGGGAATTCGATGTATTGTCAAAGTTGTCGGCTGTTTATCCACCGGCTCCGAGACCGATCATATTTTGCGCTGACGAAAACGTGATCGGATCAGAATTCTATCTGATGGAACGACGGTGCGGACTGATAATTCGCGGAAGTTTGAGCGGCTCGCGCGAACGTGTGGGTTCTTCAGACGATCGCGGCCAAAGTCAGTACCGCCTGCGTGAGCGGGTGGGTGCTTCCGGGGCCGATGCTATCGAATCGTCCCGCGAATATCAGCTCAACGTCTGCCAAAGCTTCATCCGCAACCTTTCCGACCTGCACGCGCTCGACTACAAAGCCGCCGGACTTGGCGATCTTGGGCATCCCGAAGGCTATCCGCGGCGGCAGGTCGAAGGTTGGACGAAGCGCTACTTTGCCGCAAAGACGAACGAACATCCGGAACTAGAGGCCGCCATCGAATGGTTGAACAAAGATATCCCAAAGGAATCCGGCGCTTCGATCGTCCACAACGATTACAAGTTCGACAACGTAATGCTCGACCCCAACGATCTTACGCAGATAACTGCCGTTCTCGATTGGGAAATGGTCACGGTCGGCGATCCGCTGATGGACCTCGGCACAACGCTCGGCTACTGGATGTCGGCCGACGCCGGCGAAGAATTGATGCGAATGCCGTTCAATCCCTACGTGCTGATGAAGAATGTTTCCCGGCAGCAGTTGGCAGATATGTACGCCGAAACATCCGGCCGCGATGTCTCGAACATTTTATTTTATTACGTCTTCGGCACATTCAAGATCGCCGTGATCGCGCAGCAGATCTATGCGAGGTTTGTAAATGGCTTTACCAAAGATGCGCGTTTTGCGCATTTTGATAGTTTTGTCGGAAAACTAGGCGAAATCGCTGTGCGGGCAATCGATTCGGACCGGATCTAGGATTGGAGATCGTGAGCCGCGGAATTCGGACCGCAACCATTAAGGAAGCTCAAACGTTTTTGAGTTCGAGCCGGACTTAGAATAGAAGGACATGCGTCGCCGAATTCGGACCTAGCACGGCACGTTGTCGCCAACGGCGACCAACCTATAAAGCCTGGGGTGAGCCGCTTTCGGCGAAACCCCAGGTCGAGGTAAGCAATGGTTCCCGCTCGCTGAAGGCGAGCAACTGTCGGCAGGCGTATGTGCGTCGCCTTCAGCGACGGAACATACTTTGTCGAACATCCTAGGGTTTCGCTCGCTACGCTCACTGCACCCTAGGCTTTATATGTTTGTCGCCGTTGGCGACGGGGTTTAGACTTTACACGTTTTGTCGCCTTTGGCGACAGAATTTAGGCACATCCTCGTCGCCAACGGCGACCAACCTATAAAGCCTGGGGTGAGCCGCTTTCGGCGAAACCCCAGGTTAAGGTATTCAACGTGGCCGCTCGCTGAAGGCGAGCAACTGTCGGCAGGCTTTTGTGCGTCGCCTTCAGCGACGGAAACTGATTGTACGGTTGCCCTAGGGTTTCGCTCGCTACGCTCACTGCACCCTAGGCTTTGTATGTTTGTCGCCGTTGGCGACGGAATTTAAGCTTTTTAAATTTGTCGCCGTTGGCGGCGGAATCCATTAATTGCATCCACAATGAAAACGATACTTCTTGTCCTTGCCATTCTCGCATTCGCACTTGCCGCGTCCGGCCAAACCGCTTTTATCCGCATCAATCAGGCGGGATACCAGGCGGCGGACAGTAAACGGGCCGTTGTCATTTCAAAAGTGCCGTTGTCCGGTTTCTTTATTGTCGAGGATCGCGATACTGGCAAGTCGCCGCTGCCTCGGATGCCGATCCGTCCGATCCCAACATCGCCGTGGGGCGGTGAATTCGATCACTATTACGAGCTCGATTTTTCGTCACTAAAAACTCCGGGCCGTTATCGTCTTCGGCTTGAAGAATCCGGAAATACATCTTCTGATTTCACGATCGGCCAGTATCCCGCCTACCATGAAGACCTTCTTTTTTTCATGAGCCAGCAGCGGTGCGGGTATAATCCGTTTCTCGACGCGGTCTGCCATATCCACGACGGGCGTTCGTTCTACGGGCCAATGCCGGATGAGACTTTTGTCGATGCAAGCGGCGGCTGGCACGACGCTGGCGATCAGTTGAAATATCTTATAACGGCAAGCAACGCGACGGCGCGGATGATGCTTGCGTATGAATTGGAAAAGCGAAAGTTTGGCGATTTTGTTGATGATCTCGGCCGCGAAGATCGACCGAACGGCATTCCCGATATTTTGGACGAGGCGAAATGGGGACTCGACTGGCTCCACAAACTTCACCCAAAGGCCGGCCAGCTTTTCCATCAGGTGGCGGACGACCGCGACCATCGCGGCTTTAAGCTGCCCGAAAACGACAACGCCGATTACGGCTGGGGTGCAAACAGCTATCGGCCGGTCTATTTCGCCGACGGCAAACCGCAGGGCCTTTCGCAATTCAAGAGCCGTTCGACCGGCGTTGCAAATATCGCAGGCCGTTCGGCGGCGGCAATGGCGATGGCATATCGCATCTGGAAAACTGATCTGAACGAGACGGCGTTTGCATTGAAATGTCTCGCAGCCGCCGAAGACCTCTACGCGATGGGCAAACGGCAGGAAGGCTTTCAGCAAGGCAATTCATTCGGCGCACCATATCGCTACAACGAAGATACCTGGGCCGACGACATGGAATATGCCGCCGCCGAGTTGTACAAAGCGACGCGCAAACCCGCGTATCTCGCCGATGCAAAACGCTATGCAAAACTCGCGGGCACGACATCGTGGATGGAGTTTGAAGATTCGAGCATGGGTGTCGAGATGTCGCGGCATTATCAGATGTATCCGTTCACGAACGTCGGGCACTTTGCGTTATATCCGTTCGCCGATGCCAAAACAAAACGCGAGCTCGCGGGATATTACCGAAACGGCATCGAGCGAATTGTTGCTCGTGCAAAGACGAATCCTTACGGCGTAGGCATGCCGTTTCTTTGGTGTTCGAACAATTTGGTAGTCGCTTTTATCACGCAGGTACACCTTTACGAATTGATGACCGGCGACAAAAGCTATCATCGAGCGATGCTCGATCACCGCGACTGGCTGCTTGGCAAAAATCCGTGGGGAACGTCGATGTTCGAAGGCATTCCGGCCGGCGGCGAATATCCGGAAGACACGCATTTGCCGACCGTGCAGCTTTTGAAAAAGCAGGTTCGCGGCGGCCTGGTTGACGGCCCGATCGCCGCCGCGACATACAAAGGATTGCTCGGCCTGACGCTGACGAAACCCGACGAGTTCGCCGCATTTCAACCGCGCGACGTTCTCTATCACGACGACGTCGGCGATTACTCGACCAACGAACCTACAATGGACGGCACCGCCGACGCGATACTCGTAATGGCATTGTTCGGTCATGCCGGCATCTCGCGTGTCAGTAGCCCGCACGTGAGTAAGGGCTCGATCAGAAGACCCGACACCCGTTTCACCTACGTCGAAGGCGGCATCACACGCGGCGACCAAACCTCAAAACGTATGGCACTCGTCTTCACCGGCGACGAATTCGCCGAAGGCGGCACCGTCATCGCCGATGCGCTCAAAAAGCACAACGTCAAAGCCTCGTTCTTCCTCACCGGCCGCTTCTACCGAACACGCGCCAACCGCCAGATCATCGAACGCCTAAAAAAAGACGGCCACTATCTCGGCCCGCACTCCGACGCGCACCTCCTCTACGCCGACTGGGCCGATCGCAGCAAAACACTCGTCACCCGCAAACAATTCGAACGCGACCTAAACGACAACTTCGCCGCCATGCGCCCATTCGGCATCGACCGCAAACAAGTTCCCTTCTACCTCCCGCCATACGAATGGTATAACCGCGAGATCGCCGATTGGAGTTCCGCACTCGGCTACCAGATAATAAATTTCACCCCCGGCACCCGCTCAAACGCCGACTACACGACCGACGACGACAAAAACTACATCTCCAGCGACGACATAATAACGCGGATAAAGGAATACGAATCCAAAGACCCAAACGGCCTCAACGGATTTATCCTCCTAACCCACATCGGCTCCGGCCCAAAGCGAACGGACAAGTTTCATAACCGCGTCGATGAACTGATCGGATGGCTAAAGAGTAAGGGCTACTTGTTAGTATCTGTGGACGCACTGCTCAACGATTGATACAATTTTGGAGAGGCCTTTCACCCGTAGCCTCAAACCAAACTACATTTTTGGCATCGGAATCAAGCCTCGAATCGCGGCGGGTTGTTGGTGAACAGTTCGACATCTCGATCGAATCGCAGCTTTTATCAAAACGGAGACCTATCTATAATGCATGCAATTATCCGCACTTTGGCCGTTCTGGCATTTTTCTCAATATCAGCGTCTGCTCAGGGACTCGCAAAGATCGCAGACGACACATTCGCATACGTTAAGGCCGGCACTTTTGGCAAGCCTAAGGTTGCAAAGAATACGACCAAACTTTCTATCGGCCAGGTCCGAGTTCACTACAAACTCATTACGTCGCGGGCGTCTGTACAGAAACGAAATGCAGCAGACGTGACCGTCTATCTTGACAGCGATTTGACCGAGAAGGACCTGCAAGGCCTGACCAACGAGTTTTACGAAACGTTGAAGCGAAAGATCGGCGCCGTCGGGATAGCAGTAACCGATTGGAACGAAATTGCGGCAACGGAATATTACCTTGAGCGCCAGAGCAAAAATCAGGATAATAAGCTAAAGGGCCATGACGGCGAAGCGGGCCAGGCATGGTATTCACTCACCGCTTTTGACGGGCCTGTATTGTTGAAATGGACTCCGTACGGCTCGACCGAGCTGATCGGTTTTGGGCAGATCAAGGATATGTCAAAAACGAGCAAGGTGACCGGCGGTGATTTGACGACCTTTGACGTAGTCGTCGATTTTGCTTCGATAATGCTGAACACCGAGATAAAGCAGGACAAAGGCAAGATCTTCTACGGCGACCCGTATTTCCACGCCGATTACAGCATCGGCGGAATGATCAGTATCCCGCAAAGCTATGTTTATCTAAACGACACAAAGAACAATTTTGACCAGTATAAGTTGGAACTGCCCGTCGCCGAGCGGATCGCATTTGCAGACAAGCCGTACAAGGACGAGTCAAAGGCTGCGTTGAAAACACAGAATTTCTGGGGTGCGGAACGACACGCTTTTACGCCGCTTGTAGTTCCGGCCAAAAAAGAACGTTACCTGTTCGCGGCCAGAAAGGCGCTCGAACTGTATGCAGAGCTTTTCGCCGAAAAACTTAGGGTCTTGCACAGCGGTGCAAACGCGTCAGATCAAAATACTGCGAACAACACGCCGAAAGACAGCGGCAAAACCCTCGAACAAGTTAATGCCGATGCAAAGAAAAACAACACCACGACCGCGGTGACGACCGGCGAGATGACCGCTGCGGCCAAAGAAGCAGAAAAGAAAGGTGATTATAAGCTGGCGGCCCAATACTATACTGAGATCATAAAGGTCACGCCTAACGAGGTCGAGCCATATCTTAAGCGGAGCGCGATCTATATGAATTATCTCAAGGACTTCAAAGCGGCGATCAAGGACTGTGATCAGGGCATCAAACTAGCCCCGAATGAGCCTGTCTTTTATTACAATCGCGGCACGGCCTACGTAAACCTTCAGGATTGGAAAAAGGCAAAAAAGGATTTCGACACGCACATATCCCTAAATCCGAATTATGCCGAGTCATACCTGAATCGAGGCATTGCAAATCTGTACTTGAAAGACCTCGACGCCGCGATGGCCGACTTTAATAAGGGCATTCAAGTCAACCCAAGAATTTCCAATTTGTATCGTGCGCGGGCTCTCGTGCACAAAGCCAAAGGCAATGCTGCCGCCGCTCAGGCTGATGAAATTACGGCTGCCCGCATAGGAAATTAACCAAGACGCCGAAGGCCTTTCAGTCATTGATCGATCTTTCGATACCATTATGGAAAGTAATCTTCGTTTTGAAATATTAGCAAACAATATTCTTTCCGGAATTGTTTTCTTGCTGGCTTTAGCTTCGCTGTCTTTCGGTGCACGACCTTCCGCACGCCCTGCACCGAAGCCTACGCCGGTATTTCGCCCAAGTACGACAACACCGGTGTATCGGCCCAAACCGGCACCATCACCGACCGGTACTCCGACGATCAAACCGCCGGTCTATACTGCCGCCGGCCCAAAGGCCCCTCAACTTACAAACGAATCGTTCGTTGGGACTTGGATCGGCACGGCCACGCTAACCGATGGCCCGCCCACACCAAACGGATTCCGTTTTACCAACAAGAACGGTGAACTCACCGGCGTTTGGCTAAATGGCAAGGATGAGAAACCGATACAAAGCAAGGATATCGTCATTACCGGGACAATGTTCTCGATAAAGATATCGGAAACGGACTATTCGATCACATTTGCGGGATACTTCGCCGGTGAAACCGGAGAGATAAAAGGCACCTTGCTGATAGATTCATTTGGTGAGAAGTCGAAGGGTACATGGACTGCATCGCGGAAAACAGAGAACACACCCGCATCGCCAAAGGAACTCATCGATCGCGGTCAGATCCTCATTGGCAAGAAAGACTACGACGGTGCAATGAAGGCCTTTAACCAGGCTATCGACACAAACCCGAACAACATCGAGGCCTATCGGTACAGGGCCATCACGGCTTTACTTATTTATGAAACGAATCCGCCGATGCACGGGCAAAAACTCTATACGGCGCTATTCAACTTTGACCATGCGATCAACCGCGGCTCGACATACCCGGACGATTTTTATCTTCGTGGCCAAACACACGAAAGACTCAGCGACAAGGCAAAGGCCATTGCCGATTACCGCTCAGCGTTGAAGTATTATTCCGGACATCAAAAGGCCCGTGAGGCGATGGCCAGGCTAGGCGTGAAACCCTAACTTCCGCTCGTTCGCTCGCGCCATGTCTGCGGCGTACTTCCATCATCGCGGCGTTCCATCGTTATCGCTCCGGGCGAAGGGCAAACCAAAGCGCACAGATTACACCCGACGCATTCTTGTTCGATAACGCGGGGATAGCGGACGCCGCCGTCGCGCGTCACGAATTCAAACGACTGGTGTGCTCCGTCTTCGCAGGCGACGTAGCAGAGGTTGCAGCGGATGCAGTGTTCTTCGTGCACGTGGGCCTTTACGTCGTAATTAAGGTCGAGGTTGCCCCAATCGGTGACGCGGTTCACGCTTTTGCCGATGATGTCGTTTACCGATGCAAAACCCTTCTCGTCAAGATAATTATTCAGCCCGTCGATCATGTCTTCGACGATGCGATAGCCGTAATGCATAACCGCCGTGCAGTCCTGCACATTGCCCGCACCGAGCAGCATAAATTCGACAGCGTCTCGCCATGTATTGATGCCGCCGATGCCGCTGATCGGGATGTTAAACTCCGCATCGCGTGCAAGCTCGCTGACCATGTTCAACGCGATCGGCTTTACCGCCGTTCCGCAATACCCGCCGTGTGCGGCCATGCCGTTTACGTTCGGATATGGAACAAGCGTATCGACATCGACGCCCATCACGGAATTGATCGTGTTGATCAAAGAAACCGCATCGGCACCGCCTTTCTGCGCCGCTTTTCCGGGCGGGACAATGTGTGTGACATTTGGCGTGAGTTTTACGATCACCGGCAGATCGGAAACTTCCTTTACCCACTCCGTGACCATGCACGTATATTCCGGCACCTGGCCCATCGCGGCGCCCATTCCGCGTTCGCTCATGCCGTGCGGGCAGCCGAAATTTAATTCAAAACCATCGGCTCCAGTGTCCTGAGAACGCTTTACGATCTCTTGCCACGCTTCCCTTTTCGACTCGACCATCAGCGAAATGATGACCGCGTTGTTCGGATATTTCTTCTTGCACGCCGCGATCTCTTTCAGATTGACCTCAAGCGGACGGTCCGTTATCAGCTCAATATTGTTCAACCCGATCAGCCGCAGCGCGCCCTGGTCCAGCCCCGCCAGCCGCGACGAAACATTCACGATCGGCTCGCCCAGCGTCTTCCACACCGCCCCGCCCCAACCCGCGTCAAAAGCCCGCTCCACCATCGACCCCATATTCGTCGGCGGAGCCGAAGCAAGCCAGAAAGGATTCGGTGATTTAATTCCTGCGAAGTTTATGCTTAGATCTGCCATATTGAACAGTTTTCCTGGTCTACGTTAATTCCTTAACTTAATTAATCCGAATTGAAATATTTCAAACTCTTTTCGCAAATGCTCTCCAAACGCAATCCAACGATTAACAATGCTATCACTCATCCGTTGGCGGCTTAGATCGATAATCCCAGAACTTAAATCGTCTACAAAAGATACCGAATCTTCGAAATCTAACATCTCAGTCGTCGGTTGCCCGTCCCTGAAGCGAAGGAAATCGTAGATTTCTTGACCAAGACTGTTCGCACCATCAACTTGTGTAGGCTGATGAAAACAAACATCGGTTCCTGTTTCTAAGTAACTGTATCTGTGTCTATGAGTGGTTACTCTTGCGTGCGGCGGAATAACAATGTGTTCCTTTAAGATGGGAATATTCTGGAATCGTACGCTGCCTGTTGAAGTTAAAACGGTCTGAGTCTGTTCAAAGAAAGGGTAATCTCGGAAGTAATGCCACGGTCGCCAACTTAAGAGTACTGACATATGCACCGCGAGCAAGTATGCAGTTCGATTAAGAAATAATGGAGCTGCATAAAACGCCCTCCCTTTTCCCGTTGAATCAAGTTTGGATTTCAGATCAAACAAGACGTTGTGTTGAAAGTCCGTGTGATGTGGTTTCTTAGCCCTCAGGTAGAAAAACAAAGCCTTGGGCGCGTAGTCTACCTTTAACACCTTTCTGTCTTTGATAATCTTTGACGCGCTGTTTTCCGGGTAAGCAAAGGATCTCTTAAATTGAATGTAAATCGGACTTATTGACTCAATTAATGCGTCTGCGCCGTAAATCACTTCATCAGTTTTCGATAGGGGAACCAACGCAAATGGAGCTCTCGGGAATCGAGAAATTGTTAACATCGATTGAACCATAAAGGCAACAAGGTCTTCGGTAAAGTCAGGGCTTAACAAGTTATTTTTACTCATTGGATGGGCATTCACATTACCCTTTCATCAAATTCAAATAGTTTCTAATTTCTTCTTCAACGCCTTCAAGAACCGTTTATTGTTCAGCAAAGAGTCCTTTACATCCGCCGAACTGTTCTCCATCACCTTCCGTAGTTCATTGTTGATCTGCGTCTGATACGGAGCGGCGTTTGGTTGTTCAGCTCGCAGCTTGAAATACTCAAGCACATCGGCGTCAATGTACATTGTCACTTTGACCTTGCAGTTTTTCAGGTTGGTCGCGCCGGGTTTTGCCTTGAAGCTGCCGCGCGGAAGGCGTTTCATCCGGGACATCTCGGCGTCGATCTCGCTCAATGGGTTCGCTTTTGTTTTCTCAATCGTTTTCAGCATAAATTTGTTGCATCCTTTTGCTTGCTTTACGAGCACTTATGATCCGGGTCTTTGTGCCGCGAAAGGTGAACGAAACAAAAACGAGGCCAGATTCACACAAGCCGAGTAGTGCATAACGCGGCTCGCCGACAGAACTATGTCTCGGATCGGAGAATGGTATAGCCCGGTCGTCGTCAAAAGTCTGGATCGCTGTTTTGAACGCAATACCGTGATTCGTAATATTCTCAGCGTCTTTGTCATCATCCCATTCGAAATCTTCAGATTCCATTTACAATTATACCGACTTATATTGATATATCAAGATATTTTAAAAGCACGCTGGCCATATTTCTTTTCTTCTTTGTAATGCAGAATTGTACTCCCAATGCAAAACGACCTATAGATTTGAGAAGTTGCGGCCCGCAATTCTGTGATTCGGAATTGCGGCAGGAACCTTTTATGCGTATTTATATGAAGGTTGGTGAAGCCGCTTTTATGCACCAAAGCGGCGGCGTGCTATTACATCGCCGCCGCTTCGAGGTTTGGATGAACGAGGTGTTTTACTTGTCCTTAAATTCGGACGAATTGTCCTTAACCAACTTGTCGCCTTTTGCCGCGATCCCGTTGGCCTCTTCGACGAGGGCGGCGGATTTTGTGTTGTAATCAGCGATCGAGGCGTCCATCTTTTCGACATCCGTTTCGGCCACAAATCCTTTAACAAAGGTCTGCATCAATTTCTGGGCTTCGGCCCTTTTCTTGAACTCCTGAGCTTTAAGTCCGTTGTATTCTTTGAACTTCGCAGAGGTGTCGAGTTTCGATGCGACCTCAAATTTTGCAGCGGCATCCTGGCTATTTTTCTCAAGCTGGCCTGAAAGCGAGATCAATTCGTCAAACTTCGCTTTGTTCGTCTGTTTATATTCAACAAAATCCTCGACCTTGGTCACATTATCGCCGACAAGTTCGTCAAACAGGCCGCCGGTCTTCTTCGCGATCTCCGCGTTCTTTGCAATAAAGGCATTTCCCTCATTAACGAGCTTGTTTGCTTCGTCCGTAGCCTGGTTCCCGCACCCAAACCCGAGTGCGGCAATCGCCAGAAAGATAAACGCCTGGACGTAAAACTATTTTGTGAGCATCAATAATCATTCTCCTGTTAAATTCGTTATTTTTCGTTTGGAAGACGCGCTAGCCAGAAGGTCGAGAAATTCAGTCCAACTCCGGTAAGCCCAAATTCTTCGAAACCTCGGTCAAAAACCTGTTATAGGGTGCGATAAAGAATCTAACGTAACCATTAGTTTTATGCAACGCCATACGGAGAATTTCTCGGCGGAACACCTAATTGTTCACCAGCTTCCAATTCTTGTAGAAAATGCCGTTTATGCCCTTGAACACAACCCGGATAACGCTAACGGCAAAGTCGAATACGAACGGCAGATATGACGGGCGAATGATGTCAACAAAAAGAACGAGCCGCGGGTCGTCGGTTTCGTTGAATGATTGGTGAAGCAGCGTGTCGTCAAAGATGAAAAGCTTGTTGTCGCGCCAATGATTTTCGACCGGGCCGACCTTAATGTAGGCTTGTTCGCCGACGTTTTCGTT
>Ga0138256_10001128_pt1 | contig 28663 bp, 21 predicted proteins | sample KNB2016incub_MG_FD_105486 | JGI IMG/M metagenome (GOLD analysis project Ga0138256, IMG submission 105486) | Active sludge microbial communities from wastewater in Klosterneuburg, Austria - KNB2014incub_MG | ecosystem: Engineered > WWTP > Activated sludge > Unclassified | place: Austria... | reverse complement strand
CACGTCGAACTCGAGCGCGTCGACACCGAGCGCCAGCGCCTGTCGGAACGACTCCAGCGTATTCTCCGGCGCGTGCGCGGCGTTGCCACGGTGGCCGACAACGGGGCGAGCCGTGAGGTCGAGCAGCGGGTGCACGTGGGGCGGGGTGGAAGAGGGGTGCGGGTGTGAACAAGACGCGCCGCGAACGAGAACCTAGCACGTGGGTTGTGCGAATCCTCCGACCGCCCAGCTCCCTGGAACGGGAAGGCGGCCAGGAGCGAATGCCCCTGGCCGCCCGATCCCACCTGAGTGCTAGAACGAGTACTGCAGCCGAGTCACGACCATGCGTCCGATCTGCGGCGACCCGGGGAACGAGCGGATCTTCTCATCGAGGATGTTGGTCCCGTTGATCGACCAGAGCATCTGCTTCTCGCCGAAGGGGAGGCGGTAGTTGAACCCGATGTCGAACAGGTTGCTGGTTGGCACGCCGTCATACACGTAGAAGGCGGTCGATCCCGGGCGCTGGAACCGGATCGGGCGATCGTTGATGTCGGTGCCCGAGGCGTACACGCCCGAGTTCACGGGATACGCGCTCATGTGGCGCCAGCGCAGCTCCATGCCGTACTTGTTGGGTTCGTCGCGGATCTTGATGGCGAACGAGGCCTTGCTGTCGGGAGCATTCAGCATGAGGGGCGACTGGTTGGAGCTGACGACCTCGTTGAATATCAGGTCGCTCACCCAGCTGTACGTGCCGGCCAGGGTGACGAAGTCGCTGGCGACATAATCGACGGCGACGTCCACTCCCTTGACGGTCAGCTCCGTGTCGGTCGCGGAGGTGTACGTCGCATACACGTCCGTCCCGTTCGCAAACGTGTTGTTGTCAAACTGCACGATGCCGACCGGAAGGCTCGCGGCGGTCGTCGCGATCTGCGCGGCGATCTGCGCGGCGGCACCTGCGGCTGCCTGGGGCGAGAGGCCGGCGCCAATCAGGATCTGTGCGATGTTGGGGCCCAGGTAGGCGCCAAGCTGCGGTCCGTTGAAGAAGATATTCGGTGTGGCGAGACCCGCCGGGTTGCCCACGTCACCGCGCTTCTGCAGCCAGCCGTCGACCGCCAGGCGCAGCCGATCGCCGAGAATCCCCTTGTAGCCGATCTCGTACGTCTTGTTGTACGACGCGTTCAGGGCACCGATGTCGCGCACGTTGGCCGGCTGCAGATCCTTGGTAGGGTCGGCCGCCGTGTTCAGGTAGGCGATGCGCGTCCCGACCTGTGCGTCGGTCGGCTGCAGGGTGCGGAGCCCGTTGACAAGCGCGGCGGCGAGTTGCGGGCCAAGCGACGGAGTGAGCAGCGCGACCAGGTTCGGGGAGAGTCCGGTGATCACCCCGCGATACACCCCCGCCGAGGACGATGGGACCCAGTCGTTGCCGCCGGTGAAACGCGACTTCATGCAGAGCCCACTGTTCACCGCGCCGCATGAACGATTGAAGTTCCACCCCGACTTGGGCGGGTTGCCGAGCGCGCGAATGTTGTAGCCCGAGTTGCCGATGTTCCGCGCCTGGATCAGGTCGAGGAAGTAGGAGAAGTTGGCCGGCGTCGAGAAGGCCCGGTTGAACGTGAAGCGCACGTTCTGCGTTGGCGTCGGCTTGAAGACCAGCGCCACGCGCGGCGACGTCTGGTACCCGTCGATCAGCGAGTTGTGGTCCATGCGCAGCGCCGCGATGAAGTCGAACTGGCTCGTGAGGTTGGTGGTCGACTGGACGTAGCCGCCGTACTCCGTGACGTCGTCCAGCTCCTCGTTTCGCCCGTTGATCGTCCCGCCGGTGCGCGGGTTGGTCTTGATCCAATCCACGCCGTACACAAAGTCCTGCCGGCTTCCGATGGTCAGTCCGTGCTGCAGCTGGGCGGCGAATACGCGGGACTTGTCCACGATGGGCTGGCCCGAGCGCAGCAGGAACGTGCCGGTCGTGGAGAGTGAATCTTCGTTGCCCGCGTCGCTCAGGTTCGCAAAGACCTGCCCGAAGAGACGGCCGACGCGCGCCCTCTGCTGGAAGCTCTTGTACGTCCAGTTCTTGATCTGCGAGGTGCCGTTCGCTCCCGTCAGCTCCAGGCCGCTGCCGACGTCGGTGTAGCCGACGGTAGTGACGAACTCCGAGTTGTCGGTCGGGCGAATGTCCACGCGTGCCTCGGACGCGAAGCGACGCAGGTCGAAGTCGCGGATGTTCGGCGTCCCCGCGCGTCCCGGGGGCGCTTGCGGCGGAAAGACGTCGGGCTCGCCCGGATCGTAGTTCGGGAGGATGATCCCCGTGCCATCGCGCGCCGAGGAACTGCTCCAATCGGTCGCGCTGAAATACTCCCCCGACAGCTTGTATCCGATCCTGGGCGTCAGGAGGCCGGCGTGACGGACTGCCCCGCGCAGCAGCGAGCGCTCACCGCCGTCGAGGGTGAGCGTTGTCCCCTGTGAGCTGAACGGCGACTTGGTGATGACGTGCAGCACGCCATTCGCCGAGTTGGGGCCGTAGAGCGCCGATGCGGGTCCAAGCAGGACCTCGATGCGCTCCACGTCCTCGTTGGTCCCCGTCATGAGGAAGGGAACGTTCACGCGCAGCGACGGCACACCGGCAAAGCGATAGTCCTGCAGCATCAGGATCGACCCGGAGAACGCGTTGTTGAATCCGCGCGCCACGACGTTGCTCTGGGCAATGCCGCCCTGGTTCACGTCCACACCCGGGATTCCGCGCACGTGATCGGCGACGGTGACTGCCGGGCGCTCCTGGATCTCACGCACATCCACCACGGACACGGATGCCGGGGCATCGAGCACCTTTTCCGGCCGACGCGATGCGGTCGTCACCACCGGGTTCAACTCGGTGGTGACCTCCGTCATGGTGAAGTCCACCGTCACGCTGCCGCCCGAGGTGACCTGCACCCCTTCGGTGCGCTGGAGTTTGTAGCCCAGGCGTGTGGCCACGACCGCGTAGGTGCCGGCGGTCACGTTGACGATCCGGTACCCGCCATCGTCGCGCGACAGCACCGACGCCGCAATCTGCCCCGTACTGGTCAACGCTTGCACGCGTACTCCGCTGAGCGGACCAGCTCCTGCAGACGACACCGTGCCGACAATGCTGCCACCCTGCGCGTACGCCGGGTGAGCCAGGATGACGAGGCAGCACAGGACGGCAACTCGACGAACCCAGGAAGCGAACATCAACACCTCGTGGACAGTGGTGTAAATGAGTTCTCAACGCGAGTCGAAGATATGGCTCCTCGGTCCGAGCGCCATACGCAATTCCCCTGCAGTTCGACGGTGAGAGTCGCCGTCCCGCCCCCGGGCAAAGTGCCCGAGCGCGGCGCATGGGCTCGTACAGCTGCACCAACCGGTGCACCAACCGGTGTCCGCGACGCCGGTCATCGATCGAGCGTGCGGTTCGGCGGGGGGGAGGGGTTACGTTATGATACGCCGAGCCTCCCCCCCCGACTGGTCCGCCGCGCCCAACTGACTGTCCTCGCGTGTGCGCCACGCCGCGCGCTGCGCTTCCTCTTGCGCGGTCCGTCCCTCACCAGCCACCCGAGCCGATGACCCTGATCGAATGCGCGCCGCCGCTGGTCCGGCACCGCGGTCGGATCCCTCGTTGCGTCCTGCGCGTCGCCTGGGGGATGCTCGCCGTCTCGGCGGCATTCCCGGCGCTCCGGACGGCGAACGCGCAGGACGCGGCCACCCCCCCCGCTGTTCGCACGCTGTTGGGAGACGTGGCGCTCATTCTTCGCGCCGAGGGTCCGCAGTCGCTCCGGATCGGGGTGGCCGGGGCGGCGCGCGCGATGTCGCTCGTGGTCCTCACCAGCGATGCCCGCCGCTGGGCCGATTCGGCGACGGTCCTGCTCGCGCCGCAGCGCCCCCCGTCCGTCAGGGCCAAGCGTACCGCCCGGGACGGCATCGAGCGATCGCGGGTGATCCTCGAGGAACCGGGGGTCGGTGCCGGCAGCTTCATGCTCACGCGCGTGGACAGCGCCGGGACTCGACGATTCCTGCTCTTCGCCGACGACAGTGCGCTCAGCGGAATCCGGCAGACGCTGGCCCTCGACGAGGCCAGGCTGCTCGTCCGCCTCGTGCGGCGCGCGGCGACGCCCTCGCCCCCGCGTCGCCCGCCCGCGCGCAAGGGCACCAAGGCCGGGAAGGCTCCCGAGCCGCCAGCGCCCGGACGCAGCTACCCGCGGTAGACCACCAGCAGCGCGGCGATCGCGAGCAACACGACGAGCCCCAGCAACTGCCAGAGGCGGCGCGCGGAAAATCGCCCCGGCAGCGGGGTCGTGGCGGTGTCCTTGGAGTCAACGCGGCGCAGGCGTGACCGAGACCGGTGTTGACGTGTCATGATTCGTGGGAAGATGGGTCGAGGGGCGCCGGTTGCACATCGGGCGTTCCGCACTCGTTGTCGCCGTCACGGTCGGAAACTCCCTGACGAGATCCCGCCGTTCCGGCCGATACTTCCCTTGGTGGCCCCTGCCTTCATCCACGCGCCCTCTCGTGCACATCCCCGCCAAAGGACATCCCGCGAAACGCGAGCCGAGCCCGCCGGACGACCGGTCGCCGCTCGAGATCAAGATGCGGATGATCCTGTCCGAGGCCGACTTTCCCGCGATCTCGAAGGATGCGCTCGACACCTTGAAGCACATGCCCGAGGACGACGCGTCGATCCAGCGACTCGCCAACATCGTGCTGAAGGACTATGCCCTGACCCTGAAGGTCCTGCGCACGGCGAACAGCGCGTACTACCGGCGGTCCGACAAGACGATCCAGAGCGCCACCCACGCCATGCTCCTGCTGGGCGCGCGCACGGTGCGGCACCTGGCGGCGTCGATCCTCGTCTTCGAGCACTATCGCAAGCGCTCGCCCGGCCTCAAGGAGCTGATGCTCCTGTCGCTGCTGACGGCCAGCCACGCGAGAGAACTCGCCATGCTGCGCAACCTCCCCGACCCGGAGGAAGCCCACCTGTGCGGGATGTTCCGCAACCTCGGCGAGGTGCTCATCGCCGGCTATTTCCCGCGCGAGTACGCCCGCATCCTCCAGCACCTCGAGCTCAAGAACAAGGGAGAGTCGATCGCCTGCTTCGAGGTCCTTGGCTTTCGGTACGAGGAGCTGGGTGAGGCGATGGCGAAGCACTGGGGGATGCCGGAAAGCGTGATCATCGGCATTCGCGCCGACGGTGCGCTCTCGTCGTCGGAGATCGGGGTCATCACCTCGTTCTCGCATGAACTTACCGCTGCGGTGTACCGCCGTGAGTTCGACGCCAAGCGCGACGGGGTGGCCGAGGTCCTGGCCCGGTACGCGAAGCGGCTGAGCATCACGCGCGACGAAGTCGCCCAGATCCTCGAGTCGTCGCTCGCCGAAACCCGCGAGCTGTTCGCCAGCGCGAAGGTGTCAATCGACGACCTCAAGCTGCGGCGGCTCCAGAAGTCGGCCGTGGCCTCGCTGGGGACATGGGCCCCGCCCATCGAGGTGCTACAGGAACTGACTGCTCCCGGCGCCACGGCGGCACAGGTGGCCGAGGTGGACGCGCTGGCCGAGCTGGCGCGCGTGCGCGAGGAACTGGCGGCGGAGGTGCAGCGCGTGGCCATGCCCTCATCGGGCGAGGACCTGAACCGCGTGATCCTCATGGTGCTCGAGGGGATCTTCCGCGGCGGCCCGTTCGATCGGGTCGTCTTCTGCATGATGACCCCCGACCGCACGGGGGTGACCGCGCGCTACGGGCTGGGCACGGGCGTGGAGCCGCTGCTGGAGCAGTTCTCCTTCGAGCTGAGCCCGCGCGAGGGGCCGGTGGCGGTGGCCATGCTGCGCCGGCAGAGCGTGTGTGTGCCGGTGGAGCGGGACTTCACCGCGCAGGAACTGCGCTTCGCCCAGTCGTTAGGCGCGTCGTCGTTCGGCGTCTTTCCAGTGGTGGTGGGGACGCGCCTCGTGGGATCCGTGTACTGCGACCGGCCGTGGAACTCCCGGCTCCCCGACCGCGGCACGCTGGCGTACGTGCGCAAGCTGTGCGAAGGAGCCGTCAAGGGGATCGAGGCGCGCCAGGCCACGCACACCCCCGGACGCAGCTCGGCGACCGGCACGCAGGTCGTGCAGAGCGCCACGCCGGCGTACTCCGCGACCTTCAAGAGCGATGTCGTGCTGCGCCTGTTGCGCGGCGAGGCGGCGGCGACCGTCGCGGCCGAACTCGGCATCGCCGAACCCCTCATGGACAAGTGGAAGCAGGCCTTCCTGGCAGGGGCCGTCGCCGGGATGCGGTCCGGGTGAGGTCGCGCGCGCACAGGCGCGCGCTCAGGCGCGCGGACTGCTCTCCAGCAGCGTGATCTTCTGCCAGATCTTGCCTGACAGCCCGGTCGTCAGGTCCTCGATCTCGTTCACGGCCTGCAGCACCACGGCGTCGTCCATGCGCTGCACGAACAGCGCCGCCACCTTTCCCGTGAGCGACAACAACTCGCTGCAGTAATCCAGGTAGCGACCCAGTTCCGTGCGCGACATGGTGCGGACCGGCGACGACGCCGTGTCGATGCGCGGGTCATTCACGTACTCGGGGTCCTTCGTCAACTGGTGCATGTCCACGATGTGGGCCACGCTGCGCAGCTGGTGGATGCGCCGCAGGGCGGCGCGCCGCTTGAGCCGCCCCTCGATCGACGCCAGGAAGTACACGGCGATCGCGAGGAACACCACGTCATTGACCCCCGCCTCCACCCCCTGCACGAAGTCGGACAGCCCCGCCACCTCGCTCGGCGACGACAGGCGCTGGACCACCCCGCTCACCGCGGCCACCACCACTGCCGCCATCAGGAGGATGGCGGCGGTGACGCCGAGTCGCACGGGCCAGTTGGGGCGTCCGAGCCGCTCGGCCTCGCGCGCACACTCGCGTGCGAGGCCGAAGAGGTCGCGCCCGACGCCGGTCAGCCCGGCGCCGGGAAAGCGTTCCTCGATCCGGTGACACAGCCGCTCGATGGTGCCGATGATGTGCGACGCATCGAGCGTGCGGAAACTCACTGCACGGCCACGCGTTGCGGCCAGCGATCGAACCAGCTGCGCAGGTACAACTGCGTGCGGAGGAAGTTGGACGGTGTGGACGACGTCCCGTGCCACTCGTTGTTGAAGCGGATCATCGCCGTCGGCACCTTGCGGAACTTCAGCGCCTCGTAGAACTCCTCCGTCTGCGGCATCGGCGTGCGCAGGTCCTGCACGCCGGTCATCAGCATCGTCGGCGTCTTCACGTTGCCCACGTACATGATCGGCGAGCGACGCAGGTGCTCGCTCGGATCCTCCCAGAACGGCTTGGCGAAGTTGCGGTACCACCCCGGCGAGTCGGTGGTGCCCACAAAGCTCATCCAGTTGGTGACCGGACAGTTCGAGCTGGCGGCGGCAAAGCGGTCGGTGTGCCCCACGATCCACGCGGTGAGCACGCCACCGCCCGAGCAGCCGAACACGTACAAACGCTTGGTGTCCACGAAGCCGCGGTTGATCACCGAGTCGACGCCGACCATCAGGTCGTCGAAGTCCTTGTCGGGATAGGCGTTCTTGATCGCGTTGCCGAACGCGCTCCCGTAGCCCGTGGACCCGCGCGGGTTGGTGTACAGCAGGACGAAGTCGTTCCCCACGTGCTCCTGGCGGGCAAACGAGAAGCCCACGTTGTACATCGAGTGCGGACCGCCGTGGATCTCCAGCATGAGCGGGTACTTGCGGCTGGCATTGAAGTCGGGCGGCTTCACGATCCACCCCTGGATGCGCATCCCGTCTTTGGACGTGTACCAGATCTCCTCGGTCGTCGCCAGCTTCTTCCCGGTCAGCACGTCGTCGTTGATCGAGGTCAACTGACGCGGGTCGGGACGCTGCAGGGTGAAGGTGACGACGTCGTTCGGCTTGACGGGGGTGCTGAGCGTGCCGAGCACCACGCCGCTCTTCCCGATGTCGCTCACCGTCAGGACGTGCGTGCCGTTCGTGACCGGACGCACCTGCCCGGTCAGCGAGGCGACGTACAGGTTGCGCGACCCCTCGTTCTCCACGTTGAAGTACAACCCGGTGCCGTCGGGCGCCCACATGAGGCCCTGCGGCGAGCGATCCAGCGTCCCGCTGATCTCGCGGCGGTTGCTCCCGTCCGCGTTCATCACGTACAGCTTGCTGTCGATCCAGCTCGCGTCCGTGGAGTCATACCCGGTGAAGGCGATGAGCTTGCCATCGGGCGACGGTGTCGGCTGCTGGTCCGGACCCTTGCGCTGCGTCAACTGCGTGATCTGCGCAGAGGTGACGTCGACCCGGTAGATGTCGCTCTCCCGCCAGCGATACTCGGCGTCCTGCACCCGGTCCGCCGTGAACACGATCGACGTGCCGTCCGGCATCCACTGCGGCGCGCCGTGATCCCACTCGCCGCTCGTCAGCTGCCGCGGTGTCCCGCCGTCGGCCGAGACCACGAAGACCTGGTTGTATCCGCCGTCGTTGAAGCCCACGCGATCCTGACGGTAGTCCAGGCGCGTGACGACGCGCGGCGGCTCGACCCACTTGGCCCCCTTGGGCGCGGCGGGGACCGCCAGATTCCACTGCTCGCGGAACGGCACCATCATCCGGAACGCGATCGACTTGCCGTCCGGGGACCACTGGATGTCGCTCGGTCCCTCGCTCACCCGCGTCACCTGCGACACCGCCCCTTCCGCGTCCATCCAGCGCACGAAGATCTGTGAACCGGCCGGCTCGCCGCTCGCGATGTAGGCGATGCGCTGCCCATCCGGCGACCACTCCACCGATCCGCCATTCACGAGGAAACGGTTCCGGGTCCCGTCGACCCCCATCGTCCACAGCGACGACTCCCAGCGGTCGTTGAGCTTGTCGATCCACCGGCGGGTGTAGATCACCTGCTTGCCATCCGGCGAGAGGCGGGGGGATTGGACGTCCTCCCAGTCGAGGTACTGCTCGATGCCAAGGCGGTCGCCGCGAGGCTGGGCCGCGAGCGGCGCGGCCAGGAACATCGCGAGGGCCAAGGCGCCATGCACTGCGCGCGGGGCGAACATGCAAACCTCCGGGAAGGGGACAGACCGGAACCGCGCATCGACGCAGCGGCCCCGCGCAATTCTACGCTATGGTCCGCCGAGACGCTGCACGCGCGGGCGCATTTCGGGCGCACGCCGGGGCGCAGATGGGCGCAGAGGGGCGCACGAGGGGCGCACGAGGGGCGCACGAGGGGCGCAGCACGGCAGGACCACGCGGGCCGACCGAGGACGAGCTCCCGACGGCCGCCGGTCGTCCCGGCACTCCCTAGTGATCCATCGCCGGAAGGCTCAGCGTGGCGACGCACCCTGCGCGATCCCGTCGATTGTCGAGCCGCAGCAGTCCGCCGTGCGCCTCGGCGATCTGCCGCGAGAGCACCAGGCCGATTCCCGTCCCCTGCGGCTTGGTGGTGAAGAACGGGACGAAGAGGTTCGCCGAGCCCGCGAGACCGAGCCCTTCGTCGCGCACGACGAGGTGGACGTGGGTCGCATCGCCCCGCCACGACAGCTCGACCCCGCCCCCCGTTTCGACGGCGGCATCGGCGGCGTTTCGCACCAGGTTGATCAGCGCCTGTTCCAGTTGGTCGCGATCGGCGCTGATCGTGAGGTCGGGTCCCGTCACGACGGCTACGGGCAGTCGCTGCTCGATCGACGCCGCCCGCCGGATGAGTTCCTCGACACGGACCTCGCGCTTGTGCGGCGCGGGAAGGCGTGCCACTCGGGCGTAGGCGCTCATGAAGCGCGACAGGGCATCGGCGCGTCCCGCGATGATCCCGAGCCCGCGGCGCATGTCGTCGGCGCCGTCGCCGAGCGCGTCGCCGCGCTCCACGATCGCCTGCAGGCTCCCCGCGAGCGACTTGATCGGCGCCAGCGAGTTGTTGATCTCGTGGCTCAGGACGCGCACGATGCGGCGCCACGCCTGCAGCTCCTCCTCCCGCAGGCTCTTGGTGACGTCGGCAATCACCAGCAGCGAGTGCGGGCGTCCCTCCTGCCGGAACACCGTGCGCCGGACCTCCCAGCGTCCCGCGCGCCCCGGAAAGGTCAGGTCGTGGACCTGCGGGGACGGGCCGTTGAGCAGGGCGGCCACGCCTAACGAGTCGGCGTGCCGGCCCACCAGCCGCTCGCCCGCCTGGTGCAGCAGCCGCTCGCCGGCACGGTTCACCAGCCGCAGCGCATCCTGGTCGTCGAACGTGAAGATCGCCACGTCGATCTCCGCCATCACCGCCCGCAGCAGCGACGACGCCTCGAGCGCGCCCTGCCGTTGGCTGCGCAGCGTGTCGCCCAGCAGGTTGATCTCCAGGAGCGCGAGCCCGAGGGCATCGTCCGAACGCCCGAAGCGCGCCCGCAGCGAGAAGTCCCCCTCACGCAGGGCGGCGAGCATGTTCGACAGCGTCTGCAGCGGACGCACGACGCGCTCGCGCAGCGCGATCGCCACTGCCAGCCAGCTCCCCGCGACGAACCCCCCGAGCGTCCAGGTCGCCCGGGTCGAGTAGTCCCCCGACCAGAGCAGCGCAAGGCTCGCGACCACCCCCGGAAGCCCCGCCCCCATGGCCAGCAGGAAGACCCGTCGCTCGTGACTGAGCGAGAACCGGCGGCGTTTCGGGGCCCCGGTGCGCCACCCGGGGACGCTCACCGCCCCCTCACGTTCATGGGGCGTCCCCGGTCTCGATGCGATGGTGTTCCAGGCGCCGGTACAGGGCGCTGCGGCTCAACCCGAGCGACCGGGCGGCATGCGACACGTTGCCGCCGTGCCGGGCCATCGCCTTGCGGATGAGGATCTGCTCCACCTCGTCCAGCGGCAGGTCCTCGTAGCGCGGCGCTGCGGCGCCGCCCGGCCGGAGCCCCAGGTCGATCGCCCGCACCGCGGGACCCTGCGCCATCAGCACCGCACGCTCGACCGCATGCCCCAGCTCCCGGATGTTGCCGGGCCACCCATGCTCCAGCAGCGCCTGCATGGCCGCGGGCTCGAACCCCTCGAGCACCTTGCGATACCGGGCCGCGTGCCGCTGCAGGAAGGCGCGGGCCAGCGGGGCAATGTCCTCGCGGCGTTCCCGCAGTGGCGGCAGCTGCAATTGAATGGTGTTCAGGCGAAACAGGAGGTCCTCGCGAAAGCGGCCGGCCTGCACCTCGGACTGCAGCACCGAGTTGGTCGCGGAGAGCACCCGCACGTCCACCTGCCGCACCTTGGACGACCCCACCCGTTCCAGCTCGCCGCCCTGCAGCACGCGCAACAGCTTGCTTTGCTGCGAGAGCGTGATGTTGGCAATCTCGTCGAGGAAGATCGTCCCGCCGTCGGCGAGTTCGAACCGCCCCACGCGGTCGGCACGCGCATCGGTGAACGCCCCCTTCACGTGGCCGAACAGCTCGCTCTCGAAGACGCCGTCCGAGAGCCCCCCCATGTTCACGGCCACGAAGCCGCGCCGGGCACGAGCCGACGATGCGTGCAGCCATGTGGCCACCAGCTCCTTCCCGGTGCCGTGCTCCCCGGTGATCAGGACGTTCGCGTCCGAGGGCCCGACGCGCTCCATCAGCTGCAACACCGGCCGCATGACGGCCGACTCGGCCACGAGCACCGGCAGGTCGGCGGCAGCAGAGCGCAGCGCCGAGTTTTCCCGCTCGAGCAGCTGCGCTCGGCGCAACGCCCGCCCCAACTCCACGGCATTGCGCACGATGGCCACCAGCCGGGCATTGTCCCACGGCTTCTCGACGTAGTCGTGCGCACCGCGTCGCATCGCCTCCACCGCCGTGTCGATGCTCGCCCACGCCGTCATCACGACAATGGGGAGCGTCGGGTCGCTCCCCGCCAGCAGGTGGAGCAGGTCCAGCCCCTCCCGCCCCGACGTCGTATCCCGCGTGAAGTTGAGGTCCGAGAGCACCGCGTCGAACTCGCGTGCGCGAACCGCCTCGAGCACCTCCAGCGGCGACCGCACCGTCTCCACCTGATACCCTTCGCCCTTGAGCAGCAGGCGAAGCGCCTCGAGGACGTCCGGCTGGTCGTCGGCGATGAGCAGGCGGGGAAGGGGCAAGGGCGGACGGGGGACGGGGGACGGGGGACGGGGGACGGGGGACGGGAGGGGGGCCGTCGCTCGGAAGATGGGGTGGCGGGCGGTGCATCGGGAGTAACGCGTCCCTCGTGCTCCCGACCCCGCGCCCCCGCTACCCCCCCACTCCCGTCCCCCGTCCCCCGTCCCCCGTCCGCACGTCATCCACCACCCACCCATCTCGCACGGTCACGATCCGGCTGCCGTACTGCGCATTCTCCTCGGAGTGCGTCACCTGCACGATCGTCGTCCCCTGCCGGTTGAGCGTCACGAAAAGCTCCATGATGTCGCGGGCCTGCGACGAGTGCAGGTTCCCGGTGGGCTCGTCGGCGAGCAGCAGGCCCGGCTTCGCGATCACGGCGCGCGCCACGCCGACGAGTTGCTGCTGCCCCCCCGACAGCTGCCGCGGATAGAGATCCTTCTTCCCGACGATCTGGAATCGGTCCAGCGTATCGGCGACGATCGCCGCGCGCTGGTCGCGCGGGACGTCGCGGTACGACAGCGGGACATCCAGGTTCTCGGCCACCGTGAGGTCGTCCAGCAAGTGGTACTGCTGAAAGACGAAGCCGATGTGCTTCCGGTTGAGCGACAGCCGATCCTTGTTGGCCAGGGCGTGCACGGCGACGTTGCGCAGGTAGTACTCTCCCTGCCACGCCCCGTCGAACATGCCGAGGATCGACAACAGCGTCGACTTGCCCGCCCCCGACGGCCCCATGATCGTGACAAACTCGCCTGGGGCGATGTCGAGGGACACGCGACGCAGCACGTACGACTTCCCCGACGGGATGTCAAACGCCTTCTCGACGCCGCGGAGGGAGACGAGCGGACCGGAGAAGACGTCGTCCTCGACCGGGGCGTCGCGCTTGGTGGTGCGAAAGAAGGCCATGGGAGCGACAAGAAGCGGGAAAGGAAAGACACGAGTGCCTGCCAGGTAACTGCCGAGGAATGGTCAGGTATCCGCCAAGCGTCTGCTAGGCGCCGCGGAGGGCCTCGACGGGGTCGATGCCGGCGGCGCGTCGCGCGGGAAGGTAGCTGGCCAGCGCACAGGCGACGACGATCACACACGACTGGATCGCGAATGTCAGGGGGTCCGTCGTCGTGATGCCGAACACGAGGCCGCGAAGCAGGCGTGACGCCCCCCACGCCGCGGCCAGCCCCACGGTCACCCCGATGGCGGTGAGCAACATGGCGCGCCGCATCACCAGGCCGATGACTTCCCGTCGGACAGCGCCGAGCGCCATGCGGATTCCCAGTTCGCGCGTCCGCTGCACGACCGTGTACGTCAGGACGCCGTAGATGCCGATCAGCGAGAGCACCAGGCCGAGTCCGGCGAAGGCCCCCAGCAGGATCGCGCCAAACCGCAGGCGGCCCAGCGACGAGGCCACCCGCTGCTCGAGCGTGCGCTCGTCGTAGATCGCCAGCTGCGGGCTCAGGTTGCGTACCGTTTGTCGCGCGACCGCCAGCACCGAGGCGGGGGCGCTCGACGTGCGCAGGAAGTACATGCCGGTGGCGCTCGATGCCTGCAGGTAGGAGCCGTAGAAGCTGAGGGCGGGAGGCGTGCCGACCTGGCCGTAGTTGACGTCGGAAATCACCCCGACAATCTCCGCGTCTGCCCAGTTGCTGAAGCCGATGCCGAGACGCTGTCCGACCGCGTCACCGTTCGGAAACAGCTGTCGCGCCGCCGTCTCGTTGATCACGCCGGTGATCGGGGCGCCGGCACGATCGACCTCGCTGAGGAAGCGCCCGGCCACCAGCCGCGCTCCGATCGCCGGGAGATAGCCGCTGTTCACGAGGTGCACGCCGATCGGCTGGCGCGCGCCGCCCTCGGGAAGCGGCGTCCCCGACACGCGCATCACGATGGTGCCGCTGCACCCCTGTGACAACGGCGCACACCAGTCGGTCCCCACGGCATTCACACCGGGGAGCGCGGCCAGACGCGTCATCAGCTCCTGCCGGTAGAGGGAAGCACGCGCGCCGCTGAACGCCGAGTCGGTAGGCGGTTGCACGCGGAAGGTCAGGACGTCGCGCGCATCGAAGCCCGCGTCGACGCCCCGCGCCTTGGCGAAGCTGCGCGACAGCAGGCCGGCCCCAACGAGCAGGAGCAGGGAGAGTGCGACGTTGCCGGTCACGAGCAGCGCCCGGGCCTGTCCGCGGCGAAAGGTGAGGGCGCTCTCGGACGACGCGCCGGCGCCATCCTTGAGTGCGTCCGCCAGCATCGGGCGCGAGGCGCGGAGCGCGGGGACGAGCCCGCACAGCAACCCGGTCACCAGCGAGAGGGCAAGCCCGAAAGCGAGGACGCGCACATCGAGCTGCACCTGCGACAGGTCGAGGTACTGGGCCATCTGGGTACGCATGCGCCCCCCCGTCTCGGGGACGAGCGTGCGCACCGTGTCGACCGACCAGGCCGCGAGTACCACGCCCAGGACGCCGCCAACGAGCGCCAGCACCAACGTCTCGGTCAGCAGCTCCGCGAGGACCTGCGAACGCCGTGCCCCGATTGCCACCCGCACGGCGAACTCGCGTGTGCGCCCCGCAGCCCGGGCGAGCAGGAGGTTGGCGACGTTGACACAGGCGATGAGCAGGACGCACCCCACCGCCCCGAACAGGATGAGCACGGCGCGCGCCATCGTGGGATCCTCGCGCGCCTGGCGCAACGGACGCGCCGCCGCCCCCCATCGGTCGTGCTCACCGACCTCGGGCAGGGGATGCGCCGCGTCGACTTGCGTGCCAAGCGCCGTCATCTCCTGCGCCGCCGACCCAGGCGTGACGCCGTCGCGCAGGCGACCCACCGCGTCGAACGAATGATTCCATCGTTCGGTCAGCAACTCGGGATAGCTCAGGCGCGGTGCGACCGCCATCGGCAGCCAGAGTTGCACCTCGCCGCTCAGCGGCGCGAACGCCTCGGACGCGACGCCCACCACGGTCACCCGCTCCGTTTCGACGCCGAGTTCGCGGCCGATGATTGCCGTATCACCGCCGAAGCGACGCATCCAGAGTGCATGGCTCAGCACCGCCGCCGGCGCCGCCCCATCGCGGTCATCGCTCGGCTGCAGCCCGCGACCGAGCAGGATCGGGGCGCGCAACAAGGGGAAGTAGCTTCCCGAGACGAGCTCGAGGCGCACCCGCTCGGTCCCATCGCTGCCGCCCAGCAGTACGTCCTGGGTCGAATAGACCGCGACGTCCTCGTAGGAGCGCTGCAGCGACCGCATCGTCAGGTACTTCGGGTACGACCAGACCGTCAGCTCCGGTTCCGGCGAGTCGGCGCCCGTCACCGTCATCGACAGGTCCATCAGGCGATCGCTGCCGGGCCACGGCAGGGGGGCGAGCATGGTGGCGTTCACCACGCTGAAGATCGTGGTCGTCACGCCGATGCCTAACGCGAGCGTCAGGATGGTGGCGGCCGACGTGAGCGGCGTGCGCACCAGGGCGCGCAGCGCGAGGCGGAGGTTCGTGCGCATGCGGCTCACTCCCGTCGGAGGGCGGTCAGCGGGTCGACGCGGGTGGCTCGACGCGCCGGGATCGCGCTGGCGAGCAGCGCGATCATCGTCAGGAGCAGCGGAACCCCCACCAGCGTCACTGGGTCGGTTGCCCTGACACCATAAAGCGCGCCGCGCAGCAGCTGGGCGAGCGCGACGGCGGTGGGCACGCCCACCAGCAGGCCGACCCCGATCAGGCGCAGCGCGCCACGCAGGACCAGGCGGCGCACGTCGCGCGCCGAGGCACCCAGCGCCATGCGGATCCCCAGCTCGTGGGTTCGCTGCGCCACCACGTACGACATCACGCCGTACAGTCCGATCGTCGCCAGCAGCAACGCCGCACCGGCAAAGACGGCGAACATCGTCCCGAAGATCCGGGGCTGGAACATGCGGTCGCGCAGGATGAAGTCCATCGTCGCCGCGCGAGCGGTCGGGAGCCCGGGGTCGATCGAGCGCACGGCGGCCCGCACCGCCGGCAGCAGCGCCGAGGGGTCACCTGCGGTGCGCAGCACGACCCACCGCTCGCCCGCATAGTCGGCGCGCAGCGGCAAGAGCACCTGCGCCGTGCGCTCGTCGGTGACCGAGCGCGTCACCAGGTGCGGGAAGACCCCCACCACGGTGTGCGCCACGTCGGTGGAGCTGAATAGCTGCAGGCGCTTGCCGATGGCGCGCTCGCCCGGCCACTCGCGGGCCGCCAGCAGGTCGTCGACCAGGACGACCGGCTCGCCCGAGGTGACGTCGGCGTCGGTGATCCCCCGCCCCTGTCGCAGCGGGATGCGCATGGTCGCGAGGTACTGCGGCGAGACGCGCGCGAACCAGGCGCGCGGCCCCAATTCGCGTGGGTACGACTTGCCCGCGGGGAAGTATGGCGCGTGCTGGCAACAGCTGGCCACCAGCTGCGCGTCGATCATCCCCACGTCCTCCACCGCAGGCAAGGCGCGCAGTCGTGCGTCGAGCGCACGCTCGAACGCGGCGCGCGCCGAGTCGCTGGCGTAGCGATCGCCGGCGAGCGACAGCTGGAAGTTGAGCAGCCCCCGTCCGTCGAAGCCGAGGTCGGCGGTCATCGTCGCCATGAAGCTGCGCACCATCAGGCCGGCACCCAGCAGCAACACCAGCGACAGCGCCAGCTCGACCACCACGAGCGAGCTCCGGGTGCGGCCGACGCGCGAGGCCGCGCTGCTCCCGCGTCCGCCGGCATCCTTGAGCGTCTCGCCTAACGACGGATTGGAGAGTGACAGCGCGGGCAGGATCCCGAAGATCAGCCCGCTGGCCACGGTGATGCCGACCGTCACCCACAAGACGAAGGGGTCGACGTCGAAGGTCATGTAGTACGGCACGGTCGTCGGCATCATCCGGGTGGTGAACCAGTCGGTCCCCCAGGTGCCGAGTGCGACGCCCACCACCCCGCCCATCGACGCGAGCAGCACGCTCTCGGTCAGGAACTGGCGCACGATCCGACGGCGAGGCGCCCCCAGCGAGAGGCGCACCGCCACCTCACGCTGCCGACCGGCGCCGCGTGCCAGCAGGAGGTTGGCCACGTTCGCGCAGGCGATCAGCAGGACGAATCCCACCGCCCCCAGCATGATGAGGAAGAGCGGACGGACTTCGCGCGCCACGAGGTCGTTCATCGGGACGAGCCACGATGACCAGCCGATGTTCGTCTCCGGGTACCGGTCCGCATTCCCCTGCATCAGCGCCGCCACCCGGGCGTCAGCCTGCTCGCGCGTTACGCCCTGCGCGAGCCGGCCCGCGATCAGCAGCACGCGTTTGTCGCGATGCATCCGGGCGTCGTCGTCCACGAAGGGGATCCAGAGATCGTGGATTTCGGGGAAGCGCACGCCGCGCTGCATCACCCCGATCACCCGGTAGCTCTCGCCGTCGAGCGTGAGCGTGCGCCCCACCACCGCCGGGTCGGCGGCGAACGCACGCTCCCACACCCCCGAGCCGATGACCACGACCCTGGCATCGTGCGTGGCGTCGTCGGGGCGAAAAAACCGCCCCATCAACGGCGTCAGCCCCAGCGTGGGAAAGAGCGACGGCGTGACGCGGGCGCCGAGGAGCCGCTCGGGCTCCGCGACGCCTCCAACGTTCCAGGTTGCCTCCGTGTAGGCGCCAACCGACGAAAAGACGCCGTCGAGACGGGTCAGGTCATTGTAGTCGGGTACCGACCACGACCCGTAGGTGCGACGCCCGGCATCCGCGCGCCACATGCTGGCCTGCATCACGGCGTCCGAGGCGGGGAAGGGGAGCGGGCGCAGGAGCAGCGTGTTCGTGGGCGTCCAGATGAACACGTTCGCCGCGATCCCGATCGCGATGCACAGCACGGCAATGGCGGTGAATCCCGGCGAACGTCGCAGCGAGCGAACCGCGAGCCGAAGGTCGTGAAGCAGGGCATCCATGGCGATCACGATTCGGAGGGATGACGACGGGACACCGTTCGCCCACAGGCGGCGCGCGGCGATACGCGCCTCAAAGCGGGTCGCGCCGCGGGTTGCGCCGCGGGTTGCGCCGCGGGTTGCACCGCGGGTTGCACCGCGGGTTGCACCGCGGGTTGCACCGCGGACTCGCCGCGGCCTGGCGCTAGGTCCGCAGCAGCGTGGCCGTGACGGCGCCGATCAGCACCGCGCCTAACGCACCGACGAGCACGACGGCCCCCGCCAGCCGCCGCCACGACGAGGCCGGGTGTGGGGCCGCGGCCGGTACGGGCGGCGGCGCGGCGGCCGACGATCGCACCAACGTCAGCCGACCCTCGCCGCGCGCGGCGCTCAGCGACGTCGCCGTCACACCGGAGCCGCTGCCATCTCGTCCACCACCCGCCCGTCGAAGATGTGGATGGAGCGGTCGGCGTGCCGGGCGTAGCGCGGATCGTGGGTCACCATGCAGATCGTCGCCCCGCCACGGTGCAGCTCGCGCAGCAGCTCCATCACCGCCTCGCCGTTGGTCGAGTCGAGGTTCCCGGTCGGCTCGTCGGCGAGCAGGATCGCCGGGTCGCCGGCCACCGCGCGCGCCACCGCGACGCGCTGCTGCTGGCCGCCCGAGAGTTGTGACGGATAGTGCTTGATGCGGTGCGCCATCCCCACCCGCTCGAGCGCATCGTGCACGCGCTTCTTGCGCTCTGCCGCCCCCATTCCGCGATACGTCAGCGGCAACTCGACATTTTCGTAGACCGTCAGGTCGCCGATCAGGTTGAACGCCTGGAAGATGAAGCCGATCTGCCGGTTGCGGATCCGCGCCCGGTCGGCGGCCGAGAGGTTGGACACGTCCTCGTTGCTCAGCATGTACGTGCCGCCCGTGGGGGTGTCGAGCAGCCCAAGGATCGACAGCAGCGTCGTCTTGCCGCACCCCGAGGGACCGTTGATGGCCACGTACTCGCCGGGACGGATGTCCAGGTGGATGTCGGCCAGCGCGTGCGTCTCCACCTCGTCGGTGAAGAAGATCTTCTGGATCCCCGTCATGCGGATGAGGGGCTCCGCCATCGGCACGTCGTTCTGCACGTCGTTAGGCATGGTCATCGCTCGATTCTCACCCGGTTCACGTTGTCAAAGCGCGACATGTCGGAGATGATGACGCTGTCGCGGGTCTGCAGCCCCTGCAGCACCTCGATCGTGCTCACCGACGCGCGCCCCAGCTTGACGCTGATGCGCGTGGCGGACTTGCCGTCGGGCTCGATGCGGAAGAGCCCGATCGCCTGCTCCGGCTGCCCATAGGCCGGTCGCCCGACGTACAGCACGTTGTCCAACCGCTCCAGCTCGATCACGCCGTCCACCGAGAGGTCGGCGCGCGCCCCCTTCGGCAGCTCCCCCTCCAGCGCGACCTCCACCGTCACCGTCCCGTTCTGCGAGATCGGATCCACGCGCAGCACCTTGCCCTCGATGATGCCGTTGCGCGTGTCGACGGTCGCCTGCTGCCCCATCACGATGTCCTTGGCCTGCGTTTCCGGTACCCGCAACACCGCCTTCAGGCGGCCCGGCTGCGCGACCGTCGCCAGCACCTGCCCGGGCACTACCCACTGCCCCAGCTCGAGCGGCAGCGTCTGCAGCTCCCCGTCGAGCCCCGAAGTCACCTTCATGGACGCCACCCGCTCCTGCTGGAAGCGCGCGACCGCGCGCATCTGCTCCAGGTTCGCACGCGCCTTCAACAGCTGCTCCGACATCGCCGACGTCAGGATCTCCAGCCGCTGCACCTCCAGCTCGAGCCGAGTCTCCAACTCGATGGCCAGATCCTTGGCACGCTCCACTTCATTCTTGGACGACAAACCCTTCTTGTCGAGCCCGTCGATCACGGCAGCGTCGCGCAGCGCATTGGCCCGGAGCGTCTTGATCTGCGCCACCTGCGAGGCCTGGTTCAGGCGGTTCGTCTCCAGCGTGGTGCGCAACGTGACCAGGTCCTGCTCGGCCTGCGTCAGCTGGCGCTGCGCCTCGAGCGCCTGCAGCTGTACCTCGGGGTTCGACAGTTCGAGCAGCACCGTCGACGACTGCACCGGCGATCCGGGCCGCAGCGGTCGCGCCTCGACTCGACCGGCGGTGACCGCCGCGACGTAGCGAATGTTCTCCGGAACCAGCGTCCCGGGCGCTCGAACGTTCCGCACCATCAGTCCGCGCTGTACCGAGTCCACCCAGAGTTCGCTACGCGAAACGCCAGGCGGTCGTGCCTCGAGGTTGCTCAGCGCAACGGTCGTCGCCACCACGGCCACGACCGCACCGGCGATCAGCAGGTTGCGTTTGGTCTTCTTGGGAGGTTCGCGCTTGATGTCCACGAAATGGTCGCGTCAGGAAAGGGTCGGCCGGTCGAACTGGCCGTTGGACAGCCGCAGAGTTGGAACACGTTTCATCCCGAGTAAAAGGAAGACTCGTGCCGCGGCGATGGCGAATACAAAATGTTGTATCGCAATGGGTTACGGCGAGGCAACGTTCGCAGAATTCTGGGACGAACGCGCGATACTGGGACGCAGTGTTCGAAAACGGACAGTTCGGACCTCACGCGAACCCAGCCGAACGGTCGGGAAACTCGGGCGTCAGCCGGATCGAGGGCAAAAAAAAGCGACCCGGAAGGGCCGCGATCCGTGCAACGTGCCGAGCGCGTCGCTACTGCACCTCTGGAATCGGATCGACGGTATCGATCAGGCGGCGCGCGCTTCGCCAGTTGCGCAGCAGCGACGGGCCGAGCGACGCCAGCGACGTCTCGATGACGCTGCGACGCGATGTGCTGGCGTGAATCACCTTCCCGTTGCCAGCATAGATGCCGATGTGCGTGATCCGCCGCTTGGTCCCGAACGTCAGCAGGTCGCCCGGGCGCAGCTGCGTCGTGTCACGGGCGACCTCTCGTCCCAGCTTGGCCTGCTCATCGGCCGTGCGGGGAAGGTCCACGCGAAGCGCCGACATCACGTAGCGAATCAGCCCGCTGCAATCGAACGCCTTCCCCGGCGTCTCGGCCCCGAGCCGGTAGCGCGTCCCGATCTGCGAGCGCGCCATCGTCAACACGGAGTCCCGCATCGTCATCTCGTCGAACGTCGAGAGGGCGAAGACCAGCGGCGGAGCGGAAAAGCCCGCCGCCGGCTGGACCCGCATCGCCAATGAATCGCGAAGGCGCTGCGCCGATTCACTAAAGGCCGCGAACGGCTTCTTGGCGACTCGCCTGCTGCGCTGCGCCGACGCCTCGCTCACGCTGGCGAACAGCGCAAGGACCGTCAGGGCAATCAGGCGAACGAGTCGGGACATGCGGAGAGGCTAGGGACGGCTATCGGGGAGCAGGACGAAAAACTAGCCCGCCCTCATGATCCCGTAAGAGGACCAATATCACATCGCGAGGGAAACATCTGTCCGGTCGGTCAGACCGGAGGGCCATCTTCTTCGTCGCCGTGGTACACACAGCCGGCGGTGCATGTCTCCCGCACCTCGATGGCGTCAAGTCCGGGGAGGGCGCGCTCGAGGCCGCGCCAGATCCAGCGCGCCACGACCTCGCTGGTCGGGTTCTCCAGCCCCTCGATGTCGTTGAGGTAGTGATGGTCGAGTTGGTCGTGCAGCGGGGCGAAAGCCGCCTTGATGTCGGCGAAGTCGATCACCCAGCCGGAGGTCGCACCAACGGTTCCCCGCACGCTCACCCGGACGTGGAAGGAATGCCCATGCAGGCGCGCGCACTTGTGCCCCGGTGGCACGTGCGGGAGGCGATGGGCGGCCTCGAAGCTGAACTCCTTGAACACGAGCATGGGACGGGGACGAAAGGGTCGAGGCGGCGCTCGGCGAGGCCACGTGCTGCGGGGCGCCGGCTAGCGCAGCCCGAGGTGCTTGTGGGTCTGGACACTCAGGCGCCACTGTGGATGTGCGAGACAGTACGCCACGGCTGCAGCGGTATTGGCCGCGATGTCCGGGCCGTCCATGGGCTGGAGGGAGAAATGACGGAACGCCAGTGCGGCGAATCGCTCTGGCTGGGCGTCGGACTGCGGGTAGACGAGCTTGAGTTCGTCGCCGCTCGTCAGGACCAGCGGCGCGTCGGCCTTCGGGCTGACGCAGATCCAGTCCAGCCCTGCCGGCGCCGGCCAGGTCCCGTTGGTCTCGACCGCCACCTCGAAGCCTGCGTCGTGCAGCGCCACCACCGCCGCGTCGTCGAGCTGGAGCAGCGGCTCTCCGCCCGTGCAGACCACATACGGCCGCCCGCCCTCCGACGCCGGCCACGCGCGCCGGACTGCCTCTGCCAGCTGGCCGGCCGTCGCGAAGCGCCCGCCGTCGGGGCCGACACCCACGAAGTCGGTGTCGCAGAACCGGCATGTCGCCGTGGCCCGGTCCTCGGCCCGCCCCGTCCAGAGGTTGCAGCCGGCGAACCGGCAGAAGACCGCGGGGCGTCCGGCGTGCACGCCCTCGCCCTGCAGGGTGTAGAACACTTCCTTGACGGTATACATCACGCGGACTCGGCGTAGCGCGTCGGGTCGGCCAGGCCGGCGTCGGCGAAGCCGCGTCGCCGCAGCTGGCATGCGTCGCAGTGCCCGCAGGCGGCGCCGTCGGGGGCGGGGTCGTAGCAGCTGGTCGTCGCCCCGTAGTCCACGCCTAACGAGCCTCCCAGCTCGATGATCGCCCGCTTGGTGAGCGTCATGAGCGGGGTGCGCAGGACCACGGGCCGCGTTCCCTCCACGCCGGCCCGCGTCGCCAGGTTCGCCATCCGCTCGAACGCGGCGATGTATTCCGGGCGGCAGTCCGGATAGCCGCTGTAGTCGAGCGCGTTCACACCGATGAATATGTCGGCGGCTTCCAGCACCTCGGCCCACGCCAGGGCGAACGACAGGAAGATCGTGTTGCGCGCCGGGACGTACGTGATCGGGATTCCCTGCGACAGGTCGTCGGGCGTGCGATCCTTGGGAACGGCGAGGTCGGCGGTCAGGGCCGAGCCGCCGAACATGCGCAGGTCGATGTCGGCCACGACGTGCTGCGCCACCCCGTGTGCCTGGGCGACACGCTGCGCCGCGCCCACCTCGGCGCTGTGCCGCTGCCCGTAACGAAAGGTGAGGGCATGCACCGCATAGCCCTCGCTGCGGGCGACGGCGAGCAGGGTGGTCGAATCCAGGCCGCCGCTCAAGAGCAGCACGGCGCGTGGTGCGGACATTCGGCTGGGCACGAGTCTGGTGGGAGTGTTATTTCTGGAAACTACCAGCTGTCTCACAAATAGTCGCCGGAGCCTCACATCGTGCGCCGCCTTCGCTTCGTTCCACACGCCGGTACGGCGCTCGCGACCGCGTCTGCGCTGGTTATGCTCGGCGCCTGTGCCCCCAAGGCGACGATCGCCCCTGTGCCGGAGGTCGTGGTTGCCCTCCCGCCGCTCCCCGCCGGGCACGCCGTGCTGGCGGCCATGAACGAGCGCTACATCGGCAAGTGGTACATGACGATGACCTACAAGCAGAACGTCACCATCATCACGACCAGCGGCCGACAGACGCGACAGGTCTGGAACCAGTACCTGACGCTCCCTGGTCGTCAGCGCATCGACTACCTCCCGCTCGGATCACGGAGCGGCGTGCTGTACGCCGACGGCAAGCTGCACGCCTTCGCCAATGGCAAAGCGCAGGACGTGCGCCAGGGATGGAATCCGCAGCTCGTCCTGACCGGCGATGTCTACACGCAGATGGTAGACACCACGGTGCGGCAGCTCGAGTCGCTCGGCTTCGACCTGTCCATCGCGCGCAAGGCGCAATGGGATGGCAAGGAGGTGTGGGTGGTGGGGGCGGCGGACGGCGACTCCACTTCGTCGCAGTTCTGGGTCGACACCGACTCACTCCTCGTGCGGCGCATCCTGGTGCGAGATGCCAGCGGTGCCAAGCCCTCGGTGACCGAGACGCGCTTCCTCTCCTATCGCAGCGTGGGCGGCTATCCGGTGGCCCACAGCACGCGCGCGTATCGCGACGGCCGCCTGTACTTCCGCGGGGAGGCGACGAACATCCTGATCGCGGAGCGCCTCTCGGTCGAGCTCTTCGAGCCGCAGAACTGGGTGAGGTCGCAGGTAAAGCGTTAGGCGGCGTCGGCGCGCAGCGCTCCCACGAGTTCCCGCAGCTGCACGCTCCCGTGCAGCAGCTGCGTCGAGGCCGAGCTCATCTGCTCGCAGGCCGCGCTCTGTTCCTGCGTCGACGCACTGACCTGCTGCGCCGCCGCCGCGTACCCCTCCGCCGTTCTCGCCACGGATTCCACGCTGCGCGCCGCCGATGCGACGATATGGGCGTTGCGCTGCGCCGTGTCGGCGGCCCCCCCCGCAGCGGATCGCGTGCGGCCGGCGGCCTCGGTGATGCTGGTCAGGGCGGCGTCCACGTTGCGCGACACCCCCTCGATCTCCTCCACCTGCGACACGCCGGCCTCCATGGCGCGCGTGGTCGCCCCCACGCGAGAGGTCACGACACGCGTGAGCCGCACCACGTCGTCGGCGGCCACTTGTGCCTGCTCGGCCAGTTTGCGCACCTCGTCGGCCACAACACCGAATCCCCGCCCCGCCTCGCCCGCCCGCGCGGCCTCGATCGCGGCGTTGAGCGCCAACAGGTCGGTCTGCTCGGCAATGCGGCCCACCGAGGCGACCAGCTTGTTGATGTCCTCGGCCGTGGCGTTGAGGGCGTCGACCTCGTGGGCCGCCTCGCGCACCGTCTCGCGGACCGCCGTGAGGATGCCGAGCGAGCGGGCGATCTCCAGTCGCTTGGCGCGGGCCGATTCCTCAATGGCGCCGGCCAGCGCCCGCAGCTCGTCGGCGCTCAGCACGACGTCGTCGGCGTTCGTGCGAATCGCGCGCAGCGCGTCGTCGATCGCGCGCAGCTGACGGACCTGGCTTTCCGCCCCGGTCGAGATCTCCGTCATCGACGACGCCATCTGGTTCGCCGATGCTGAAATCTGTTCCGACACGTTGGCGAGGTCACGCGCGGAGTGGGCGACGTCGTCGGCGGTGGTGGTCGTGACCGAGACCACGCGCGACAGCGTCGCCGAGGTGCTGTTCATCGCGTCGGCCAGCTCGCGAAACTCGCCGGGCAGCTCGCCGTCCACGCGATGGGTGAAGTCGCCGGCGCTGAGGGCCCGTGCCTGACGCGTGAGCTGCCGCAATGGTCGGGCGATCCAGGTGACCGTGCTGAAGACGATCAGGGCGCCCACCAGCGCCGATGCCCCGAGGATGATGAGCACCCAGGTGCCACGCTGGTCGGCGTCCCGCCGCAGGGTGAACGATGCCGCATCGACGTTTCGCGACTTGATCGTCGCCAGCTGGCGTACCTCGTCCAGCAGCGAGTCGACACCCATCCGTGCGCGGCTCCCCTCGGACAACGCGGCGTCACGACGCCCGAGGTCGGACAGGCGATGCGCGCGGGCGTAGCGCACCTCGATCTGCGACAGGCGGGCGTCGATCGATGCGACCAGCGCCACCTCACGCGGCGTCTGGCCGGGCAGCAGGTTCATCTCCCGTTGTGCGGCGTGCGTCTCGCGCGCGAGACGGCGGAAGTCGGCTTGTGCGGTCGAGTCACGCAGTTCCAGGTATCGCTGCGCCGCCGCGAGCTCCTGGGTCACCGCACCCGACAGCCTGGCCGACAGCTGCGCGTCTACCTGCACCGACTCCAGCGTCTCGGCAATCAGGCCCGACATGCGCACGATGGCGGCGCGCCCGGCCAGTCCTGCCGCACAGAACAGCCCCACCAGCAGGGCAAAGCTCACGAGGAGCCGCTGGCGTATGCTCTGGAAGCGCACCAGGCGTTCGATCATGGGCGATTGGCCGCTTCGACGACGAGCGCGCCGCGTCGCACGCGCGTCATGACGTAGCCCTTTCCGACCACGTCGCCGCTGGCGTGGAACGAGATGGCCCCGGTGACGCCCTGCTCCGCGGAGTCGCGCGTGCGGCTGGCGAGCCACTCGCGCACGCCGCGGCGCGTGGCCCCACCCTTGGCGACGGCCTTCGCCACCAGGCGGGTGGCATCGTACGCCAACGCCGCATTCCCGTCCGGATCCATGCCGAAGCGCTGGCGGAATGACGCCGCGAATCGCTGGACCTCGTCGCGCGGGTCGCGCGACGTGAACGGTGCCCCGACGTACGCCCCCTCCGCGAGTGCCGTGTCCTGCACGATCCCGGTCCAGCCATCGCTGCCGAGAAACGCGGCCGATATGCGCTGGCGGCGCGCTTCGCGCAGGATGGCCAGCCCCGAGGCCTCGGTCCCTGCCACGAAGACGACGTCGGGGTGCCGCGACGCGAGGTAGGAGACAAACGGCTCGAAGTCGCCGTCGCGATCCGATGGGATGGGATCGCTGGCGATGATGTCTCCGCGGAAGTTGCGCTCGAACGACTCGGCGAGGCCGCGACCGTAGGCGTTGTTTTCATAGAGCACCGCCGCCCGCACAAAGCCCTGCGCGCGCGCGTGGCGCGCGAGATCGAGGCCGTTGACCGAGTCGCTGGAAATCACGCGAAAGACCCACGGCGAGATCCCAGTCAGGTCGGGGGTCGAGGCGGTGGTGGAGACCGCCGGGAGCCCCTCGTCGTACACACGAGCCGCGGCGATCATCGTCCCCGAGTTGACGTGCCCTACCACCGCGATGACCTCAGGATTGCCCACGAACTCGGCGGCGATGGTCACGGCGCGCGTCGCGTCGCCCTTGTCGTTGCGCATGGCGATGCGCAGCGGTCGGCCGGCGACGCCGCCCTCCTGGTTGATCTCTTCAATCGCCAGGTCGATCCCCCGCTTGTTCATCTCGCCGTAGCCCTCGTCCCAGTTGCCCGCCGCAGCGATGAGGAGGCCCTCATGAGCGGGCGTGCACGCCGCAGGCAGGACCAGCAACGCGACCGTGAGCGCGACTTTCATCGCGACACGTTCCGGCAGGCGAACGAGGCAGGGAATCCGGGGAGATCGCACGACTACCTGACGCCCCTGACGCGTCTCGGGCAACGCGCGACCATGCACCACGGCGCGTGGGACAGGCGTTACGCCGTCGGCGCAGGCTCCTGCTGGCTCAGGCAGTGCAGGGTGCCGAGTCCCCACACCAGGTCCACGGAGTGGATCCCCACCACGGTGCGGTCGGGGAAGCACTCGGCCATCGTGTTCAGCGCGACACGGTCGTTCGGGTCGTTGAAGGTCGGCACGAGCACGACACCGTTGGCCACGTAGAAGTTGGCATAGCTCGCCGGCAGGCGCTGCCCGTCCATGATGACCGGCCGAGGGTAGGGCACCGTGATCACGCGCAGTTCGCCACGCGCGGACAGCGTGAGTCGGCGCAGGTTGTCCACGGACCGGAGGTGGTTGTCGTCTGCCGGATCATTCTCGTAGGCGAGGACGACGGTGTCCACGTCCACGAATCGCGCGATGTCGTCAACGTGGCCGTGGGTGTCGTCGCCCACGCACCCCTCACCGAGCCAGATGGTCTCGTGCACGCCGAGCACGTCGCGAAAGACCGACTCGTAGCCCTCGCGCGTGAGCCCGGGGTTGCGCTCCTGAACGGAGGAGAGCAGGCACTCCTCCGTCACCATGAAGAGTCCGGCCCCATTGGTCTCGATGGCGCCGCCCTCGAGGATCACGCGCCCCGCACCGTCGGGGCGCTGCGGTTCGATGCGGCGGAGCCCCGTGATGCGCTCCACCGCCGCACCGATCCCGGCGTCGAGCCGGTAGTTGTCGTACTTCGCCCACGCGTTGAATGCCCAGTTGGCGAGCACCACCCGCCCGGCGCCGTCCAGCACCCCGGTCGGTGCCGAGTCTCGCAGCCAGACGCGGTCGTTAGGCACGACGTGCAGCCGGTAGCCCTCCGGGGCGCAACCGTGTGCGTCCAGCTTCGCCCGTGCGTCGTCGCGCACGCTCTCGTCGTGGCACAGGACCTCCACGCGTTCGGTGGCGTGCAGCGCCCGCACGATCTCGGCATAGACCCAGGGGATCGGCTCCAGCTTGCCCGGCCAGTCCGGCTCATGGTGCGGCCACGCGATCCAGGTTGCAGCGTGCCGCTCCCACTCCGCCGGCATGCGCAGCGAAGCATCAAGCGATGCAAGGCCCGTCACGTCTGTGCTCATGGAAGGCGGTTGATGAATTGCGCGATCCGGTAGGTCAGGGCGCGCTCACGCGGGACGGGGGAGCCCCACCCCCCGTCTCCCGTCCCCCGTCCCCCGTCCCGAGATATCTCGACGATATTCCCCCGTACGCATCGATCCGCCGATCGCGCAGGAACGGCCAGTTGCGTCGCGTGTCCTCGATGCGGGCGGGATCGCACGTCGCCACGAGCACGGTGGGGTCGGTTCCGGCCTCGGCCAGGATGCGACCGAACGGATCGTAGATCACGGACTGTCCGAAGAACTCGATCCCGTCGGTCCCGGGGTGCGCCTCGAAGCCAACTCGGTTGGGCGAGGCGACGAACACTCCGTTCGCGATCGCGTGCGAGCGCTGGATCGTGTGCCATGCATTGACCTGATCCTCGCCGAAGGTCGCCTTCTCGGCCGGATGCCAGCCGATGGCCGTGGGATAGAACAGCACATCGGCGCCTAACAACGACGTGATGCGTGCTCCCTCGGGAAACCACTGATCCCAGCAGATCAGTACGCCGACGGTCCCGTAGCGCGTCTCCCACACGCGAAAGCCGTTGGCGTCGCGCGACTGGGCGGCCACGCGCGGGGCGGTGTCGGCGGCATCGCCGGGCGTGAAGTAGTACTTCTCCTCGAAGAGCGGGTCGTGCGGGATGTGCATCTT
>Ga0138256_10001127_pt1 | contig 28670 bp, 26 predicted proteins | sample KNB2016incub_MG_FD_105486 | JGI IMG/M metagenome (GOLD analysis project Ga0138256, IMG submission 105486) | Active sludge microbial communities from wastewater in Klosterneuburg, Austria - KNB2014incub_MG | ecosystem: Engineered > WWTP > Activated sludge > Unclassified | place: Austria... | reverse complement strand
GAAATACGCGGTGGCGATGGCGGTATCGGCGATCAAGCTGTCCACACTGTTGGCGAGCAGGGCCTCGCGCAGCACGTGCAGGCGGTGCGCATGGCCATCGCGCAGGGTGATGGTGATGAGGCGCCCGCTGATCTGGTCCTTGCCGCTCCAAAGGAACGGATCCCCGGTTAGCGTGATCAGGCTGTCGCGTTCCGCCCAGGTCATGGTGTCGCAAACGCCCTGCATGTCGTTCTTGAAGAAGCGCACGTTGCGTCGGGCGAGCACGCGCATGCCTGCCGCCGTATCGTTCATGGAGAAGAGCGTGTCGGCATGGAGGAAGAGGGAGTCCTCCCCCATCATCATCACCAGTTCGGCGCGCCCGGTGATGAGCGAACTATCGGCCCGCTGCAGGTGCAGGCCGCGTTCACCGCGCACGATGACATCGCTGCTGGTGTCGATCACGGACACATGGCCCCAGGCACGGCCCGCGCCTGCACGGCGGTCGTAGTGCAGGCTGTCGCCCCGCAATTCCTGCGCACCATCGATGATGCGCCCCCCGCGTGTGAAGCGGCCGCGTTCGGCACGGGTATCATAACTGCCGCGCTCACAGAACATCACGGTGGTGCCCTGGGTGATGCGCGTGGGTCCGAAGAACTCGGCCACGCCCGTGGTGGTCACGTAGTGCAGCGTGTCGGCCTCGATGGCGCGGTCGGGGTGGCGCAGCTGCACACTGTCGCTGAAGATGAAGCGGTGCGCGGCGGCGAGGTAGGCGCCGTTGCGGCTGGTGAGCGTGTTGCTCTCCCGGCGGCTGACGATGGTGGCGCCCGTGGTGTAGCGAGCGGTGCGTTCGCGCGTGGAATAGGTGAGGGCCTCGGTGGTGAGTTCCATGCCGGGGTCGCTCAGGTGTACGTTGCCGGTGATGGTGGCCAAGCGGTCCTTGCCCACGTAATCCAAGCGGTCGCCGGTGATGTGCAGCGTATCGTGGTCGATGGACACGTGGCCGAAGGCGTTCATCGTCTGGTCCTCGAAGAGCCAGGCGCTGTCGCAGCGCATCAGGGCGTTCTCGTGCTTGAGGCGCACATGCCCGAGCAGGCGTTGGGCGCTGGTGAAGACCTTGTCGTACACCAGGTTGTCCGCACCAAGGATCTCGATGCGGGCACCGGAGGGATCGCCACCGGATTGGGCGACCAGTGGCGCGGTGGGCGCGGCGAAGGACAGGAGGAACAACAGACGTGCGCGGCCCATGTGCGAAACCGACCTTACAGGATCCGCGCCAGGATCGCCCCGGTCAGGAAGATGCACGTGAACACACGTGGCCACACGGAACCGGCCGACAACCGGGGGGCAAATGCACGCGCATGCGCAAGGGGGGCGCGTGGTCCGGTCGTCCTGCTTGCCATGGTTCCGTATCCCCGCAAAAGTAGCCACGCCTCCGGCCGCTCGCTCGCGGCCTCCACTTGCTCAGGGGTGCTCACGCCCCCGATATGGAGGCGCTTGTTTTGCCCCATCAACGCAACGGAACACCACCAACCCACACCGACGAACATGGGAACGCCCACGATCATCGCCAGCATCGCCCTCCTGGGCTGCCTCGCCCAAAGCAACAACGCCGTAGCCCTGGTGAGCGACGGGGATCGTGCCCCGCTGGTGCGGCGGGAACTGGTCGGCCCGGGCTTCGGGCCGGTAGCGGGCGGCGAGATCATCCTGATGCGCGAGGTACGCCGCACGGCCGATGGCTACGTGGTGAAGGTGAAGGCCGCGGACGGCACCTTGCGGATGCGGGGCACCTATGCCGATGAGGGGCTCACGGTGGCCAACGGCCTGTTCAGCTACTACCACGACAACGGCCGCTTGGAAAGCCAGGGCATGATCGTGAACGGTACGAAATCGGGCACTTGGGCACGATATGGTCGCGAAGGCCAGGCGTTGAATGAGAAGATCTACGACGGCAAGAACTACGACCAGCGCACTGCCGAACACGGCTGGAACGCGCCCGTGAACTGAACAGCGAACACCCCCTGGGCCAGCCGCCCTGTTCCGCGCTCACGCCCGGGACCCGGCACCTGAGACCCGACCGAGCCCCGGCACAGCCCGGGGCTCTTCAATTGGCGACAGCCCTACTTGGCGGCCGCCTTTTTCGCCCGGTGCTTGGCGTTGAGCCCGGCCACCACATCGGGGGTGATGTCCAGGCCCTTGTTGCCCACCCAGATCTGGCCCTCGTTCTGGATGCTGAAAATGAAGTCGAATTTCTTCCCGGCATTGTACTCTTCCAGGAAGGCCTGGATCTCCAGGGTGATCTCCTGCAACAGTTTCATCTGCATCTCGTCGATCCGGTCCTGCGAACTCATCCGCATCTCGCCGATCTTCTGCTCCAGTTCGCGGAAGCGGACCTCGTCGGCCTGTATCTCGGCCTGCGTGCTGTAGGTGTGGTCTTTTTCCATCAGGCGCTGGGCCTCGGTCTGGGCCTTCTGGAGTTCCTTGGCCAGGTTGCCCTCCAGTTGGCGCCCCATGCTCTTCACGCGGTCGGCGCTCTCGGTCACGAGGTCATAGCCACTCTGCACGCTGTCCATGAAGAAGAAGGCGATGCGGGCGTTGGCCAGGGCGGCGGTGTCCGTGGCGGCGGGGCTGAACGCCTCGCCCGTTGTGCGGGGCTCCGTTCCATCGGCGGCGGCATCCGGCGCAGCGGGCCCGCTCTTGCGCAGCAGGGCCCAGCCGACAAGGGCGCTGAGGAGGACATTCCACAGCACCAGCAGCAAAGAGGTGTTCTTCATGGGCGGCGAAAGTACCCCTCGCCCTTCGACTGCGCTCAGGGTTACATTCTCCATCGGCTGCGCTCACTTTCTTGAGAGGCGCGCACCCTCGCGAGAATCAGGACCGGACCATATCGCGGAGCTTGAGCACGATCCAAACCTGAATGACGGCATTCAGGATCGAAAGCGGGATAGAAATCCACGTGAAGACGTTTGACCCCAAGAAGAAAGGGAAGTCGGATCTCAGCAAGACCAAGGGAAAGCCGCACAAGTATTTGAGCGCAAAATGCGCTGTACGACCAAACAGTGGCACGGCTTCGTCGGTCATGACTGAAAAGAGCATGACGATGAAGACCAATGCGTATACTGCCAAGGCGACGAGGACGCCGCGCCCGAATACCTGCTTGGTCATTGCTACGACTTCACACAGGAGCCCTGCGTACTCGGAACCCCCTGCGTCTCAAAAACGAACATTCCATCACCTCAGCGCTGAACCACGAACCGGCCGGTGAATTGCGCCGTGTCGGTTATCGCACGCAGCACGTAGGCGCCACCGGCCAGTTGGTCCACGGGGAGCACGGTGGGGCCGCTCACGTTGCGCAGGGATCGTTCCATGCGCAAGGCGCCGGTCATATCGAAGACCTCGAAACGCACGGCGGCGCGGGGAAGTCCATCAATGGTGAGCATGGTGCTTGCGGGCACGGGTGCCAGGCGCATGCGCACGATACCGTTCTCGGCAATGCCCACGGCGGTACTGATGGTGATGCAGGTGGTGTCGTTGCCACCGTCCACGTCGCCGGAGAGGGATGTCCACGCGCAGAGCGGGCCGCTGGCATCGGCCAGGGGGACCAGCGGCTGGGCGAACATGAAGAGCACTTCGCCGCCCGGCGAGATGGCGGGGCCGTTATAGGTCTGCGTTACGGGGCTGCCACCATTGAAGCTGTAGCCGCAGGGAATGCCGGTAACCGGGAGGTTGCCGTTGTTATGGATGTTGATGCGCACGGCGGTGCTGGCGCCGAGGGTCTGGCCATCAACGGGCTGGTCGAAGCTGACGGCGGCGGCATCGGGCTCGGGGATGATGCTCATCCGCAGGCCGAGGTGGAAGTCGGCGATCTCGCGATCACGGTATTCGGCCCAGGCACCCTGGATCACCTCGTAGCTGCGCAGGCTGAAGGGGGCCACGATGTCCTGCGCCAGGCTCACGTTGGCGGCCTCCATGTACCAGAGCACATACAGCCCGCCGCTGTCCAGCGTGAAGGGCTCCGCGAGCGGATAGGCATGATCCCCGGCCTGCGCATCGATGGCCTGCACGTAGACACTGTCCAGCAGGGTGCCAGGGGTACCCTCGGGCCCGTCATCGTCATAGACCCGCATGGTGAAGCCCACATTCCCGAAGTTGCTCACGATGCGGCAGGTGGTATGGCTCACGTTGATCGGGTAGAAAGGCGGGAGGATGTACATGCCGCACCCGGCCGATCCTCCGTTCCAGCTGATACCGATGCCGTCGTCGGCGGTCCCGGCCCAGTCCACGTCATTGTACAGCAATGTGGTGTCGTACGCCACGATCTCCTGCGTGAGGCTGTTGTTGGATGTCACGGTCTCGCCGGTGATGCCGCTGAGCGTAGTTACCGATCGGTAGGTACCAGCGGCGTCGGGCACGAAGGAGTTGGCGAAAAAGACGTCCTCGGTGGCGTTGGGCACCAGTTCACCCACATTGGCGGCATCCACGGTGATGGTCTGGTTGGTCTCGTTATAGATGGTGCTTGTGACCGAGAAGGGGGCTATGGTCTGGTTGCCGGTGTTGCGCAGGAAGGCGTGCATGGGGAAGGGCGTGCCGTCCACGGGGATCGCATGGCCGCCGTTGGTGGGGTCGGTGACCCATTCCACAGCCGCATCATGGATATCGATCAGGGGCGTAGGCGGAGCATAGAAGCGCACACTGAAGTTGGCGACCGGATAAGTACCGGCGTTCTGCTGCAGGCCGATATCGCCGTTGAGGGCCTCGATGCCGCACATGGGGCCATTGCTGCCGCTGCAGCAGAGGGTATTCTGGTAGTTGATGGTGATGGTGCTGTCCGTTTTGTCCAGCACGAACTGGAAGGTGTTGCTGCCGGTCCAGAAGCCCGGAGCGGTCGAGTTCCAGTAGGGTACGTTGATGTAGGAGATGATGGCGCGGTCCATGTCGTCATATACCCAGAGTTGCCCGGGGTTGCCGTCTCCGGCGAAATTGAGGTCCGTCATATACCCGGCCACGTAGTTGTCCGTGCCACCGGCCAGGGGAATACCGGGGAAATCGGCCGCGATGTTGCCGCTGGTGGTGAAGGCCAGGTAGCCGTTGCTGCCGATGTAGATCTTCTTCACCGTGTACCAATAGAACGGGAAGGTCTCCCCCAGTGTGAAGGGGCCCACCACGTTGTCATCGGCGAAGCCGGTGAGTTGGGAACCGGTGGTGGTGATGTCGATCCACTCGTACACTGGGCCGTCCGGTTCGTTGCTGTCCTTCCAGGTGTAGCCGTACTGGTCGGGCCCGCCGAAGGCAGCGAAGAGGGTATTGGCGAGAAAGGCGGTAGAGAGGAGGGTAACGGTTCTGATCATGGCATGCCGAGTTGCTGCCGAAAGTAAGCGGATGCACGATCCAGCGGACCGGCCACGCCAGGCCGCGTCCGGCATGGGGCGTACCAGCAGCTGCTCCGCAGCACACCGGCGCACCTGCGGAGGTGATCGTAGCCGCCGCATCCCCGGAAAAAACGCCGCCAACCAGCTGTTTTGCAGGGGCATACCCGCATGTCACCGGAACATCTACTTTTGCGCCCCCGCCGGAAGACCCGGCAACCGAAGCATGGCCGCTACCAAGACCACCCCGCCCGCCGAGGACAAGGACCTCGACATCGGCGAGATCTACACGAAGACCGAACTCTTCTTCGAGAGGAACAAGCAGCTCGTCACCGGCGCGGTGGCCGTGGTGCTGCTGCTCGTGGGCGGTTTCCTGGGCTACAAGAAGTTCGTGGCCGAGCCCAAGGCCAAGGAGGCACAGGACCTGGTCTGGAAGGCACAGTACTGGTTCGAGATCGATTCGCTTGACCTGGCCATCAACGGAGATGGCGGCAGCTACTACGGCTTCCAGCACATCGCCGACAACTACGGCAGCACCCCGGCCGGTGAAGCGGCGAAATTCTACCTCGGCGTGTGCTACCACCAGAAGGGCGAATGGGAGACCGCGCTCAACTACTACAAGGAGGCCGACCTGGACGACGACATCCTGCGCGTGATGGCCGTTGGCAACCAGGGCGACGTGCTGGTGGAACTGGGCCGCCCCGATGAGGCGGTGCGGCAGTTCGAGAAGGCCGCGAACATGGTACGCAGCGACTACACCACCCCCATGTTCCTCTGGAAAGCCGGCGTGGTGTACCGGCAGCAGAACGACCACGCGAACGCGGCGAAGTGCTTCCGCCGCATCGCCACGGACTTCCCCGCCTCGCCCGACGTGCAGCAGGCCCGGAAGTACGCGGCCTACAGCGAGGCCATGAGCGGCCAGGGCTGAACATGGCCACCGAGGGCAAGGATCTTTCATCATACGATGCGGCCGGCGTCCCCAGTGGCGCCGGTCTGCGTTTGGGCGTGGTCACCAGCGAATGGAACGCGGAGATCACCGGCGCCCTGCGCGACGGCGCGGTGGAAACACTGCTCAAACACGGCGTGGCGCTCAAAATGATCACCGAGGAGCGGGTGCCCGGCAGCTTCGAGCTTCCGCTCGGCGCGCAGGCCCTGCTGGAACATCGCGATGTGGACGGTGTGCTCTGCATCGGCAGCGTGGTGCGCGGTGAAACGCCCCATTTCGACTACGTGTGCCAGGCCGTGGCCCAGGGCATCATGGACCTGAACATCAAGCACGGCCGACCGGTCATCTTCTGCGTGCTCACCGACAACACCATGGAACAGGCCCGCGACCGCAGCGGCGGCCGGCACGGCAACAAGGGCGTGGATTGCGCCGTGGCCCTGCTTAAGATGTGCGCGATGATCGGCCGGAACCGGACGGCGTGAACACCGCCGCGCCCGCGTTCCCGGGCCCGGATGGACGAGCCCCCTTCCCTACCAGCGGTCTTCGAGGTCCTTCTCGAACCGCGTGCTGAAACCCAGCCCAACGGTGAAGAAACGGTAGGGACCGGTCATGCCTTCGTATCCGGGGAAATCGTCCAGGCACAGCAGGTCCGGCGTGAAGCGGGCCGCGTCCGCCTCATAGCCCAGAAGGATACCGAAAGCCAGGTTCTTGGAGGCATGCACATAGTAGCCGAAGGAGCCCCCCAGATGCATGGCGCCCTGCTTCCTTGCCTCCGCGCAGGTGCTGCAATCCCACGTCCAGCCGCTGTAGCCCACGCGCACGGCAGCCTCATAGAAGGTGATGGCCCCGGTATACCGCGCATACTGCACTTTGAGGAAGCCGGTCCAGCGGCCGGCATCGCCGTGCGTGTCCAGCTGCGAGAACGCATTGTTCTTCAGGTCCCAGCCCATCACCTTGCCGCCCACACCGAGGCCGAGGCCCTTCCACAGCGGGAACTGCACGCTCAATTCGCCTTCGCCCAACGGCGACGTGAGCACGGTGAACATCCGGTTGTTCAGCGCTGTGGGCAGGAAGAAGGTGCCCTGCGCGGTGATCTTCTGCTGCGGCACCCGCTTCTGCGCGGTCGCGTGTGCGCAAAAGACCATCAGCACCCCGGCCAGAACGGCCTTCATGCGCGGGCGAGGTTGAAGCGCCGTACCGTGCGCTGGGTGGCCGTGGCCAGTTCGAAATAATACGTACCGTCCGGTTGTCCGTTCAGCGGCAATTCGAGCACGTGCTTGCCGGGCGCCTTCGCCACGGGCGGCCATTGGTGCAGCGAGCGGTGCTCCCCGTCCAGCAGGGCGGGCCGCAGTTCCCCGGCCCCGGGCATGGACACCTCCGCGCGCAGGCGTTCGGGGTGGTATTCCACCTGCAGGGCCAGCAGCTCGGCATGCGCGGCCACGGGCAGTTCCACCTGCATGGCCTTGCGCTTGAAACGCCGCCACACCATCAGCAGGAAGAGCCCGCAGAGCGACAGGAGGAGCGCCGGGCGCAGCGTGTCGATGAGGTGCATGGCTCAGAGCACGATCACACCCTCGATCTCCGAGGCCCGTTCGTAGCGTTCGACCACCTCGTCCGCATTGATCATCACTTCGCGCACGGTGACGCTGAGGTACTTGCCGCCGGTGCTGTACTTGCGCAGCAGCTCGGCCTCGGGCGGAAAGAGCGCCTCCACCTGCCGCAGGCGCTCAGCGTCCGGCTCCAGGATGAACTTGAACATGTACACACTGGGCCAGTCGTGGACCTTCTCAAGGCTCTGGCGCAGGCGGTCCTTGGTCTCCTCGTTGAGCATCGCGCTCAAAGGTACCGCGCCAAGGCGGTCCCCAACGCGCGGGAGAGCGGGGATGGCAGGGCTATCGGGTCCGGTTCTGAACACCGGCTGCGACCCCGTTGGGGTCGTTACACCCGCATAACCCCAGCCACACGCTGCGACCGTTTCGCGGTCGAATGCGCACGACGACCGCGCAGCGGTCGCAGCGTGAAATGCAGAGAAGCAAATGGTATTCGACCCCGAAGGGGTTGCAGCCGGTGTTTCTTCTGTCCACTAACGCTGGAAAACCCGATAACCCTGACGGCGATGGGCCCGCTTGGCGCTACAGCATGAACTTTGCCCCGCATGGCGTGTACAGCGCCCTGAATGATCGTCATGACCCCAACGCCTACCCGCACCCTCGCGTTGCTGGCGCTGCTGATGCCCGCTCTGGTGCTCAGTGCCCAGACCACTCCGCAGGCCAACGGGCAAGCGGCGCCGTACAACAACATCGCCCCGGTGCAGGAAGCGTGGCAGGGCGGATGGTCCGCTCCGGACGCCCAGCGTGACGCCGAGACCTGGAAGGCGCTCAGCGAGGCCCGCCCTGCGGACGTGAACGCGCAGTTCAACTGGTTCCGCAGCGAACGCAACGCACGCTTGGGGAACAACAACGGCCGCTTGCTGGAGCAGGACAACGCCCAGTTGGAAGCCATCGCCGAGCGCATCCGCAATACGGCGCCGGGCAGCTTTGAGCAGCACCTGAGCGGCTACTACACCGCATTCCCCGATCGCGCGGCCTTCGCCGAACTGGAGGCGGCGAGCGTGGCCGGGCCGGACCGCCCCGAATTGATACTGCCCATGCTGGTGCGCGCCCACCTCAACGGCGACAAGGCGGGGCAGGACCGGTGGAGCGCCCAGTTGGAACAGCGCGGCGGCCTCGCGCCCGCCCTCTCCGATGTGGCCGGCGACCTGCTGCTGAGCACCGGCAAGGACGGCATCCTGATAACCAATGGCGACATGGACGGCGCGCCTGCCCTGGCGCAACAGCGCCTGCACGACCAGCGCCGCGACGTTCTGCTGGTGGACCAGCGCCTGCTGGCCGACGCCAGCTACCGCCAGCGCATCTGGAAGGAAACGAAGGCCAGCGGCCCCGTGCCCGCGCCCGGCCCGGTTTTCGCGCGCACGCTCTCCATGGCTACCGACCGGCCGGTCTATTTGGCGTTGAGCCTGGACCGGGCATGGTTCGATGCCTTCCCGGGCCAGCTGCATGCCACGGGCATCGCCTTCGCCGTTGGCGCTACGGCGCCGGACACGCACGTGCTGGCCGAGCGGTGGGAACGGATGAAGAAGACCACTGCCGCCGGGCCCCTCAGCCGCAACTACCTGCTGCCGGGCGCGGTGCTGCTGCGCGCATACCGTGCGAGCGGTGACGAGGCCCGGGCCGCACGGCTCGAATACGAACTGCGTGGCCTGGCCGCCAAGCTGGGCGCCGTGCAGGACCTGATCAAAGCCGGGGTGCTCGCCCACTGAACGATGGCGCTCTTCCGCACCGACCACCGCACGCTGAGTGATGAGCGCCTGATGGAGCTGATCGTGCGCGGGGACGAGCGCGCGTTCGGCGCCCTGTACGACCGTTACCAGCGCAAGCTGATCGGCTACTTCGCCCGCATGCTCTGGAACGACCGCGAGCGCGCGCAGGACCTCCTGCAAGAGCTTTTCACCAAGATCGCCCGCCAGCCCGGCAGCTACGACCCCGCGCGGCCTTTCAGCACCTGGCTGTACAGCGTGGCCAACAACATGTGCAAGAACGAGTATCGTCGTGAGGCCGTGCGCAAGGCCGCCGTACCGCACCTGCGGGCCGAGCACGATGGCGTCGCCAGCGCCGCGCACGGCGATAGCGTGGACCGCGAGCGCTTCCGCGAGCGGCTGGACGCCGAACTGGACCGGCTGGACCCTGACCAGAAGGCCACCTTCGTGATGCGCTACCACGAGGACATGGCCATCAAGGAGATCGCGGGCGCCTTCGGCATCTCCGAGGGCACCGTGAAGTCGCGCCTGTTCTACACCCTGAAAAAACTGGCCGAACGCATGAAGGAGTTCGACCCCAACGCACCCGTCCGCCATGGAACCGCGTGAACGATACCAGCCCGAGGATATCGAGGTCCTGTTGCACGAGCGCGGCTTCGATGAACTGCTGGCCGAGGAGCGCGCCTTCGTGCTGCGCCACCTGAGCGGCCGCACCGAGTACGAGACCATGCGCGCGCTGCTGCTGCGCACGCGCGACGACCGCACCATCACCGCGCATGCCGATGCCGATCCGCACGTGCGCGCGCACCTGATGGACGTGTTCCGCGCGGAGCAACGGCCGCAATGGCGCATCTGGCTGAACAGCGCGGGCGCCTGGCTGCTTCCGAAGGACCTGGTCGGCCTGTGGCGCCCCGCGCTGGCCTTTGGCACCGTGGCCGCCGCCGTGTGGTTCACGATCCAGGGCACGCATAGGGTGCAGGAGGGCCATCCGCAACTGGCTGAAGTGAAGGTGACTCCGGAGAAGTCAACAGAGAGCGCATCCCCGGAAAAGGTGATCACATCTCAACCGGAAAGGACCGCCTCCATGGCTCCGATCGGACCGGTAGAGGAACAGGGATGGACCTCGGCCGCGGACGAAGCGCAGGCCGTAACGGCACACCCGAATACCGTCCTTGAGGAGAGCGAGGTTGCGAAGGCGGAAGTCGCCCAGCCGCCCCCTGCCTTCTTCGATGCGGTAGCGGTGACAGAGGACCTTGCGGCCATCAAGACCGTTACGGCCACCGGGGCTTTGGACAGCGTTCGTAACGTGGATGACGTCGCTGTGCATGAGGTGACGCCGAGCGAACTTGCCCGCAATATGACCTCGGCGGACATGAGTGAAGTCCGCACCGTACAGCGCGAGGCGCGAACCAGAGCGATGGCGATCGCGGAGAAAAAGGCCCGGACAAAGGACCGCTCCTTCGCCAAGGAAGCGGCCGATGATGGTGAGGCCACGGCTTCCACGGAGGCGGGGGCGTACGTGGGGTTGTTGCGGGCGGCCTGGTAGCAGCACAGACTCAGGCGGCGTGAAGCCGCTGATCCGCAGGCGCGGACCCAGGAAATAGGAGGACGATCCGGGAAAAACCGGGGTACCCCGGCTTGAACTACCGTGAAACAGGAACCAGGGCCCTGAAGGGGCATCCTTGGACCGCCCGCACGTAGCCCCCCGGAGGACGACCGCCGATCCATGAACAGGCCCGGCCGATACGCCGAAAGCCCTTCTTCGGTCCTGGGTTATCCACAATGCTCGCCCCCTTGCTTCGCGAGCACGGCGCTCAGCGTGGCTCCTGTGGCGGCCGCATCGCTGAGAAAAGCCGGTTCTTCGGCCGTGTACGGCCGGTGGAAAACCCGTATTTCAACCGGGTGCTAGTAAGAACCATTCTTCCAGTTTTGCCGAAGTCCGCCTCATGCGGCCGGAACTGGTCGCTGCTCGAACGCCCCCTCTCCGCAAGAGGATCCACCCACCCTGTTCATCACCCCTCATTCTATGCCCACCCCCTGTTCCACGGCGAAGTCCGCGCTGCTCCTCGTCACCTTGGCCGCCAGCACGGTGGTATCCGGACAGGCCATCCTGTCCGCCCAGCAGGATCCCTGCGGTTTCGATCATGCGCACGAACAGTTGTTGCGCACCGACCGGGCCTACCGCGAGCGCGTGGAAGCGTTCAATGAACTCGCTCGCCACGCTACCCCTGTGGAAGATCGCGATATCAATACCTACAAGGTGCCGGTGGTGGTCCATGTGATGGACATCGGCACGTCCGCCACGGCGGTGACGGATGACCAGATCAGGGCGGGCATCAAGTTGACGAACGAATACTGGCGCAAGGCGGCCGGTTCGGCCGGGGCCGGTACCGGGGTGGATATGAACATCGAGTTCGTCCTCGCCGTGCGCGACCCCAACGGGAATTGCACGAACGGCATTACCCGCCGGGACATGACCTTCAGCTCCACTTACGTGGCCAACGGCGTGCTGCATGACGGCGCAGTGGGTATGCCTGATGCGGAACTGAAGACCTATGACAGGTGGGATCCCTCCCAGTACTACAACATCTGGCTGGTGAGCGAGATCGACAACGGCACTACCGGGGTGGCAGGATATGCCTTCTTCGCGGGAAGTCACGGTTCCTCGGTGGACGGGACGATCATGCTGGCCTCCACGATGATCAGCAGTGTGCTCGCGCACGAGCTGGGCCACGCCTTCAACCTGTTCCACACCTTCCAGGGTGACAGGGATGTCAACAACAACGCCGTTTGCCCCCCCAACGCCAACTGCTCAACGGACGGTGACCAGGTCTGCGATATTCCACCGCACATCCGCCCGAGCAGCTGCAACCCTACCGGCACGAATTCCTGCGACGGCGGCTCGCTGAACAGCCTGCACATCTACAACTACATGAACTATACCTCCTGCGCGGCGAACATGTTCACCGCCGGGCAGCGGACGCGCGCGCAATTGGCCATGACCACTGAACGCGCCTCTTTCCTCGCGGCCAACGGCAACCTGTCCCTGGTGCCGCCGGGCCCGCCGCAGCTCGACTTCCGCGCTTCAGCGGCGGTGCTGTGCGGTACGGGCCAGACGGTAACGATCGAAGACCGGTCCCTCTGCCTGCCCAACACCTACCTGAACGATGCTGAATTCCCGGGTATCACCTACGCCTGGACCATCACCAATGGGACCAGTACGTTGAACTCGAACGCCCGCCGACCCACCTTCACGCTTCCGACCACAGGTGTCTACAACGTGACGCTTACCGTGACGACGACGATGGGCACCTACGTGCGCACGGAGAACGGCGCGGTCGTGGTGGCATCGGCCCCAGTGGCGGCCTGCACGCCCACCTCCAGCAATGCGTGCAATTGCGCCAACGTGGTGAACAATGTGGTCTTCAACACCATCTCCAACGCGACGGATGCCAGCGTGAACGTGGCCTACACGGATTTTTCTTGCACGCAGAGCACCGTGCTCGCTGCAGGCGGTACCTATCCGCTTTCCGTCTCCATCCGCGCCGGTGGTAGTGGTGCAGAGGTCTTGAACGGCTACATCGACTGGAACAACAACGGGGTGTTCGAGGACCCGAGCGAACGCGTGATCCAGGGCTCCACCCCGGCCAGCACCAGCGCAACGATCAACGCCAACGTCACTGTGCCCGGAGGGGCCGTTGCCAATACCATTCTCCGGATGCGCATGTACGGTGAGGCCGGCACATTCACGGCCGCTGAACGCACGTGCGGTGCGGCTTTCTTCATCGGGGACGTGGAGGACTACGGCGTGTACGTGTCCAACAGCGTGGCAGGGGTTTCCATCGCCGCTTCGCCGGGCAGCACCATCACGTACGGCACCAACGTCACCTTCACGCCCACACCGGTGAACGGCGGCGGCGCGCCCGTGTATACCTGGTTCCGCAACGGCACGAACGTGGGCACCGGGGCCACCTATCAGAGCAACAACCTGATGCCCGGCACCACCATCTATTGCGAGATGGCCTCGAACCTGGCGAACGTGCTCTCTTCGCCGGCGCTCTCCAACACCATCACCATGACCGTGACCGGTCCGCCGCTCTCGGAATTCAGCGGTACACCGGTGACGGTATGCAGTGGAAGCACCGTTACCTACACGGATGCCTCCTTGCTTTCGCCCACCAGTTGGTCCTGGACCTTCCCCGGCGGCACACCATCCTCGTCCACCGCACAGAACCCGACGATCACGTACAACACGCCCGGTACCTATAGCGTGACGCTCGTGGCGAGCAACGCCAACGGCACCGGCAGCACCATGACGAAGACCGCGTACATCAACGTCTTCGCCACGCCGATGGCGGCATGCACCCATACGCGCACAAGCGCGCCCGGCTCCGGCATCGGCATCACCAACGTCACGGTGAACACGATCGACAACACCACGGCATACGACGGCGCGGTGATGAACAACTACACCTGTACGAACGCCACAGGGCTGCAGATCAATACCAGCTATCCGATCTCAGTGACCGGCGGAACCTTCAACAATCAATGGTTCCGGGTGTACATCGACTACAACAACAACGGCCTCTTCACCGATCCGGGCGAACAGGTCTTCGCCCCCGGTAACGCCATGGGAACGGTCTCGGGCAACTTCACCACGCCACCCAGCCCCACACTGAATACGCTGTTGCGCATGCGCGTGATCAGCGATTTCGTGAATACGACGCCCGGCCCCTGCACGAACCTGCAGTACGGCCAGTCGGAGGATTACGGCGTGTATTTCATCCCGCCGGGTTGCACACCACCCACGGCCACCATTACCCCGACGTGCGCGAACGTTTCGCAGTACAACGTGGGGGTGAACCTCACGAGCATGGGCAGTGCCACCAGCATCGCCATCCAGGTGGACAATGATGCGGCCGGCCCCAACGGGTTCACCACGGTACAGACCGTGACCGGTACCGGCAGCTATGGGCCCTTCGGTCCGTTCGCCACGGGCGCGGCCGTGCATGTGCGCCTGGTGCACAACGTGAACGCCCTGTGCAACCTGGTGCAGAACAACGTGGTGTCCACCTGCAATGGCCCCGGCGGCCTCTGCGCCAACAGCAGCAGCACCACCACGAACATCCTGGACAACCAGACGGTGACCAACACCATCACCGTTCCGGCGAATGGCGGTCAGATCCTCACTGACCTCAACGTGTTCGTGAACATCTCACATACCTACATCGAGGATGTGCGCTTGACTCTGCAGAGCCCGTCAGGCACCACGGTAGCGCTCATCAATGCCGGGCTGTGCGGATCCAATCAGAACATGACCGTGGAGTTCGATCAGCAGGCCACTACCGCCATCGGTGTGGTGTGCCCGATGACGAACATCTTCGCCATTCCCTCGGCCTCGCTCGCGGCCTTCAACGGCCAGGTATATCAGGGCACCTGGACCTTGAGCATCCAGGATGTGGTCGGGCCCGATGTGGGTACCTTGAACAACTGGTGCCTGATCCCCACACTGAGTACGCCCAATGTGCAGGTATCACCGAAAGTTTTTCTTGAAGGTCCGTACAATGCTTCCACGGGCATCATGAGCGACGCCGTGCGGGCTTCGTCTCTGGTCCCCAACACCCAGCCCTACACAGGACTGGGCTACACCTTCACCGGATCGCCCGGTGCGGGTGGATCGCTGGGAGTGGGCGTGCTCACCACCACGGGCAACAACGCGATCGTGGATTGGGTGATCGTGGAGTTGCGCAGCACCGCGACGCCCAGCACTATCGTGGCGAGTTGCGCGGCGCTCGTGCAGCGCGACGGTGACGTGGTTGCGCTGGACGGCACTTCGCCAGTGAGCATCGCCATAGCGGCCGGTACGTACCACGTGGCCGTGCGCCACCGCAACCACCTCGGGGTGATGACTTTGGGCGGGGTAGCCTTGAGCAGCACTCCAGCGACCGTGAACTTCACGCTGGCCGCAACGAACACGTGGGGCACAAATGCGCGCAAGTCGGTCACCGGCGTCTTCCCCGCGCAGGTGCTGTGGGCAGGCGACGTCACCTTCAACGGCCAGGTGAAGTACACCGGCAGCGGTAATGACCGCGACCCGATCCTGACCACCGTGGGCAGCACGACACCCAACAACACGGTGAACGCCTACAGCACCCGCGATGTGAACCTGAACGGGCAGGTGAAATACACGGGTAGCAGCAACGACCGCGACCCCATCCTGCTCAACGTGGGAAGCACCACGCCGAACAGCACCCGTACAGCCCAGTTGCCCTGACCGAAAGGCAACCCGGAAAAGAGTACCTGAACGAGCGGGCGGCGTCCAAAGGGCGCCGTCCGCTTCTTGTGGGCCCGAGGCGTCAGGATCCGGAGGGAAGCTCGGCCCCCGCCTGCATCAGCTTCTCCCCGTCCTTGGTGCGCAGGGCGTAGGTGAAGCCCGGCTGGATGGACCAAGCGCCGTATGCGCCGTCGGTGCGCAGGGCCAGGAAGCCCACCTGGTGATCGAGCGGTGACTTCAGGAATTTGAGGATCCTTCGCACGGCCTCCTTGCAGGCGTCCTCGGGGTCGCGGCCCTGGCGCATGAGTTCCACCACGGTGTGCGTGCCCACGGTACGGATCACCAGTTCGCCGGTGCCGGTGGAGCAGGCCGCACCCGCCTCGCCGTCCACGAAAAGCCCAGCGCCGATGATGGGGCTGTCCCCCACCCGGCCGTGGATCTTGTAAGCCAGTCCGCTGGTGGTGCAGCTACCCGCCAGGCGCCCATCAGCATCCATGGCGATCATGCCGATGGTGTCGTGGTTCTCGCGGTTCACAACCGGCTTGTAGTCGCTTTTCTTCAGCCATTCCGCATAAGCCGCACGCACTTCGGGAATGTCGACCACCTTTTCGGTAAACCCGTTCTCCAGTGCCCAGCGGTGCGCGCCCTCGCCCACGAGCAGCACGTGCGGAGTGCGTTCCATGATGGCGCGGGCCACGCTGACGGGGTGCTCGATGCGCTCCAAGCAAGCCACCGCGCCGCAGCGCCCATCGTGGTCCTGGATGCAGGCGTCGAGTGTGGTGCGGCCGTCGCGGTCGGGTGTGCCGCCGAGGCCCACGCTGCGGTTGGTGAAGTCGCTCTCGGTGACCATCACGCCACGCTCCACGGCATCCAGCACGCTGCCGCCGCTCTCCAGCGCCCCCCACGCGCCCGCATTGGCCGCCATGCCGTGGTCCCATGTGCTCAGGATGATGGGGCCTGCCGCCCCCCCGGCCGACGTGGGTTCGCTGCGTTCCAACTTGTCCTGGCCGGGATCCTCGGCCGCTGGAACGCACCCGGCCATCAGCGCCGCCGTGCCCGCGAGGCCGGTCTTCAAGAAATGCCGCCTGTCCGTCATGCGCGGCAAGCTATCAACGGCCGGGGACCCAGGCATCCCGATATTCGTGTCCATCGCTGGTCATGCGTTGTGGGCCGCTGATCGGCCCGGAGCTTGCCTGAGAGGGCGGCCATCCAGAAGGACAGGGCTACTTTGCGCCCCGTTCCGAAAACCGGCCTCCCCTACGCATGACCACCGCACGCACCCTTGCCGCCGCCCTCTTCTGTACCGCCCACCTGCTGCTGAGCGCACAGGACGAGAAGGTGCGCTGGAAAACGTACGCCGGCGTGGAAAAGAACCAGGACGGCGGCTTCTGGTACCACAAGTTCGTGAGGGGCGACGCGGGCAGCGTCGTGGGCATGCGCACGCTGACCAAGAGCCCGGTGATCGGTGGCATGAACCAGGTGACCATCGATCGCACGCTGGTGGCCTTCGCCATCGAGGGCATGAAGGAGATCAAGTCCGACAAGACGAAACTCCTCTGGGGTGAAGGCCCGGTTTCGCTGGAGACCATCGAGCACTTCAACAAGCAGTTCCGTGTGATCGCCACCAAGGCCGACCCCGAGACCGGCAAGCTGTTGCTGATCCAGCAAGTACAGGGGCCCCGCAGCCTCACCGGCAAGGGCGCCCAGTTGCTGGCCGAGATCCCCTTCGATCGCTTAGGCAAAAGCAAGGAGTACTTCAAGCCGAACCAGATCACCGGCTTCACCACAGTGGTAAGCGTGGACAGCACGAAAATGCTCCTGCAACTGACCCCTGAAAGCACGGTACACAAGGCGGGCTGCCCGGTATATGCCCACCTCTTCGACAAGGACATGAAGACCTTGTGGTGGAACAAACTCAGCACCGATGGCAATGCGAAGTCCATCCGGATCCTGGACACCCAGGTAGACCCGAAGGGTGCCGTTTGGTACTTGGTGAAGAACGTGAGCGACCCCGAGCCCAAGACCAAGGAGGAACTGGGGTACAACTTCACCATCTACCGCTTGGACAGCGCCGGGCAAACGGCCGCGCTGCTGGACCTGCCGGGAAGGGAATTCGCGCAGGACGCCCGCATGGACATGCGTATCGACGGGTCCATCACCGTGGCGGGCGTGTATTCGGACGACAAGATGAACCGCAACGAATCGCTGGGCGTGTTCCGTTGCGCGGTGGACGCCTCGGGCAAAGAGCCCAAGTTCGCCAGCTTCAAGCTGCATCCTTTCGCCTTGCGGCTGGACGGCAAGGAGGAGAAGGCGCAGTTCAACATGATCATGGACCGCCTGCTGCTGAAGAAGGACGGTGGCAGCTTCGTCATAGCCCGCAAGAGCGGCGTGGAAACGCACTACGTGAGCGACCTGAGCGGCAAGAAGGTGGCCAAGACCGAGCAGGTGGACGGCGCGCTGCACCTCTACGAACTCAGCGCCAGCGGCGACCTCAAGTGGTACAAGCAGCTGGACCGCGAAATGGGCAACGCTACCGACGCGCCAGGCCACATCCTGCCGCTGGTGTACGAGAACAACCTGCTGTTGCTGCTCAACGATGCCGAAGGCAATATCGAGAAGCGCAAGCAGAAGCAGCCCATCGTGGCGGTGGACGGCTTCAAGGACGCGGTACTGGTGGAGTACAAGGGCGACGGCACGGACAAGACCAAAGTTGTGTTCACCGAGCCCGGGCGCCTCGGCATCCTCGCGAGCAGCGTCTGGCAGCCCACGGCCGGGCTCGTGATCCTGCTGGGGGCCGAGAAGGTGAAGGGCAGCGTGCAGCCTGTGGTCATCACCATGGGCGGCGAGGTGAAGAAGTGACCGGCGCCCGGCACCGGCTTCGTATTCCGGCGGCGGGAACCTCATTCGCACCATATTCGCCCCGTGAAGTCCGTTGTCCGGCATGGCCGGGCCGGTGTCAACTCCCCTACCGATGGTCATCACGGAACAGATCAACCTCTACATCGCCGAGCACCCCGAGTGGCAGCGCAAGCTGCTGGTCCGGCTGCGCCAACTGATCCACACGGCCGACCCCGCCGTGGAGGAGACGTGGAAATGGAACAGCCCGCATTTCGATCACGCGGGCATCATGATCGGCCTCAACGCCTTCAAGGAGCACATCGCCGTGTGGTTCCACAAGGGCGCGCTGATCAAGGACCCCAAGAAGCTCTTCGAGGCCCAGCCCAAAGGCGAAGAGAAAGGCATGCGCGCCTACAAACTGCACGAGGGCGACGCGATCAACGAGGCCGCTTTCCTCGAACTGGTGAAGCAGGCCGTGGCCCTGAATGAAAAGGGCACCAAGCTGAGCGATGCCAAGCCCGTGCGCAAAGCGCTCGAAACACCCGAGGACCTGCAGCACGTGCTGCACAAGGACCCCACCGCTTGGGCCAACTGGGAGAGCTTCCCGCCCAGTTGCAAGCGCGAGTACATCGAGTGGATCACGGACGCCAAACAGGAGGAGACCCGCAAACGCCGCATAGCGCAGGCGCTGGAGAAGATCCGCGAAGGCGAACGCCAAAGCGAGAAGCACAAAGTACACTGATGAGGAGTGGCGAGTGACGAGTGGTGAGTGACGAGTGGCAGCATGCTGACCACTTCGCGTCACGCACCACTCGCCACTCAATACTCGCCACTCCCGATGGACATCCGGATCGCGAACCTGACCAAACGCTATGGGCCACAGACGGCCGTGGACGACATCAGTTTCCGGGTGGGCACGGGCGAGGTGCTGGGCTTCCTGGGCCCGAACGGCGCGGGCAAGAGCACCACGATGAAGATGATCTGCGGGCTCATAGCACCGAACACGGGCAGCATCGCCGTAGGTGGCAAGAACGTGGCCGATGAGCCCGATGCCGTGCGCGGCATGATCGGTTACCTGCCCGAGAGCAACCCGTTGTACGACGACATGCCCGTGCTGGACCTGCTGAAATTCGCAGCGCGCATCCAGGGCGTACCCGAGGACAACGTGCTGCCGCGCATCCGCGACATGGTGGAGGCTTGCGGGCTGGGCCCCGAGAAACACAAGCTGGTGGGCGAACTGAGCAAAGGCTACCGCCAGCGCGTGGGCCTGGCACAGGCCATGGTGCATGATCCGCAGGTGCTCATCCTGGACGAACCTACCACCGGACTGGACCCGAACCAGATCGTGGAGATCCGCGCGCTCATCAAGCGGCTCGGGCGCGCCAAGACGGTGATCTTCAGCACGCACATCCTCGGCGAAGTGGAGGCCGTGTGCGACCGCATCCTCATCATCAACCAGGGGCGCATCGTGGCGGACAGCCCGCCCAGTGCCCTGCGCGCGCAGAGCCGGGGCGAGCGCATCCTCTTCGCGCGCATCGAGGATGGCGCGCGCGACGAAGTGCTGGCCGCGCTCGCCGCCCTGCCCGCGCTGGCCGCCGCCGCGCCCGTGAGCGGCAGCCTCGATGCGTACGAACTACGGGGCGCAACCGGGGCCGATCCTGCGCGCGAGGTATTCCACCTCTGCGTGGCCAAGGGCTGGGCCCTCACCGAACTGCGCCCCGTGGAAACCCGGCTGGAGGACATCTTCCGCGATCTCACGCTGAACTGATCACACGCCATGAGGACCGTCCTCCTGCTGGCCCGCAAGGAACTCGCGTCGTTCTTCGACTCGCTGATGGCCTACCTCATCCTGGCCGCCTTCCTCGGCATCAGCGGCTTCTTCACCTGGTGGTTCGGTACGGATGTGTTCATGCGCGGCCTGGCCGACCTGAGCACCTTCTTCAACACGGCCTACTGGACGCTCTTCTTCTTCATCCCGGCCATCACCATGCGCACCATCGCCGATGAGCGGCGCACCGGCACCCTGGACCTGCTGCTCACCAAGGCGGTGAGCGACCGGCAGGTGGTGGCGGGCAAATACCTGGCCTGCGTGATCCTGATCGCCCTCGCGCTGCTCTGCACCCTCCCCTATTGGATCACCATCGCGTCCATCGGCACGGTGGACCACGGCAGCATCGCCTGCGGTTACCTCGCGCTGCTGTGCATGAGCTCGGCCTACATCGCCCTCGGCGTCTTCGCCAGCAGCCTCACCAACAACCAGATCGTGGCCTTCCTCATCGGCCTCCTGCTGGTGGCCCTCTTCCACATGGCCTTTTCGGTGATGGCCTCCAACTTCACGGGCACAGTGGGCGAAACGCTGCACCAGCTCGGCACCCTGGCGCATTTCGACAGCATGAGCCGGGGCATCATCGACAGCCGCGACCTGCTGTGGTTCGCGAGCATAACGGTGCTGGGCCTTTCCCTGGCGGAAATGGACCTGGCCAAGCGCCTGATCAACGGCTGAAGCATGACGCGCGCACAGCTCATCCGCAATGCGCTGCTCATCGTCGCGGCCCTGGTCCTGGTGAACCTGATCGGCCAGCGCCTCAAATTCCGTTGGGACCTCACGGCCGACCAGCGCTACTCCCTGAGCCCCGCGACGATCGCCCTGCTGAAGGATCTGCCGGAAGCGGTAACGATAACGGCCTGGTTCACCGGGAAGATGCCGCCCGACCTGGCCATTGCGCGGCAGGACTTCAAGGACCTGCTGGTGGAATACGCCGCGCGGAGCAATGGGAACGTTGTCTTCGAGTTCATTGACCCCAACAGCGCCGACTCGTTGGCCCTGAAGGCGCAGGGGGCGGGCATCAAGCCGCTGCTGGCCACCACGCGCGCGCAGGACCGCATCGAGAACCTGCAGGTGTACATGGGCTGCACCGTGCACATGGGCGAGCGGAGCACCGTGATCCCCGCCATCCAGCAGGGCTCGGCGCTGGAGTGGGCCGTCAGCAGTGCCATCCGGGAGGTGAGCGCGCTGGACAAGCCCCTGGTAGGCATCGTGCAGATGCATGGTGAGGCCGGCATGGGCGAACTGAACCAGCTGGTACAGAACCTGAACGTGATGTACTCCGTGCAACCCACGGCCATCTACGATTCGGTGCCCATCAACGACAACTTCGCCGCGCTGGTGTTCGTGGGTCCGCGCGATTCCATACCGCCCATGCAGTTGGACCGCCTGCACGACTTCCTGGCGAAGGGCAAGGGCGTGGTGATCGCGTACGATCCCGTGCGCAGCGACCTGGGTTCCTCGCCCGTGGCCCAAGTGGTGCGCACCAACCTGGAACCCTGGCTGGAGCGGCATGGCCTGCGCGTGGAGCCGGCCATCCTGGTTGACCAGAAATGCAACCAGGTGCAGGTGATGCAGCAGGTGGGCAGCCTCAGCATGCCTGTGGCCATCAACTTCCCCTATTTCCCGGTGATCGATGGCTTCGCGCAACACCCGGTGACGGAAGGCGTGGACGTGGTGACCTTCCAGTTCTGCGCACCCATCGTACCGGCCGTTCGGGACAGTTCGCTCGATTTCACGCCCTTCCTCTTCACCAGCGGACAGAGCGGCACGCTGCCCTCGCCGCACGTCATCGACATCCGCAAGCAATGGGGCCCGGCGGACTTCGCCACGGGGCCGTACGCAGTAGGCGCTGAAGTGGACGGGGCCTTCGGCAGCGGACCGGAGCGGGGCCACCTGATCCTCTTCACCAATGGCGGTTTCTGCGTGAGCGGAAATTCCGAACGTCCGGTACAATTACCGCCAGGCAACCTGGACATCGTGGTGAACGCGGTGGACCGCGTCAGTGGCCAGAACGCGCTGGCGGGCCTGCGTGGCAAGGAGATCACCTACCGCCCCATCGGACAACTCGGCGATGGCACACGCGCCTCGCTGAAATGGATGAACCTGCTGCTGCCCGTGCTGCTGGCCGTGGCCAGCGGCATCGCACGGCGCGCGTGGCGGCGGGCACAGCGCAAGCGGCGTATGGCCCCCGACCATGTCCGGTAAGCGCACTACCCGGTATCTGCTCCTGCTGCTCGGCGCATTGGCCCTGCTGTGGTGGCTGAGCGGCCTGCTGAGCCCCGGGGCGAAACAGCGCACGTTCCGCGAAACGCTGCTGGAACTGGATACGAACTCCATCGGTGCCTTCACCATCACGCCCGCGCCGTACAAGGGGATCCCGCCCTTCCATTTCCGGCGCACCGGCAGCGGCACGTGGCGCATGTTCTGGGCCAACGATTCGGCCGATGCCGATCCCGCACCGGTGCATGACCTCCTTCGCCTGTGGAGCCGCATGCACGTGGACCGCTTCGCCGGGCGCGTGGCCGACATCGCCCAGCGGTACGACCTCACCGACAGCACGGCGGACCGTTTCACCATCCAAGCGGGCGGAAAGCAGCATGACCTGCTCGTTGGCGGCCAGACCAATACGGATCCCTCCATGACCATCGTGCAACTGCCCGGGGACGTGAACGCCTACGCCATCGAGGGTCCGATGGGCCGGTACGCGGACCAGACCTTCGGCGGCTGGCTGCCCAAGTATCTTTTGACGGGCGACCCGAAGAACTGGACACGGCTCACCTTCAACTTTCCCGGCAACACCGGCTACGTGATGGAAAGGGTCAATGATCGTTGGACGGTCGGTGGAACAGAACTGGATCCGGAGCGCACCGAACGCTTCCTTATCAGTCTTTCGCGCGCACGCGGCCAGGAGGTCACCGCACCCTCGGACACGCTCAACGCCGTGCCCATGTACCGCCTGCTGGTGGAGGACAGCACGCGCAGCGCCCCGATGATCGTGGTGGTGTTCAGCAGCAACGGCGGCTTCATCGTGCGCAGCACCTTGAACCCCTCCACGGTGATGCCCTTCAACGGGGAGAACGAGGTGCCGCGCATGTTCAGGCCCCCCGCCGCGTTCATGCCGCAGCACGAAGCTGCCGATCCGTAATGGTCCGCCCTCCGGACGGATCATGGCACCGATATTCGCGCCATGGCGAGCGGTGGTGGATGGATGGACCGGTTGGCGAAACGTTGGGGCGTATCGCCCGCGCGCGTGCTGATCATCCTGCTGGTGTTCGCCTGCACGGGCTTCACGGTGCTCTGGCTGAAGCGGCCCCTCACCGCCTGGGTGGCGGGCGATGGCGAGAAGCCGCTCTGGTTCTCCATCCTCTACTACGTGCTCATCCTGCCGGTGTACAACGCGCTGCTGCTCGCGTACGGCACGCTCTTCGGACAGTTCCGGTTCTTCTGGGAGTTCGAGAAGCGCTTCCTGCGGCGGATCACCGGGAAGAAGTAGCCAGTGCCCGCGCCACGCGGCTGGCCTCGCGCGCCGGGCTCTTCTTCAAGCGGCACTCCCACACGGTGATCACCTTCCACCCGGCGCTCTTCAGTTCGCGGCGCTTGCGCTCATCACGCGCCTGGTTGGCGGCCAGCTTGTCGCGCCACCAAGCGCGGTTGTGCTTGGGCGTGTAGCGCTGGCAATGCGGGCAGCCGTGCCAGAAACAGCCATGCACGAATACAGCGATCCTCCGGCCCACGAAGGTGATGTCCGGCCGCCCCGGGGTGCTCGCGTGATGCAGCCGATAGCCGCGCACGCCCGCTTCCGCGAGCACCGCGCGCATCATCCGTTCAGGCTTCGTGTTGGTGGAGCGGATGCGGCTCATCACCGCGCTCACGGTAGCGTTCTTGGGTTTGGGCGAACGCTTGTCGCGGACGTATGCGCGCTCGGCGTTCACAGCACCTTGATCTCCGTGCGGCGGTTCTGCGCCCTCCCCTCCTCGGTATCGTTACCGGCCACCGGCTTTGTTTCTCCGAAACCGGCAGAGCTCACTCGTGCGACATCGATGCCGTAGCCTGTGAGGAACTTGGCCACGGCCACGGCGCGCGCCTCGCTCAGCTGCTGGTTGTCGGCATCGGCGCCCACGTTGTCGGTATGGCCACCCACTTCGATACGCAAGGTGGGATTGGCCTTCATCAGCCGCAGCAGCTTGTCCAACTCCAGGTTGCTTTCGGGAAGGAGTTCGGCGCTGGCGGTGTTGAAGAAGATATTGCGCAGGGCTATGACGCTGCCGGCCGTGAGCGGGCTCATCTTCACGTCCAGCGTGAACGGCTTCTCCACCGTGCTCTTCGCGATGCTGTAGTTGGCACTGAAGAACAGGTAGCCTTCGGCGCTGGCGTTCAGCGCGTAGTCGCGGCCTTCGGGCAGGCACACAAGGAACTCGCCGCTCCGGGGATCGCTGTAGGCGGCCGTGGCCAGGTCGCCGGTGGCCAGGTCGTACAGCTGCACGTCGGCCTCAACGGACTTGCCCGTCACGATATCACTCACGCGGCCCGCGACGTAGCTCACCGGCGTGGCGCGCGCGGCCTCGGGCAATTCGAAGCTGTACAGGTCCAGGTCACCGTGGCCGCCCGCGCGGTCACTGGCGAAGAAGGCGAGCTGGCCATCGGGCCCCACCAGCACGCTGTTCTCGTCGGCACTGGTGTTTATCGGGTAGCCCAGATTCACGGGCTCGCCCCAGTTGCCGTCCTTGTCCATCCGGCTCACGTAGATATCCAGCCCGCCCATGCCGGGGAAGCCGTCGCTGCTGAAATACAGCGTGCGACCGTCGGGGTGGATCTGCACGCTTTCTTCCTGGAACGGGGTATTGATGGTCCTGCCCAGGGGCTCGGGCTTGCTGAAATTGCCGTTCTCGCCGAGCACGCTTTTCATGATGTCCATGCTTTTGAGGCCGTCCTGCGCCTGCTGGGCGCGCACGAAGTAGAGCGTGCGGCCATCGCTGCCCAGCGAGGGTTGGCTCTCCCAATTGCGCGAGTTGAGCGGCGGGCCAAGGTTCTCGGGCGTGGTCCAGCGCTCGCCGATGCGGCGGCTGATGAAGAGGTCGCAGCTGCCCAGGCCCTTCAGTCCCTCGCCGTAGTCGTTCTCCATGAGCGCGCACTTGGTGAAAACGATGAAGCGCCCATCGGGGCTGAGCGTGCCGGCGCCCTCGTTCATTGTCTTCGTGTCCACCGAGGGCACGGGTGAGCCCTTGTTCCACGCGGTGTCGCCTCTGTAGCTGATGTAGAAGTCCTCCTGCATGCCATAGGGCGACGTGGGCTCCTCCACACGGCGGGTGAAGAGCAGCGTATTGCCGTCGGCCGTGATGCACGGGTAGTATTCGGGATCCTTGGTGTTCACGCCGGGGCCCAGGTTCTTCGGCTCGAAGGGCACGGGATGCTGCACCGCCTCACGGGCGAAGGCGCACTTCTCGATGCCGAGCAGCGCGCGCGCCTTGCGCACCGGCTCATCGTCCAGCGTGAGGTAGAGGCGGTAGTTCTTCTCGGCATCGTCGTATTTCCCGGCGGTGAACTGCAGCTCGGCCTGATGCAATGCGGCGGACTTGAAGTACTTGGGCGAGATGGCGAGCACCTGATCCCACGCGGCGATGGCCTCGGCGGGCTTGTCCATCTGCTCGTAGGTCTCGGCCAGCAGGATGCGCGGCTCGATGAACGCGGGGTCCTGGGCAGCGGCCTTCGTCAGGTCCTCCTGCGCGCAGGCCCACTTGCGCTGCCGCATGCAATCGCCGCCGCTCTCGTAAAGCTTGATGGCCTTCTTGTCGGTGGTAGTGTAGCTGCCGGGCTGTGCCTGAGCACGAGCAGGCAGCAGGCAGCACGCAGTTGGCAGCAGGCAGAAGGCAGCGAGCAGCAGCGTATGGACATGGCCCGCTGCCTTCTGCCTGGTGCGTGCTGCCTGCCCAAAGACCGGCGTCAAGCGGACCATCATGGGATGTTCATGTATTTGTGCGTCTGCAAGGATACCCGCCAGCGCGGATGGGTTTTGATATGCTCCGTGATCAGCGGCATCGTGGCCTCGCGCTTCGTCCATTCGGGCTGCAGGTACAGCAGGCACGAAGGGGAGACGGACGCGGCCTGTTCTTCGGCCCATGCGAGGTCGTGCTTGTTGAAGACGATCACCTTCAGTTCGTCGGCGCGAGCAAAGGACCCCGGTAGCGCGGCCTTGAACTTCTTCGGGCTCAAGCATACATGGTGCCATTCCCCGCTGAAGGGATGCGTGCCGCTGGTCTCGATATGCGTACGGAACCCGGCGGTGCGCAGGGTGGCGGTAAGATGGCCCAGGTCGTGCATCAGGGGTTCGCCGCCGGTGATCACGGCGATGCGGCCGGGGTGCGCCGATGCCTCGGCCACGAGTTCATCTACCGTGCGCAGCGGGTGCTTGTCCGCGTCCCAGCTCTCCTTCACGTCGCACCACACGCAGCCCACGTCGCAGCCGCCCAGCCGGATGAAGTACGCGGCCTGGCCGGCATAGAGCCCTTCCCCTTGCAGGGTGTAGAAGGATTCCATGACGGGGAGCAGTTGGGACATGGTGGCAAAGAAACGATTGCCGACCGGCCGACTCCGGCCTGATCTGTTGGCGGCGAACGGCATGAGTACTACGGAACGCGCCGGGCTGGAGCCCGGCGGACCGAGAACAAAAAAAGCCCACACAGAGCCACGTTCAAGGAACCCATGAGATCACATGGGCGGGATCGCGATGGTGGTTTCCGTAATCCCCGTGCTCCCGAAGGAGACCATCCGAAGATGGTTTGAGGCCCGCCGTACACCACCGAGGGTGCGATCCCTGATGGAAATTGTTGGTTCCGATGAACAGATGGCCTGTGTGGGCTTCGCGATGTCCCCGGCCACGCTCGGACCGATGATCCGTTGAGCGGGCGGGAATTGAAGTCGTTACAGGTGTGTGGGAAAGAACGTGCGACGAAAGTAATCCCTCACACAGAAAATGCAACACCGGTTGATAAGTCACCGGTTGTTCATCACTCGCCCTTCTGCCCCACGAAGTGGTCCTCCTTGTCCTCGAAAAGGACGTTGAAGGTGGTGAGCGTGCCGTAGCAGCGGGTGATGTACTGCTGCATCTCCACCTTGTCCTGCTCGCTGAGGCCGGTGTGCGCGTTGATCTTCTGCTCCAGTACCCGGAAGCGGTCGCGGATCATCACGATCTTGTGGAAGAAGTCCTCGATGGGCACCTCCTTGCTCTTGATGGACGGATCGGCGCTCTTCATTTCGAGCATGCCCTTCTGCCAGCGGCGCGCGAGATGCACGGGGCGCTGCGGAACATCGGCTTCGCGCAGCACGGCACGCAGGGCGTCCTTAACGCTCTCCATGTCCAGATCGGCCGCGCCGATCTCCACACCTGGCGCGATGGTCACGAGGCCCTCGAACGAGCGGCTGATGGACTGTTCGCCGTGCTCCTTGAAGAAGATGTGGACCGTGCGCTCGTCCATGGCGTACACCACGCCCACGCCGAGGGTGGGGTGTTTCACGCGGGCGCCGATGCCGATGTCGTAGAGTTCCATGACGGGTCTTTGGGTCAAAAGAACGAACTGGCCGAAAACAGTCGTTGTGCGATCGGCCCGTCGATCATCTTTGTAGGGCGATGCGCACGCTCTACCTTACCCGTCACGCCAAGAGCAGCTGGGACGATCCGCGTACGGACGACTTCAACCGGCCGCTGAACGAACGGGGGCTGCGCGACGCGCCCTTCATGGCCCGCATATTCAAGGAGCGGGGCGAACCGGTGGACCGCCTTGTGAGCAGCCCGGCCGTGCGGGCCATCAGCACCGCGCGCGAATTCGCGGGGGCATTGGGCATCAACGCGGCCGACATCACGCAGGAGCGCGGCATCTACTTAGCTCCCGCCGAAATGCTCCTTCGCATCGTGAATCTGTTGAACAACGACCACCGGCGCGTGATGCTCTTCGGCCACAACCCCGGCTTCAGCGAACTGGCCGAGTACATCAGCGACGCGGACATCGGCGAGCTGGCCACCTGCGCCACCGTGCGCATCGACCTGCCCGTGGATGCCTGGAACGAAGTGAGCATGGGGCTGGGAACGTTGGTGTGGCACGATCATCCGAAAAGGCATGCGGGGTTGAAGT
>Ga0138256_10001126_pt1 | contig 28683 bp, 36 predicted proteins | sample KNB2016incub_MG_FD_105486 | JGI IMG/M metagenome (GOLD analysis project Ga0138256, IMG submission 105486) | Active sludge microbial communities from wastewater in Klosterneuburg, Austria - KNB2014incub_MG | ecosystem: Engineered > WWTP > Activated sludge > Unclassified | place: Austria... | reverse complement strand
TCCGGATCTGGAACAGCTGTTGAAGCTGTTCCGAGATGCCAAAACAAACCTTGACGTCAGGGTGCTGGTACTGACCGGCACCGGCCGGGCCTTCAGCGTCGGGGCTGACATCAAGGCGATGGACAAGATGAGCGAAGCGGAATTCGGAAAAGCGGCATCACTTTATCAGGTGCTCGCGCGCGAGGCGCTGGCACTGGACAAACCGATCATCGGGGCTATCAACGGGTTCGCTCTGGGCGGCGGACTGGAAGTAGCATTGATGTGCGACATGCGCATTGCAGGAAAGTCCGCAAAACTGGGTCTGCCCGATGCCTATATGGGGTTCAGCCCGACCGGCGGCCTAACCTGGTTGCTGACAAAGATGGTCGGGCTCAGCGTAGCCATGGATATGGCACTAAGCACCGATATGCTTGATGCCGCTGAATCTCTGCGCGTCGGTCTGGTCAGTCGGGTGGTCGAGGATGATCAACTCACTGCCGTCACGCGCGAGATGGCCGAGCGTATCGCCGCGTTTCCCGAGCGTGGTCTGCGGAACATCAAGCGCTCCTTCTACATGGCTGCAGATGCAGATTTTGCCTCGGTCCTGATCTTGGAAGAAGCTTATGATTCAGATTGTTTTCGCTCGGAGGGCACGCAGGCTGCCCTCAAGGAATTCATCAAATCGCGCCGCAAGTGATAGTTGGCAACCAGAAAAAGGCGATGCTTGGAGCAGCGCTCCTGTCCTTCATACTTGGTTCGCTCCACGCGTTTTCGGTTTTGCTTCTGGCGATGGAAACGGAATTTGACGTCTCGCGCAGCACGGCGAGTATGACCTATTCCATAGCGCTGGCTTCCCTGGCGGCTGCTGTCCTTCTGGGTCACAAGCTATATGACCGCTTAGCGCCGCCTGCCTATGTCGCCATGATCGGCACACTGGCAGCAGCAGGCTGCACGCTGGCCGCGCTCAGCCCGTCCAGCGCTCTGGTCTGGCTCGGGTTCGGTCTGATTTTCGGTGGCGCGAACGGATTGGGTTATGGCTATGCGCTTCAGTTTTCAGTTCGCGCGCTTCCTGAGCGCAAGGGATTTGCAATGGGGATCATCACGGCTGCCTATGCCCTAGGGGCAGTGATATTCCCACTTCCATTGCGCGTCGCCGTCGAAACGGGTGGATGGAAGGCTGCGCTCCTTTTTCTGGCGTTTTGTCTGTTGTTGTTTTCCGCATTGGGCGCTTTGACGCTTTTGCGATCACGATTTGCCTATACCCCTGACACTGAAACCCCCGACGGTTTTACCGAAGGTAATGGGCGACAAGTAGTCTGGCTCTGGCTCAGCTATTGTGGTGCCGTTATAGCAGGACTCATGGTGATCGGACATGCTACAGGTCTGGCCGCATCTCGTGGAGGCGGCGCTTTTTGGATTGTTACAGCCCCAATCGTGATTGCAGCGGCGAACATGGCTGGCAGCTTGCTGGGCGGCGTGCTGACTGACAGGATGGGCGGTCAATCCGTTCTGGCATTCCTTGCGACTCTATCTGGTGTCACATTGCTGGTATTGGCAATTGCAACCCATCTGACAGTGACAGTAATCGGGTTGGCAATTGTCGGCTTTGCCTATGGCGGAACCATTGCAGCTTATCCCGCCTATATTTCCATCCGTTTTGGTGCGGCCACAGGAACCATTGTATATGCGCGCGTATTCACTGCATGGGCTGCTGCCGGCCTGTTGGGCCCATCTGTCGCCGGACTGCTGTTTGACCGTTACCAGAACTATCAGCTGGCCCTGTTTTTGGCGGCGTTTGCTGCGGTGATCTCGCTTGTGCTAATCACGACAAAAACTCAGGGAGAATCATAGACATTTCGCTATTTTCTTCCCGCTTCCTGGCGTGCCCCCGTGAGGTGATCCATCAACTGGGATGGGATTGTCCGATTTTAGGAGGATCAGAGAATGGCAGGAAGACGAGACAAGCCAGAGCGTTTAAAAGATGTCGAAAAGTTGTTAATGCAATTAGGTTTTGCCTTATTAGGTGTGCTCGCCAAACTTTTTCTTGTGGTTGACGTAGAAGTTGTCCTGCATGAGGTGTAGAATTTGGATAATGTATCAGTTTGAAACCGTGGTATCGTACGCGGACGCATTGTATCTTCGCAAAGCTCTGTGAGCCTCGCAGGAGTTCCAAAGCGCTGCCGCTCTAGCGTATGATTTTATCATTACTTGCCCGGATTCGAGCCTGCGCACTCCATCGCCCGCCAATAACGCTTATGATGACTGCGCCGATTACGATTGCCCCGCCAATAATGGCGGGCCCCCCCAGTTTTTCTCCGATGAATAGCCAGGGCCACAACGGATTCAACACAGCATCGAGCATAACGACAAGGGCTGCCGTCACCGCCGGCACTGACTTGGCGCCCCTCACAAAAAAAACACAGGGAATCGACAACTGCAATACTCCCATCAGGGCGAGCAACAGCCCATCATGAGGACTCACATTGAAGCCGCCACCCGCATGCCCAGCTAAAAAACCCAAAGTGCCCGCAGCAAAGAACGTGACGAATCCACCGACACATAGTGCTGGTACCATGTCAAAGTGCCGATAGCGACGCAGCACTAGTGTCTGCCCGGCAAATCCGAGGGGTACGCCAAGTGAAACAACAATCCCGACAAGCCTTCCGCCCTTAATGCCATCCCAAGCAATAATGCCCACCCCAATAAGGGCCAACACTGCGGCCCCCCATGCCGCAATGCCTGGCTTCTCACCGGTTATCCAGGGGCTGAGCAACCCAGCAAAAATTGGCGACGATGCGCCAATTACCGAAATGGTGGCGGTACTCACCAATGTCAGTGAAATGACATAGAGCGTCGAAGTCAGGGTGAAAAATCCCGCCGATGCAATGAGGGCAATGACAGGAATTGAACGAAATTTTGCTGGGATATTGCTACCATACACCACCACTAGGTAGACCAGCAAACCAACCGACATCCAGAAGCCGCGCCAGCAATTGATCTGCCACCCGTCAAGGCCAGGCATTAGCCGCACAAATAGTCCAGAAAGGCTCCAACCCAGTGTAGCAAGCAGAACAAAGACAATGCCAGTCCCGTAGCTTTGGTCACTCTCCTTCATAATGCCCCTACCATCGGCAGGCTAGTTGAAATGATACTCATTCTGCCAGCAAGTTAAAAGGCAGGCTGCCAGTAGCGGACGCAACTGGCAAGGCCCGCAATCGATATTCCCTTGGAATTACAAAGCAATTTCCAGCGCGCTCCGGCATTTCGTCAGCAGGCAAGTCAAAGCTGCCTACTGATGCGAAAACCCACTCTAAAACGCCGGAAGCTGCGGGAAGATAGCGCAGCATTTTGTGAACCGTGGATGCCGCAGGACCAAACGGGTTATTTATTGCTATGGGACTGGCCTATGCCGTCTATGGGCTCTACGCCCTTTGGCGCTCGTTCCGCAAGGACGCGATTGCCCCCGCGATGCGCCCGGATTTCAAAATGGTTCCGATGTCGACCACACAGACTCCCGAAACTGCCGTGATATACGCGCCAATCCAGGATTCGAAGTGACCCGCATTTTGTGTGAGGGACCAACTAGTGACTAGAGCTTTCATCGCTCTCGACTTGCGTAAAACTTTTCGACTAGACCGCGCAGAGGCGGCTTTGCCGCCTCTCATCCACTTCAATTGCTTGTTACCATCATAGAGAAATACCACTCAAATCGATTCCGCCTCAAACTGCCATTAGAATAGGAATTTCGGCCTTCTCCAGGAACTCACGCGCGACCGATCCCATCAACCAATCGGTGAAAGCATTCTTGCCGTAACCGCCCATTACGACCATCCTCCCCTCCCGACTGTCCAATTCTGCCTCAATGGCGGCAGCTACGCTCATGTTTGAACTCGCGACGCGCGCCAGCTTGGCATTGACGTCGTGCCGCCTGAGGTGAAGGACAATTTCATCGCCTGGCCGGGCTTCGTCTCCGGCCTGCCTTAGATCCGGATCGACCAGAAGAACTGTAACTTCGCGCGCCTTCATCAGCATCGGCAATGCATGCTTCACTGCGCGGGACGCTTCAACACTTTGATTCCAGGCTACCACTACAGTTTGGGGATGACTTACAGTTTTAGCATTGTGTGGAAAAACTAATATCCCGCACGTGCCGTGATGGAGCACATGTTCGAAAACCCTGCGGTCAAATGCGTCGGCATCACCTGCCAACGGATTGAAGCAGACGAACAAGTCAACCGCCCTCGCCAGGGTTGCAATCTTGTCGGCAATGTTTATCCATGTGTCTGACATGACGTTGATGTCATTCAATGGGTTTTGATCGCCAAGCATTCCTAGAATCTTGTTCTTCGCTTCAGAAAGCAGTTGGCTTGCCTCTGCCCTGTCAGTTTCCGTATTCACAGGGGGAAGCATGGCGCCTCCTCCACCTCCAAAACCTACTAATGGTACTACTTCGGGAGCCACAATATCTACGACCACCACTGTCAGCTCAGCCTCGTAATTGGCCGCATTGCGTGGCGCGAGACGCAACAGGCTCTCGTTGAGATTTCTGGCTTCGACTACAATTAAAAGATCACGATACATATGTTTCTCCTCGTCGACGCGGCCCTCGGCAATTTCGGCCTAATGGAGTTTTACAAGAAATTTTCTGCCAAACGTCAGGGGAGGCTACTGCAATTCAATTCTTTCGTCGAGCCGGAACAGGATGAACCCGGCTATGCAGCGCGACTTGGCAATGAAAGATGCTCAAGCTCTAAATTCGCAATACTTCGGGAACGAATGAATCTGGCGGAAGTGTATTGTAACGATCTCTTTTTTGGATGGCACATAGCACTTAAGATCATCGAAGCGGGACTTCTGCTGAAAAAGCTGTTTCTCGCTCTGTGCCAATCGGGCTAGTGGCCTGCTGCCGGTTCAGTGGACACCATCCTAAGCTAACCCAGCCTTTCTTTCAAACTCAACCGGGCTGAGATACCCCAACGTCGAATGCCGTCGCCGAGGATTGTAGAAGCGCTCAATGTAGTCGAACACATCGGCTTTGGCTTCAAACCTTGATCGATATGTTTTGCGCGCTGTTCGCTCTGTCTTTAGCGAGGAGAAGAAGCTCTCCATCGCGGCATTGTCCCAAACGTTCCCTGACCTGCTCATCGAACAGGTGACGCCATTGTCTGCCATGAGTGCCCTGAACTGCTCGCTGGTATACTGGCTGCCCTGGTCTGAGTGATGCAGCAGGGCATCAGGTTTGCCGCGCCGCCAGATGGCCATGAGAAGCGCATCTGCGACCAGTTGTGCTGTCATGGATGTGCTCATCGACCAGCCGACAACCCTCCGTCAGAACAGGTCAATGACCGCTGCTACATAGAGCCAGCCCTCGGCTGTCCAGATGTAAGTGAAGTCAGCGATCCACTTCCGGTTCGGGGCGGGCGCATGGAACTGCCGGTCCAGAACATTAGGAGCAATGGCGTCGACCATGGGTCTGTCAGGAATCTTGTGTGTGGGGCCATAGTGAAGAAGGCGAAAGGAGCCTGCTATGGCGATCAAGAAGGAAGTGCTGGACGAGCTTTTGGCTGGAGCTGAAGGCAGAGACGTATTTGGCAAAGATGGACTGTTTGACGATCTTGTTCGACGTCAGGTCTCATGGGACAAATTGGCTGACTTGAATAGAGGAGGATTTCTGGTGTCAAAGGATGCGTCGCCGACCCGTGTAAGATGGGATTCCCACCCAATGACATACGCGCCGTGGTAAACACGAAATTCCTCGAAGCGAATCCCGCAGCCCGCCGGCTTTTCGAGGTTGTTGAGATTCCACTCGACGACTTCTCGAGTCAAAATGCCAGGAAGTTCGAAGGAGGCGAGAGCAAGGACGAGGATATCATCCGTCACGCGAAGGAGTGGATCGATGCCAATCGCGTGAAATTTGACGGTTGGATCGAGGACTCGAAGAACGCGGCCGAATGAGCTAACTGAGCCTTTTCGGCGATTCTGACAATCAATTACGGCAAGCCAGCATGGGTCCAGAAAAACCGAACCCTTGCTGGCCAGGCTAACCTTTCACCCACTTATGTAGTCCCCCGTGAACAATTCGCAAACCTTTGATTGGATTGGTTGACTTCTACATTTACAGGTTTCGATATTGCAAGGAAACAGCCCTCAACACAGCACTTTCCTGCAATATCGAAACCTGCAAATGCCAAAGTCAGTCAACTCAATCAATGAATTGGGAATAGTTCACGGGGGACTAATTTATGATTATATAATTTAAGGTGATGCACAATATCTAACCCGCCCAAGATAAGGCCACAACGCCCAAGGCAACGACGATTGCTGCCAGGATCCGGCCCTGCCAAGGCCGTTCGCCGAAGACAAAGATTCCAATTAGCGCCGCAATTATGACGCTGGATTCGCGCACTGCTGAAACTGCACCCAAAGGAGCAATGGTTTTTACAAAAAGCACCAGCCCGTAAGCCGTAACAGCCGCCACCCCGCCCAAAAATCCAAAGATCAGCGTGCGCGGCGCAAAATGACCGCGATTGCGTCCGCGGTGTAGGGCGATAGCGAGCGGAACGGGGGCCTCGAACAGAAACAACCAGCCCATATAGCCCGTGACCGTTCCGGCTTGCCTTATGCCGATGCCATCTGCCGTGGAATAGATGCCGATGCACAAGCCCAGAAGCACCGCAAACCCAACGGTACTGCGTGGGGCCGCTGTCACGCCGCGTTGCAAGGCCAGAAGGCCAATCCCCGCCATGATCGCAACCAACCCGACTACCGCCAGGGGTTCAAGGGCCTCATCGACTAGGACCCATGCAGAGAAAGCGACAATAGCTGGTGCAAGCCCCCGTGAGATGGGGTAGACTTGACTTAGATCGCCATGGCGATAGGCGCGGAACAGCAGCAGGTAATAACCATAGTGCACTAGTGTCGAGATAATGATCGACGGCCAGCTTGCCATCTCGGGCACCGGCGACCGCGAAATCAACAGCACTCCTGCCAACGCATGGACCAGCGACACGGCCCCCAGGACGCCCGCGCGGTCGTCCACTGCCTTCAGCATCGCATTCCACCCTGCATGCAGCAATGCCGAGAACAGTACGATACCAAGAGCGAAAGCGGTCATGATTCATCCAGAATTGCGGTTTAAACGATGGTAAGTGCCGGTGCCAACTTAGGCAAGCAAAAGGAAAAAAGAAAACTTCTAATTAAACTCTTTTGTAGTCAATTGACGTGACGCCGATGACAATTTGGAGGACTAATTCGCCCCTGCCCGTAGGACGGAAGTATCAATTTCCAATTTTGATTGTTCCAGCGGCATTGACTACCCTGTGCTAAGCAATGACCCTTACACGATATAGGACACCAGATGCTAATCCGATTGGCGATTACCGTATCCCCAATCTGGATCGGGGACTTATGGCGTTAATGCGTTGTATTTAATTTGACTTGCCATGGAAGTTTCATCCAGCAGCTTTTAGAGCCTCCGGCAGTTTTATGCCCGTTGGGGCTGGTTGAGCAACAGGCCGGAGCGCGGAGCCGTCAGTGAGCGCAGCGTGGAGGCCTGTTGCGGTGAGCTTGGCAGCAAAGGCTGCCGGTGTTTGGTAGGCCAGGGCCGAGTGTGGCCGTGCGGTGTTGTAGTCTTCAACCCATTCAGCAATGACTTTCTTGGCCTGGTCGAGGCTGAAGAACAGGGTCTCGTTCAGAAGCTCGTCGCGCCTGCCTTGACCGCAACGCCACTGCTGCTGCCTCAATGGCTGGCTGTCGCTATGAGCGCCATTGGGTGTCCAAGTCGCGTCCGGGACTTGCCAATCATGCGATGGCAACAATCACCTGGGAGGCACTACAGGAGGTTGGTCCCCCGCAGTGGGATGAAACAGCACGCAGTGTCGCGGGCGAAATTCAGAAAAACCTTGGTATCACACCCATGGCACGGCCATTTCTTGACGAGTGTGAACGGCTCCTTGAACCACAAGAGGCCGAAGCAATATTGCGCCAAGATCTTCCGCCTTCACAAACAAATTCGACATCCGATGACTATACCGACATGTGTTGGCATGCGCCGACCGCCCGATTTTACATCGCAAGGCCCGCCCTTAAGGCGCCAGCGGGCTATACATATCCGCCATGGGTGATGAATGCGCTCGGCGGCATTCCAGCGACCATCGATCCCATGGTGGTGTCTGCAGCAAAAACACTGACTGTTTCAGCTTTGCGCCTACTTGAAGATGAAAAGATGCGGCGGGCTGCAAAGCAAGAGTTTATCGAACGCACTGGTGGTGGAGTTGGTGGCTCGGAATGGATAGCACCCCTTTGTGACTACGAGCCCCCCATACATTTCCGCTGGCCAGAGTACGTCACAACAGAGAGAGGTCGGGACTGGTGGATTCCCGGTAATAATCGCCTTGGCACATGAAACTGACCTGACCGGCTGAACTTTCCGTTTAGGGTCTACGAATTCATTCTTGCGAATTGAGTTCCATATATCCCTGAACTTTTTCTCACCGCAACCAACCGCGGCGAGATATTCGTTGAACATAACTTGTTTCGCTCGAGCGAAATGGCCTTGTAAATCGCCAGGGCAAACAATGATATGGACTGATCGCGAAGAGCAAAGCCGGACGCTGAAGATTGCCGACGTTTCCTCCAATAAGATATTTTAGGCGCAGCGTATCATTTCTTACACGGCCAATTTCCCCGGACGCTATGTCCTGCACTCGTCGTGGGATTTCCGACGACAACATTAATTGGACATTCCAGTCAGTACTGCACGGGAGAGGCACTTTGATCCAAGGAGACAAGCTATGAAGTTCTTCGTCGACACCGCTGACATTTCTGAAATCCGCGAACTCGCGGCAACAGGTCTACTAGATGGCGTGACAACCAATCCGTCGCTGCTCGCAAAAACTGGCCGGCCATTCAAGGACGTGATCAAGGAGATCTGCGAGGCAGTTGACGGCCCCGTCTCGGCAGAAGTCACGGCCACAGGTTTCGAGGGCATGATTGCGGAGGGAGAGAAACTCGCAAACATTGCCAAGAACGTAGCCGTCAAGGTTCCGTCCACTTGGGAAGGGTTCAAGGCGTGCCGGGCGCTCAGTCAGAGAGGCTGCATGGTCAACGTCACGCTCTGCTTCTCCGCCAATCAAGCGCTGCTTGCCGGCAAGGCGGGCGCAACTTTCATTTCGCCCTTCGCAGGCAGGCTCGACGATATCGGTTTCGATGGCATGGAATTGATCCGGGAGATCCGGACAATCTACGGCCACTACGCGTCGCTCAAGACGGAAGTCCTCGCCTCCTCGATCCGCACATCTCTTCATGTCAAGCAGGCGGCCTTGGCCGGTGCCGATGTTGCAACCATGCCGCCGACGGTGCTTCGAAACCTTGCGAAGCACCCGCTGACGGACAAGGGGCTCGAAGCCTTCCTGGCCGATTGGCGGAAGACCGGGCAGACTATCGTCTAGGTTAGCGCGGCGGCACCTTAGCTCTCAAGGCCTGGGGATAGCGCGAGTTTAATGACGATGGTTGAAAGATGTGCTAGACTCTGCCTTGACGCGTTAGTCGAGGCTCATGGCACTGTCAGACAAACGCAGGCCGGTCAGCACAACCCTGTAATCGGTAGATTTCAGGCCGCGAGCCGCCGCCACTCGGCCAGGGCGGCGGAGCGGTTTTGCTTGAAGATGTCGCGGCGGTTGAGGTGGCGGTCCTGATTGAAATGATTATGGATCGAGGCGTGAGTGGCGGCGAATTTCTGCAGGGTTATAACGTCCCTGAACTTCGCCATCGCCCGCTCTCGTCGGCGGAACGGCTGATGCGAGTTTTCGGCCCGATTGTTGAGCCAGCGACCGCACTCTTGTGCGGCAGCGTTACCGATCACTTTCATTGCCGCTCCGTATGAGCGAAGGCGGTCAGTGACGATAGCCCGCGGTCGGCCATAGCGCTTCATCGTCCGCCTCAGAAATTTGAGTGCCGCCTTGCGATCCCGGCGTTTCGTCGCAAAAACTTCCAGCACCTCGCCCTCATGATCCACCGCCCGCCACAAATAATGCGTCTCCCCATTGATCTTCACGAAGACCTCGTCGAGATGCCAGCGCCACTGTGGCAATGCCCGCAGAGAAGCTGATCGTTTCTTCCTGATCTCTGCTGCAAACATCGGACCGAACCGGTTCCACCAGAACCGCACCGTCTCGTGGCAGATGTCGATGCCTCGCTCGTGGAGCAAGTCTTCGACCTGCCGCAACGACAGGGGAAAACGGATATACATCATCACGGCAAGGCGGATGATTTCGGGAGAGCTATTAAAATAGCGGAATGGATTTCTCATCCGAGGACGCTACGAGACGGGTCTCGCCGACTCAAGCGAGTTTTGTCTGACAATGCCGATTTTTCTCTGACAGGGTCTTTCATCGAGACCCAGCCATAAGTTAGGAGTTACGAAAGAGGGTAGGTGGAGAGTAACCGCCAAGGCACCGCTCGATTGCCTTGGCAACAGCCAACGCAACGTCATCTCTCCATGGGCCGCCTACTACCTGAACGCCAACAGGCAGGCCTTCTATTGTGCTGCCAGCTGGAACGATTACAGCTGGAAGCCCCGAAAGGTTGTGCGCGTTCAAGTTACTCCAGTAATCGAAACCAAGAGTCCGTTTGTCATCATGCCTTATGGCCGGCTCTGACGAGGCCGGGCCGATGACGGCGTCATAGCAAGTCATGAACTCAGTCATTCTGGCTCGGAGCGCATCGACTTCTTCAAGGATATGCTGAAAATCTTTGGCGGAGACCGGTACTTCGTCGACGGGGTTTGTCTCAGCCAACGAGTAGTTTGCTAGCGAATGCACGGACGCGAACAGCCGTCGCTTCCAATCTCCACCATCTGCGGCTCGATGCCGTGCGAACAGATTAGCTGCGGTCGATAGGCTTGGCGGCGCAATCTCAACTATTCTGGCCCCTTGACTAGCGACTGCTCCCGCGGCTTCCCGAACGGCATTCGCCACTTGAGTCGATGGAATGACGGCGCCGTTATCTGTATAATAGGCTATCCGCAATGCGGAGAGATCGACCACAGTGGGATCTCCGAGCACTATCGGTGCGACTGCCGGATCCCACCCGTCTGGACCGCAGATAAGCGGTAGAGTCAAAGCCAAGTCGTCTACAAAGCGTGCCATCGGTCCGATCTGAGTCAAGAGGTCAAACGCACCTTGTCCGTAGGAAATGATGTGCCCCGTGCGAGGCACGCGGCCCGGCGACGGCTTTATGCCGACAATCCCACACACATGGGCAGGATCACGTATGCTGCCACCGGTGTCGCTCCCGATGTCGAGGGCCGATCCGCCTGCGGCGATAATTGCCGCGCCCCCGCCACTGCTGCCGCTCGGTGAACGCGCAAGGTCGTAAGGATTGTTGGTTCGGCCATGCAGCGGATTGTCCGTGCCGGCGGTCGGCGACAGCGTCAGTTCCGAGGTATTTGTCTTGCCAAGTATGATCGCGCCGGCACTGCGGAGTCTGCAAACGACCGTTGCATCCTGCTTCGGAATATGTCGAGCACGGGAGATCGTTCCAGCACTCGACACAATCTCCGCGGTGTCAAACGAGTCCTTGATCGTAATGGGAACTCCATGCAAAGGGCCGAGGCACCGTCCATTAGCCATGGCCACATCCGCACGCTCGCCTTCCTTGATTGCCCGCTCAGTCGCGATTGTGACGACCGCGTTCAGATCGCCATTTACGCGAGCGATATGATCGAGATGCAGGACGACGAGTTCTCGTGCGGAGATTTCTTTCTGCCGGATCGCATCCGCCATTGCGCATGCTGAAGTAAACAGCCATTCATGCATTCGAAGATACTCTACCTTTGGGTTATGGCGGACGCGCCCGTTCAGGCGTGCCTCTGTGAATTCGTGAACTTCTTCAAGATCAGGAGAACCACCACCGCTCCGGCAACCTCAGACCATCCATGTGCCAGTTGTTGGCAATCGCACCGTGGTTCAACGTCGAGGATGCGACCATCACGTAATTGTCGAAGAACGGGATGATGTCCCCCCCCCCTCGTCGCGCACGATCAACTGCATTTCGTTATAGAGCTCGCGACGTTTGACGTCATCGAGCTCGGCACGCGCCTCGCGCAGCAAACTGTTGAATCGAGGATTTTTCCAGTAACTCTCATTCCAAGGCGAATCTGCCCCGAAAATGATCGACAGTATCCAGTCTTCGGTGGACCGGCCATTCCAGTGGGATACGCAGAACGGCTTCTTCATCCAGACTTCGCTCCAATAGCCATCATCCGGCTCACGAACGATGTTGATATCTATCCCGGCTTTGTGAGCAGTTTCTTTGAACAACACAGCTGCATCCACAGCGCCATTGAATGCCACCCCCGAGGTTGACAAATCAACAGACAACGAACTTAACCCGGCCTTTTTTAGGTGGAACTTCGCCTTGTCCGGATCATATGATCGCTGTGGCATGTCCGCCGCGTGGTAGCGGTACGTCGACGCTATCGGGTGGTCATTGCCAACTACGCCGTGGCCGTAGAGCACCTTCTGTACCATTTCCTCTCGGTCGATCGCGTATTTCAATGCCAACCGCACATCCGTGTCATCAAATGGTGAGACATTTACGTTCATCGGTAACGATCCGAATCCTCCGCCAGGGACGTCTATCAGCTGTAAATCTCCCAGACGATTGAGCATATGGGCAGTACGAAGATCTGGGTTGTTGATCAAATCCACTTCGCCGCTGACCAGGGCGTTGGTTCGCGCAGCAACGTCGGAAATGCCGAGGATCTCGACCTCATCAAAGTGTGCTCGATCCGGCTTCCAGTAGTTCGGGTTGCGGGTCATCAGCGCGCTCTGGCCGGGCTGCCAGTCCGTGATGACATAGCCACCCGTACCTATGCATTGCTCCCAGTCCTTACCCGACGTTCCGGTCGGCGCGATAACGAGATGCTGATCACTCAGCAAATATGGGAAATCGGCGTTCGGGCCACCCAACGTGAAGATCACTCGATGGTCACCGTCGGCCTGCATGTCCTGGATCGGCGCAACCAACACATTCACGGCGGAGCGGGAGGCCTCCCCTCGATGATAGTTAATGGAATAGATCACATCCTCCGCAACTAGTGACTTGCCGTTGTGGAACTCGACGCCTTTTCGGATCTCGAATTTCCACGTTCGCGCATCAGCCGACGGCTCCCAGGATGTTGCGAGTTCCGGAATCGCGTTTCCCTTTTCGTCGATCTCCACGAGGTTGTTGCGGCATGCCCAACTGATCAGGAATGTCATGTAGTCGGGTAACGTCGCCGGATCCAAGCTATCGCTTATGGCTCCGCCCGTCGTCGCAACGCGCAGCCGCCCCCCTTTTCGTGGTGCCGCTGCCGAGGGCGCCACTCCCAGCCCGAGGGTGAGCGCGGACGCCCCACCGACTTTCAGAATTGTACGACGATCCATCTCGAAACGCATCTCTCTCTCCTTTACATCCATGTTTTCGGTTCTCAATAGACTGCGAGAATTTTTCCGGGGGCCGGCGCAGCGGACGGCCACAGATTTGCGATCAGATCAGCAAGCATGTACCGCGGCGCGCTATAGCGCCGATCGGCGAAGAGATTCGTGTGCTCGCCCGGATCAGTCGTTCGGTCAAACAGCTCTCTCCAGTCAGGTCGTCTCGGGTAGACCGTCAACCGCCAATCTTTGCTAATCACCGATTGGTTGTATTGATCGGCCACGACTCGGGGGTGGTATTCAGCGAAAATCACATCGTTTGTCGTGTCGGAGTCGCCCCGAAGTAGGCCAGCAAACGACGTTCCATCGGTGCTGCCGTTTTCGATGCCAATCAGGTCGAGAAGTGTCGCCTTCACGTCCACATGGCTGGTGAGCGCAGTGCGCTCGCTGCGCGAGATGCCCGGCCCAGCGATTATCATCGGAACGTTCAAGTACGGCACGATACGGGGCCGGGCCTTGCGCAGCAGGCCGTGACCCCCGAGCAACCCACGATGATCTGAGGTTCCATCGGGCGCAATTTCTGTGAGGCAATTGCATCGAACGAAGCCCGCAGCTTGCATGAAGTAATTTTTCCAGGTGGCGGGATCGAGTGAATCCGAAATCGAACCATGACATAAACCAACTCGCAAGGTGCCGCCTGTCTTTGGCTGACTTGCTAAGGCCGAACTGGGGCCGAGTAGGGCGGCGCCCGCCAGATCCACCAACGAGGTGGCGCCGACAATCACCTCACGGCGGTTAGGTGCGGGGCGCTGTGCTTGTGAATTACAAAATGACATAGTGCCTCCAGCGTAATGACTGGGCGGCTGGCGGCGGCGCTTGATCGTCTCGACAATTCATATTGTGCATGATAGATTGTTGTGAGCTCCATCACCAATGAGAACATCGAATACTGCTATCTGGAACCGGATGACACATTGCCTCAATCCTGTGCAACTTCAGGCGTATCTGACAGTCCTGAAAACAGGTTCGATGACCCGCGCCAGCGAGCTTCTGAATCTGTCTCAACCTTCGGTCAGTCGTCAAATTGCTGACCTCGAGGACCGTTTGGGGTTTCAGTTATTTTACCGAAAAGGCGCGCGAATTTTCCCTACGAAAGATGGGCTGCTGCTTCAGAGCGAGGCTGAAAGTTATCTGGCACAGGCGGGTAAGATCGATCGGATGGCTCAGGAAATTCGTTGGGCTAAGTCGTCCGAATTTGTTGCCATAAGTAACCCTGCTTGCGCGGTTGGTATAACGCCTGACGTGCTGCTGCGCATGCGGGCAAATAATCCAAATGTTAGAATGTCGCTTTTTACTGTGCACTCTCTCGAAATTTCACCGTGGTTGAGGTCTCAACGAGCTAATATTGGCCTGGGATATGGTAAGGTTGGAACACCCGGTATTACCGTGGATGTTGCGTATGAATTGTCCTGTGTCGTGATGGTGCCCGAAAACCACCGATTTGCGAGTCAAGAAGTCATTGATCTCGAGGAATTAGTCGATGAGCGGTTAATCGCGAGTGGATTAGAAGACCAGATGGCGGGGGTCGTACCATCCAAGTTGATAGAAGCATTAGAGATGTCGGCGTCCGTGCGGACGGCCTCGGCATATGTAGCGTGCCAGTATGTGAGGAAAGGTCTGGGTATTTCGATAGTAGATCCTTTGACAGCGAATGCCGTGTCTGAAACAGGAATGGTATTGTGCCCAACATTTCCAAAGATCCCGTACCCAGTATATATTGCACATGCTAGCAACTACCAAATGTCGCCCATCGACATAGAGTTCATTTCACTTTGTAGAACATTTGTTTCTGAATCTGGTCGGTTTGATATTTTATCCGAGGTCAGGCATCAAGGAACGGACTGAGGTTGGTGCGTTGGTAGAGCGATCGTTCTTGTGCCTGGCAGGGCGGCTGGGGGGCGGTGTCAGAGGGATGGGTCTTGAGCCGGGCGGGGGTCCGGGTACACTCCAACCATTGCCCAACGTCCCCTTCCGCTACTTCAAGCCGAGCCCCAAAATCATCCGCCCGGCAGTGATGATGTATGTCCGGTTCCCGCTTCCGCTGCGGAACATCGAGGACCTGCTGCACGAACGCGTGCATAGGGTAGTGTCAGACGAATGCCAAATCGTCTTTACAAGAACAGCGAGGCTGCCGCTTATGCCGCGCAGAGGCCGCGCCACTCGGCGAGAGCGGCGATGCGGTTCAGCTTGAAATCTTGTCGGCTGTAGTGGGCGCGCTCCTCGTTGAAGATGGGGTGGTTGCCGCCCTCCCCAGACGGCATCGCAATGTGCCAAGGTTGTGGTGTTGAGAACCACGAAGAGGAAAGGACGGCAAGATGAACGATATAATGATCGGTGTGGATCTGGCAAAGAACGTTTTCCGGCTGCACGGCGCCTTGATGACGGGGCAACTGAAGTTCCGCAAGAAGCTGACACGGCCGCAGTTCCGGCAGTTCATGTCGGACCAACCGCCTGCAATGGTGGTGATGGAGGCGTGCGGCAGCGCGAGCTTTTGGGCACGGGAGATGATCAAGCTTGGTCATGAAGTACGGCTGATCGCACCGCAGTACGTGCGGCCGTTCGCGAAGAGGCAGAAAAACGACACGGCCGATGCCGAGGCAATTGTCATCGCGGCGCAGCGCCCGGAGATGCGCTTCATCGATCCGAAGTCGGAAGAGCAGCAAGCCAGGGCCGTGCTGTTCCGGGCCCGGGAGCGCCTTGTCCATCAGCGCACAGAGCTGGTGAACGCTCTGCGTGCGGTGCTCTATGAATACGGCCACACGGCTGCGAAGGGGATCGGGCACCTCAAGTATCCGTCTTGATCAAGCGGTTTTTTCAACCCAGATTCGGTCGGCTTTGACCAGCGCGTTTGCTGTTTCGATCAACTTTCTCATGACTGCGACGATGGCAACTTTTGCGGGTTTTCCGGCAGCACGCAGCGCAGAGTATTTGGTCTTGAGATCTGGGTTGAAGCGCATCGCGACCAAGGCCGGCATGTAGAGTGCATCACGTAAGGGTTTGCGCCCGCCGCTGATGAAGGATTTGCCCTTCCATTGACCGGAGTCGCGATTGTACGGGACCAGACCGGCAAGGCTGCCCACTTGTCGCCTATCCAGAGTTCCGATCTCGGGCAGGAAGGTCAGGATCGCGGCTGTCGCAATCTGGCCCAGCCCGGGAATGGATCGCAGGATGTCGCGCTGGCGTGCCGTGTTTTCATTGGCGTCGAGGAGCTTTGCAATTTCCTGGTCCAACTCGGCAGTCTGCTTGTCGACCAGGGCCAGGCGGGTCTTGGTCTGGCGCTTGAGAACGGCGCTCGTTTGAACGTGGCCGCGATTGCGCAACCGGGTGCGCTCCTTGATCAATGCCGTTCTGGCAACCTGCAAGTCTCTGAGAACGCGTGTATTCTGCGAGATCACGGCGTCAGGCTCCAGCGCCAGCGCGACCCCCATGCGGGCCAGACCGCGGGCGTCCAACGCATCCGTCTTCGCGCGGGTCCCGCAAGCTTCGGCAAACCTTCGCGCCTGCAGCGGGTTCACCTTCACAAGCGGCAGCTTGCCGGACAGGGTGTCCTCGAAAAGGCGATGATACGGCCCGGTCGGCTCGTACACCACGCGCGCCAGGGGCCGTGAGCCCAGCCATTTGCGCAACGCGCGCAGACCACCGGGGGTGTTCTCATAGCGCTGCGCCGCCTTTCCCTCCAGATGAAAAACATCAAGATGGGATTTGGAAATGTCGACGCCAATGGTATGCTCTGTCATCTTCACCATGTCCTATGCTTGTCATGCGTGATTTGTCACACGCGTATCCACCTCTCGGCAGATTGCTGCGCAATCGCCTGCCGGTCAGCGGTTCAGGCCCGGGGCGAAGACGGCGGTCGATCAAACTCGAGAACGGTCCATCACGACCCAGCAGATTGCGATCCAACCGCCGCCACTGCCCGCCATAAATGGCGTGGCGGGCAGTGGCTCCCTCTTACACCAGGAGCCGGGATCAGGATAAGACAAGCATATCGAAGCCATCCTCGACGAGCCGAACTGCGACCTGCCCGCGCTGGCGCGTGAGGAATGCCGGGACCTCGTAGAGCAGATTGCCGAGAAGACAGTCAGGATCGAAGCAAAAACGAAGAAGGCGAAGGATTTGGCGGCACAAACCGACATGTCGAGACGGTTGCAGACGATGCCAGGCATCGGGCCTCTTACCGCGCTGGCTGTCGAGGCATTTGCTCCCCAGATGGCAAGTTTCCAATGCGGCCGGGGTTTCGCAGCATGGCTGGGACTTGTCCCACGCCAACGTTCCTCAGGAGGCAAGGAACGGTTGGGACGTGTGTCAAAGGCTGGCCAGGCGGACATCGGGCGGCTCCTGATCATGGGCGCGATGTCGGGGCTGGCCTGACTTGCGCGCCGGTCGATCCGCAAAGTCTCTTGGCTCACGCAGATGATGGCGAGGAAGCCGCGGATGTTGGTAGCCATCGCGCTGGCCAACAAGATGGCGCGGGCGATCTGGGCCATGCTGACGAAGAAGGAGGACTATCGGGATCCGGCGCTGGCGGCGGCATGACCCTCATTCCGCGGAAGGCAGTCTGACGTCGGTGGCGGGGGTGTAAGAAGTCGACGACCTGCATGGGCATAAGGATCGAACAGATCTGGATCGGAAAAACCAGGACAACCATTCGAACGCGAAAGTTCGTGTTGAAGATTTGGATCCGATCTGCTGATCACCATACCGGCCAGCGCCTCCAATCAAGGCGCGACTAAAGGCCTGACACAAGTGCGCACTCGATCACACGCCCAACAGAAAAACTTCTTGCACAGGGGGCGGCAACCACACAAATGGTTGTATACCGAAGCATGGACGGAGGCGAACCTGCAGGGTTCGCATGCGGCGAAAACGGAGCATGGCCTGCTCTCGCCTTCGAAACGGCTGGTGCGAATTCTCCGCCCGATTGTTCACCCGGCGGTCGGTTTCCTGCCGATCGCTGATGCCTAGGTCACGTAACGCGGCGCCGTACGATCGCAAGCGATCCGTCACGATCTCATCAGCAGAGCCATGACGCTTCAGAGATTTCTTCAAGAATTTTAATGCCGCCTTCTTGTCCCGGGTCTTCGTCACGAAGCTTTCGAGCACCTCGCCTTCGTGATCGACGGCCCGCCACAGGTAGAGCTGCTCTCCGTTGATCTTCACGAAGACGAGCTATGCCCAAAAGTTGGTGACGGCCGTCATCAGGCGGCAGCTTGAAGTTGCTTGATCCCGTCTTTGAACACAATCCCTTGAATGACCTCGGGCAGACGGTTTGGCCCGTTGATCTTCCGCCACTTTTTCCTGGCAGACATCATCAGGCGGAAGACCATGGCCAAGGCGGTTTTTCGGTTGAGGCAGCCCTTGGTTTTCCGGGTGCGGTTCCGCACCGTGGAAAAAACGCTTTCGATCCGTTGGCCGGCAGGCGATTGCCTGCAATCGCCGAGAGGCGGGTTCGTGGTCCTGATGTGCTTCCAATGCTCGGCTGGGAAGTCGTGGAAGGCGAGCAGCTCGTCGCGGTCTTTCACCAGCTTGCCGACGGCCTTCTCGTATTTGACGCCGTAGGTTTCGACGAAGAGATCGAAGGCCGCGTTGGCCTCCTTCCTCGTCTCGGCCATCCAGATGTCCTGCAGATCGGCCTTGGCATTTTCGTGCTGTGACTTGGGCAGTGCGCCCAGAACGTTTGACGTCTTGTGAACCCAACATCTCTGCTCGCGGGTGTCGGGATAGACATCCCGTAGGGCCGTCCAGAACCCCAGCGCACCGTTGCCGGTCGCCAACTCGGGCGGAACTGTCAGGCCCCGTTGCTTGAGCCCCTTGAGCAGGTCGCGCCAGCTATCGGCGTTCTCACGGAACCCGTCCACGATGGCCGGAACGTCCTTCTCGCCGTATTCGTCAGCACCGATAATGACCAACATACATTGGCGATCGCCGTCCAGACGCGGCGTGAAGTAGACGCCGTCTGTTACCCGGCAGGCGCATGCAAAGCATGCTGCCGAGAGGGCGCCCAGATGCAGACGTACCGCTTCCCCTTCAGATCGCGCTTGCGCCAGGCCTCGTATTCCTCCCACCAGGCCGCCTTCAGCCGGGTGATGGTGGAAGACGACAGGCCCTCTGCGTTGGGCCCCAGAAGCGCCGCCAGTGCCTCGCTGAAATCGCCCGTCGAGATGCCCTTCAGGTAAAGCCAGGGCAACAGTTCCTCGACGGACCTGGCCTTGCGCAGGTAGGGCGGAACCAGGGACGACCGGAACTTGATCTTACTGCCATCCGCATTGGCCCCTCGGTCACGGACGCGCGGCACTTGTACAGGCACCGTCCCGATCCCGGTCATCATCTCACGCTCGGGCAGAAACCCGTGGCGAACAAGACGCTGGCGCCCGTCTTCGTCCAGAAGATGCGCATGCGCGGCGATGAACGCCGACACTTCGGCCAGAACGGCGGTGCGCAACAGCTCTTGCGCCCCCTTCTGGATCACCTCGGTCAGCGGATCATGCGAAAATTCAGATGGCAGTTCGAACGGTACAACGGTAGATTTAACCATGGTGGCATATCCTTTTCTCTCTGAGAACTGACGGCGTCTTCAACACCGCCATGATATGCCGCCTACTTCAGGCCATCACCAACTTTCGGGCATAACTCCGAAGACCACGTCCAAGTGCCAACGCCAGTGGCTCGACCGTATCCCCGAAACCCGACGTTTTCGGATTTCCGCAGCGAACATCGGACCAAACCTGTTCCACCAGAACCGCACCGTCTCCTGGCAGATATCGATGCCGCGTTCGTGCAGAAGGTCCTGGACGTTGCGTAGCGAAAGCGGGAACCGCACGTACATCATCACCGCCAGGCGGATGATCTCGGGGGACGTCTTGAAGTACCGGAACGGCGAGCGCTGGGTCATCCTAACAGGCTGCTGAAAAAGAAATTTTGAGCCTGCGCTGCGGTGGAAATCGCTCCCCTTCTGACTCAAACCGATCCGAAATCCGTGCTTTTCGGCCCGTTCCTGGACGAATTTTCTGACTTCCAACTCCAAGTCGAGGCGCGTCAGCACTTTTTCAGCAGCCTGCTCTTATGATCGCTGTCAACCATCTGTTTCATAGCAATTTCATCCGGCACCGCGGGGTAAAACGAGATGTAGATGGGCAGGGTAGGAGACGGAACTAAGACGACGGTTGGCAAGCTCTCATACGCGGGTTGGATACCGCATGACCGTGGTTTCGTCTTGGGGCTGCCTCGCTCTAAAAGACGAGCGTCGACATTGTCGGCTCATAACAGGCACGAGGGTTCCCCACCGCGTTCCGTCCCCAACCCTGCCCATCGGAAGGATCGAAGCAATGTTCCTCTCAGCGTCCTTCAGGTGCTGGCTGGTGTCACGGTTCGCGCAATAGCCCAGATGAAGCCAGCCATCTCGCGGGCGATCGCGGTGGTGGCCACCACCTTCGGTTTGCCTGCCGCCATCAGATGCCGGTAGCGCTGGCACATACGCAGCTGCCCTTTCCACGCAATGTCGCGGACCGCCTGCGGCAGACCCTCTATCCGGTCGAGAAGCTTGCGGCTGACACGGGCCTGCATCCGGTAGCTCCAGGCACCTTCGACCAGCGCCCGGCGCGCCAGACTGCTTCCAGCCTTGGTGATCCCGCCACGACGCACGCTGGCGCCGCTGGAATGTTCTGAGGGCGTCAGCCCGAGATAAGCCATCAGCTGGCGGGGATTGTCGAACCGGTTGAAGTCGCCAACTTCGGCCACCACCGTCACCGCCACGATAGACGCGATCCCACGCATTGCCTCGTGGGCCGTGTCCGGCACCCAGACCGCCGTTAACTCTCCCGCCCTGTGCAGCTTTGCCAGCATGAGAGCATCGCGCCGGTCGGTCTTCACCCGGTCGCCCGCCCTTACCGGAATGAGCGAGGGCGCGATGACCACGCAGTCGTGGCCAAGCTCGGTGAGCTGCCGGTGCAGGCCATAGCCGCATGGACCGGCCTCATAGCAGAAATGAAGCTGCCGCCCATCGCCCCCAAGCTTGTCGGAAAGCTTGCGAATATGATCAGCGCGGTTCGGGATCGTGCCCCAGTGCCGCACTTCGCCGCCTCGCTCGCCTTGGGCAAGCGCCACCGAAATCGTAGCCTTATGGACATCCAACCCGATAAACATGATATTCTGCAATTGGTCTTTCCCCCATTCTTGAGGCTCGGTGCCAGCCAATCCGGCGCAACCCTCGAAGGAGAATGCCGCAGGAGAGACCACCAAACCAGCCAGCTCACACCTCGATCATGGGGTCTAAGAGGCTAGGCGACCGCCTTGCACGGCTCAAGAAATTTTCCTCTGACTAGGCATTGCGGCAATGTGTCATCCGGTTTCCAGATAGTGGTATTCGATGTTCTCATTGGCAATGGAGTTTTCGACTATCTATCATGCACAGTATGAACTGTCGAGCCAACCAAACGCCGCCGCCAACCACTCGATCATAACGCAGGAGACACTATGTTGTTTTGTACTTCACAAGCACAGCGCCCCGCACCTAACCGCCGTGAGGTGATTGTCGGCGCCACTTCGTTGGTGGGTCTGGCAGGCGCCGCCCTACTCGGCCCCAGTTCGGCCTTAGCAAGTCAGCCAAAGACAGGCGGCACCTTGCGAGTTGGCTTGGGTCATGGATCCATTTCGGATTCACTTGATCCCGCCACCTGGAATAATTACTTTATGCAAGCTGCGGGCTTCGCTCGATGCAATTGCCTTACGGAAATTGCACCCGATGGGACCCTGGTGCCAGAATTAGCCGAATCATGGGAAAGCCCGGACGGCGGAAAAACTTGGGTATTCAAGTTGCGTTCTGGCGTTGAGTTTCATAACGGGAAGACCTTTGATGCCTCAGATGTCATTGCTACAATTAATCACCACCGAAAAGAAGAATCTAAATCTGCAGCAAAACCGAGCGTGACTCAGATTGAAGAATTAAAACTGATAAACCCGAGCACAATTGCATTTATGTTGAAATCAACCAATGCCGACTTTCCATTCGTTCTTGCAGACTTCCATTTGGTTATTTTGCCCTCAGTTGACGGAAGTCTGGACTGGCAATCAGGCGTCGGGACTGGAGGCTATGAGTTAGTAGACACAAATCCGGGTGTTTCGGCAAGTTTTATACGGAACGCAAAATATTGGAAGCCGAATTCAGCCTATTTCGACGCCTTGAAGTTATTAACGATTGCTGACTCCGCGGCACGCACAAACGCCTTGATGACTGGCGAAATAGACGTCATGGACAAGGTAGATCTCAAGACGGCGAACTTGCTAGAGCGTCGCAACGGAATTCGAATCATCGAAACACTTGGAACGCAACACTTCAGTTTCGCCATGAGCACCAATAAAGAACCATTTACAGACAACAACGTTCGCTTGGCCCTGAAATACGCGATTGATAGACAGGCGCTAGTTGACACCATTTTATATGGCCACGGCGTTGTCGGAAACGATCATCCAATAAATCGTTCATATCGTTTTTTCAATGCGGATCTAGAACAACACGCCTATGATCCGGAGAGGGCAAAATACCATCTTAAGAAGTCGGGTCTGTCGTCTCTAACTGTCTCTTTAAGCGCCGCCGACGCCGCTTTCTCTGGCGCAGTGGATGCTGCTGTACTCTACCAGGAGAAGGCCGCCAAAGCGGGGATCACGATTGATGTGGTTAAGGAACCTGATGACGGATATTGGGCCAACGTATGGATGAAAAAGAGTTTTAGCGCTGTTTTTTGGGGCGGGAGACCCACCGAAGATTGGGTGTTCTCGACTACATATGCTGCCGGAGCGCCGTGGAACGACACGTTCTGGGAGAATAGCCGGTTTAATGAGCTGCTTGTGGGAGCGCGGTCAGAACTAAATGATGAAAAACGTCGTCAGATGTATGGCGAGATGCAAGAACTTTTGCGAAACGATGGCGGTGCCCTGATACCGATGTTTGCGAATTACGTTTCCGCTGCGGTGGACAGAGTCAAACTGCCAGAGCAGACTGCCTCAAACTGGGACCTAGACGGCTTCCGGTTTTCCGAACGCTGGTGGTTTGAGTAGGCTACGGATATCGCAGAAAATCTGCCGTTTGTATCGTGATCCCACCTGATAGCGGTGATCGTTTTAATTGCATCATAATTCTGGTGCTACTGAGCTACACGCAAGTAGAGACAAGCAATGAAACCGAAGCTGACGCGGCGAGAGCAGTTCCCTTCTGACATAACAGTGATTCGGCCCAACGAGGCCATGGTCCGAGTGTATCGGACCAGGTTATCGCCAATTGACCAAGAACCGAACGCAAAGCCTCACCTTGTTCGCGGTTACCAGCCAGCCACTGTTCCGTCTAACTCGGATGGAATGATTTCTTTTCAGGTGAGACATCAATTTGCCGCTGTGAAATGGGCTCCGGGAAGTCAATCGCGGCTTGATTCGCCAATCTGGCGGCGCATAAGGCACTCAGATAGCCATTTCGGCGCATTGATCGGGCGATCGGCTGTGTCGCGACTGGGCCCGGGCGACCCCTAAGTCTTTGATCGCCAGATCGACTCTCTCTGGCAATGGTTACGGCCTAACGCGATGACTTGATAGCTGGTTTGGACAGTGAGCCTCACCAGCATATAAACTGACCGAACGAGGCACTAGGAGGTGTATCAAGATGCAGGTTCATCCTCTTTTTAAATGCGTGGAGGAATATGCCGATATCGGATTCCATCGGACCGGAACGTCTGAGGATCATACAACGTTGAATTGGTTTTGTGATAAAGTAAGATTGTCTGGTGGCGTGGCACGGATAGACACATTTGATTTTTCGCAGTTCGTCGCCGACTGGAATGTCGAACTTAACGGCCGACCGGTCGTCTCGCTGCCACTATACTATACTGGTTGCGGGCGAGTGAACATTTCGAATCTTAGCGTTGCACGAATTGATCTTAGTGACGCCGATGAACACATGGCATGGGGCCAATTGCGCCTCCATATCGACGCAGCACGCCAACATGGTGCTGAGGGGCTTCTGGTTGTTACGAAGTCTGCTACAGGCGACGTCTACGCCATGAACACGAATCCTGATTCATGCAGCGATTTACCGGTGTTCTTCGTCGGAGATCACGACGCAGAGGAGTATGGGTTGGAAGCAGTTCGTATAACCTCGAATGCTAGAATCGTTGATGGGCGTTCGGGAAATATTGTCGCGCGGTTTGGCTGTGCCAGTTCTGCACCTCTGTTGACCATTGCCACTCCCCTTTCAGGCTGGTTCAATTGTGCGGGAGAGCGCGGAGCCGGTATAGCAATAGCATTGACTTTAGCTGAACGCCTCGCTGCGAGAATACCTGTCGAGATTGTGGCGACCTCCGGCCATGAATTGGGGCATTTGGGCGCAAGGCAACACTTGAAGAACTGTGTTTCGGACCCTTTCCAACGCATTATACATATCGGCTCCTGCGTTGGCGCGGGGAATGGTCGCCCCGGCTGGCCGTCGCGTTCATCGACCGACAATTTGACCGCTATCGTGCACTGTGAGAGCGACCGAATATCTAGATTAATTGATACGCTATCCCCGATTGTTGTTGAAACACGGATACCGTCCCACCCTGAGCTGCCTGCTTCATGGCAGGGAGAATCAGAAGAGTGGTCACTAAGGAATCGATGTATGCTTTCGTTAGCTGGAACCGCACCAACGTTTCATACACCATCGGACATCGCGGCGATTGCCATAGAACCGGTTTCATTATCTATGACCGTGGATTGTGTCGAACAAGCGGTTTTTCAATTACTAAACTTGTAGGTCCTTATGAAATACCAGAAATTCCCAATTCCGAAAGTGACGCGTTTAAGTGAGTCACCTTTGCTGTGTTCTGTTTCGCACTCTAAGATTGGTACAAATCTGAACGGACCCAGCGTAATTAAAGTTCCAGATTGGATTCCTGCGGCGCTTGGAACCTATTATCTTTATTTCGCACACCACACGGGTACGTTCGTTCGGCTTGCATATGCTGATCACCTAGAGGGCCCATGGACTGTTTCGGACAAGGAGGTTCTTCATCTCAATGATACGGGTTTTTCTCATGTGCCAGTCGCATTGAGTGACGAACTAAACTCGAGAGGCATGCTGCTTGCGCCGCATATCGCTTCGCCGGATGTGCACGTAGATGACGCTCAGAAGAAAATTACCATGCTGTTTCATGGACTTCATCGGAATGGGCAACAGGCAACGAGAATCGCGGATTCGAACGATGGAATTTCTTTCGTCGAAGCCAGCGGAGATGTCGCTCCACCATATCTGCGCGCTTGCCGCTTTGGTTCTGGATTTCTTGGTATTTCGTGGGGGGGAGAGGTATTCACGAGCCCGAAGTTGGGCGGACCATATCTCAAGGGGCCTGCGCTTTTCGAGAGACCTAACGGGCCAGATTTGATACCCCGCCATCCAATGCTAGTCTCCGACGGCAAGTTTGTTCATGTTTTTTATTCCCTTATTGGCGACTGTCCTGAAAGAATTTGGCACCTTCCGTCGTACCCAGGCGATGGCTGGAACAATTGGCGTCTGGGCTTGCCTAGCATCGTTCTCGCGCCGCGCCTTACTTGGGAGGGTGTCGATCTGCCCTGCAAGCAGTCGAACGTTGGGCCTGCTTGGGGGCTAGAACATGGATTGCGTGACCCATGCGTTTTTTGTGATTATTTATTTTATGTCGGCGGTGGCGAGTCTGGAATCGGAGTTTCTCGCATCGAATGGAACAGTGCAGTGTGACAAGCTTGGGTTCTGCTATTATGAATTTACGTGATGCAAGAGATTTAAGGGGGCCCGGCGTGTCAGCAATCTGGACTATGAGAGCCAAGCGTCTTGGGCGTGGGCTTTTGACGTTGTTTGTCATTTCCCTGATCATCTTTTTTGCGACCGGTTTGCTGCCTGGGGATTTGGCGCAAGCGGTGCTTGGCCAGTCGGCGACGCCGGACACGGTCGCGGCCTTCCGGCGTGAGTTGGGGCTCGATCTGCCGGCACATATCCGCTACCTGCACTGGCTCGCCGGGGCGGTGCACGGCGATTTCGGCGTGTCGATGGCCAACAAGCGGCCGATCGCCGATTTGATTGGGACGCGGCTGGGCAACACGGTCTTTCTTGCACTTTACGCGGCCGCCATCGCAGTGCCGCTTGCCGTAACGCTCGGCCTCCTCGCCGCGCTGTTGCGCAACACCATCTTCGACCGCGCCGCGAACGCGCTGGCGCTGACCTCGATCTCGTTTCCGGAATTCTTCGTCGCCTACATCCTGATCTTCGTGCTGGCGCAGTCTGGCCTCTTTCCGTCAATGACGCGGATGGATGCGAATACCGAACTTGGCGAGGCGCTCTATCGCGCCTTCCTGCCGGCGCTGACGCTGACGCTTGTTGTGACCGCGCACATGATGCGAATGACACGGGCCGCAATCATCAACCTACTCGCCTCGCCGTATATCGAGATGGCGCGGCTGAAGGGGGTCAGGCCGCTGCGGGTGATCCTGCGACATGCGCTGCCGAACGCGCTGGCGCCGATCATCACCGTTATCGCCCTGAACCTCGCCTACCTGATTACCGGCGTCGTCGTGGTCGAGATCGTCTTTGTCTATCCGGGGCTTGGCCAGTTGATGGTCGACAGCGTGTCGAAGCGCGACATTCCGGTGGTGCAGGCGGTCACGCTGATCTTTGCCGCGGCCTATGTGCTCTTGAACCTTCTGGCCGACGTGCTTGCGACTCTGTCCAATCCACGGCTGATCCACCGCAAATAGGGAGTGCGCGATGACTGTTCTGATCACACTCTTCTGGATCGCCGTGACGATGTGTGTCGCGATGGGCGCAGGCTGGCTGTTCCTTCGCCTCGCCATTGCCCTGACGCGCGGCAGCACGGCGAGGGCATTGCGCACGGCGCCGGTATCGGCCGGCTTCGGCCTCGTGGTTGTCATCTTCTACATCGTCGTGGCGATCCTCGCGCCCCTTATCGCGCCCTACGGTGAGCGCGAGATCGTGGGCGCGCAGTTCCTGCCCTGGGACGCGACCCATCTCTTAGGCACCGACAACCTCGGCCGTGACATGTTCACGCGCCTCGTCTACGGCGCGCGCAACACCGTGGGCATCGCCTTCGCCACCACAGCGCTGGCCTTCGGCGCGGGCTCGATCCTGGGGCTGCTGGCGGCGACTGTCGGCGGCTGGCTCGACCAGATCCTCAGCTGGATCGTCGACATCCTGATGGCAATCCCATCGCTGATCTTTTCGCTTTTGTTGCTGACGATCTTCGGCACATCGGTTCCCATCCTGATCCTCGTGATCGCCACGATCGATTCCACCCGCGTGTTCCGCCTGGCGCGGTCGGTGGCGCAGAACATCGTGGTCATGGATTACATCGAGGCCGCCCGACTCAGGGGTGAGGGGTTGTGGCGGCTGATGATCCGGGAAATCCTGCCCAATGCGATGGCGCCGCTGGTCGCTGAATTCGGCCTGCGCTTCTGCTTCGTCTTCCTGGCCATCGCGGCGCTGTCCTTTCTTGGCGTCGGCATCCAGCCGCCGACGGCGGACTGGGGCTCGATGGTGCGCGAGAACGCGGCGCTGATCACTTTTGGCGATATCACGCCCCTGCTGCCGGCCGGTGCCATCGCGCTTCTGACCGTGGCGATCAACTTCGTGGTGGACTGGATGCTGCACCGCGCCAGCGGGCTGAAGGAGTGAGGCGTTGACAGACCGCATGGATAGCAAGCCCGCCCTCTTGACGATGCGCGACATTCGGATTGAGGGTTGCTCGGACGAAGTCTGGTCGCCGATCATCAATGGCGTCGATATCACGCTGCACAGGGGCGAGGTGCTGGGGCTCATCGGCGAAAGCGGCGCCGGCAAGTCAACGCTGGGCCTTGCGGCGATGGGCTTTGTCCGCGACGGCTGCCGCATCTCGGGCGGCACCATCGACTTCGACGGCATCGACCTGCGCAAGGCAAGCGAGGCGGAGCGGCGGCGCCTGCGCGGCAATCGCATCGCCTACGTCGCGCAATCGGCGGCGGCAAGCTTCAACCCGGCGCACCGGCTGATCGACCAGTACAGTGAAGCCCCCGTGCAGCACGGTGTCATGAGCCGCGCCGAGGCCGAACGCGACGCGGTCGATCTCTACCGCCGCATGCAGCTTCCGAACCCCGAGGAGATCGGCTTTCGCTATCCGCATGAGGTCTCGGGCGGCCAGTTGCAGCGGGCGATGACGGCGATGGCAATGTCTTGCCGACC